>ERZ779643.262-NODE-262-length-48150-cov-16.015469_pt1 | contig 48150 bp, 28 predicted proteins | sample MGYA00511564_ERZ779643 | MGnify/ENA primary metagenome ERZ779643 (study PRJEB29588, sample SAMEA2147114) | human gut metagenome | biome: human gut; feature: human-associated habitat; material: faeces | place: Denmark | collected 2008/2010 ...
TATCAGAAGCCACTCTACCGTGGAGCACGACTACATGCTCAACGGCTTCTTTGCCAAGAGCTTCGAGGAAGAACTGCCCAACGAGGACATGTTCGTAAGTTTCATGATCGACCAGAAAGATGTTACCGACAAACTCATGAGCCTGGGCTATGAGAAGCTGGACAACAAGAAGCGCAGCGAATTGACTGACAGCCTGGAGAATGCGATGACACAGGAGGTAAAGAAGAACGACTCTACCCTGCACGTCAGCATCAAGCCTTTCTACGAGGGCAACAAATGGTACGCCACTACCTACCGCGACTTCACCGACCTTCGCTTAGTGTTCACCGTGCCTAAGTCGATGGGTAAGTTTGGTGGTGATACAGACAACTGGATGTGGCCCCGCCAAACTTGCGACTTCTCTGTATTCCGCATTTATGCCGATCCTAAGACCAATGGTCCTGCAGCCTACAGCAAGGACAACGTGCCTTACAAACCCAAGCGTTGGGCACAGGTTTCGCTACAAGGCTATAAGGATGGCGACTACGCCATGACCATGGGCTATCCTGGCACAACAGAGCGCTACCTCTCCAGCTATGGCATCCAGACCATGCGCGATGCCGAGAATGCTCCACGTGCACAGGTTCGTGGCGTGAAGCAGGAAGTGATGCAGAAGCACATGCGTGCCGACGAGGCTGTACGAATCAAGTACGACAGCAAGTATGCCAGCTCTTCCAACTACTGGAAGAACGCCCTCGGCATGAACAAATGTATCGACTCTATAGGCATCATCAACCTGAAGCGCGAGTACGAAGCCCGTCTTCGCACATGGCAGGACACAGCCAAGGCTGCCAACGACCTGGCCCACAAGGTAGACTTCGACAAGCTTGCACAACTCTACAAGCAGAGTGCCGACGTGAAATATGCCTGGACCAACTTCGCCGAGTCGTTTACAAGAAGAAGCAATGTAGAGTTCTCTACCCGTGCTCTCAAACTGCAGAGCAACATGGAGGTAAAGGGCCCTGAGAAGAACAAGAAGAAGCAGTATCATGAGTTTGACGACAACTCTGACGAATGGGACATGGCTCTCGACAAAGAGGTGCTCGCCACTCTTCTGAAGAACTATAAGGAGCACGTTGACACCAAGTGGTTGCCCAAGTTCTATGCCACCATCGACACTCAGTTTGGTGGCGACTACACCAAGTATGTAGACTATCTCTGGGAGAAGTCACTCCTGATGAAGAAGGGCGCCAAGCTCTACTTCAACAAGAAGGGATTCGAGAAAGACCCAGGTGTAAGCTACGGAATGGACTTGAACGACATCTATGCCGACTTCGTAGAGAAGATGGGAGCCGTATCCGATTCTATCGCCGAGCAGGAGAAGTATCTCTGTGCTGCCAAGCTCCGCATGGAGGAAGACCTGCCTCACTACAGCGATGCCAACTTCACCATGCGATTGAGCTACGGTCAGGTAGGCGGTTTTGACCTCGGTGGCAAGCCATCAGGCTACTATACCACAGCCGAGAGCATCGTTGAGAAAATGAAGCAGGGCGACAAGGTAATCGACTATTATGCCGAGCCTATCATGCATGAATTGCTCTCAGAGAAAGACTTCGGCAAGTATCAGGACAAGGAGACTGGCAAGATGCAGCTCTGCTTCCTCACCAACAACGACATTACCGGCGGCAACTCTGGCAGCCCTATGTTCAACGGCAAGGGCGAGCTGATAGGTCTTGCCTTCGACGGCAACTGGGACAGCCTCAGCTCTGACATCAACTTCGACAAGCGCCTGGCCCGCTGCATCGGTGTAGACATCCGCTACGTGCTCTACCTGATGGACAAGTGGGGACACGCCGATCGCCTCTTGAAGGAAATCAACGCCAAGTAGCAACCCGAAAGGCATTCCTGCCGTATTAGGTGTTTTCATTAGGCAATACTAACCAAGCCGTTCAAACGACATATAAACGTCGTTTGAACGGCTTTCTAATTTCAATAGAACGGACAAGAAACATCAAGAAGCCTGATGCAAAGTGCTTCGTCTAACTTATATTTAATTAAATATAGGTTATATTTAGCTTCGCCTGATCTTTATTTTGCTATATACAGGTTAGGCAAAGTGGTAGGCAGCAGGCTTCATCGACTTTTAGTAAAGGGCAACTCAGCTTTTGAGCAAGGGAAACTCAACTTTTGAATAGCGTCTTCATGTTTTATGTTTAGTGATGGCAAGCAGCGAGTTGAGACAGTCTGTCTCTACATTCGGCAAGAATCCTCCTCAATTCTTCCTCGGTATTGGCTCTAAGCATGGCGATACGCGTCTGCTTGAAGTCGGGAATACCTTTGAAGATAGGCGATGCAGCCAAGTGTCGGCGAGTATGCAGAATGCCTCTGTACTCATCTATACGGTCGATATTGATGCGCAGCTGTTCTTCCAGAATGTCAATCTTCTCATCGACGGTGAGGGGAGCAGCCCCTGTGTTATCTAAGTAGTCGCGCATCTCCTTGAAGATCCAAGGCCTTCCGAAAGTAGCTCTGCCCACCATGACAGCATCCACACCATAACGCTCGAAGGCAAGTTGAGCTTCTTCGGGTGTCGTGATGTCGCCATTGCCGATAATCGGAATATGGATGCGTGGATTGTTCTTCACCTCACCTATCAGTCGCCAGTCGGCCTCTCCCGTATACATCTGACTTCTTGTTCTTCCGTGTATGGTGAGCGCCTGAATGCCGCAGTCCTGCAGCTGTTCAGCCAATTCGGTAATCACAAGGTTGTCACTGTCCCATCCCAGTCGGGTCTTCACCGTCACGGGCACATTGACAGCCTTCACCACGTTACGCGTAATATCGAGCAACAGCGGTATGTTTCTCAGCATACCAGCTCCAGCTCCCTTTCCAGCCACCTTCTTCACAGGACATCCAAAGTTGATGTCTATCACATCGGGCTTCGCCTGTTCCACAATCTTGGCAGCCTCCACCATGTCTTCTGTCGTTCTGCCATAAATCTGAATACCGACAGGACGTTCCTCGTCGCTGATGGTCAGCTTGTTGACAGTCGACTTGATAGAGCGCACCAGAGCCTCAGCCGATACAAACTCCGTATACACCATAGCCGCTCCGTATCGCTTGCAAAGCATACGGAAGCCTATATCGGTCACGTCTTCCATCGGAGCGAGGAAGAGCGGTTTGTTTCCAAATTCTATATTTCCTATTTTCATATTTCCTGAATTCAAGTATTACCAGCAGCAGAAGGATCAGCACTTTTTTTCAAATACCTCTTTCAAAAGCCCTTTAAAGAGAGCATTCCCTGCTTGCGGCTGCAAAGGTACTACTTTTTTTCGAAAAATCACTATTTCAGCAGATGATACATTCCTCCTGCCAAGGTCTTTACGATGCCTTTCATCTCTAAAGAGAAGAGATGGGCTGTGAGCCTTCCTATCTCTATCCCCGACTGAATGCTGATGAGGTTTATCTGCAGGTCGTTGTTCTTTTCCAACACATTGACAATGGCTTGCTCCTCTGCCGAGAGGTCAGGAAAGAGCGTCCGCTCTATGCCTTGCCGCTTGGCTTTCATCAGTTTGGCATCGTCCTGCCACCTCATGTCTTTCACAAAGTCTTCTGCCGATGTAATGAGTGTAGCGCCATTGCTGCGTATCAGGTTGTTGCATCCCTCGCTGTACACATCGCCTACACGTCCAGGAAAGGCAAAGACATCGCGGTTGTAAGCCTGAGATATTTCGGTGGTGATCAGTCCTCCACCCTTGGCGGCACTCTCCACGAGGATACAGGCATCCGACATGCCCGCCACAATACGGTTGCGCCTTACGAAGTTGATTTTATCAGCATTGGTCTGGGTAAGAAACTCCGTGAGCAGTCCGCCCTGACTCAACATTTTCACAGCCGTAGCACGATGGCTCGAAGGATAAAGGTTGTCCAGACCATGAGCCAACACACCCACTGTCTCATATCCATTGTTCAGAGCTTGCTGATGGGCATGAATGTCGACGCCATAAGCCAAGCCACTCACAACAAGGACTTGCGGGCATAGCTGCCTCAAGTCTGAAACAAATCGCCTGATGACATCTTCGCCATAAATCGTACAATGGCGTGTTCCCACGATATTGATGACCCGTTTCTGGTTCAGGTCTGCCGATCCTTTATAAAAGAGCATCAGCGGTGCATCATCGCAGTCGCGCAGTCTTTGCGGGTATCGTTCGTCGCTCATACAGAGCGGAGTAATGCCATATTTCAGGTCATATTCCAGCTCCACCTCAGCCCTGCGCCTTGCCTCGTCACAGTTTTTCAGCGTTTCCACGAGTTTAGGCGTGGCATCAGGCAGAATGTCTCTGATATGGTCTTTGTTCTCGAATATGGTTGTCGCCGAACCCGTTCTTCTATAGAGTTCGAGTATTCCTGCCAGGCTGAAGTAGTTCAGTCGTGTCAGGGTGATAGTATTGAGTATTTCTTGCTGGTCCACGGAGATTGAGTATTGAGCGTTGGTTTGTTGTAAATTGAATGTTGAGAGAGAGATGCGACAAAGCAGGATGCTTAGAGTTTCAGATATTCGTATCCGAAACGACAGCGCAGACATTCCTTCTTGTCGCAGTATTCCTTCTTGAGCTGGATGAGCGCCTGCGAGTCGCCGGCATTATCCACCACGAGTCCACACTGTTGCCAGAGTCGGATGATGTAGTTGTTCTCGGGTCGTAACTGTTCCAGAAAGTCGAAAGCTCTGTCGCAATATTTCTCCTCGCCCCTATGTCTGCCATAGGCAAAGAGAATGGGAACCACGGTGTTGATACACAACAGGTTGAGCGAGAATGGAGACAGGTTTTTATCGTTTCTCACACTGGTGCTTCCAAAGGTGTAATGCGTTTCCCAATAAGGCGTCACAGCCGTGGCAAGCACTTTCTTGGCATCCTCTACCGAAGCGGCCTCTACGAGTTGGCTCAGTCCTGCCTTGCGCTGATAGTACAGATGTGCCAGTTGCGAGATTCGGATATGTGGGAAGTTTTGCGGTCTGAGTCGCAGAAACCTCCACTGCCTGTAGTCCATCGGGGTCAGGTTGAACTTATGAGCCAAGTATTTGTATTCATTCCTCAGTTTGGCAAAGTATCCGTCGTTCAGAGCATCTTTCTGGTATCTTTCCGGTATGGTGTTCAGTTCCAGCAGTCCTGCCTGCCCCATGAAGATGGCCTCTATCTGGAGAATGTCGTCACGGTGATGTCCCACGGCCTGCAAAGGTATATGGAAAGCCCATTCCTCAAAGGCTTCGCCATTGACTCCAAAGCCGAAGTTGCGTGCCAGGGTCACGAAATAAGCATTCTCCCAGTCACCATTGCATCTTCTTACCCGATCCTCTATGGCATTGGTTTTCTTCTCTAAGCGTTCGGTCTGCAGGGCATTCATCCATGCATGCACGGTAAGACTCGTCAGCGAGGGGATGATCTGATAGCAAGGTGGATACTGGTCTACCGACAACAGTTCTCTGTAGTTCTTCATCACCTTGTCGGGAATATCCAATGCCATCTGCGTCAAAGCCTCTCCCTTACTGTTTTTCGCCTCTGTGTCCACACATCCGCACACATGCAGAACCACATTGTCGTACCGCTCGTCTTTGTCGTGTCTATGCACATACCAATCGCTCGCCTTGTCGTGTATTTCCACGTTTCCCACCCATAGGGTTCCGTCTATCTTCACCTTGGCATTGAAGAAGTCGGGGCCTGCATTGCGATTGTGCAGTCCCGGGTCAATCACCTCTACCGGCTTTCCCGATGTCGTGCAGAGAGCGGTGAGTGGAAAGAGCTTATGTTTCCAAACATAGTGCAGTAGCTGTTCCATATCGTTATCGGTTTTAAGTTTTTATTGTTAAGGAGTCAGGGGGCAGTGGTATGTTTCTCAGGCAAAGTATTTCTCGAAAGCCCTGTCGTAGTCTTCGCTGTTGCCCAACTTGCCCTGTATGAGACACACCAACTCAACGGTAGCTTTCAGACACAGACGTTCGTCGGAGGCACGATAGATGTCCTGATGGAACACATATCTCACTCCCTGCTTCTCCAACCACAGTCTCGAGTAGAACTCATCGTCACACTGCAGCGGTGTCTTGTATTGCAGATTCATCCTCGCCACGACAGCATCCACTCCCTTGCGGTGCATCTCGGCAAAGCTCAGTCCACATTTCTGCAGAAAGAGGTGCCGGGTGTGCTCCATATAGTGCAGGTAGTTGGCATTGTTGACGATTCCCTCTATGTCGCACTCATAATCGCGCACTTCCATCTTGGTCTCAAATACGTATTTCATAATCTTTATGTTGCTTATTTTGGTCCTAAAAATCCTCTTTTTGAGGGCTTTATCTCTAAATCACTGCAAAAATAACCAAATTTTTCTATTAATTGTCACTATTAAGGACGTATTTTCAATATTTTTGATTATTTTTGCCGAAAGGTTCGCGCACGAACGTGCGTGAAAGCATAAAACAGATAGAAACAAAACAAGAAATAAACGATGAAAATAGCTTTGATTGGCTACGGCAAGATGGGTCACATGATCGAAGAGATTGCCCTGCAGCGTGGCCACGAAATCGTATGTAAGATTGACGTGAATAACCCTGAAGATATCGACAGCCCCGAGTTCTGCTCGGCAGATGTCGCCATCGAGTTTACCAACCCTACAGCTGCCTATGGCAACTATCTCAAGGCCTTCGCCCACAATGTCAAGGTGGTGAGCGGCTCCACAGGATGGATGAAAGACCACAAGGCTGAAGTCGAGGCATTGTGTGCCGATGGCAAGCAGACTCTCTTTTGGGCTTCCAACTTCAGCATCGGTGTTGCCATCTTCCAAGCTGTCAACCGCTACTTGGCCAAAATCATGAATCAGTTCCCACAGTACAATGTCTGCATGCAGGAAACCCACCATGTACATAAGCTCGATGCCCCAAGCGGAACAGCCATCACCCTTGCCGAAGAGATTATTGACAATCTGGACCGCAAGAAAGACTGGAAGCGTGGTGTCACCTACTGGACCAACGACGGTCATCAGGACGAGGGCGACCAGAACATTACCTCTGACGACTTGGTCATCAACTGCGTTCGCGACGGCGAGGTGCCAGGCATCCATGCCGTGATGTATGACTCTGAGGCAGACATGATCACCATTGAGCACAGCGCCCACTCACGCAAGGGATTCGCTCTCGGCGCAGTCCTGGCAGCTGAGTTCACTGCCACCCACAGTGGCCTGCTCACTACTTCCGACCTCTTTAAGTTCTAATTCCCCATCAACCAATTCTATCAAGTTAATGATCGACAAACAGAAACAAAAACTCAATATGAAGGTGCAGTGGACCAAGTTCGCTATCGTGCTGGTCCTCTATCTTGCCTTCCTGCTCTGGGTACAGAGTTGGCTCGGCCTTGTTGTCGTGCCCTTTATCTATGATGTCTATATCACCAAAAAGATACGCTGGCAGTGGTGGAAAGATTCCGAGGGCCCCGTACGCTTTATCATGAGCTGGGTTGACGCGCTCGTCTTTGCCCTTGTAGCCGTCTACTTCATCAATCTCTTCTTCTTCCAGAACTACGTCATCCCTTCTTCTTCGTTGGAGAAGAGCCTTCTCACGGGCGACTACCTCTTCGTAAGCAAGGTAAGCTATGGTCCACGTATTCCACAGACCCCACTCACCATGCCCCTTACCCAGCACACCATGCCGCTGGTCAACGTGAAAAGCTACGTAGAGTGGCCTCACTGGGACTATCGCCGCGTCAAGGGCTTAGGAAATGTAAAACTCAACGACATCGTGGTATTCAACTTTCCTGCCGGCGACACCCTCGTCAACGAGGAGCGCTATCAGGCATGCGACTACTATCACGATCTCGTCTATCCTTTCGGAGAACAGATTCTGGAGCAGAACGGCCTGGCTAAGGACGTGGCTCACCTCACTCCTCTGCAGCGTTATCGCTACTTCGAGCAGGTGTACGCCACAGGACGCCACTACATCGAGAGTATGCCTGGCGAGTATGGCGACATCATCAGCCGTCCTACAGACCGTCGCGAGAACTACGTGAAGCGTTGCGTCGGACTGCCCGGACAGACCCTCCAGATCAAGAACCGTATCGTTTATCTCAACGGACGTCCCAACAAGGAGCCCGACAACGTGCAGTACACTTATAAGATGAAACTTCGTGGCGAGTTCCCCGTCGACCTGGCCGACGAGTTGGGCATCACCAACGAAGACCTGCTCACCTACAACCAGAGTGGCGTCATTCCGCTTACCCGCAAGGCTTACCTGGCTCTCAAGGCCAACAAGAACCTCGTGGCAAGCATCAGCATCAATACCGATGCCACTTACGGCGACTTATACCCTATCAATGCCAATACAGGCTGGACACGCGACAACTATGGTCCTATCTGGATTCCACAGAAGGGTAAAACCATCGCCCTGACCCTCGACAACCTGCCCATCTACGAACGATGCATCAAGGTTTACGAGGGCAACGACCTGAAAGTGGACAATGCAGGCCGCATCCTTATCAACGGCAAGGTAGCCAAGAGCTACACATTCCGTCTCGACTACTACTGGATGATGGGCGACAACCGTCACAACTCAGCCGACTCCCGCTACTGGGGTTTCGTGCCAGAAGACCATATCGTGGGTAAACCTATCTTTATATGGTGGAGCCACAGCCCTGACCATCCTGGCTTCTCGGGCATACGCTGGAGTCGCCTCTTCAAATTTGTCGACAACATCAAGTAACTCCTATCCATTTAGTGAAAGTAGCCGTCAAATACCTCATCACGTTAGTGCTGGCACTGCTCCTTGTATGGGCAGTCCACACCTACGTCCTCACTATCTTCTCGGTTCCACAAGGCGGGCTTCCGCCCTACCTTAAGTCTGGTTCCCGAGTGATAGTGAACAGGGTATATTGCGACAGCTTCAAGCGTGGCGACCTCGTAGTCTTCACCGATACGATAGCACGTCGTGGTGCCTCTGTCACCGAAGCCCACTTCATTGGCCGCATAGAACGACTGCCTGGCGACACCATTACCCTCGACACGGTGCGCTACGTCATTCCTGCCATTTGCTGTCGCCGTTGTGGCTGTCCCGACTGCCGCTTCTACCTTGTACGCACGCAGCGAGGCCCGCAAATCGTTCATAAACACCAGATGATAGGTAAAGCCCACTTGATATTTAAGTGAAAACAACATGCTTTCCATTCTTTCTTCCACCTATTTCGGTCCTGTGCAGTGGTATCAGAAACTACAGCGCAGCGAGGCGTGCCTCATAGAGCAGCACGAGAACTTCGTCAAGCAGACCTACCGCAACCGCATGATCATTGCCACTGCCAATGGTCCACAAGCTCTCACCATACCTACTACACATGGCACTTCCCTGTCAATCAAAGACATTCGCATATCCGATCATGCCAACTGGCGCCATGTACACTGGAACGCCCTTGCCTCAGCCTATGGCGAGAGTCCATTCTTTCCTTACTACCAGGACGACTTGCGTCCTTTCTTTGAGAAGAAATACGAGTTTCTCTTTGATTTCAACATGGAGATAACCCACAAGATGATTGAGTTGCTCGACATCCGTCCCCATCTCTCGCTCACTGACCATTATCTGAAGGGCGACGAACTGAAGGACTTCTGCGACTATCGTGAGTCAATACGACCCAAACACCCCCTTCCTGATGCCGACTTCGTTCCGCACCGCTACTATCAGGTCTATGAACACAAGCTGGGTTTCCTGCCCAACATGAGTATTCTCGACCTCCTCTTCAACGAGGGAAACGAGTCTATTCTACACCTTATATGATAGAACATACACAAATGTGGAAATTAGAGGAATTATTATTTCCTCCAAAATTCCATCGATGAAAGTTCTGCATAAAAAAAATCCGTAATCTGTTGTACTCAAGATTACGGATTTACTATTTTACAAAACAACCATTCCTGATTATTCTATACTCGATATCTAAAAAGGCGACAGGATGACTTACTCACCTTTCAGCAATCGCTCACCCATGGCCTTGCCCAATGCCTCGCATTGCGCCTTCACCTCGGGAGTAATGGCCTGTTTCATATCTACAGGCTCGCCTACAGCCTCGAAATGCAAGCGTGTGTCGTTCCACTCCTGTATCTTCGCCACAGCCTTGCTGGCCCAGCAATACGAACCATACCAGCCGAGCAGATGTTTTTTGATGTCCTTGTTGGCCAACTCAGAGAGAAGAACCTCCATCTCATGATACAAGCCTGCATTATAAGTAGGAGCACCTACTATCAGACCTCTGTAGCGGAACACATCACGCAGGATGTAGCTATGGTGGGTCTTAGAGATGTTGTACATTACGATGTTCTTCACACCAGCCTGGCTCGCAGCACGCGCGATAATCTCTGCCATACGCTCTGTGTTGCCGTACATCGTACCATAGCAGATCACAAGTCCTGGCTCTGTCTCGTATTTCGACATCTTGTCGTACATATCCATCACCTTCGCAATATGCTCGTGCCAGACAGGGCCATGGGTCGAACAGATAAAGTCTAATTCCACACCTGCCAACTTCTTCAGCGCATTCTGTACAGGCACACCATACTTGCCCACAATGTTAGAGTAGTAGCGCACCATCTCCAACCAGAATCCCTCACAGTTGATCTCCTCGTCTATCACACCGCCATTCAGCGCTCCGAAGCAACCGAAAGCATCGCCCGAGAAGAGCACCTTGTTGGCAGCATCCAATGTCACCATTGTCTCTGGCCAGTGCACCATCGGAATAAGCACGAAACTCAACTCATGGTTGCCTGTGCTCAACGTCTCACCATTCTTTACTTCCACCACATCATCGGTCACGCCATAGAATCCCTCCAGCATACCTAAGGTCTTCTTGTTGCCTACTATCTTGATGTTGGGATAATACTTCTTGATGAGAGCTATCGAACCGCTGTGGTCTGGCTCCATGTGATTGATGACCAGATAGTCAATCTCCCTCTCACCAATCACTTCCTTGATATTCTCCAGAAACTGAGTGAAGAAATCCACCTCCACTGTGTCGACAAGCGTCACTTTCTCGTCTACAATCACATACGAGTTATAGCTCACACCATTGGGCAGAGGCCACAGCCCCTCAAAACGATGCTTGTTTCTATCGTTTACACCAACGTAATAAATCCCGTTCTTAATTTCTGTTACCATAACTGTTAATTTTGATTTTTGCGCACAAAGATAAAGAATAACCCAAAGAAAGCAAAACGAATTCGCTATTATTAAGCAATTTTTCACTACCTTTGCAGCCATGAATTACAATACACATACTCTCTCCAACGGGCTTCGCATCATTCATCTGCCCTCTACGAGCCCCGTCGTCTACTGTGGCTATCAGATCCAGGCAGGCTCACGTGACGAGCTGCCAGGCGAGGAAGGCCTTGCCCATTTCTGCGAGCACACCACCTTCAAAGGTACCAACCGTCGCCGGGCATGGCACATTCTCAACAGCCTCGAAAGCGTAGGAGGCGACCTGCAGGCTTACACCACCAAGGAGTCTACCGTCTACTATGCCGCCATCCTTCACGACCATACAGCAAGGGCCGTTGACCTCCTTACCGACATCGTCTTCCACTCCACCTATCCCCAGGCAGAGCTTGACAAGGAGGTAGAAGTCATTTGCGACGAGATAGAGAGCTACAACGACACACCCTCCGAACTCATCTACGATGAATTCGAGAACCACCTCTTCAAGGGTCATCCTTTAGGTCATAGCATCCTCGGAACAGCAGAGGGCGTACGAAGTTTCACTCAAGCTGATGCTCAGCGCTTCGCCCATCGTCATTATCGTCCAGACAATGCTATCTTCTTCGCCTATGGTGACATTTCCTTTTCCCGCCTTGTACGCCTCTTGGAAAAGGCCCAAGTGGGACTGTCCGCAGCCTCTGCTATCCAGCGCCCCCAGTCAGCAGAACTGCCTCATCACGATTTTCTGCAGGAGCCACATACTATCATCATCCCCAAACACACCCATCAGGCACACGTCATGACGGGCACTCAGGCTTGCAATGTCCATGACGCACGTCGTATGCCTCTCTATCTTCTCAACAACATCCTTGGAGGTCCTGGCATGAATGCCAAACTCAACCTCGCTCTTCGCGAGCATCACGGCCTCGTCTATACCGTAGAGAGCAACCTGACCACCTACAGCGATCTGGGCTATTGGAGCATCTATTACGGCTGCGACGTACACGACATCGAACGTTGCCGCCGCCTCGTACACCGCGAGTTGCAGCATTTCATCGACCGTCCTCTCAGCCCTTCGCAGCTAAGAGCTGCCAAAAAGCAGATTAAGGGACAGATAGGAGTGGCTTGCGACAACCGTGAGAACTTCGCCCTCGACTTCGGCAAGAGCTACCTCCATTATGGCTGGCTCAAGAACATCCAGCATCTCTACGAGCAGATAGACGAAATCACCTCGCAGCAGATACAGGAAGTCGCCCAGGAATATTTCGCCGACGAACGTCTCTTCACCCTCATCTATCAATAACGCCGTGAAGTAGAGATTACCCAAAAAATACGCACCAACTGGGAAAAGGAATCTGCCCAACTGGAAAAAAATTTTTCCCCAACTGGGAAATTATTTTTTCACAGTTAAGTCCTGTTAGGCAATGAATATTTATACAGAAGGATTATGACTGCAATTTTAGCCCTTTCCAATATAGAAAAAGGCTAAAATTCAGTACTTTTACATGCGAGTTCTGTCGCTAAGGCGACTACTTCTTCTTAGGACGGCGGCGTGCCCAGCCTTCTTCCTCGAAGTTGGGTTCCTCGCCCTTGAACTTAACGTTGTCGTTGTGCTGGAAGAACTGACGCCAGTCGCCCGTCTCCTCTTCTCTGCGAGGCTTGCGGCTACGACTTTCTGCACGACTGCCTTTCCCCTTGCCTCTGCTCTCGCTGCCCTTGCCTCCCTTGCGGCTCTCACGGCTCTCGCTACGACTGCCACGGGCACTACGTCCATGACCCTCTTCGTCGGCATCGTTGCAACGAACGGTGCGGCCCTTGTACTCTGTACCGTTGAGAGCTTTCATCACACGCTTGGCATCCTCCTCAGGAACCTCGATGTAGGCAAACTTAGAGAGCAAGTCGATATGTCCTACCTCCTGACGACCCTTCACATGCTTGTTCAGATACTGCATGATCTCGCCAGGATAGAAGCCGTCCGCCTTGCCCAGATTGATGAAGAGACGCTTGTATCCAGCCTCAGCCTCGTGCTTGCGGCGACCGTTAGACACCTTTCCACGACCCTCTGAGCCTCTACCCTCACCACGAGAGCCACGAGAGCCCTTGCCGGTTTCGGGCTTGACTATCTCAGGAGCATTCTTATAATAGTCGAGGAACTTACCAAAGGTGATGGTAACCATCTTCTTGATGATGTCTTCCTTGTCGATGTAGTCGAACTGGCGGTTGATTTCTGCCATATAAGGCTCTATCTGTTCCTCGTCAACATCGGTCTTCATGATGTCGTCCATAGTCTTGAAGAGCTGTTTCTTACAAATCTCCTCGGGAGTAGGAAGGGTGCCGTCAATAAAATCTTTGCCTATCTGTTTCTCAATCTGTCTCACATTAAACTTCTCGCGGGTGTGGATGATAGAGATCGAGGTACCCTTCTTTCCGGCACGACCTGTTCGTCCACTACGATGGGTGTAGCTGGCAATATCGTCGGGGAGTCCATAGTTGATGACGTGAGTAAGGTCGTCGACATCAAGTCCTCGGGCAGCAACATCGGTGGCCACAAGGAACTGCACATTGTGATTACGGAACTTCTGCATGGTGAGGTCGCGCTGCTGCTGACTCAAGTCACCATGAAGAGCCTCTGCATTATAACCATCGCGGATGAGTTTGTCGGCAATATCCTGTGTCTCCAACTTGGTGCGACAGAAGATAATGGCGAAGATGCGGGGATAAAAGTCTACGACACGCTTCAGGGCAAGATACTTGTCCTTGGCGTTCACCAGATAGTAGATGTGATTGACGTGCTCGGCACCCTCGTTGCGCGAGCCTACAACTATCTCCTTATGGTCGTGGAGATAGTGGAGCGCTATTTTCTCTATCTCCTTGCTCATTGTAGCAGAGAAGAGAAGTGTATTTCTATCCGCTGGTACATTCTCGAAGATGGCATTGATGCTCTCGGAGAAACCCATATTGAGCATCTCGTCAGCCTCATCCAATACAACATTGTTCACATGCTCCAACTGAGCCACGCCACGATTGATGAGGTCGAGAAGACGACCAGGTGTGGCTACGATGATCTGTACACCATGCTTGAGGGTGCGTATCTGACTGCCTATATCGGTTCCGCCATAGACTGCAGCAATGTGGAGTCCGTCGATGTACTTGGCGAAACTGTTGAGGTCATCGGCTATCTGGAGACAAAGCTCACGGGTAGGACTCAGGATAATGGCCTGTGTCTGCTTGTTCTGAGCATCGGTCTTCTGAATGACAGGAATGCCATAGGATGCAGTCTTACCAGTTCCTGTCTGCGCCAACGCGATGACATCGTTTTTGTTGCCTAAGAGATAGGGGATAACTTCTTCTTGTACGGGCATTGGATTCTCGAATCCAAGCTCCTCAATAGCGCGGCGAATGTCCTCGCTGACGCCTAATTCCAAAAATGTTTTCAAATCTTTTTTACCTTATTAATGTATTCAATGCAGAAGGCTGAATTCACCCTCCCAGCCATTAATAGGGTGCAATATCCTTCCGAAAACGCTTGCGACAAGGCTGTCCTGTCCTACTCTAATAGGCGACAGGCTGCCTGATACTTGTCTAAATTCGGGTGCAAAGTTAGTAAAAAGTTCTTGATAATCAAAAAGTTTTCGTACTTTTGCACACAAAATAGACTTTTTATACATTCAAAATGATGATGGATTTATCAGTTCTTTTGCCTTCGTGCCTACGACGGAGGGTTCTGCTGGGACTTGTTTGCTGGTGCTGTTGCAACTCTGTGCTGTGGGCGCAGGATTCTGCCATGGTGTCGGTGGACTCGTTGGAAACAACGGAAACAGTACAGACCGACTCTATTGTAGCCGCAACAAGACCATTGCCCGCCCCCATGATGGGGGCAGAATGCAAACCCGTGCTGCGACCGAAGGACGTACTGGTACCTGTAGTCATAACAGGACTGGCTGCGCTGTATGTTCAGAACCATGGTTGGTTTGCGCAACAGAAGCGCGAGGTTCAGAAAGGGCTGTCGGCTGAGGGAAGGCATCATCTGAGGGCTGACGAAGTATTGCAGTTTGCACCCATGGCAACGGTCTGGGGCTTGAGGTTAGCAGGCGTAAAGGGGAAAAACGAACCTAAAGAACGCCTGGGCATCATAGCGCTGTCGTACGCTTCATTGGGACTCATTACGTTCGGCATGAAGGCGGCTGTAAACGAGGAAAGACCCGACGGCAGAGACTGCAGGTCATTTCCATCGGGTCATACGGCGAGGGCATTCATGGGTGCAGAGATGCTGTATCAAGAATATAAGGACGTGTCGCCATGGATAGGATATTCGGGCTACGCCATGGCTGCGCTGACAGGCTATCTGCGAGTCTACAACAACCGGCATTATCTGAACGATGTCGTGGCGGGAGCCTGCATCGGAATTCTGTGTACCAAATTGGGATATTGGCTGCAACCGAAATTGTTTAAGAAGAAAAAGAAAGCTTTCAAATTACAATATTGAGAAATTTGAAAGCCTTCTTCGCTTCATCCGAAAAAACTTCGTCCTGTTCAGTTGGAACGCCATGTAAGGGCAAGAACTCCTAACCCAGGGCGTGCTGCTTATAGGAGATTTTGGCGTGCTCATTTACAGGAAGCCCCTTTCATTCCTTCATCAAAGGTTTTGGTCAAGGAATTGGAGAATCTTCTGCTGTATGCGAAGTCCGCAGGAATGAGGCACGTCCCAAAGTTCGGTGGTAAGGAGAGAGTCTGCATGTTGGCTGTTCCATACAGCATGCATCTGCGCGAAAGCCTTCTTGACTCCGGGAACGGGGAAAAGATGGTCAAGGGTGCCACTAATAAAGAGAGAAGGATGAGGACAAGCCAAGGAGGCGATGTGAGGATAGTCGAGGTACTGACGGAGTGCAGGAATGCAGTTGGCAAACCCTCCGTTCTCCTTTCGTCCATAACGCAGGGTAAGCTGATCGTCGGTAGTAATCATCCAGCAGATATTGGCACTCGCCTTGATCTTGTCGGAGAGGGCAGCAAGCATCCAGGAACGGTATGCGCCCATAGAACATCCCACACATCCTATCCTGTCCTTATCGACCATAGGGAGAGTAGACAGGAAATCGGTTCCAGCCATATCGTCGTAGGTCATAAAGGCAGAAAGGTCGCGTCCAAGCATCATCATGTTGCCGGCGATAATATCATACTTGTTGCGGTCGATGCCTTCCTTACGGCTACGCTCGCCCCAAAGAGGTGCGTCGGCAGAGAAGACTACATAGCCGTGACGGGCAAGATAGTCGCCAAGATACTGACCTTCGTACAACTTCTTTGCCCATGCATCAGCGTCGGCGACAACGGCGGTGTCGACATCAAAGGGACGTATCATCTTCTCCTTGCCGATGTAGAGGTGGGCTCCATGGTCATGAAGGGCATTGATGGCAGGGAAAGGTCCCTTGCCGTCGGGTATAAGAAGATAGGCTGTGATGCGGGCATAGGCGTTGACACAAAAGCTGATTTTCTGTGCACAATAACCATCTCGTTGTTCTTCGGCTATCACCTTCATGTCCCACGACTTGGCTCGGCGAGGTGGTGTCATCATACATTCAAATATCTTCTGACGGGCAGCCTTCTTCCATTTTGCAAAGTTTTTGATAGGACTGTTACCCCATGCCATAGGGTATGTGAGTTCCTGTTTGAGTTGTTCGACGTAAACGGGCAACTCACCTTGCCACTCGTAATTCTCTCGCACTGGCAGTTGTTTCGCATTCGGTTTCTGGGCGAAAGATGGCTGAGAGAATATCAGCAAGGCAAAAAATGTGAAGAGTGAAAAATCCAAATGTTTCATTGTTATTGAGTTTTTAAGTGTTGAATGTTATGCTGAGACGAAGCTTATCTTATGCAAAGATAATGCAAATGAGCGCAATGAAAGCTTGCTTTCAAATTGCCGAGTGCAGCTTATCTTATGCAAAGATAAAAAAATAATTTGGAAAACAAATGAAATGCGTACTAAAATATTTGAAAGAAAATTCCCAGTTGGACAGTTTACTGCCTCCAACTGAGGGAAAGTGATTTTTGACGCCTTTTTGCGTCGCAAAGCATCGTTACGACATCTCAAATAGGCAAGAGTGTGATGGGAGATTGCCCTTTCTGCCGCATAATTCCTTCCAAATGAGGTCAGGATACATGAATTTGGCTCTACTTACGTACATCTCGAGAACAGGGAAAATCATCGGAACGATAGGTTCGTGCATGGATTTTGATGCCTGTGAGAGCAAAAATGGCACTATTTTCGTTCATTTTTTCCTGTTTTAGCACCTTTGGGCGGTCTTTTTTGAGACGTCATACTTCATATTTACCTTTTCGTTTCTTGGTAAACAACTGATTATTAGCCTTTTAGAGAAGTAACTAAGTTATCTGCTGTCTCAGTTTCAGTTGTCTCAGTTATTTTTAAGAGGGTTGTGTGTTTTCATTTTTTCAATTTTTATTATATTATATATATATTATAACTATATATATATTAAATAGTTATATAATAATATAGTAAAGAAAAAAGAATAAAAACGGAAGTTGGAACCCCTCTTAAAAATAACTGAGACAACTGAAACAGAGACGCTTTTCAGCCCACAGTCAGCTTTCTCTCCCAGGCTGTTGGTCTCTTTTCAGCTGCCATTCCACGAGCACTTGTCGGGCGAGGATGGCTTATAAATTCCTTACGTCGATAACAGGAGTCTTGATACTGCGTTTAGTCCTGGATAACGACCCTTCCCTTTGCCAACGAAAGAAGATCGGGAATGTCGTAACAGCGCAAGACACCAGGAATGACGTTCGACATCATGTCGTGCTGCACGGGGTGCTGAATGTAATTGCGCCAGGTCTTCAATGTGCGGGTGAGTGTGGCACCAGCCAATCGCTCGTCGAGCACAGCAGCGTGCATCACTACGACTGCGTTCATTCCGTCAGCCTTGACTGTAATCTGGCGGCCCTTCAACTTTTCGTCAGCAGAACAGAAGTTGAGAATGGTGCGCAAATCCTGCACACGCTGACCAATGAGCGGTTTGCCTGCATGCAGGGATGTTACTGCAGAACGATACTGAGTATTCCAATACTTGGAAAGGTTGTACTCGAAAATGTCGCTTGTCTCACCAAAACCTCGCAGATCGGCGTAAACATGAATCGTGCCGTCGGAGAATGCATCACGACGATCGGTCTCTATCAGCAGACTTGCCTTTCCTGCATCAGCAAGATGGATGCAAACCTTCGACTGCTGATTGGCAACCGACGGAATCCTGACGATGACAGGAACAGGATACTGACCTTCACAATCGAGCTGATAACGATATTCCTCCACGTCGCGCTGCGATTCGTGGCGAGTCTCAATAGCATTCCAATGGTCGTTCAGTCCAGGAAGTCCCAACAGCTTTAGAATGCCATCCTTCACCTTGTCGGCCGACTGCGAACAGAAAGCCTGGCGCTGGGCTGACAGCCTGTCCATCTGTGCCTCACACTCCTGAATGGAGCTGAGCGCATCCTTGTATTCCAAGTTTACCTGTCCTGTCTTGGTGCAACGCATGTCGTCACTACGCCAGTAAATATAAGGCTTCACCTCGCCCTGTGCGTCGCCCAAGAGAGCCTTGCGGAAGAAGCTTACCATCTTGTCCTGGCTGGGCTTGGGAATGGCGTGTCCGTCGTCGTAATAAAACTGTTCGGCAGCGTCGGGCGCTCCCAGCAGACTGTAGCAACGATTCACCTCTTCATAGCCACGCAAGGCTCCCCAATAGTCAACGAAGTCGAAACGTCCGTCAAGAATCAGGAAAGGCTTTGGCGCATTCATCATCGCCATGTCGGCTATCTCGATGTGCTCGCGTCCTTCGCCCGGAATCCACTGACATCCGTCGCTTGGGCCTTGAGTCTCTAAGGTTCTTTCGCGCGACGAGAAGAACAATCCCACACAACTTGCCTTCACCCTGTCGTCGAGAGCAGCCAGATAAGACGACTGCGTGCCGCCTCCCGAGAAGCCATAACAACCAATCTTGTCGCCATCAATGTCCTTACGACTGAGCAGATAGTCGATGGCGCGGCTGTTGTCGAAAAACTCCTGTGCGGCAAGGCTGCTGCCAAGGAGGATGAAGCCCGGAGCAATGAGTGTATGCTCGGTAGTTACGCCACGGGTAAGATTCTTGCCCTGTGCATCGATAGTTTGCTGGCGCTCACCCTGTGAGAAGGGGTCGACCACCATGGAAGCAATACCATTGACAGCCAACTGCTCAGCACTTCCCGAACCCGTGCCCTTTCCGTCGAGTCCATGTCCGCACATCTCGATACAGGCAGGAATCTTGCCCTGCACCTTCTCGGGCAGATAAAGATGGGCTGTGACGTAACGGCCTGGCGTACTCTGAAAGACGATCTTCTCGACTATAAAGCCGTTGCCCTTCAACGAGCCCACTACCTTGGCATTGAGTTTGCCACGCTGTGGCATTTCGCCAGCCAACTGACTAAAACGACTGCGCAACTGGCTCACGTATTGCTGCATGGCTTCTTTCGACTGGCAAGCCTTTTCGAAAGCCTGCTGGCGCTCATAGTTCTGAGCGTGTACTGGCAGCATCTCGTAGTTGTAGAGCGAGGTGGCAGTCTTGAACTTCAGAGCCTTGTAAGAGCCCTGAGCCATTGCCACCGTACCTGCAAGCACGGCGGCAACCGATAAGAAGAATCTGTTTCTATACATAGTAATATCTTTATAAATGCAAATGAAGAAGTTAGAGTCGTTGGAGAAGTTAAAGCCATATGCTTTATGGCAAAGTATTCAACCCCAAAAGTCTTGATTTTACATCTTGACAACCACTTCCATATCGCCCTCGCCTGCATCGAAGGTAAGTAAGCGCAACTTCTCGTCGTACTTCCATCCATCGACAAACTTTCCGGCTACAGTAACGAGTTTAGGCTTCTTGTCAAGGTAAACACTTACGCTGTAGTAGTGCGAAACAGGCTTATAGTCGCCCTTAGGAGTCGTGATGTTGAGTATCCACTCGTTCTGTGCCAGTCGGCTCTCCATCTTGGTGACGGCATAAACTCCCTTCTGATAATCGAGCGATTTGCCGTCGTCCTCATACATTTCGTACACCGAATGCTCGGAAGGATAGATGAGCAGCGAGATGTTGGTGTTGGGGCGCTCGTCCACGTACTGCATTGCTTCCTGACGGGGAATGATGGCTCCACGGCGCAGGAAGATAGGCATGATCTCGATAGGTGTGAGGAACGACTTGTACTGGCGTCCGCTGATGCGCTCACCTGTCCAGAAGTCGAGCCAGTCGCCACCGGGGAAGTAAACAGGACGCGAGAGTGCATTCTTCACCGTTACAGGACACACCATCATGTCGCGGCCAAACATGTACTGGTCTGAAATCTGATAGGTATTGACATCCTGCAGATGATCGTAGAACAAAGGTGTCATCAGCGGACGGCTGGTCTTGTACATATCCCAGGCACTGGTGTAGATGTAAGGCAGGAGCGCATAACGCAGCGAGTCGTACTGGATGAATATTTTCTGTGCTTCCTCGCCATAAGTCCATGGCGCATGATAACGAGGATGATCCATACCGAAGAGGATGGATACAGGCGAGAACATTCCCATCTGCACCCAGCGCAGATAGAGGTCGGTGTCGTAGGCAGAATACTGCTCGAATCCACCCATACAGTGGCTCCAATAGCCGACACCAGAGAGTCCTATATTAATACCGCCGCGGATGATAGGTTCAAACCACTGCCACTCCGAGCCCCAGTCGCCAGCCCAGATGAAAGGATAGCGCTGAATACCTGCATAACCCTCGCGTGTGTGGTCGAAGCCACGCTGTCCGTTGAGCTTGGCAAAGTTCTCATAAGGAGCCTTGGCATAGGCTATAGGGAAGAGGTTGTGGGCAGCCTTCTGTTCGATGTTTGGATTGTTGTAGTTCAGAGCGCTTCCCACATCAGTCTTGAAGAACTTGGCTCCCAGGTCGGTCACTTTCTTGGCTGCATTCTTCCACCACCAGTCCACAGCCTTGTCGTCGAAGAAGTTGATGATGGCGTTGGTTCCGCCGTCCTGAATGGTGAGTCCCTTCTTCTGTGCTGTGGTGAGCAGATTGTTGCGCTTGCCGTTGTCGACCAGCGAACGAATATGCAGACCAAACATTGCCACATGATTCTTATAGGCATGGTCGATCATGCCTTTTGGGTCTTTAAACTGATCCTGGAACTCGAAGGTACAGCCTCCGTTGCCCAACTTGGCAAAGAGGCGCCAGGTAGAGTCGAGCCACATCATGTCGAACGGAATCTTTTCCTGACGCAGGCGGTCGATGAGATTGACCACATACGTATCGTTGGCCTTGCTCTCATGATGCCATGTTCCACCGCTGTACGAGCCGATGTGCAGACCATAGGCAGCACGTGGCATAAGAGGCGCCACGCCCGTGAGCTGCTGATAGCTGTGAATCAGAGTTTCCAACTGTTCGCCATAGATGAAATAATAGTCGTTGTCGCCACCAGGTGCCGAGAAACTGTACTTGTCGTTGTTGGTCCATCCCATGTCCCAGTCGTTGGGCACAGCAGTATGGAAGAACACGGCGTAGCCCTTGTTGCTGAGCATCAAAGGCACAGGACAGTAGTTGGCTCTCAGAATGTCCTTGCCGCCTACCGCAGGCTTTGAGCCCCGTCCCAGTTCCACATTGAGGTGAACACGCTGTCCACGCTGGTCGATGCGGTCCATGCGCTCACCGAAGCCGAAGAAGTGCTCGTCGGGATTCATCTTCACCTCATTATATATGCTGTCCTTGCAGCCCGATGTCAACTCCTCGTAGAGCACCTTACCCGAAGCATCAGCCACCTGTATGCGCCAGGGAGCTTCCTGAATGCTTACCTGCAGCTTACTGGTCTTTATCTGTTTGCCGTCCACGCTGAAATTCACCTGTGGGAAGTTGTAGTTGACCACCATCCACTTCTCATTATCAGGCATCTGCTGTGCAGGCACCTTGGTTACACGGAACATGCTTTCCGAACACATCTCGATGCGCATATTGCCTTGTGACGATGTGTAGAGTACGCTGTTTCCTTTCACTTGCTGTGCATGAGCCGCTGTAGCAAAGGCGCACAGCGACAGGAATGTGAGTTTTAGCTTTAAGTTTTTCATATCTATTCTGTTGTTTTTGTTGTTACGTTATTGATTTCTATTCCTGCCTGCACCACGGCTCCCAGTCCGTGGGCATCGTTGAGCGGAGCCGGTCGGTTGTAATAGAAAGGCAAGTCGCGGCTGATGCCTGTTCCCATGCACACATTCTTCACCTGTCCTTCAGGGGTTATCTGACTGCAGACAGCCTTCCATCCCTGCAGTGCCACAGAGGCGAACGAGCTGTCGAGCCAGCCCTTGTTCACACCATGCGCAATGGCTGCGACAAACATGGCTGTGCAGGAAGTTTCGGGATAAGAGTCAGGCTTGTCGAGCAACTGATGCCACATGCCCTGTGCGTCCTGATAGGCGATGATGTTTTCTACTCTTTTTCGGAACAGCTGCAGCAATCTGTCTCGCAGAGGATGCTCTTCGGGCAATCTGTCGAGCACGAGAGCCTGTGCCAAAAACGCCCATCCGTTGGCTCTTCCCCAATGGGCGGTGCCGTGGGCATGGGTCGTGTCATAATAGAAACAATGCCAATAGAGATGCTTGTCGTTGTCGAAGAGCAGACTGTCGAAGAGCAATACCTGCTCTGCCGCTCTCTGCAACAAGTCGGACGATGCACCCTTGCGACTTCCCTGATGAGCCAGGAAAGAAGTACACATATACAGGTCGTCGAGCCAGAGAGTTCGCTCTCCCACCCTTCCCCGGCAGTAAATGCCTGTTTCGGGAATACGCTCCTGCTGAGTAAGAATGTAATGGCTTATCTTGTCGAGATAATTCTCGTAACGTTGGTCTTTGTATCGTCGTGCCAGTTCGGAGAGGGCTGCGCCCATAGCTCCGCAGTCATCAAGGCTCGACATGGAGAAGAATCTGCGCCACGCATTGTCGCGCACGCCCGATTCGTATTCTTTCTTGAGTTGTCGCTGTATTTTTGGTTCGAAATAAAAGTCAAAGTTCTCTTTGACAAACTGCTCATACTTCTTTTCATCTGCCGCATCGGCAAGATTGAGCATTGCCACTCCGAGTACACCATTCACGTATCTCCATTCCTGATAATAGCTGTCGATGTGAGTGTGTCCGTCCTGTGCTTTTGACACGTTGTGGTTGTGATGGCTCAGCAGATAATCAGCCACCCGCTTCGAGACATCGAGCGGAGCATCCTGCGCCATAACCCCTGCTGCAAAGGTAAGACTGCAAATAAGAGTAAAGACTGCTTTCTTCATGAGGCTTCCCGGTTTTTAAGTGGTTTGAAAAACATTGAGAATATTGTTGCTGGAACAAAATTGTTGTTGTTGAAAATATTGCTGTTGGAACAAATTGTTGTCCCTGGAACAATTCCTGCGAAAGTAGATTTTAAGAAAAAAGCCTCTCCGCTTCTCACGAGGCAGAGAGGCCTGCATGTTGTTTTAATATATAACTAAAAACCTACCGTTAATTCATTATTTGAATTCAATTTTTGCAAGCGAGGAAATTGATAGAAGCTAAAGCTGTTATCACTCACGTCGGTCGGAAAGTTAAGAAATAATAGTCTTATAGTTTAAACTTAGGACATTTGTCCCTTAACTTCCCTCTAACTTCACTAACTTCCCTTTAACTTCCCCACATGCAAAAGTTCAGTTATTTTAATATCCGTAGTTATTGATCAATGCGTTGTTCGACGCGTTGATGTCTGAGTCGAATATAGGCCAGTACTGACGGGAGTCTGGATCGTTGGCAAAATAGTTGGCCAGCATGTTGTCCTTCACTGTGGCAGACACGAAGTCGTAGTCGAGTTGTGTCCAGCCTTCACCAGCAGGAGCTGCTGTCTCACCCTTAGCCAAGCCATAGTACTCCAACTTGCCAGCAGCATTGGTGCGTGTGTAAACCACTGTAGGCACGTCAGCATACTTGCCTGTGCGGTCGCGCAGCGCTCTCATGTCGGTCACGGTCTGTCTTACGGCTGTTCCGAGCAAGTTCCAGCGAATGAGGTCCTGCTTGCGCAGCATCTCGCCAGGGAATTCGAGAAGGCGCTCCTTCTGGATGGCCTTCAGCATGTCGGCCTTCGAGCTGATGGCGTTGACATAAGCCTCTACGTTTGCAGGGCGATCGGCTACGGCAAAGGCGCGGTTGCGAACCTCCTTGAGGTAAGGCTTGGCTGCATCAGGACCTTCCAACTCGTTGGCCAACTCAGCTGCCATCAACAGGATGTCGGCGTAGCGGAGCACGGGCAGGTTCACACCGTCGTCGTTGGAAGACACCGTACGGGTCATACGTTCATAGTCGTACTTGCCGAAGTTGAAACTTGGAGCAGAGGCATCGTTGTCACCCAACTTGGCCATTGTGTAACCGTTGTCGTACTTGTAAGGCACACAGTTCACGTCGCGGCGCTGGTCAGCATTGTCGTACTCATAGTAGAGTGTAGGAGCTGGAATGTTCTGTCCGCCATAGTTGGTCTTGGTCAAGTGTGGGCTCTTCGACTTGTGGTAAACACCAAAGTGATAGAAGAATCGTCCACGTCCGTCGTTGAATGGAATCTCGAAGATAGACTCTTTGTGTGAGCCTTCGATGGTGATGACATCAGTAGCGAGGTCGTTCCAGAACTGCTCGTAAGTGGCGTCGAGTGCGAGTCCACTCTCTCTGATGACGAGTTTCAGGTCGTCGTAAGCCTCCTGCAGCAGGGCTGTGCTGGTAAGCTCAGGATCGTTGCTGCGGCGCACCTCATAAGTAGTAGGATTGTCGAGCGATGTAGGACGCTGGCTGTAACCCTCGGCCATGAGGATGAGGCGTGCACGCAGACCCAAGGCAAAAGCCTTGTTCACTCGCTCTGTCGTCTTGGTGCGCTCAGCCTTTCCTGGCCATGGCAGATAGCCTGCAGCCTCTTTCAGGTCGGCAATAATCTGCTTGTAGATGACGTCGCGGTCTGACTTGGGAAGGTAGATGGTGCTCTGCTTCACCGATGTGAATCGGGCAGGCACATCACCCCAGGCACGAATGAGGTCATAGTAGTACTGTGCACGCAGGGTGAGCGACTCGCCTAAGAGATAAGCCATGTCGGCATTGCTCTCAGGATTGCCATAGGCACGTATTCCCTCGATGCAGCAGTTGGCTGCCTCAATGCCGTTGAAGAAGCCTGTGAAGGCGTTAGGGTCTTTTCCAGAAGCCATCCAGTTGTTGGCAGAGAAGGCGCTGTAAGTGCAGAGCGAGGTCTTGTTGTCCGACGAAGGCTGCGCCATGTCGAAGTAGCACTCGGCATCGGTATTCATACCATAGTAAGGCATGTAGCGCGCACGGTGAGAATTGGTGGCGGCAAACCAGCTATAGATGCTGATGACCGTATTCTCGGCAAGCGGGGTGTTAGAGAACACCACCTTGTCGTTGTATTGTGACTCGCTTTCTACGTCTAAATAGTCGTTGCACGACATGAGTGTAGCGCCAGCCAACAGGGCTGTAAATACATATTTTATTTTCATAACGATGTTTCCTTTAAGTGTTTTTTTAGAATGTAAGATTAAGACCGAAGATGAACTGGCGGCTTCTTGGATAAGCCGAGTAGTCTACGCCTGGGCAAACCAGCACGTTGCGGCAGCAGTCCACCTCTGGATCCATACCACTGTAACCGGTGATACAGAAAAGATTTGAAGCGGTAAAGTATAGACGCAGGTTCTGAACATAGATTTTCTGCATCCATGTCTTAGGCAGTGTGTAGCCCAAGGTAAGTGTAGAGAGGCGGAGGAATGATCCGTCCTCGATAGCCCAGTCGGTGAGCACAGCCTTTGTTGTATAAGGCGACCACATAGTGGTGTTCTTGTTCATCTCGGCGAGCTTGGCTGCATCGTTGATGAAGTTGCCGTTCTCGTCTACGTTGGTCCAGCGCTTGCCGCTTGCCATCGTGGTGTTGAGATTGCGCCAGATACCGCCACGTGTAGAGGTCTGGTCTATCTTGTCAGCATTGTAAACATCGTTGCCGATGCTGTAAGAGAAGTCGGCGTTGAAGTCAAATCCGTAGGCACGTGCACCGATAGAGAATCCACCTATAGCCCATGCGTTGGCGTCGCCGATCTCGAACTTGTCGTCATCGTTGATGGTTCCTGAACCGTCCTTGTCGAGGAGTTTCATGGTACCAGGACGTACTGTGCCCACAATACCGCTGGCATCAGCCACACCTTCCTTCAACTTCCACTGTCCTGCGGCAGCATCGTAACCCTCGAAGTCGTCCACCTCGTAGCGTCCTGTTCCTGCCAGTTTGTAGCCGACGATGGTTCCTACAGGCTTTCCTGGCTTCACTAAGTAGTCGGAGCCAATTTCTGTACTTGCCCAGTAAGAAGGCTTACTGTATGAGTCCATGCTTCCGAGGCTCACTACCTCATTGGTGTTATGACCGAGTGTGAACGAGAAGTTCAGACCGTAGTTCTTGGTGTTGATGGCATCGTAGTTCAATGTCAACTCGAAACCAGAGTTCTTGGTCTCGCCCACGTTCTGGTACTGTGTGTTGTAGCCGCTACCTGTGATCTGCATCTCCATGAGCAGGTCTTTCACGTTGTTCTTGTACACCTCGAACGAACCGTTGAGCTTGTTGTTGAAGAAACCGAAGTCAATACCCAGGTTGAGCGAGTGTGTGGTTTCCCACTTCAGGTCGGGGTTGCTCATTGCGTTGCCCGTGGTGAGCCATGAGTTCTGCAGGTGCAACCAAGAGCTCTCCTTGATAGAATAGGTACGGCTGGTCTGTCCAGAAGGAATGTTGTTGTTACCCGACACACCGTAGCTCAAGCGCAACTTCAGGTTGCTCAGCCAGTCTTGTGTTGACTTCATCCAAGGCTCCTCGATAATGCGCCATCCGGCTGCCACTGATGGGAAGTAGCCCCAGCGGTTGTCCTTAGAGAACTTGCTTGAACCATCGGCACGCAGAGTGGCGGTAAGCAGATAGCGGTCCAAGAAACTGTAGTTGGCACGTCCGAAGAACGACACCATCTTGTCGTCGGGATAGTAGAACTCGTTGGCACGTGTAGGAGTGCCCTGTGCAGAGAGGTGGAAAGCCATGTCGGCATCGTAGAATGAAGGGAATCCCTCTATGCGTGTCGTTGCCAGTGTCTCGCGGCTTACGATGCTCTCCTGTCCCACCATGAGGTTCAGGCTGTGAGCCTTGGGCAGAATCTTAGAGAAGTCGTACTGCAGAGTGTTGGAGTTGCGCACGGTGCGGCGGTTCACCTGGGTACGTGTAGTAAGCGGCATGTTCTTGTATTCTGCCAGGGTGTTGTTCTGCGACTCATAGGTAGTAGAGCCGGAGAAGTAACGGAAGTCGTTGTTGTAGATGTCGAGACCTACGTCTGTGCGGAAAGTAAGCTCGGGCAATATCTTCCATGTGAAAGCTCCGTTCATGTTGAAGTTCTCACGAACACGTTTCTTATAGTTGTCGTTGAGGGCTGTGATTGGGTCTTCCAGTCCGTCGTCGATGTTGCTCTCATCGAAGAGAAGGCTTCCTGAGCCCGTCAGAGGCGACTGCACCACAGCATGGCGGATACGGCCGAAAGAGCCTGAAGGCACAGAGTTCTGGTCGCCGGTAGCGTCGCTCTGTCCGTCGCCATTCACCTTGGTGCGTGAGTAACGGGTAGAGAACTCGAGCTTGGTCTTCTTGTTGGGCTCATAGTTGAGTTTGAAGTTCAGGTTGCTGCGATAGAAGTCAGAGGTGAGCAGGATGGCTTTCTCTTTCATGTAGTTGTATCCTGCTGTGAAGCGCAACTTCTCCGAACCTCCCGAGATGTTGACATTATGGCTGAACACGTTGCCGGTGCGTCCGTACACCTCGTCCTGCCAGTCGGTAGTCTTCATCGAGTTCATAATGTTGGGTATGTTGTCCCATCCGCCGAGTACCTGCTGGTACTTACCGGCATTGGCACCAGTAGAGAGGCTCGACAATTCGTACTGCCACTTCAGATAGTCTTCCACTCCCAGCACGTCTACCTTGTCCTCAGCCTTCTTGAAGCCCACATAGGCATTGTAGTTCACAGTCACCTTACCTGCCTTACCACTCTTGGTGGTGACGAGCACGATACCGTTGGAACCACGGCTACCATAGATGGCGGTAGAGGAAGCGTCCTTCAGCACGTCGATGCTCTCGATGTCGCTGGTAGGAATGTCGGAGATGCTGCTGACGGGGAAACCGTCTACTATATAAAGAGGTGTGTTGTCGCGGGTGATAGAACCACCACCACGCACGCGGATGATGACCTCGGCGTCGGGGTTGCCCTCAGGCATGGTGACGCGCACACCAGCCAGTTTACCCTGCATGGCCTCAACAGGCGAAGCCACAGGCACCGACACGAGTTCTGTGTTGCCTACCGAAGAAACCGAACCTGTCACGTCCTTGCGCTTTACGGTTCCGTATCCGATAGCCACCACTTCGTTAAGCATGTTGGAATCTTCCTTCAACTGGACAGTCATCTTGCCTTCCTTGGCAATGATCACTTCCTTCTTGTAACCCACATAAGTGATTTCGAGTTGTTTTCCTTTCGGAACAGAGATAGAGTAATTGCCGTCCATATCGGTCACCACTCCCACCGATGTGCCAGGAATCCTCACGCTTGCGCCAATAATTGGTTCACCAGCCTCGTCAGTTACTTGTCCGCTAACGGTGACGCTTTGCGCCAGCACTCCTAACGGGAAAAGAAGCATCAGTAATAGTACTGAACAATTCTTCATAAAAATAATCGCTACTTTTCTCATAGGTTTTTACTATTAGTTTTTAAATATTTGAAGTAGAATGTCGAGGGCAAAAGTAGCCCCAAAACCCCGACATGAGTGGTAAAAACGTTCCAAATGTTCGGTAAAAACGTTTCAAAGCCCGTTTTTCTGCCTATATTCAGACGGACTGACGCCCATTGCCGCCCTGAAACACTTACCGAAGTAGTTCTGATCGCAGAAACCGCAGCGATAGGCGATTTCCTTCACAGGAAGGTCGCTGTGATGCAACAGCGCCACGGCACGGTTCATGCGTGCCTTGTTGATAAACTCCTTGGGCGCCACACCAAACAGGCTCTTCAGTTTGCGGTTCAGTCCCGACTTGCTGACGTTCAGCTTGGCTGCCAGCTCGGTCACACTGAGGTCGGAATTGTCGATGTGCTGTTCCACAAACTCCACCACGCATTGCATGAAGCGCTGGTCTTCCTCGCTCAGGCTCTCCTCGCCTACGCTGCAGCTGTCGGCTTGCAAGGGCTGTTGGCCGTCGGCAACAACCGTTTCCTCAGCCATTGTCTCCGCAGTTGCCGTTTCAATGGTTGTCTTTTCTGCAGTTGTCTTTTTCTCAGCAGCCTTGACAGCCACGACGAGGTGTTTCTTCTTGTCGTATTTCTCCATCAGGTCGAGATACTGCCCCAAGAGTTCCCTCTGCTTGCGGTGGGAGGAGCGAATTGTCCTCGTCACGTACACCACGATATAGATAAACAACAGCGCCAGCAGCACATACAGCACCTTGGCGGTAGTAGTCTGCCAGATGGTTGGTTTCACGAAGATTGTCACCACTTTCACGTTGCCCGCCCATTGTCCTGTGGGCAGTTTCGACTCCACCCGCAACGTGTGCGTACCGGGCGAAAGGTTGAGCAGCGTCACCGTGTGGCTGTTCTCTAAGGTATTCCATACGCCGCCGTCCAACTGGAACCTATAGCTTATCGACTGGATGTTGGCATAGTCGATGGCAGCAAACTCAATCTTCACATTGCGCTCTGTCTCATCGAGGCAGATGGTGTCGTGGGCGCTCACCGCCTCCATCATCTCGCCTTCTTCCACCGACACCCTTGTCAGTACGATGCGCGGTGCCTTGGTGCGCTTCGTCAGCCGGTCCATATCCATCAGCACCAGACCGTCCATCAGACCCATGAGCCATTTGCCGCCTTTCCATCTCAGGGGCTGCGCATCCGAGAAAATCAGCTCATCGGTCCATGTGCGGTGGTTGAAATAGAGCGATAGTCCATGTTCCACGTCCACGCCCGTCAAATCGTTGGTGCCCACAAACCACATATATTGTCCATACGCGAAAGCCGACAAGAGGAAGTCCTCCGGCAAATCGCGCCTGTCGAAGTGTCTGAAGTCCACATCTTTGCTGAGCAGCGAAATGCCGGGCTCCACCATGTTCAGTCCGCTGCCCTCGGTGCAGATATAGAGTCTGTTGACCCTGTCCTCCGCCATAAACATGACGGCAGAGCAACTCAGGCTGCCGTCTCTTCCGCCCTCACGCTCATGCCGGATAAAGCGCAGCGAGGCTGGATTGGCGGCAGTAAGCTTCGTGGCGAACAGTCCAAGCGTTGTGCCCACCAGAAGCTCGTCACGATGGCTGATATATATCATTCGCACCCCCAAGTACTTGCCTGTCTTGTCGTCATGAGAGAGGACGATGGGCTGACACCTCCAACTCTTTCCCGTACGGGTAAGACAGAACAGTCCATGGTTCAGAGTTGACACCCACAGTCTGCCCCATCGGTCTTTCTGCATTGAGTAAACATGATGTTCTTTCTCCCTACCACGGATTACAAGCGCTATTCGACTGATGTCGTAGCTGCCGTCGGCACGGGGCGACAGATGCAACAGTCCACCAGGTTTGCATCCCAACCATAGGCTGCCGTCCTCGTCTTGCAACATCGTGTACACAGCCGACCGGAAAGGAGTCTTTCCGCCATGCAGTCGGCCGTCGGCTCCAAGAAATCCCAAAAGATTCAGATTGGCGTCGTAGATTCTCACAGAGGCATCGTCGCGCGAGCACACCCATATCCGTCCCTCGCGGTCGCGGAAGAGTGCCCTCACCTGACATCCTGGTTGCCTCAACAGCCACGTAGCATAACACGGCTTGCGGTAGCTCATCCTCACGCCCAGAGAGTCCACTGCCCACTCCACTCCGTCGGCTGTCTTCAGCCGTTTCGTTCCCAGACCGGAGAAGCCCCATTTGCGCAGCGCCTTGTTCCAGGAGAGATGGCTGTCATCAAACCGCCCCGTGCGAATATCGAAGACAAAACAGTAGCCTTCCGCATTACAATATATATAAGGATCGCGAATACGAATATCCTTGATGCGGTTCACGCCCATCGAGCATCCATCGCCCGCCTTCGGCTTGAACGACACGAAGCGATAGCCGTCGTATCGGCTCAGTCCGTTCCATGTCGCCACCCAGATCATTCCCTGTTTGTCCTGTACAAGACCCGTTGCGTGATGGTGCGCCAGTCCGTCGAGCTCGTTGAGCCTTCTCTCTGTAACGCCCTGCTTCGCCCAAGCCCCTCCGTCCTGAAGGGTCGGCACAGCCTCAGCGACGTGGCTCAACAAACAGCAAATCCACATCAAAAAATATCTTATTATTCTGTTTTTAGTCATCTGTGCAATGGTAGATTAGTTATATTGTTTGCAAAAGTAAGAAATAATAGTCAGAAAAAGAAATCAAATCCAAAGTTTTTATTTAACTTTGCATAAGATTAGCTGCACTCGGCAAAACATAAAAAACATAATAACAATGAAAATAGCAGTATTCTGTTCAGCAAACGCCCATATTGACAGCGACTACTTCCGTCTCACAGAGGAGATGGGCAAGTGGATGGCAGAGCAAGGGCACGATTTAGTTTTCGGCGGCTGCAACATCGGCCTGATGAACACCATCGGCAAGGCAGTCAAGGCGCATGGCGGCAGAGCCATAGGCGTAGTTCCCACCATTGTAGAGCGAGGCGGCAAGACTTTTCCCGACCTCGACGTAGAGATTCCTTGCGACAATCTCAGCGACCGCAAGGACCTGTTGCTCTCCCAGAGCGACATCGTCGTGGCGCTCCCTGGTGGCATCGGCACCCTCGACGAAATCTTCACTGTGGCAGCCTCCCACACCATCGGCTATCATAGCAAGAAGGTTGTTCTCTACAACATGAAGGGCTTCTGGAACTCCACCATTGCCCTTCTCGATGACATGGCTTCGCAAGGCATGATTCGTGGCAACTGGCACGACTATATCGAAGTGGCAACCTCCCTCAGTGAGTTGCAGCAGATGGTGGAGCAATAATAAATGCGGGATTGAGCAATCAACTCAATCCCGCATTTCCTTTATAACAAGTAAGTCTTAATCCCAAGTTGTCCAGGGGTTATAAGGCTTAGCATCGCCCCACACAGTGCCGCCTTCATCTTCCGTACCGCCAGTAGTGGAACCCATCGTGTTCACCGTTTCGCCATTGGACTTGACTATGGAGCCGCCATTCAACAGAGGTTCACCTTCTACGCTTTGAACTCTTACGAGAGGTTGTTGATATTTTTTCTTCATGATTGCAATGATTTACTTTTTAACGAATTTCTTGCCCTTAACGATATAAACGCCCTTGGCAAGAGTGGAAAGAGAATTGCCAACCTGCTGGCCACTGAGGTTGTAGACTGCGACAGGAGCAACGGATGCTGACGTAAGCGATGCTCCGTCCACCTGATGAATGGAAGAAACTACGCCATTGCGGTCGACGAGACAGATGCCGATATTGCCCTTGGCAGGTGATGTACTTGATGGCAACTGCTTGAAATAACCACGAAATCCCTTGAGTCCGTACTTCCTGCCTTCAAGACACTTCACGAAGGTATTGTTCTGAATGATGTAGTCGCCAGGAGCGATGAAAGCGGAACCCTCTGTAGCATTACCCTGCTGCAGATGCAGTGTTCCTGTGAAATAGAAATCATCGTAGCTGCACTTCTTGAACTTGTCGTTGAGCTCGTGGTCGTGGTTGCCGGTGAAATATTCGTTAATCTCCTTCATTCCCATACGTTTTTTCGCTTCTTCTGCTGTGTATGATTTGTCGGCATCGTAGTTGAGTTCGATATCCTTGAAAGTATAGACTCCTGAGGCGTTGTCGATGTCTTTCTGCGTCATTCTGACGAGGAGAGGTTCAAACTCATTGAGCGGATCATTGTCGTAGTCGGCGTACTGCAGGAAATAGAAGGTACTGTTGTCGGGCTGTGCATCATTCTTTGCCAAACCACGATAGGCAGCTATCATAAAACCCTCGCCATCAAAAGCATTGAGTGCTTTCTGATAAATACGGGCGCACTTCACTGTTTTACCATTATCGCGAGCACCAAAAGGCAGCACGAGCGTATTCCAACCTGACTTAAATGTGCGTTTGAGGAGGACGTCGGCATGGCGCTGGGCTACGACCGTATAGTCGGTAGCATTCTCGTCGAGAGTCTTGGTGAGAAGATACATAAATGCGTTCTTACCCTTATCTTCTCCGCCCACGTTGATGTTGTCGCGATAGACCTTGTAATGAGCCTCAGCTTCACCCTCAAATACAACTTGCACATTGTTGGGATTCATGCCGAGGAAGATGCCATTATCATAACTCTGCGCATCAATCTGTGTATCTCGATGTACGATAACCTTTGTCACCGCAATATTGTTGGCAAAGGCGCCGTCGCCGATGAAAGTGATTCCTGAGTGAATGTCGATGGTCTTCAGTCCGTCGTGGCAGTTGCGGAAAGTTTCGCGTTCGATGCGAGTAACGTTCTTGGTGAGGTTCTTGAAATCGGCATCGGTGAGTTTGAAACAGTCCTTGAACGCACCCTCACCTATGGTTTTCAAGTGTACAAAGTCTTTGTCTGCGAAAATTCCTGCCAGGTTCTGGTTGTCGGTGAATGCGTACTTCTGTATCTCTGTTATCTTGGTAGCATCGACAAAAGTGACGTTCTGCAGGTTGCAGCTCTGAAACGCCACCTCGTTGATTACCGTCACGTTGGCAGGAATGGTGAGGTCGGTAAGTTTGCGACAGCCGAAGAAGACACCGTAGCCTAAAGCTCCCATATAATCAGTCTGCACACCGTTGAAATCGAGCTTGCGGCTGACACCAGTCAGTTTGTCGTTCTGAGGCAGGGTGAGCTTGGTGATTCCACATCCCTGAAAGGTTCTGTTCGCTATGCTGATGATGCGTGAGGGCAAGACTCCATTGTTAGCGAGATCCATGTTGCCGCAACCAAAGAAAGCCTCCTCTTTGAGCACCAGTTCCTTTTCTGAAGTGCCTGCCTCGAACTTCAAGGTCTTCAAGGCACTACAATCCTTAAAAGCCTCTTCACGGATAATGGTGACAGAGGCAGGGATAGTAATTTCGGTAAGAGCGCAGTTATTGAACGCCCACTTTCCTATCTCGGTCATGTTGCTGAGGTCTACATGCTGCAGATTCTTACAGTTCTGGAAGATGTTGTCGGGCACTCTCTTGTCTTCCTTGTGTATCTGGTCTGTCGTCGTAAAAGTGGCTTTAGAAAGATTGAGCGAATTCAGACTGCCTTTACCTTCTTTTCCCGCCATCTCCTGCAGCAGACTGATGTCTGCATCGTTAAGATTGCCTATCACGCTAAGTTGCGTAACTTTCATGGCGTTGTCTCCAAGAAGTGTGGCAAGACTGCCTTCAGTACTGACTCCAGAAGTGACGGTTTCTGTGGCGTCACCAATGTGATATTTTACTTGTAGCGAGGCAGCATGCACAAAAACAGAAAGCATGCTAACCATACAGAAAAGTAACAATTTGTAAATTCTCCTATTCATAAGCATAATTCTTTTAATTACACAATTAAGTTATTAAGTTTTCGCTTGCAAATTTACTCTTTTTATCGTTACGTTTTTCGGCTATGAGAAAAAAAGTGGATTCACGAAGCAACAGAAAGAGCACAAGTAACTGATTATCTATTGTTTACCGATTTTCTTCGTTTTGAAAAATATAAAGACAACAGGGGCATTTCATCTTGATGAAACGCCCCCTTGTACCTGATTTATTGAACTTTCTCATGTGCGGAAGTTAGAGAAGTTATCTTAACTTCCCCATTTGAGAAGACAGAAACAGATGGACGGTGTGCAGGATTTTTGAGAAATTATCATTTCTGAAAAATCAGTTACCATAAACATTAAATGAACTATTCAGTTCTCAGATATTTATAAGATTATGATTTTTTTCCCATTACATAAATAAACACCAGCTTTATGTGGCCGTTCGATCTTTATACCTGAAAGTGTGAACCACTCGTGGGAAAGACCATCAGCAGATACTTCAGGATGTTTTATGCCCGTAGATATATCATCAACAGACATTACTGGCTGCGAGGGAACCGACATGTCAACGATAAAACGAAAGGTTCTTTCTTCTTGTAGCGTCACACCGTCAGCCACATACACATTGCCATCACTATGCCCATTCACTGCCTTATGCCCTATGAGAAACACATCACTCCTGGAAGAGATGCGGTATTCACCTGTAGGATTCAATTCAACACCCCATCCTGCCTGTCCGAAAAATTTAAAGTCAACATTATTTACATTCAGTTGACGACCTGCAGTAAGTGTCAGTTGGTATCTCTTGTTGCCCACGGGTGCCATACATGTAGCATGGTCGGTATCAGTCCACCAGCTCTGATTGCTTATGATACTATAATACGGTTTATGCAATCCATCACTGCCAATAGCCCATAAGGCACCGGTGCCATCTGCATTAAGACTCAATGGATTCCCATTCTCATGAGAGGCGTATATACGAAAACTCTTCGTTGCGGGGACAAACTTGATGTTATAATAACCACTGAGAGCCGTAAACTTGAAACAACCATTTCCTAACTTGATGAAAAAATCAGGATCTTCATAGAAGTCAGGTGAACTGAAGGCATCATCGCCTACAGCTGTGTATGTTTTGCCCTTTTCAAGATAGGTATTGATAGAAAAACTATTTCGGTTATCTGACGGAATCATCTCCATACCACCAAAGGTCACGGCATTTTGTTCTGTATCTCCCAAAAGGACGGAAACAACACTTTTGGCAGGTATATCTACGTTCACATATTCGCTATTCGAAGCAAGGTTGATATGCTTTTCGACCGATGTCTTATTACTAATAACAAAAGCTGTGGTGCCATCCGAGTTTCTTAGTGCGACATAATTGAAGTCCCAGTCATCTCTTGGTACACCATTCTCTATATAGTCACATCTTACCGCACCAGGTCGGATGACAGAAGAAAGATGGCAAATGATATAATAATCGCGATTGTAGCGTACCGTAGAGAGCGCATAACTACTTGGATCTATTTCTATATTGCCATACACAGTACTATTAGATAAGGTGGTAGGATGACCATTATAGTCGAGAAGCAGGTTCCATGCTATAAATGCACTACTCTGGTTTTGCAACGCACGCAAACCCGACCAGTTGAATTCTCCGCATAGCTTGCCATTTAGATTACGTCCATCGTTCCACGAGCCTATACTTGACTCAGTATAGATTGACTTCAGACCCGTGTTATTATAAAACGTAGCCATGGCTGTAGGGTCACCCCCATAGTTATGGAAAGCGGCACCTTCCACAAGATCGTCACCAAGAAACGATGATGACCGCAAGGACTTTGCTACCTGTTCGGCATATTGTTCGTTATCAAAATTGTGGTCAAAAAGATATATCTTGGTACTCAGTCCTGCATTGTGAAAGGCTGTGGCAAGAACCTTAACAAAAGCTATTTCCTCTTCAACATCCATGAGCATAGCTCCTCCTTCGTTGTTTCCGTTTCCAGGTTCATTTTGTGGAGTCACCGCATGGATTGTTATTCCGTTGTCTTTCATCGCTTTCAGAAGCCTTACGAAATAGTCCGCATAGTCCGAATAACAAGTTTTATTCAGATGTCCGCCTACATAGTTCTCATACGGAACATCCCCATTTTTCTGACTCACCTTCATCCATTTAGGAGCAGTCCATGGTGCGGCAATGATTTTCAGCTTGGGGTTGATGGCTTGCACTTCTTTTAGAATGGGAATCACATACGCAATTTCTTCACTTTGAAGGGCAAAATTTTCTATGCCTTTTACATCGCAAAGAGTATAGCGTGAAAGAGAAAAGTCACTACATCCTATGCTTATGCGCACATAACTCGCACCATAACCCTGGCGCTCTGAAAATATTTTCTTAAGAAGTGCATCACGTTCTCCTACACTCATTCGCATTAGATTGTAACACGTCCCTCCGGTAAGAGCGAAGCCAAAACCATCTACCGTCTGATATTGACGGTCTGTATTGATACGCACATAGTTGGATGCAGGACTACCTTTTGTGGTTTTCAGTATTGTCTCTGACAAGAGTTTACTATTGTTTTCCGTAGTGATCATCACACGGGCTTTTTGCGCTATGACTTGTAAAGAAGTTAATAGCAATAAACCTACAAGGAAAAAGTTTTTTGCAAAAAGAATTCGTCTCTTCATATTTTTAATTATTTGACCACATACTGGACTCATGTCACTGATCTGGTTATCACTCATGCGGAAGAATCTTCCGCATGAGTTTTTATTATTTTATGTTATTTCACAAAAATCTTCTTTCCGTTATGTATGTACACTCCCTTTGGCAATGAGCCTGCACCATCGTTCATACGCTGACCTTGCAAGTTGTACCACGCATGATTATCCTGTTTGTGGGTCTCTATGCTACTTATTCCGCTCGAAGAACCATTCTTGTAGAAATACAGATTGTCGAGATAGAAGGTCTCTCCTTTACCGTTATCAAACTTGAACTGGAAGATCCTGGAAGCGTTGAGTCCAACAAAATCACTCATAGGGATATCTATGCTATTCCATTGATTAGCTATGAGATTAATAGGTCTTTTCAATTGGTCGTTGACACTCCCATCGTTGTTACGACATATTGGGTATACATTGATCGTAAAAGAAGATAGAGGATAGATATCCAAATGGAGATATTCCATATCTGTTGCGTCTATCTCAGAACCACCAAACTCAATTCCGACATAATTAAAGTTGGAATTCTTGAGTGTATTGTTGCCGTCAAGGCTGACATTCTGTGTAGCTGTCTGTTGATGCCAAGAGCCAATAAACATACCCGGAACAAGCGAAGTGTAAGTATCACTATAAACCGATTTCACATTGTCAGTTGTGTGATGAGGGATAGGAGCAGCAGTAACTTCTGGTATAGGATGATCTGTCCCAGACTGTCCTTTAAATCCACCAATAGTTACCACGGCACGTTCTGGATGACTGGTGGCACATGTTGCACTTTGGTCAAATGTGTCATCGTATGCGAAGGCATAGGTATAACCGTCGTAACTGATGTCTTTCTGATGGAAGAATTTCACATAAGGGTTATATACATCGGTGTTGAAGAAGCTTCTTGTATCTCCCCAATCCTGCAGTTCGCCATCTGCAAGATTTGTTCTTATCACTCCACGATTCATCGCTCCACAGAACATGGCTTGTACTGGAAGATCTGCACTGTTGCCATGGAATCTTGCAAACTCTCCTGCACCTTCTATCACATCAATGGAGGTAGGCTTGCCTACAATGGCCGTCTGCCCTTGACGAGGTCCTGACTCACTTTTTAAGACGAAGTTGTTGCCATTCACACGTCCACGCCAAACACCTAATTGGCTGCCCATGTTTACGTGTATGTCTTTAGTGCGAAACTCGCTCCAGATACGGTTGATGTAGCCATCGAAATATCCAGTATTCTTCACCTCTGCCACTTTAGATGGTTGCATAATAATACCTCCCAAATGATCCTGAGTTATATTGTTCTTCAGACAGTTAGAGAAGATATTACCTTCGTTTTGTGTCTTCCAGCGATTGATAATCTCCTCATAGGTATTCACCTCTCCACGCTTGGTGTATGGATTATTGGCACCTGCCGAAGCATTTCCATATAGTTCCAATCCCATGGGATATTGGAATGCATCAACACGTGAGGTATTGATAAACATCACACCATACCTATCATAAGAAAATTCAATAAGTTCCCATCGCAGATCGATATTCGGGTCGGAAGGGTTTTGCATGTCAGCTCCTGCATACCCACCATTATTATCGTTTACGTGTAGGTAAAGTGGTGAATTGAAACCAAAAAACATACGGCAAGCATGGGTTTTATCTACGTAAATGGTTTTGTTTTTTATCTTATTCAGCGTCGTAAACACATTGGCATAACCTCTATCTCCGTTGAACTTATGCAGAGTGTTTGTATTGACAGTAAGGGCCCTGAGTGCAGCATCACTTGCATTGTTGGCTATGAGGTCATAATAAATAGGAGCATCATCACTCACTTTCTTACCAATGATAGCCACATATACCTGGTCGTCAGGAAAAACAGAATTGTTCACTATCTCAATAGGAATTTTTTGTGCATGGACTTTCAGAATTGCCACGCAGAATAACGTTAAAAACAATAAAATACGATTTTTTTTCATAATAGTTAATTTTGAATTATTAGTACTCAATTTTCGCAAGCTCAGAAGTTAAAGGAGTTAAAGGAGTTATCGCTCCCTACGGTCGCTGAGGAGTTAAGACAACAGTCTTTTTGGCGTATTTTTTTAAGCAGCAAGACATACGTCTTAACTCCTTAACTCCCTTAACTCCTTTAACTTCCTGATATGCTAAAGTTCAATTATTAGATTATAGAATATAGCAATGTTACAGCTCGACCCGTATCTTTTTAGCAATGGAATCTATTTTCATGATGTAGATACCTGCCTTCATTTTATCCAAAGACATGGAATATTTGGCAGAATCTATTGTCTCGCAACGTATCAGTCTTCCGCTTACATCATAGATAGTCAATTCTTTGCCTTTTGCACCTGTCACGATGATGGTATTGCCCTCTTTTCTGAGGTTCATCCCAGAGAGACTTTCGGTGTTTACGATGCCAGAATAGACTGACGGACTAACGAATTTCCACTGTTGCGTATTGGTGCCATTGTTGTCATATAGCTTTATCCACTCGCCATTGTCCTTGCTCGAGCTCGGTATCTCTATCACTTTACCACTAAGACGTGAAACAAATTGATAATAACCATCACCCTTTTCGACAACGATGAACTGTTGATTCCTGTTGCCGTTATATTCATAGAGTTGCACCTGGGCGCCATTGTCTTTCGACCAATCGGCTACATCCATACCTTGCCTTTTGTTGGCTGAAGTACATATAGAATAAACACCTTTTTCACCACCAATCTCTGTCAATGTCCATATCTGCGTTGCATCTATGTACTCATCATCATATTGAACGATGGCTGTTTTATTGTCTGTGTTGTTGTTGTCCAAATCAAGAAACTTACCACTGTTGCGGTTTTGCAACTTATAGTCACCTGACAGTCCACTCTTTCCGTATGCCTCAACCTTCAACGAAGACATCTTATCATTCCATTCTTCACCAACGAAACTCTCAGAGGCTGTGTATGACTTACTTTTGCCATTGAAATTGTCATCCTCATAGATTGTTACCTTGAAACCAGGAGTGACCTTCAAAGAACTCATATCATTGTCCTTCTGATTGTAAAGCCCCATTCGACTGAGGTTATATTCGCCTTCAGAAAGGGTCACAGCTTTACCCTTATAGCCTTTATCGGTATACAATGTAACTGCAGAAGCCTCGTCGTATCGGTTCTCAACCACGGCCCACTGTTGTGTGTGGGTGCCATTGTTGTCGTAGATTTTTATCCATTCACCATTTCCTTTGCTTGATTGTGGAATCTCTACCACTTTACCACTGTTACGAGCTACAAGTTGATAATAGCCTTCACCACAGTCGTAGAGAATAAACTGTTGATGAGGATTACCCAAATAGTCGTATAGTTGCACCTGAGCTCCGTTATCCTTAGAAAAATCAACGACATCCATACCTCGGTTCTTATTACCATAGGAGCAGATGGAGTAGACACCCTTACCGTTCATCACCTCTGTAAATGTCCACGTCTGAGAGGCATCTACACCCTCGTCATCAAACTGGACGATTGCGGTATTGTTATCAGTCTTGTTATTATCCAAGTCAAGATACTTACCACTGTTGCGGTTCATGATTTTGAAGTTACCCGATAGACCGCTCTTACCATTTGGTTCGATCTTTATTGATGATACTTGCTTGTTCCACTCAGAACCCATATTAGCAGTAGAAGCTGTGTAAGATTTGCTCTTCCCGCCGAATCCATCATTCTCATAGACAACGACTTTGAAACCACTCTTCACCTTCAACGACGATATATCATCGTTTGTTATCCCATATGATTGTAATGAGGACAGCAAAAACTCTCCTTCTGGTAAGTCCACAGCCTTACCTTTGTAGTCGATATCAGAATAAAATGTTGCCACAGGATTATCGGCGTGTTTCGATGGAGGTTGTATCCCAACGAGCACATCTTGATTCATGGAATAGCCGTCACTTGAACTACTTGCACCCATGCCACTATTGTCGTTAGGGTTCAAAACGGATAGTTTGAAGTAGCCGTTGCACATTCCGCCCCATCCCCAATTGATATGAAAAAGACCGTTTCCATCATATCCATCACAGACAAATGCATGTGCTCCACCACTTGATGTGCCTGCATAGAGGACCGGCCGGCGCTCTGCCAATTCGCGATATATCAAACTTTCCCATGCTTCATTACTATAATTGTTACGAAAAAGATGTTGAATATTTCCATCGTAACCGAAGTTGTTCTTTAAGGCATGCTCCACTTCTGTAAAACTTGATCCAGTTCCATCAGGTCCATAGCCAGACTTAATGGCCTGCCCTACATATTGCATGAGTACAGCGACAGCAGTTGCCGAATGATCTGATTGACCATCACGATAACTGTCATTCATGCTTTTCCAATCGAAGACAACAGGTGTTAGTTCGTTTTCCGTGTATCTCCTATTATTATATGTAAACGAATGCTCTGAAATATTAGTGGTAGCAGATTTAGGCCATTGATGATAATACATCACTTGTGCAGCAGCTGTACATACGCAACCTGTGTAGCATCTGCGCCCTTCAACTAACGGACAGCGATCATAATAAGGACTACCTTGATTCCAGGTGCAAGATAGAAGGGGAGAGATAGCGCTATTGGCTTCACGTAGTCCATTATCATATAATGTGGTACTTGACGCTTTGACAGACGATGTGGGTTTCAACGAACCTATCACATTGGCATAATAACGAAGCCATGCGCGCATATTATCTGGTATTTCATCTGCATTAAAACGACCTTTATCCGAGTAAGCAAGGATCTCCGCTGTTCGGTCATCTCCCGAAACAATAACAAAACCGTTATCATCATTGGTATTAAATACATAATACGGCATTGCTTGTGCTTTAGTCTTGCCTCTCACTTTAAAAAGGTTTTTTACATCTTCAGCTATAGTCTTACCATGCTTACTTGCAAAGATTACTGCTTTCTTTCGCGCAGTACTCTGTGTTATAGGCTCTGCCCAAAGCAATGTAGCAACGAAGAGTAATAAAATAGTTAATAAGTTTTTAAATCTCATAAGTCTTTAGTTTTTGTATTAAACAATTATAAGCGTCTTTATTAGCATCAAAATCTAATTTTGAATATTTCTTGAGCTACCTTTATCACATAAATTCCTGAAGGTTGGTCATAGATGGATATTGAGTCTACGTTCGATAGAACCCTCTCGCGACGTATCAGTCTTCCGCTTACATCATAGATAGTCAATTCTTTGCCTTTTGCACCTGTCACGATGATGGTATTGCCCTCTTTTCTGAGGTTCATCCCAGAGAGACTTTCGGTGTTTACGATGCCAGAATAGACTGACGGACTAACGAATTTCCACTGTTGCGTATTGGTGCCATTGTTGTCATATAGCTTTATCCACTCGCCATTGTCCTTGCTCGAGCTCGGTATCTCTATCACTTTACCACTAAGACGTGAAACAAATTGATAATAACCATCACCCTTTTCGACAACGATGAACTGTTGATTCCTGTTGCCGTTATATTCATAGAGTTGCACCTGGGCGCCATTGTCTTTCGACCAATCGGCTACATCCATACCTTGCCTTTTGTTGGCTGAAGTACATATAGAATAAACACCTTTTTCACCACCAATCTCTGTCAATGTCCATATCTGCGTTGCATCTATGTACTCATCATCATATTGAACGATGGCTGTTTTATTGTCTGTGTTGTTGTTGTCCAAATCAAGAAACTTACCACTGTTGCGGTTTTGCAACTTATAGTCACCTGACAGTCCACTCTTTCCGTATGCCTCAACCTTCAACGAAGACATCTTATCATTCCATTCTTCACCAACGAAACTCTCAGAGGCTGTGTATGACTTACTTTTGCCATTGAAATTGTCATCCTCATAGATTGTTACCTTGAAACCAGGAGTGACCTTCAAAGAACTCATATCATTGTCCTTCTGATTGTAAAGCCCCATTCGACTGAGGTTATATTCGCCTTCAGAAAGGGTCACAGCTTTACCCTTATAGCCTTTATCGGTATACAATGTAACTGCAGAAGCCTCGTCGTATCGGTTCTCAACCACGGCCCACTGTTGTGTGTGGGTGCCATTGTTGTCGTAGATTTTTATCCATTCACCATTTCCTTTGCTTGATTGTGGAATCTCTACCACTTTACCACTGTTACGAGCTACAAGTTGATAATAGCCTTCACCACAGTCGTAGAGAATAAACTGTTGATGAGGATTACCCAAATAGTCGTATAGTTGCACCTGAGCTCCGTTATCCTTAGAAAAATCAACGACATCCATACCTCGGTTCTTATTACCATAGGAGCAGATGGAGTAGACACCCTTACCGTTCATCACCTCTGTAAATGTCCACGTCTGAGAGGCATCTACACCCTCGTCATCAAACTGGACGATTGCGGTATTGTTATCAGTCTTGTTATTATCCAAGTCAAGATACTTACCACTGTTGCGGTTCATGATTTTGAAGTTACCCGATAGACCGCTCTTACCATTTGGTTCGATTCGCACCGAACAAGCCTTATCGTTCCAATCCCCACCAACAAAAGAAGCGTCTGTTGTCCAACTCTTTGAATTACCAGTGAAATCAGCATTCTCATAGAGTGTAATCTTGAAGCCTTTTGTGACCTTCAACGATGATATATCCTTAGCACTAATGCCATACATGGCGAGATCTGCCTGAGTGTAGCTACCCTCGCCCAATGATTTTGAATAACCACGATAGTCGGAATCTGCATAAAGACTTGCTATATTGTCATCGCACTTTTTGGTACCAAACACACGTAGCATCCTCGTTGCCCACTGATTAAGATTCCATGTTTCATCGTTATAAAGCCAAATAAAACCTCCGCTCACTCCATTATTTCTCTTCCATGACTCCATCTGAGCTACGCATGCATCTACACCACCTTCTTGGTAATTCATTCTTCCTGCATGGACAGCTCTGTTACCTAAATGCCAGTCGGACGGATTGTTTCCTGCTCCGCCATCATAACACTGTATAAGTACCCTATCACATCTATCGCCCAACTGAGAAACAAGATTTTCCCAAAAACTACGGTTCGTATATGGCGCGATAGTTGTTTTATACCCCAATTCATACATCATCTGGTGGAATTTAACAGCCGTTGCGACATCGTAGCAATGCTCATCATCGTTGTTTACAGCATCAATCGCTGGAATGGCATTTTTAAGCGCTTTAAAATTCTTATACAAGATGGTACCACTTCCTACACCATGTCTATTAATAAGTTCCTTGATGCGACTAAAAGACTCGTTACCCCAACCACCTATACATATTTCTATTCTACTTATGGTTGTTGGTGCCTGTTTTAGTTTTTTTATGTCAGAGACATAGTTGGGTTGCGTGTTACCAAACACATACTTTCCATCTTTGCATACCGTCTCGCCATCTGTAGTCAGTGTACCATCGGGCTCAACGTTGATATTGAAGAGAATGATGTATGTGAAACCAGAATTGCGTAATTTCTCGATGGTACCGGGACGTTCACGTCGGATATGTCCACCTACATACACGCCAGTGGATTGGGCAATAGTTTTGCTCACTCCCGAAAATACGAGAATGAGCAATAAAAAAAGAGTTTGTTTCAATGTATTCATGCTTTGTACTTTTTGGAAAAACGTGAAATAAAGTTGTTAGTCATTCCAAATGTTTCCATCATCGCCGATGATCGGACCGTCTTCGCCACCTTCGCCACCTTCGCCGGCAATATTTTCAATAGGCTTGTCTTTGCCGATATCATAAAGCGATACTGTCATCATTTGGCACAAAGCATCATCATTACATGTTTTTATAATAATGATTTTCGGTTTTATATATTCCTTTTTCATTGTTGCTTTTTTTTATTTGACTACATATTTTTTTCCATTCACGACATAAATGCCCTTTGGCAGATTATTCAGATCGGCGGCATTGTTTTTCATAAGCACTCCGCTGATGCTATAAACTTTGCCAGAAGTGTCTCTATTCAAGTCATCTTCCTTTACTGTTTCTATAGGAGTGGTACTACTATCATCAAACAAACTTAAAGAAAGTTCAGAAGCTTTCGAGTTACTATTATTTGGTTTATAATGAAACCACCCACTGAACCCACGGATACCGTATGGTTGACTATCTGTATAGGGATAGAGTTTCATCGTGCCGTTTTTGGACTGAAAGAAATAATCCTTGGTTGTTATTATACCTTGTGAATCCCCCACAGTGCCCGTGCGCTGAACAAGAGAACCTCTAAGCACATATTCATTATAGGATGCCTTACCTGCAAATGGTGTCGCATCAGTATTCACTTGACCATCAAAATCCTTTACCTGACCTAACATTTCATTAGCAGGATATGCTTTTACAAGCGTCCAATTCCCTTCATTTCCACTTGTTCCATCTGCATGCCAGCGGTAGTTCAAATCAACATTTGTAAACGTATAAATAGCAACACCATTTTTATCCTTTTCTGCATTATCAATATCTTGTTTTCTCATCTTAACAAGGAATGTCTCACAGAAGTCAAGCGGATAACGATCAAAATTGGTGTAATGGAGAAACATGAAAGTCTTACCCTCTTTCCAATAGCCGCGATATACACCCATTGTGAAATTATCACTAGTAGCCCCGCTATTATGGGTAAGCCCATTCACTATGATGCTTGCATTGTAAGCCTGTTTGTTTTTATAAGCTTCACCCCACATACTACAATATCTGTAATTCACTCCAAAAGGCAGACAAATGGTGTTCCAACCCTCCTTAAGTGTTCTGTGCAATTTTACTATCGCATGTTGCTGCGGCACATTAATATATTCTGTTTGATTACTATATAGGTCTTTTGTGAGAAGACGCTGAAACTCAGACCCATCATTCATATAGGTCAAAAAACCAGTTGCCTCAGTTTCCTCCCATCCTTCTGCAGCATTTTTAAAGATTACTGTTGTCATATTTGGATCCAGCCCTTCAAACACTTTTTTATTTTTAATTCCTGCATATTCGTCCGTTTCCCCTTGTAGGCACTCAGGAGCCACCCCACGGTTCACTGTGATAGTTTCCAACTTTATTTCAGCATCACCACTAGAAGCAAATGCACCATCTCCTATTTGAGAAAACTTTGCAGGAATAATCAAATCGGTAAAAGAACATTTATTTTTATTCGCATCCTTTCCATCATGTCCATCTTGTCCGTTGCAGCCAAAAAACAGATAAGCAGGAATCTTCGTTCCCCCATTGGCAGCATAATTCTCTAACACACCATTAACAAATTCGTTGGTCATGGATCGACAGTCACCAAATACACCAGTTCCAAGATAGGTTATCTTAGCATTATTCATGTTTTCAAAGGCATTCAACTGTTTGCAGCGCATAAATGCATTTTTATATATTTTAAGTTCTTTATTAGTTTGCATTATCTTTGCCAGTTCATCACATGCTTTGAATGCTTCAGAACCAATCTCCAAGCAACCATTTCCTTGAATATTCAGTCCGGTAACTTTCACTCGATTACGAAAAGCCTGACTTCCTATTTTCGTTACTGTGCTGGGTATCTCAATAATTGTATTGTCTGCTTCGTCAGATAAATCTTTACGATTATCGTCATCTGCGAAAAAAGCATTGTCTTTTATCTCTGTAACACCCTTTATCAATCGGTTTATATATTTGGTACTCAAGGCCCAACAATTGGAAAACATAAATTTTCCAACTATATTCAGCAATTTTTTATTCGTTATATCCGTTACCGCATCATCTGTTATATCTACGGCGTCACCCTTAACATCGCTCCATATAGTTATTTTATTCAGTTTATGAGCATTAGCGAAATAATATTTACCATCATCAGCCTCACTTCCTACATTCATACCATTTTTAGGCAATTCCAACTCTTCAACATTATCCATATACATTAAATAGCTATCATCATTATATGAATCACGTATATAATCGCGCAATCTGAGATATTTGATGTGCCCACGTATCTTCTTCCACGCTTCATATTCATCTCCCTCCATTATGTTTTGTTGTGCATTACCTTCTTTTCCTTTCCCATTGGCAAATGCAATACCATAAATTCTATCCAAATCTACTTTATTGTCTTTTTTGGGCAATGTATATCCTTTAATGCCATTCCCTTTCCCATCACCTTCATCCTTTACAGTCTTTCCATTAATAAGATCTCTCAGTCCGTTATGATAAACAAGTTTCTGATCATCATGGCTTACCTCAATATAATTAGACCATGCTCCCGGCTCACCCTTCTCATTGGAAAGCTGGATTTTGAAGTAATAAGTGTCCGCTGAAGCCTGTATCAAGCACAAAGCGAGCAAGATCATTGATAAAAGTATATTTTTTTTCATATCCATAATTCCGCAACACTATTATTAATTAAACTTTTAAAAGACCTTAGCAACAAAAAGTTGCCCAGGATTATGTCATGTCAGAAATTTCACTTATCTTAGTGTTGCATTTAAAAAACAAATAAAACTCTGAATGACATTGCAAAAATTCAAATAAAATCTGAGAAACTCACTCCTTTCTTTTTAGTTATTATTTACTGAAGTTTCGCAAGTTTTGCCCCACACGCCCTGAAGGGGCAGAAGCTCCAGAAGCAGCACGCCCTGAACCAACGGTCACCGGCGCGTA
>ERZ779643.270-NODE-270-length-47223-cov-6.348117_pt1 | contig 47223 bp, 52 predicted proteins | sample MGYA00511564_ERZ779643 | MGnify/ENA primary metagenome ERZ779643 (study PRJEB29588, sample SAMEA2147114) | human gut metagenome | biome: human gut; feature: human-associated habitat; material: faeces | place: Denmark | collected 2008/2010 ...
TTATTTTATAAGGTTTTTCAAGCCCCCCCCCTAGTTAACATATAGTTAATATTTACATTCATTTGATATAAATTAATCTTATTTAACATAGGTTTCGAGCCTCCCTTCAATTTTTCTATTACACTTAAATAATATCACAATACTATATATTTAGCAATACTTTTTTACAAAAGTTAATTATTTTATACTCTATCATAACCCCACCAATCAGGAATTAATTCTTCTAATTTAATAATTTCTTTTGTTTCAATATCTTTTAAAATTTCAATATTTTTACTTTCTTTATCTAATTGCATTAAATATTCACGACATGCACCACAAGGATAACAAACATTACCCTTTGAATCAATACACACTAATTTTTTTATTTTACTTTCACCATTAGTTATCATATTAGCAATTGCATTTCTTTCAGCACACATTCCTAAACTAGATGCGGTATCTATACATACACCAACATATATATTATGATTTTCTGTAAGTATAGCAGCACCAACTGCACCTGCACTAATCATTCCAGATATTTCTCTTGGATTTCTAATTTCTTTTGCTTTTTCATATAGTTCATCCCATACCATATTTTCACTATATAAATATTTTATATGAATAGCAAATACACCATTCTTCTTTATCGCATCTTTATATCCGTCAAGTTTATAAATATTAGATATTGCTTCATCATAATTATTTGTCGAAGATGTAGTATATCTAGTACCTTCTAACATAAGTAATTTTTCAATAGTATCATAATAATTATCTTCAATTACCTTAACATAAAATTTACCTATCATATCATTATTAAATTCAATTATATCATCCTTTTTTATATTACTATAATCAAACTTTGAATTTATTTTATTTGCTCTTATTTCTACCCTTTTTGTACCATTTTTAATAGCATTGGCAGCTCTATCATTAATATCTAATTTATAAACCATTTTATTTTCCTTTCAACATTTATAATTCTTTTTCATAATAATTAACTAATGTTTTTTCTAAATTAGGATATACTTCATAACAAGATTTAATATATTTAGTAAATCCCCATTTAAAATATATTTGGATATTTCTTACTTCACATGGTTCTACTCCAATAGTTAAATATTTAAATCCTCTATTTTTTAAATCATTTTCCATAAACTTATATAACTTAGAAAAATACCTTTTATTTTGATATTCCTTATTAGTTCTAAATGCAGTTAAATATGCTTTATTATTTCCTATTAAATTATCTTTATTTTGCATATTTAAGTCTTCAAGAGAAATTATCGCAGTACACTCAGTAATTATTTCATCATTTAATATTCCCATATATACTATTCTTGTATCTAAATTATTCAAAGATATTTTTTTAAATTCTTTCCATAACTTAGAATTATTATGTCTACTTATTTCTTCATCCCATTTTTTAATAATTAACTCTTTATTTGCAATAACACATCTATAATTATCCATAATTACCTCCATAATCTAGAAATAGCAAATATATATAACTATAATAAATTAATTATAATATCTAAAATATTTTCTTTCATAATATCATAGTTTAAATCTTTATGTTTATGATATACTACTTCATGACAATAATTATCAATAATACCAATAGCTATATGTACTTTTTCTAAAATATTAGTTTTTGGAAATCCACTATTAACTAAAATGTTAGATACCTTTTTAGTCATAATCATTTCACTATTATTAAATATACTAGATATATCACTATCCAAGTAACTCATAGCCATTAATTCCTCATGAGCTTTCTTTTTTATATTATGCATATTAATAAAACTATCTATCATCTTAGATAATATTTCTCTTATATTATTTTTATCTATAATAGTATTATCAATTATATCCATCATAGGAAACATAATATTATTAGCGTAATCCTTTACTCCTTCTACAAATATATCTTTCTTATCATTAAAATACTGATATATAATCCCTGTTGATACAATAGAAAAAGAAAATATAAATACTTTCTTATTCACTTATTAATTCTAATTTTTTATTATTTATATCATATCTATAATTCTTAACTAAATTATTATTATAACATTCATATCTTTCCTTAATTTCTCCATCACATATCCTAAAATCTAAAATATTATCTTTAACTCTAATACTAAATAATTCTTCAAATTTAGGTTTAGCAAATGCAGGATTTAAATTAGTAGTTTTAACAACATTATCATCTATTTTTTCACCATTATAATCTACAAAATATATATCATTATTATCATATATCATTATTACTTTATCACTAATTAATATTACTTCATCATATGAATTATTTATTACATTCTTCTTATTAACTAAATCATATAAATACCATTTATCATTTAATTTTAACTTAATATATTTAAACTTTTCATAATAAGTTTTACCATTATTATCTACTATTTCATCAGCATCATAACTATAAGACATAAACTTATCATAATCATTAAATACTATATCTTCATAAATATTATTTAATATTACTTCATCACTAGTTATTTTCTCTATTCCATATTTACCACTTTTAATAGTAACAATATAATCATTATCAATATCAAAAGAATTAGTATTCAAAAAGCATCCTTCATAACAATTTAAAACAAAGTTTTTATCCTTAGAATTTTTTATTATATCCCCATTATAATTAACAATTAATGCATCAGTTTTATCTCCAATTTTACCCATATAGATATAACTATCACTAATATTATATACAGTATAATAATTAACATAAGTATTAAGTATTCCTTTATCTATATCAAAAAATATTATTTTCTTATCATAAGTCGAAGTAGAATCTACTAAACTACCATCATAAATAACAATCTTATTAACATATGTATTATTTAATTGTACACTACCACCATAAGTTTCTCCAGTAGTATCACATACACTTCTTTCACAAACATATTTATTTACTTCTATTCCATCTTTATAAAAATAAATAATATTATCTTTCTTTTCATAAGTAACTTTATATGTAGCATCTTCTAATCTAATACCATCAAATTTATTTTGATTATCTACTACTTGATTATTATTGTTATCTTTATTATCATTGTTATCATTAATCTTACCTAATTTAAAATAACAAAATACTCCAACACCTAAAACAAGTATTATAAATATAAATGTTAAAATTATATTTTTCTTATTCATATACACACCTCAATTTAATAATATTATATAACTATGAATAAGTAAACACAAAAAGAAAAAGTTTACAAATATTTTTATCTATTCGTAAACTTAAATATTATTCATTGATTCAGTTAAACTATCAATATTTTGTACTAATTTTATTCCTAAATCTTCTTTATTTATATTATCATTATTTATATATAATGAATTAGGAACATAAGTTAAACCTAAACTTTCTAAATAACTTCTTGTCATAGTCATATTTTGATTTTGAGATTTCTTATTTAACACTACTATTTTTGAAGTATAATATTTATCACTTCCATATATATGCCATATAATTGTATCTCCTACTTTAATATTATTTTTTTCTGCATAAAAATTATCTAACCATACACTGCTTTTATTTACATCAAAACTAATTCCATCAAATAAATAAAACTTAAATATATTATTTGATTCAATAAAATTAAGTAATAATACTTTATCATCAGTAGTAGTACCTTTAATAGATAACTTTCTTTCAGCATCATTAACATTATCTATACTTTTAATTTTTTCTAAGTCTTCATTAGTAAAATTATTACCAATTAATTCTATATCAAACATATTATTATTAGTATAAAATTCATCCTTAGTTTTTGACATACCACCAATATATGATGTAATACCAGAGTATGCCATAACGCCAATTAAAATCATTAAAAATATTGTGATAAATTGTTTTTTATATCTCTAAATAACTTCTTATGTAACATATTACCAACTCACTTCATCAATATTCTTTTTAGATTTATTAATTATTACTTTATCTACTTCACCATTTTTAATATGAATTACTTTTATTAATTGATTATGAGTAAAAATAATTACTGTTGTATCATTATCACATTCACCATTTAATAATTTAATATTTCTACACCAGCTTTAAAATCTAAGGCTCCAGTTGGTTCATCACATAATAACAACTTAGGATTTTTCATTACTGTTCTTGCAATAGATACTCTTTGTTGCTCTCCTCCTTATATGAAATTAATTTCATATTGATTATACTACAGCATTAATATAAATCAAGTATATTATGAAATATTTTTCATATTAGTAAGAAAGAAAAAATACTTAAGAATAATCTAAGTATTAAAATCCTTTAAATAAATTTTTTAAATTTCTATAATATATTTTAAATACATTTGCTTTATCTACATCATATTTAACTGTAGCATTAATTTCATTAATTACTTTATTATCTTCATATACTTTAATTTTACCTACAATATCTCCTTTTTTTACTGGAGCTTTAATAGTATTTAATTCTAATTCATATGTTACATTTCTTTCATCACTATTTTTATTATTTAATATTTTTACTTCTTCGGTAGGTACTATTTCTACTTCTAAAACACTACCTAATTCTACTTTACTTTTTTGTAATGAAGTATCAGTATCTAATATTTTATTTACACTATACATATTAAATCCATAATCTAACATACTTGAAGTTTCACCATTTCTTATTTGCGTAGAAGGTTCATTCATTACTACTGTTATTAATCTCATATTATCCTTTTCAGCAGTTGAAGTCAAACAATAACCTGCTTCTTTAGTATATCCTGTTTTAAGTCCATCAACGCCTTGATAAAATCTTACTAAACGATTTGTATTAACTAACCAAAATGGACTCGCAGAATCTTTTCTTAAATAATCTTCATAAGTACCAGTAAACTCTAATATTTTTTTATGTTTAACTAACTCTCTTGCAATAACAGACATATCATAAGCAGTTGAATAATGATTTTCTACGTCAAGTCCAGTTGAATTCTTAAAATTAGTATTATTTAATCCTAGTTCCTTTGCCCTATCATTCATTAATTTAACAAACGCTTCTTCAGTACCTGCAATTCTTTCTGCCATTGCTACAGTAGCATCATTACCACTTCCAATAGCAATACCTTTAAGTAAATCTTCAACTTTCATCTTTTCACCTGCTTTTAAAAATATTTGACTTCCTCCCATAGATGAAGCATATGCCGAAGCAGTAACTTCTTCTTCAAAAGTAAGATTACCCTTTTCAATATTTTCCATAATTAGTAACATACTCATCATTTTAGTCATTGATGCTGGTGGCCTTTTTTCATTAACATTTTTTTGAAAGATAATTTCTCCGGTTGAAGCCTCAAGCATTATAGCACTTGTAGCATTCTTAGCTAAATCTAATGTGCTTTTTGTCTCTTTTACATTTTCATTTTCTTTTGCTACATCTTCTTCATTTACTGCATATACTTTAAAATTAGATAAAACAAATATACTTAATAAATAGATAATTAGACATATTTTTTTCACACTTATCACCTAATAAAATATATGTATAAAGAAAAAAATTATGTATAAAGCACTCTTAATCCAATATATAAACTAAACACATTTAATATGTATAAGTTTTATTTGCATACGCATTATACCATAATATTTTTATACAAGCATTATTTAAAATATTTGTTTAATAATTCTTTTATAGTCTTATCATTAATAGGTTTTAATATATAGTCATCATATCCATAACTAAAATAATTATTAGAATTAATAACATCATTATTTGTTAACATAATAACAACAGGAATATTAGTACCATTAATCCTTTGAATTATTTTAGTAGAATATTTTCTTAACATTTCTTCATTAGATAAATTATTAATTTTAGGCATAATATCATCTACTAAAATTAAATCATAATTATTTAATAAAGTACTACTTAATTCATCATAATCATTAATAGTATCAGTATTAATATTATATTTATTTAATAAATTACTAATAATCTCTAGTTTCTTATTATTATCATCTACTAATAATATTTTTTATTATTACTATTAATTTTTCTTACTTTTTTATTATTTACTTCATTACTTAATTTTAAATTATTAGATACTTTCTGATAAAGAGAAATAATTATGTTATTATCTTTAATAATTAATTTACCTTCTAATTTTCTCAATAAATTAATTATTATTCTGTAATCATTATCTTTAATTAAATAATTTTCTTTAGTAAATTTGTCATAATACATATAATTATTCTTATACTTTTCTAATACACTAAAATTAAATTTTAACTTACAAATATTATTTACTTCGATTAATGATATATCTAATTTAATACTAGAACTTTCTATCTTATTAGATAAATAATTAATCATATATAATATTAATAATAATATCTTTTTATAATCTCCATATAATATTTTATTATATTCTTTACTATAACTTACTTTAACATTATTATTTTGAGCATTAATTAAATCATTTAATTTATCTAATACTTCTTCTAAATCATATAATTCTTCTTCTATCTTATATGAACTACTATTAATTTTGCCTAATTCAATCAAATCATTTATTTCATTTAATAAATTATTATAAAATAATTGTAATTTCTTTGATTCTTTTTTTATATTATTTTTATCTATATTTATATTGTTAAGTTTATTCTTTTCTTCATTTAATTTATAAGTAATATTATTTAATGTATTAATTGTTTCATTCTTAGACTTTTCTGCAATATCTTTTGCTACAACAAGTTCATTCATTAATTTAATGTCAGGATTTTCAATAGTAAAATACATTAAAAATGTAACTAAAGCTTCCATTGAAGAAGTTAATAAAATAGCAGGATTAATTGATTGAATAAACATTGTTATTACTCCTATAAAAATAAATAACGAAATAGGAATATATTTTTTGTTAAATATCTTTTTTATGTTAGTTAATAATTTATAAACTATTATAAATATTCATATCAATATTATTCATAATTATCCCCCTTCTTTGTTAATCACACATAACTAATTATATACTTTGATTTTAAAAAATTCAAATTGTATAATAACAGAAAATTAAAGTAGAACAAAAGCAAGTAAACTTGCTTACATCATCTTACGATGATGTGATTTCTGCTTCATTGACTCTGTATCCAGACTTCTCCACAGACTTAAAATCCGATAGTCGCTACCGTACTTATTTCCTAAATAATTAAGAAATCTTGTTCGTTCTTTATATTATTGCATAATTCTTTTCATAATTTTCCATATATAACTTCAATCCTTCGAACATAATATTTATACTTGCGTTAAAATCTCTATCTAGCACCTGGCCACATTCGATACATTTATACTCCCTTTCATTTAAGTTTTTGTATTTTTTATCTTGGTTATCACATCTACTACATATTTGGCTTGATGGATAATAAGTATTTATTTGATAAAAGTTTTTACCTTTAAATTTTACTTTATATGAGAGTTGCCTTATTATTTCACTAAATGTAGCATCATTTATTTTTGTAGATAGTTTATTTTCTTTACCTTTAATTATCATTTCTTTGGTTTTCAATTTTTCGCAAGCAATAATATCATACTCATCAGTTATATTTTTAGTTATTTTATGGACATAATATTTTCTTGAATTAGCTAGTTTACTATAAAGTATCGTTAATTCTTTTTTACATTTATAATAATTGTTACTTCCTTTTACTTTTCTAGATAATTCTCTTTGCTTTCTTTTTATTCTTTTTTGATATTTTTCTATACATTTATTATTATCTATTGTTGTCCCATCTGATAAGGTTAATAATTTCTTTATTCCAATATCTATTCCTACGATAGTTCTAGGTCTTATTATAATATCAATATCAAGTATTTCATATAATACTGATACATAATATTTTCCGTTAGGTTCTTTTGATATAGTGGCATTTTTTATTCTACCATTAATACTAAATGTATTTCTATATCCTCTTATATCTACCCATTTTATTTTAGGTAATTTTATTTGTCTTGTTTGTAAATTTAGTTCTATATTACAATACTCTTTATCTTTGCATTTGCTATATACCGCAACTGTATTATAACTATTTTTTTCATATTTACTTTTAAATTTAGGATATCCTCCTTGTTTATTAAACATTTTTTGATAAGCATTATCTAAATTAAATAATGATTGTCTTATTACAATACTGTCTATTTCCTGTAAGAATGTTGCTTCATACTTTAAATTATCAACATAATCTTGGATATTAGCATAAGGTTTAACATAACCATTATTTATCATTTTATCTAAATAATAATTATATGTATATCTTGCACTTCCAAATGTTTTGTTTATAAGAATCTTTTGTTCATCATTAGGATATACTCTAAATTTATATGTTTTATACATCAACCTCACCACCCTACATATTACACATTAATGATACCATACATTTACAACAATGTCAATATGTTTTCGTACGAATGTTTGCTATATTTTTCATAATTTTTATTTCTTCAAAAGCACTTTCCTTATAAATAAAAAAAGAAACTAACCTATTCGATTAATTTCGTATACTATTTGTATCTTTAACAACGTTTATATATTACTTAACCTATTATATTCACTAACTAAGAAATTACTTATATCTTCCAATGAATGAACTTCATAGATTTTTCTTAATAATAATTCATTATAAGAAATTGCAGTAGTTGCATACATTTTACTATTTAATTCAATAATGTTATTTGTTAAGTTATGAACTCTATCTTGTAATTCTTTGCTATTACTAATTTTTAAAGAGGTGTACTTTTCTAACGCATTTGAATAACTTTCATTTTCTTCTTTCATTGTAGAACCTAAGTTTTGTAATTTGGTTTTAGTTATTTTATTTTTATTCCTATATTTTCTTATAGGGTTTGAATCATTATATATTTTTTTATCATCAGTATAACCTAGATAACACAATCTTACATCTGCGACTAATGAGTTTAATGTATCAATATATTCTTTATCTTCCGTATTAATATCTTTAAGTTCTCCCCATTTAGAATCAGCATTTGATTTAGTAATAGAATTCATATTATTTTCAATATTTTTAATACTTTCATCATAAACAGTCCAATAATCATTTGTATCCATTATTTCAATATTGTTATTTTTATATATCATTATTGCAAAAATCCCTAATAACAACGCTATAAAAGTAGCAAAAACGCCAGTAATTTTTTTCATAAAATCATCCCATTATTTCTATAAAATGGTGCCTTTTGACAGAATTGAACTGTCCTCTGAAGCTTACCATGCTTCTATTCTACCACTGAACTAAAAAGGCATGAATAGGATTATCTAAATAAGACAATCCCTATAATTATAATTCCTAAGATTACTCTATAAATTGCAAATACTTTGAAACTTCCTTTTTTTAAATAATTCATTAAAAATTTAATTACTAATAATCCTGAGATAAAACTAGCTAGAACTCCGGTTATAAAGGATGCATCAAAAGTAAAATCTTTTATACTTACTAAGACTGCTGCAGCAACCATTGGACCAGATAATAAGAATGAATACTTAGCAGCACTTTCTCTATCAACTTTTAAATATCTTGCTACTGTCATAGTGATTCCTGATCTAGATACTCCTGGAAATGCTGCTGCTAATGCTTGTGATAATCCTATTAAAAATGATGATCTAAAATTCATTTTTTCTAAAGAAACACTAGATTCACATTTTTTATCTGCAACATAAAGAAGTATACCCATTACTATTAAGGCTATTGCAATTGCAATCATTTCAGCGTTTAGTGTAGGTGTTAATTTTTCACTTGCTTTTTCTAAAACAATACCCAATACTCCGGCTGGAATAGTAACTACTACTAATCTCCAGAATATTTTACCATCACTACTTTTTTTACCTTTTAATTGATTAAAACCTCCAACTATTAAATTAATCCAATCTTTATAAAAATAGATTAATATTGCAAGAAGTGTACCTAAATGTAAGGCAACATCAAATGAATCAGGTAACTCCTTCCAACCAAAAATCCACGGAAATAAATTCAAGTGTGCTGATGAACTAACAGGTAAAAATTCTGTTAATCCTTGAATAATTCCTAAAATAATACTTTGTATAATACTCATAAACTCCTCCATCTATATTAAATTATATAATATATATCCTAAATAAATACCAAATGTTAAAAGTAATATTAATAAAGAAATAATAACACTTATATTAACAAACCCCATACTTTTTCTATTTTGCTTTTTTGTTTGTTCTAGCATATAAAAATATGGCATTTTTTCTTCTTTAGTAGCTAAACATGAAAAGTAGATATTTTTGATATATTTAATTTCACTTTCTTTTAGTCCATGTATAATTGCAAGCATTTTTATCGAAGATTCATAGTCTTCTGAATCAATAATAAAGTTATAAATATTTCTCATAAATTCATATTCTTCATTAGTTATATTATCTTTATTTAATGATTTATTAGAAACTAATGTATTAATTTTATTTATATCAAATTTCAATAATACCACCTACTTTTCATTCCTACATAAAGTATATCATATATTTTATAATTATGCTAGCAATTTGCCTAAAAGTTTCATATTATGTCAGCAAATGACTTTCTTATAAATATTTCTTTATTTTATCCATAAATTCTTCTTCAGTAATTATAGGTATTTTTAAACTTATTGCTCTATCATATTTACTACCAGGATTTTCTCCAGCGATAACATAATTTGTTTTTTTACTAACTGAACTACTAGTTTTACCACCTAAGTCTTCAATTAATTGTGATGCTTTATCTCTTGTTATTTCATATAGTGTTCCAGTTAAAACAAAAGTTTTATCTAAAAAGAATTCATCTTCACTAATATTTTTATTATCTAAGTATGTCATATTGACACCATAATTTTTTAATTTATTTATTATTTCAATGTTTTCTTTATCCTTAAAATATGCTACTATACTACTTGCAATTGTACTACCTATATCATTAATATTAGTTAATTCTTCTACTGTTGCTTGCATTAGTGAATCAATGTTTTTATATTTCCTTGCTAATATTTTAGCAGTTTTTGCTCCTATTTGTCTAATTCCTAAGGCAAATAATAATCTTTCTAAGGAATTATTTTTTGATTCATTAATACTAGAATATAAATTTTCTAACATTTTAGGACCAAAACCTTCTAACAAAGATAATTCATCATGATATTTTTCTAAATTATAAATATCTGTTATATCTTTAATAAATCCTTCATTATAAATATCTTCGACTACTACTTCTCCTAAACCTTCAATGTTCATTGCATCTCTTGAAGCAAAATGAATTATATTTTCTATTTTTCTCGCAGGACAATTAACATTTAAACAATAATGAGCAGCTTCTTCTTCTTTTCTAACTATTTTACTTCCACATATTGGACAATTAGTAGCCATTGCAAAAGGCTTTTCTGTTCCATCTCTTTTTTCTTTTACACTACGTACTACTTCTGGAATTACATCTCCTGCTTTTCTTACAATAATTTTATCTCCAATCATAATATCTTTAGCAACAACATTATCTTCATTATGTAAAGTTGCTTTTGATATAGTAGATCCCGCTACTTTAACAGGTTCAAAGATAGCGTTTGGGGTAATTTTACCAGTTCTTCCTACGGTAAATAAGATATCTATTAATCTAGTTTCTACTTCTAGTGCAGGAAATTTATATGCTGTAGCCCATTTTGGTACTTTAACAGTATATCCTAACATATTTTGATATTTGACATTATCTACTTTAATAACAATACCATCAATATCATATGGTAAAGATTCTCTTTTAGTAGTTTTTTCTTTTATATATTCAATTACTTCATCAATATTATTACATATTTTATATGTTGGATTAACATTAAATCCTAAACTTTTCATATATTCTAAACACTCATGATGATAATTAATATTATAATCAAGTGGATTAGGTAAATGATATATAAAACAATCTAAGTCTCTTTTTTCTGTTACTTTTGAATCTAAATTTCTAACTGAACCAGCGGCAGCATTTCTACAATTTGCAAATAGTTTTTCACCATTTCTACTTTGTTCTTTATTTAACTTTTCAAGTGATTTCTTACTCATATAGATTTCCCCACGAACTTCTATATTCACTTTTTCATTTAATACTAATGGTACTGTTTTTATAGTCATAACATTTTTGGTTATATCTTCACCAGTTACTCCGTCCCCACGGGTAGCTCCTCTTACTAAATTACCATTTTCATATTTTAAACTAATTGCAAGTCCATCTATTTTAAGTTCACATACATAAGTGGGGTTAGGTACTTCTTTTTTTATTCTTTCATCAAATAGTCTTACTTCTTCAAAATTAAAAACATTTCCTAAACTAAGTAATGGTATTTCATGAGTTACTTTATCAAATTTACTACTTACTTTTGTGCCAACATGTTCAGTTGGAGTATTATTTAATTTATATTCTGGATGTCTTTTTTCTAACATAATAAGTTCTTGCATATATCTATCATATTCCCTATCAGTTAATGTAGGATTATCTAAAATATAATATTCTTCATTTGCCTTATTTAAAATATTAACTAGTTCAATTATTCTTTCTTTCTCTTTCATATTATCACTCTCAAATATATTATACAATGTTAAATATAATTAATCAATTTTTTTTACTATTTTTTTACACAAATGTTTTTTTAAAATTATATTTGACAAACACATGTTTTTGTGCTATTATATAAACCACTTGTGAAGGGGGAAATATAATATGACAAATACTATATGGACAAACGAAGAATTAAAACAAATTAAAGAAATTCTTCAATCTAAAATGATATTTAAAAAGGAGAAAGATGGTACAATTAGATTAATTGATAATAGAGATAATAATCAACCTTTTAAAGGGGAATATAATGTATATTCAAAAATATTATATAATGAAACAGTTAAGTTATTAGAATCAAATGATAAAGAGGAAATAGAAAAATTAGTAAAAAAACATTCTAAAACAGAATTTGATTCAAATAATAGATTACATTATGGATTAATATCTGCTTTATCAAGATTAAATATACCTGAATCAACTGCTAAAAATTCAACATATTCTACTCAAATATTTATAATATTAAAAGAAATTATTGGTCAATATGAAAGAATAATTAAATTAGTAGTAGACAAATACTTTAATAGTATTACTGATCCTGATGAAATTAGGATGTATTTAAACAAGATTAAAAATGGTGAATTAGAATTAAATAAAGAAGTATTATTTTTAATGCAAAAAGTATTTAGCTTTACAGATAAATTAAATAATGAACCAATATTCAAAGAATTAATAAATGAATGTAATAGTAAAATTAATTTAAGAATAGTTAACAAAGTTAATACGTTACTTGCAAATGCAGTTAAAATAAATCAAACAAAGAAAAATACTGATGCAAACTTTCATAAAGAACAATTTAGACAAAAGTATAGAGCACACATACTAGGAACTGCAAAGAAATATTATGGTGGAAAATTATAAAAAATAAAAAGTACTACAATTGAGTACTTTTTTATTTATAAAATGTTAGATAACATAAGAATACTAATGCTATTATAAGTATTATTATTCCATTAATTCTATCAGATTTATTTTCTTGTTCAGGAATACCCATAATCATCGAAGATAATACTCCACCAAGTAATCCTCCAATATGAGCAAAATTATCTATTCCACTAGACATAAAGCCTAATACTAAATTTAAAACTATTATTGGTAATACTTGACTTCTTATAACAGTGCCTAAATATGCTCTATAATGATTACCAAAATATAGTAATGAACCTAGTAAACCAAATATTGCACCGGATGCTCCAACTGATAATGCTGCTTGACTGAATGTCATTGAAAGCATACTACCACATATACCACTAACTAAGTAGATAAATAAATATTTCCATTTACCGAAAAAACTTTCTACTTGTGGTCCAATTACATATAGGGCATACATATTACAAATTAAATGAATAAAGTTAGCATGTAAAAACATACAAGTAAATAGTCTATAATATTCTCCTTGTTTTATATATGGAGTATACATACCATATTTCATCATAATTTCTTCATAATTACCAAGTAACATATAAATAAATATTAAAATATTTATTCCCATTAATATATAAGTAATTAAAGGATATTTTTTACTAAATATTTTATCTGCTACTCTATTCTTTTTGGAAGTTGTAGTATTAATACTATCAGTAATCTTTAAAAAGAAATTAATACCATTATCATCATGTTTAGTTTTTTCTACTATATCAGGAAATATTTCTGTTAAAGTATCATTTTTAATATCTTTTTCAGTAGGTATAAATACATCTTTATCTTGTAAACTAACATTATCTCCTAAATCAGTATATATATTAAGTACATTCATTTTAAATGATAATGTTTTTAGTTTTAATTTTTTTATTATTTGATTTAACTTAAATTTATCAAATCCTAATTGTTCATTGTTATGAATATGATGAGAAACAATTCTAATTATTTTATAGTCAGAATCCATATTTTCTAACCATATTTCATCATTTATTCCATGGATAATAACAGGATTATAATCTTGTTCAGTGATAAAATAATGAACTAAATTCATAACAAATAAATCTTTATCGTTAATAATTATATCTTGCATAATACACCTCTATCTATACATATTTACAATATCAGTAAATTCTTTAGGAACTTCACTAGAAAATTCCATATATTTATTAGTTATTGGATGAATAAATCCTATTGTTTTAGCATGTAACATTTGGCCAAACTCTTTATTTTCTTGATGTTTAAGCCCATATACAGGATCATTTACAATTGGATGATTTATATAACTTAAATGTACTCTTATTTGATGAGTTCTTCCTGTTTCTAAGACACATTTAATTAATGTTGCATTATTTAATCTTTCTAATACATATAAATGAGTTACTGCGTCTTTTGAATTTTCTATAGTAACAGCCATTTTCTTTCTATTATATTTATCTCTTCCAATCGGAGCATCTATTGTCGCAGAGTCTTCATTTATTATTCCATGAACTAAAGCAATATATTCTCTTTTTACTGTTTTTTTACTTATTTGTTCTGCTAAAGCATTATGTACTTCATCATTTTTAGCAACAAGTAATAATCCTGAAGTATCTGCATCAATCCTATGTACTATTCCTGGTCTAATATTACCATTAACACCACTTAAATTATTACAATGATACATTAAAGCATTAACTAATGTATTATGATAATTACCTGGTGCTGGATGTACAACCATACCCGAAGGTTTATTTACTACAAGTAAGTAATCATCTTCATATACAATATCTAATGGTATATTTTCAGGAACTATATCTATTTCATCACTATAATCATTATCTATATAAATAACATCATCTTCTTTTAATGAATAACTAGATTTAACTTTTTTATCATTAACTAGTATATTTCCATTATCTATCATTTTTTGTATTTTACTACGACTGTAATCTAGTTTTTCCATTAAATATTTATCTATTCTTATGTTATTTATTTCTACTACTATTTCCATTTTTACCTCCAAAAATAAGTATTAAAATTATTCCAATTACTATGCACATATCTGCAAAATTAAATATTGGATAATTGTATCCTAAAATATTAAAATCTAAATAATCAATTACATAACCATAGATAATTCTATCTATTAAGTTACCAATTGAACCAGATAATATCATTGAATAACTTATAATTTCTAATACACTATAACTTTTTTTATTAAAAATATATATTATAAGTATAGCAATAATAATTAATGTAATAACAATTATTAAATTTATCTTACCACTTAATATACTCCATGCTACACCAGTATTTTTAACATAAGTTATATAAAAGAAATTATTTATAACCTTAATACTTTGATTAAATATTAATTTATTACTTATAATTAATTTAATAACTATATCTATTATTAATAAAATAATACTATTAATAATAATTTTAAGTTTATTATTCATTAAATATATATTCTCCATTTTCTTTATATTTATTTTTACATGTATTTATCCTATTACTGCAATTATTTTCATCAATTATAAAGCAATATACATAATCACTATCTCTATATATAGTTATTTCACCAGTATCACATTTTACCTTAGTCGAAGGATTAATTAAATCATCACTAGTAATATTTTTTTCATATAACTCTTGAAATTGAATACTAGAAACTTTTAAGACCGTGTCTTCACATTTTAGTTCTGTACCTGAATAATAGCATTTTTGAACAGTACGACTTTGATTAGCGCAAGTACTACAAAATAGTTTAGAACCATACATTGAAACATAACTTTCTAATGTTGTAACTATATTTTTTTCAAAAGCACTTACTGCATTTTCTTTACTTTTTTCATAATATTTTGTTACAGATACAATTGTTACTGTGGAAAGTATTCCTAATATTGCAATTGTGGCAAGTAATTCTACTAAAGTAAACCCTTTATTATTCATATTATCCCTCATTTCATATAATATAATAACATAAATATTTACTATTTTCAATATTTTTAGTATAATGTAATTGTGATTAAAAATGAAATTAATAATAGATAATAAAGAAATAAATTTAATTTGTTGTAATACTTTTTTTACAAGATTAAGAGGATTTATGTTTACTAAAAATATAAATTATGCTTTAATGTTTAAAAATTGTAATAGTATTCATACTTGTTTTATGAAAGAAAATATTGATGTAATTATGTGTGATAAAGATAATAATGTATTATATTATTATAATAATTTAGGTAAATGGAAATTTATATTACCTAAAAAAAATGTATATATAGTTTATGAAACACCAGTTAATTATTTTAATGTTAAATTAGACACTAAAATAAAAACTACAAGTTAAGTCTTGTAATTTTTTTATTCATTATCTTTTTTTAAAGTCTTTGTGTATGCTTTTGCTTTTTGATTAGTATTTTCTACTTTGTTTTCATATTTACTTTCAAATGAAGTAATATTATTTTTTTCTAGATTATTTGTTAAACAATTATCATGTTTAATAGTAACTAATTTTAGTTGTCTTTTAGTTTCTGTTATATCTTCTTCACAAATATTTTTTTCTTTTTTAGTTTCTTCCATAAATCTTGTACTTGATTGAATAAGCCCATATGATATAGAGCCAAATGATAATGCACCCATAACCATTAGATAAACATTTGAAGTTGCTGTTAAGTCAGTAAATTTAATAAAATACATAAGATATGGTATTAATAATACTCCTAAAGATATGCCAATATTTCTACTAATTTTTAAGTTTTTTATACTTTTTGCATACCTTTTATTTACTTTATCTAGATTACATAATTTTTCTTCTAGAAAGTTCATTTCTTCTACATAATTATTAATATTTTTCATATTACAAAACCTCCATAATATTTTTATCATATTCTTTTCGAGTAAAATTATTGTATCAACAAATACAAAAAAAGTCAAATATATAATTGGAAATTTTTACAAAATTATATAATTTTCTCTTATTTTTTATATTTATATAAAATAGTGTAGACTAATCTACACTATTTGCTATTTTAGCTTTTCTTACAAAATAGAATACCACTCCTACTACTGATAATATTGCTAATATTATTAAAATTAATGTTACTATCTTACCTGTGTTTTTAGTAGTAGGTTTATCTATATTAGGAGTTGTTGAAGTATCTCCTTCTTTTGCATAACAAGCATATACATCCATATTTGAAGTTATTTTATTTGAATAAGTATATTTATCATTACAAGTTCTATCTCTAAATAGTCCATTATAATTATATACTTCATATTCTATTTTTATGATACCATTTTTCTTTAAATAAACAATTTCTTCAGTTGAAGTATCATCTAAAACTAAATATTTATTTGAATAGCAATTATTACTATTACACTTTAATGTTTTTTCTATATTATTACATTTTTCAGTAGCAACATCTTGTTTTCTAATATCAGATAAATAATTAGAACAATTTTCTTTATCTACCATTGAATAAGTAGTTATATCAAATACTGTTAATTTATGATTTTGATTATATTCTTGTAGATTAGAACCTTCTTTAAATTTCTTAGTTTCAGTACTATTAAATGGAAGACCAACTTTATTTACATTTATATTATAACTATTAGTATAACACGCATATATTGTAGTTTCTTTAGTTATTTTTTTATCAAAATTAAATGCATTTTTACAATCATTTGAAGTATACCAGCCATTAAATATAGTATTTGATTTTGTTGGTTCAACACTTGGTTTTGTTACTTTACCATTTTTTTCTACTGATTGACTATCAATTTGACCAGTACCACCATTCAAATCAAAAATAACTTTATAATACGTTGTAGTTGGTGTAGAAGGAGTGCTTGGTGGTGGAGTCGGTGTTGGAGTTGAAGGATTTGATGGCTTTGTTGGTGTTGGTGTCGGAGTAGGTTTAGCATTTTCTTTCCAATGAGCATATAAAGTTATATTACTTGTTACTCCACTATTGAAATTATATACACTACCACTTGCAGTATACCAACCTATGAAAGTATAACCACTTCTTGTAGGATTACTTGGTCTAGTCGCCCTTGAACCTTCTTCAACTTTTTGATTAGACACACCAGTTCCACCATTTGAATTAAATGTTATAGTATAATATTCTTTATTTTTAACCCATCTAGCAAATAAATTCAAATCACCATTTACAGCTGAATTAAAATTGTATTCATTATTATTTATGGTCCAACCTGCAAAAGAATAACCACTTTTTGTAGGATTAGTAGGTTTAGTAACTCTACCTCCTTTTGCTACAACTTGTGGGGATGTAGTACTATTACCAACTCCGTAGTTTAAATTAAAGTATACTGTATATTTTGTTGGAGCAGAATTACATGCACCATTTCTAAGTGAGTTTCTACTTACAGTACCACTCCAACTAGCATTGTTAATTTTATTATAATAACATACTTCACCACTACAAGTAGTAATATAATATTTATTACATGTTTCAGAATGATATCTATATCCATTAATTATATCTAAAGCATATGTTACATTTGACTTACCAATTATAAATATACTACTTAATGTTATTGCTAACATACACATCATAAATACAACTCTTTTTATTAATTTTTTCTCTTCCATACACTTCATCCTTTCAAAGAAAGTTCTCTTCTATAATAATTTTAACATATTATTTTTTATTTTACAATTAAATTAGAAAAAAGATACATTTTTTGTATCTTACATTTCTAAGTTGTGATAAATATTTTGTACATCTTCGATATCTTCTAAAGTTTCAATTAAAGACATACATTTATTTGTTGTTTCTTCATCTAAAGATACATAACTATTAGGAATAAATGTTACTTCACTTACCAAAAATTCATTATAACCTAATTCATTTAATTTCTCTTTTACTTCTAAGAATTTATCCGGAGAAGTTGTTATTTCATAATTATCTTCATTAGAAACAAAGTCTAAGATATTAAGTTCTAAAACATCTTCCATTAATTTATCTTCATCATATTTTTTATCTAATGCTATAATTCCTTTTCTTTCAAATAAGTAACTAACAGATCCATCAGTTCCTAAATTACCACCACGTTTTGTTAATGTACTTCTTACAAAACTTGCAGTTCTATTTTTATTATCTGTTAAGCAATCTATCATTAAAGCTATTCCACCTGGACCATAACCTTCATATCTTACTTGTTCATAATTTTCTCCATCGCCTTTGTTTTTTGCTTTATCAATAGCATTTTGAATATTTGATTTAGGCATATTTTCTGCTTTTGCTTTTTCTATTACCATTCTTAGGTTAGCATTATTTTCGGGATTTGGATCTCCCATTTTAGCAGCTACATATAATTCTTTTGCTAATTTTTGAAATATTTTACTACGTTCAGCATCTGCTAAACCTTTTTTTCTTTTTATTGTAGACCATTTTGAATGTCCTGACATAATAATTCCTCCTTGTAAAACATACATATTATACTATAAATATATATGTTTTGTAAATATATTTTTTTATTTTATGTAACTTAATAATATTGGTCCTAGTATTATTAATAAAATTAATGGTATAAAGAATAAAACTGAAACAATACTTACTTTAATTGGTATTTTAGATATTTCTGCTTTTATTTCTAGTTTTCTTTTTTCTCTTAGATAATCTACTTGATTATTTAATGTATCTATTATACTTGTACCATATATATTAGATTCAGTTAACGCTAATATTATATTATTTATATTTTCAGATGGTATTCTTCTTTGCAAGTCTACTAAAGCTTCTTTTAAACTTTTTCCAAATTTTGTTTCTCTTATTGCTTCTTTAAACTCGCTTGATAGGCTTCCATCAATATTAGAAATAGTTACATTTAATGCTTCTTCTAGATTCCTACCTGTTTCAAGCGATAAAGTTAATATTTCAAAGAAATGCATTGCTTCACTTTCTAACTTAAATTTTCTTGTTTTTATTTTAGAATCTAATACTACTTTTTCAAATAAGAAATAATATATAATTACTACTATTGGTGCTAAAATATAGCCATATTTAGAAAAATATAATATTACTAAGAATATAATAATTGATGTAATTAGTCTTGTATTTAAAAATTCATATACACTAATATTTTTATCTAATCCTAGTAAAGTTATTTTCTTGCTTATTTTATCTACTAATTTTTGATCATATATTATTTTAGATAAATCATTCTTTTTCATACTACACCTTAACTTTCATAATTCTTTGTAGTACTATTATATATATAATGAACATAAGTACTATTAATATAATTATCATGTATCCCATACTTGAAGTAAATAAAATATTAAAATAACTTGGATTTAGTAAATAAATAATTAAGATAAATACTATTGGTACTACAGTTAATACTTTTACTAATAAATTAGAACTTACTGTTAGATTCTTTAATTCTTCATTTAATCTCTTTTTATCAAATAATGTTTTTTCTATTGAATTAAATACTTTAACAATATTACCACCAGTTTTATTTAAAGTAGTTAAGGAACTTGATATATATTTTGCTTCTTCAATATCTATTCTTTTAGAAAAACGTTCAAATACTGTATCAATAGATAATCCATAATTTATATCTTTATACATTTTTTCAAATTCATATTTTAATGGTGAACCTACTTCTTTGCTTGCTATTTGTACTGCTTGCAATGTAGATTTACCTGATTTAAAAGCATTATTCATAATTATAATTGCTCTTAATAATTGATTTTTCATTATTTTTTTCTTTCTTTTTTTGTTAATAATTAAGTATAAGTCCAATAGGTAATATCCTATTACTAAGTTTAAAATTAATTCTTCAATAGTAAATAATTTACCTTGAAATGCTTTTGCAATTATATATAGTATTATAAATATTATACTTATTATTATTTTATTTGATACATAATCTATTGCTTTTGTCTTACCATCGTATATAACATATTTTTCATATCTTTTACTATAATCTTTAATCATTTTAGATTTATTTAAATTTCTACCTAATTTATTAATTAAATTATAATAAAATGTTCTTATGTTATCATATATTGAATTATTTTTAGCATTAATTGGATTAATTGCATATTTACCAATTCTATTATCTAATTTGAATATTTTTTCTTGACGATATAGTAAAACAATAACTACGAATATTATAATTAAGGTTAATATTTGTATTATTGTTAATGTATCTATATTCATAGTTATCATCCTTCCTATTTACTTTTTTTATATAAATAATCTACAGTTGTTATACCTTTTCTTGTTATCTTATCATAAACTTTTGGTACTACTTTACTCATTCCAAATTCTCCGATTACTGATGAATCATCTGCGAGTCCTTTTTGTTTAAAGTTAAATATTTCTTTTAAGGTTATTCTTCCATCATTAAATCCTGATACTTCAGAAATTGATGTTACTTTTCTTTTACCATCACTTAATCTATCTATTTGAATAACTATATCAATTGCATTTTCTATATATCCTCTTATCGCAGATACTGGTAATTCCATCTCATTCATTAACATCATTGTTTCTAGTCTATCTAGGGCATCTGTTACGGAATTTGAGTGTAATGTTGTAATTGAACCTTCATGTCCTGTATTCATTGCTTGTAACATATCAAATGCTTCTTTACCTCTTACTTCTCCAACAATTATTCTATCTGGTCTCATACGAAGGGAGTTTCTTACTAAATCTCTCATTGTTACTTCTCCTTCACCTTCGTAGTTAACACTTCTTGTTTCAAGAGATATAACATGTTGCTGATTTAATTTTAATTCTGCAGCATCTTCAATTGTAACAATTCTTTCAGAGTTATCAATAAAACTACTTAAAATATTTAATAAGGTTGTTTTACCTGTTCCTGTTCCTCCGGATATAATTATATTTAATTTTGCTTTTACACAAGCATCTAGAAATAATGCCATATCATTAGTAAGTGTTCCTTTTCTTAGTAAGTCTTCAATTCCATCAAGATTTTTAGCAAATTTTCTTATAGTTACTACTGGTCCTTTTAAAGATAATGGTGGAATAATTGCATTAAGTCTTGAACCATCTCTTAATCTTGCATCTACCATTGGATTAGCAGCATCTATTGTTTTACCTAATGGTTGAACCATCCTTTGAATTGTTCTTATTATGTGAGTATCATTAATAAATGAAACAGATTCATCTTTTACTATTTTGCCATCTATTTCAACATATATATCTTTTGGACTATTTACCATTATTTCTGTTACGGTATCATCTTCGAGTAAATCAGTAATAGGTCCATAACCACTTACTTCTTTTTGAATTAGGTTAAATATATGATTTCTTTCTAGGTTTCCTAAATCATATCCCATTAAAGCTTGATCTATTTCATCATTAATATATTGTTCTAGAAATACTCCCTCAGGTATTTTTTCATCAATTAAATTTTGAATTATTTTATTTCTTAAATTGTCTAATAATTTTTTATCATGAAATATGTCATAATCTTTTAAATCATCTATTTTAGGGGCTTTTGGAGTAATATTAAAAGCTTCGGTTAATGTTTGTTTACTCATACATTTCACCTTCTTCGTTATGTTTATCATCAATTAAATCAAGTGCCATTTTTTTCATATTATTTATATCATCACTATGAAAACGCACAATACTACTATTTAAAGTTAATATTTCACCATTTAAAACATATTTATCAATGTTTTTTATATAAAAATTTTTACTTATTGTATAATCTATATTATTTTTAATTAAGTTCTTTATATCAAATAATGATAAGAAATCTCTTCCTGTATCTCTTGAATTATTTAAACAAATTAAATAATTCTTTTTTTCTGAATCCTTAAATATACTAATTAGACTTTTCATATTTTTTAAATCTGCTAAATCATTAGTTATTATAAATAAACTCATATAGGAATTATCATAAATACATAAATTATTTTCATCTAATGTGTGATTAGTATCTATTAAAATAACATCATATTCTTTTTTAGCAAGTTCTAGTATTGAAGAAATATATCTACTTCCTATTTGCGAAGATTGTCTAGGATCTCTAGGGGCTGCTAAAACATCAATATTACTATTATATGGTTCGATATAATCTTTTAATTGAACAAATCTATTATTACTCATACTATCTACTAACATGAATAAATCTTTTTTATTTTTTAAATCTAATAATGTTGCTATTCCACCAGAGTATAAATCAAAATCAATTATTAATACATGCTTTTTTAACTGTTGATATATACCTGCTAAATTAAGTGTTAAAGTAGTTTTACCTACACCACCTTTTACTGAACTTATACTTATTACTTTTCCCATAATACTTATACCCTTCCTATAATTTTTTTATCATCTTTTATATAACCTTCATAGTTTGAAATAATTGTTTTTATTTTAATACTATTAGTTAGTAATCCTTTAACTTCTTTTCTAGTAGTTACTAATATTTTATCATTAGATATATCTATTTTAGTTTCTAATTCTCCACCATTATTAGCGTTAATTAATCCTAATACTTTGCTTTCTAAATCTTCTTCTTCTAAATAATCTAATGCATAATCTATAACTAAATAATTAGTATTATCTAAGTGTGTTTTAGTTACAATAATATTGCCTAAATCAATTACTAATATCATTATTAAAAGTAATATTGGAATAATTAAAATAAACATAACTAAACTTTGACCTTTGTTATTTAATTTATTCATTATATATTACCCTTTCAATTTTTACCATATATGGATTAGATAATATTCTATTTAATCCTGGAGTAATTATTTTAACTGGTTCTTCTAATGAAATTCTTTTATAATTATTATCAATAGTAATTGTTATATTTATATTTTTATATAATGATTTTATTTTTTCAATATCTTCATCCTTTTTAATTAATTCTACTATATCAATACTATCATTTTCTAAGGTATTCTTAGTATTTATTATTGTGCCAAAATCAATAATAGTAAATAATATAATTATAAAGATAGGTAAAATTAATACAAATTCTACTAATGCTTGACCTTTATTATTCATTGTATCACACCTTCCCTATCATAATGATTATATCATAAAATAAAAAAAAGAGAAATAGTTTCTCTTATTTTTTCTTATTTTTATTATTATTATTATTTTCTGATGGTTTTTCTTCCTTTTTAGGTTTTACTTGCTCTATTTTTGGAGCTTCTTCATCATCTTTTTTGAATATTAGATATAATAATCCAATAACTACTAATACTATTAAAACAATTATAATTATTTTTTCAGTACTTAGTTTTTCATCTTTAACTTCTTCTACTGTTAATGGACTAGCATCTTTTTTAGCTTTATTTACTTTAACTGTATATGTTTTAGTAGTACCATCTTCAGCATAAACTTTAATTGTTACAATGTTTTCTCCTTCTTTAAAGTTTTCATTTCCTTCAATTTTAGCCCATGCTTTTGGATCCTCTACTAAAGCACTAATATCAAGTTCATTTGCATTTGCATCTACATTAATTGTATATTCTAATGTATCTTTATCAAATTCTATTTCATGCCCTGTAATTATAAGATTACTTAAATTATTATTTGATGATTTATATACTTTAACTACTTTAACAGTATAAGTTTGAACGCTTCCATTTTCTGCTGTTACATCAATATTAATTTCAGTAACATTATTAGTTAATGTATATTCTCCTAAACCTTCAACAGTTGCATAAATATCATTTACTTCTCCTGATAAAGTTACTTTACCAACATAACTATCAACATATAATGTATATTCTAATGTATCAGGATTAAATTCTTTATCAAAATATCCATAAGAACTTGTTAATGATTTTAAAGTTTTATCTGTATGTAATGCTCTATCAATAGTTAACTCTAAATCATTAGAATTACATAATGTAATTAATTCTCCATCTTGATATGTACCAAAGTTATTTACTGATATAGTGTCAGTTCCTTCTTTTAAAGCAGTAAATGTTAATTTAACAAATGTTACTTCATCAGTTGCATATGTTTTAGTTGTAGCATACATCATTCTATTATTAAGTGTATTACCTACAAATGTTTCATCTAATACTTTAACTTCATCAAGTCTTAATAATTCTTTATCATAAGTAATATAACCTTCGATTGCATTTAAATAATTATTATTAAATCCATTTAAGGCTAATTCTACTTCAAAAGTATCTCCTACTCTATAATTAGTTTTTTTAATACTAGCTACTAAAGATAATTCATCGTTTATATCTTCAGCTTCATATTCGTAAGTTTCATTTGCAATACTTGCACCAAGTCTTGATACATCTTTAACATCAAGTTCTTCATCATAATTTAAATCTAAATTAATTCTTTCATAAAAAGTTAACTCATCATTTAAAATTTTTGTAATTAAATCTTTTAAATCAGTTTCATCAACTAGTCCACCATTAACTTCACCAAATACTTGAATATCATATTCAACTTTTTGATTAAGCAAGAACATTCTTAATTTCATTCCATTAGTAATAAAACTATCTTCATCTACTTTATTACCTTTATTATCAATAACTTCATATCTAATAATATCTTCATTTCTATTAAAAATATCTTTCAATATCTCTAAAAAATCACTTGCTTTATAAGAATCATCTTCATTATTAAATGCTCCTTTTAAGTTATTAGCATATACAACATGATATAATTCTTCTTCATTAACAAATGAATAAAGAGAATTCAATCTATAAGTGTCATCATTTATCATTGAATCAAAATATGAACCAACAAAACTATCTAAATATCTATAATCATTACCTAAATCTTTCTTTTCTTCATCAGATAAGGTAGTATAATTCATAAAATTATATTCATCTAAAGTATTATCAATAAAATCTTTAATATTATCTCTATTTTCTAATTCTGATATAATAGTAAACTCTAAACTAGATACTATTTTATTAGTTTCAAATTCTAATATATCGATTTTAAAATCGTACTTTCCACCAAGCAAATTGTTAAAATCATATATTATATTTTCAGATTGAACAAAATCAACAACTTTATCATTTACATTTATTATAGCAAAATATGAATAATATGGATTTAAATTACCAATACCTACATTTAAGTTAATATTTACTAAATTTTGTTTTTCAAGAGTACTTGAAACAGTAAATTCATCATCTACCCCAGTAACATTGTCTCCTGTTACTTTATAAGTAAAATCAGTATTATTATTATTTATTTGTTCTTCAAATGATGTTACATTATCTGAATCTAGTTTAACAACTTTATCAGTAGTTAATAGATTCTTATAATCTTCATTAGTATAAGTGCTTAAATTTATTGTGTTATCAATAAGTTCATAAACTAACACATTTACATAACTTACTCCATTGTAAATTGATTTTTTATGTTCTAATTCAATACCATTAGATAACTCACTACCAAGTACATTATAGTATTCTTTAACATTATCACTTTCATATGTTTTACCATCAGCATATTCAAAACTTCTTGTTACTTCAATTATATATGTATTAGTATTTTCTAATTCTTTAGTACCATTGCTTATCAAATCAAGTTTATCTGTTGTTTTATTTAAGCTAATATCAAAATTATACTTTTGAATTAATTCATCTGCTAAAACTTTAACTGGACTTGCAACTTCAGCAAATACCATACATAAAAGTAACACAAGTTTTAATACATAATTAATTTTTTTGTTTACTTTTTTCATCTTCTTCTCCCTTTCTTGTATTCCTCTTTATTCTTTAAAATGTTTAAGTAAGCACTTACTTAAAGCAGATTACCCTGCTACCATCATTTCATATTAAGTATAGCATATTTTTTCGACAAATAAAGACATTTTACACATATTTTACATAAAATATTGTTTTTTATATTTTTTTTACTATAATTTGGTAAAAAAATTATAATATTTTTATTGACTTATCATTTATTTAATTATATAATATTTATGCATTTGGCAGCGATATCTAAAATTTTATAATGTGTTTTTTACTAGTAACTATTTTGCTGCATAGCGAAAGTATACCTAGAACTCCCTATAAAATGATAGATATTCCTTTCAAAGCAAAAATAAGAAAGGAGAATATAAAATGGCAAGATATACAGGTCCAAACAACAAACAAGCAAGAAGAGTTGGATTTTCTATTCTTGAAAATGGTAAAGATATAGCAAAAAGACCTTTTGGTCCAGGACAACATGGTCAAGCTAGAAAAAGAAAACCTTCTAACTACTCTGTACAATTAACTGAAAAACAAAAAGTTAGATTTATGTATGGAATTAGTGAAAAACAATTCAAAAAATTAGTTACTGAATCAGGTAAAATGAAAGGTGTTCATGGTGAAAACTTATTCATCTTACTAGAAAGTAGATTAGATAACTTAGTTTATAGAATTGGATTTGCTAATACTAGAAGAGGAGCAAGACAATTAGTTAACCATGGACATATTACTGTTAATGGTAAAAAAGTTGATATTCCTTCTTACAGAGTAAAACCAGGAGATGTTATTTCATTAAAAGAACAATCTATGAATCACCCTGCTGTTGAAATAGCACTTAATAATGTAGGTAAAAGAGTTGAGTTTATCAAATATGATGATAAAAAGAAAGCTGCTACATATGTTAGATATCCTGAAAGAAGCGAATTAAACGCTGATATCAATGAAGCATTAATCGTTGAATTCTATAGTAGAGTATAGTTTTATACCCTACTTTTTCTTTAACCAAAAAGCAATAAGTTTTTTTCTTATTGCTTTAATATTAATTAACTTCTTTAACTATATCATTAATAATAACATTTTTATATACACTTATTTCTTTTACAAAACTACTTACTTTACTTTTTGGTACTAAGATATATAATTTATTCTTAGTTCTTGTTATTGCTACATAGAATAATCTTCTTTCTTCTGGATAAGTTATATTTTCTTTTATTTTAGGTTTTAAAATACTTATTATTTTCTCATCTTCAATTTTGGAAGGAAATCCATATTTATCATCAATTGCATTAATTAATATACAATCATCATACTCTAATCCCTTACTTTTATGAATTGTTAAATAATCTATTTGCATATTTAAATGATTTTTATTAATAATATTTTCTTTGTTTTTCTTAATTAATTCATTAGTATTTAATACTGTATCTATATCACTATTATAACGTTCTAATAATAACACTTTATTTTTAGAATTATTATTATATATTTTATCTAAGATATTTACTAATAAATTAGATTTATTAATATTAGTTTCTAAATAAATACTATCATCATAAGTATATATTTCTATTGGATTATCCAAGTGTTTTATACTAGATAATTTCTTTTTTATTTGCATACTATTTTTATCTATAAATGATGTTGCTATATCTATTAATTCTTGACTATTTCTATATACATTAGTTATAGGTATTTGTTTAGCATCTTCCAAATATTTTTTAAATTCCGTCATTAAATCAATTCTAGAACCAGAAAATCCAAAGATACTTTGATAGTCATCTCCTACTGCAATTATTTTAGCATTAAATAATTCTTGTATTTTTTTAGTTAAATTAAATCTTTGCATAGATACATCTTGATACTCATCAATTATTACATATTTATAATCTACTTCTAGATTCTTTTCTTTTACCTTAGGCATAATTTTATAAGCATAATTTATCATATCTTCAAAATCTATTAAGTTTAATTCTTTTAATTTTTCTTGATATGCTAAATATATATTAGACATTACTTTAATTTGTTTACTAAGAAGAGGATCTTTTACTAAAAGGTTTTTAAATTCTTCTATATTATAAGAACTTCTTTTAAAATAGCTAATGAAAGGTATAGCAATTCTATTAATAAAATCTACTATATACTTATCTTCACTTGTTTCTTTTAATTTTTCATATATTTCATTATTGTTTCTTTTAGTTAAAACATAACCTTTTTTTATTAAAGCATCTTTTAACATTACTAAATAATTAGATTTATTATTTTCTTTAGAATAAGTTAAAATAAATAAATCTTCAACTTTTTCTTTTTTATGAAATTCTTCCTTTAACTTCATATTTTTTAAATATTCTTTTAATTCATATTTAGTAAGATTAGAATTAGTTTTATTTACTCTATCTATTCCAAAATGTTCTATATAATTATAATTATTATTTTGTTCTATATAAAAGTCTGGTTTATATATTTTTAAATTATCTAATTTTTTATAACTTTTTTCATAGACATAATCAATACTATTTAGATATAAAAAGTTTGCAATATCTACTTCTTCTTTACTTTTACAGTATTCTCCCTTTAAAGTTCTAAGATATGATTTTCTTCTTAAAGTTTGTTCTTTTATATAGTCATCCATTGTATTATTGGAAGTAATATATTTTCTTTTATACATATAATTATGATAATCACTATAATTATCAAATAATTTATATTCTTTATTAAATTTAGTTTTATCTTTAAAAGCTTCAAAAAATAAATCAAACTCTTCTTTATCTTTAAATAAAGTATATTTTATATAATCAGATATTATTTTATATTGTCCTTTTTCTTCGACTATATCTATATTTTTATCCTTAAAGTAGGTTTTAATTATTTTTAATCCTAAAGAATGAAATGTATAAATATCTACATTTAAGTTTAAACATTTATTTATTTTATAGTCTAATTCTTCTTTAGTTTTTTTAGTAAATGTTACCACACATATATTTTTAGGATTAACTTTCCTTATATCGATTAAGTATTTTACTTTAGCACTTATAGTAGTAGTCTTACCAGATCCTGCTCCTGATAAAATAAGTAAGTTATCTTCATCACATATTACTGCTTCTTTTTGACTTTTATCTAGTTTTATATTTTTATCAATAGATATAAACATATTATTAAAGTATTCGCTATATTTATTTAATTTATCATCTACATATTCTCTATTATGTCGTTTTAATAATTTATTTTTATCTCTTTTTATTTTTAAAATATTCTCATACTTTATATTATTATTAGGATTATAATTATTTTGTTCACATTCTTCATATAGATATTTATATTTAGATACAAATGTATCATACATTTTACTTGTTATATAAATATCTTTTGTCATATATTTTTTATATTTATCTAAATATTTATTAATTTCTATATCTAATAATTCTTTATTCATATCTTCCCTACCTTAATATAATTTTATCATAAATTAATAAAAAAACAAGTAATTATACTTGCTAATTTAATACTTTCATTCCTATATAATCAGAATTATCAAATGATAATATTATTAAGAATATTGGATTTAATATAATTAATCCTATTATAAAGATTATATTTTTATTAAACATTTTTCCTAATTTATAATTTAAATATATCATTAATATTATATTAACTATAGGAATTAAAAAACCTATAAAAAATATTCCATTACCTAACAATTTCTTAGATAAAATATAGATATTATATATTGGTATTATACTATATATTCCTTTTTCTCCAAGTTTAACAAATAAACGCCATATACTTATTAAATATAATATTAATATAATTGAAATAGATATTATAAAATATAACATATTACCTTTAAAATCAGCAGTTTTATATCCTAAATCTTTAAATATATTATCCATTTCATCCATATATTTAGTTTCTGTTATTGTATAAATAATCATATTATCTACTTTAACTAATACTGCATATTTTTTACCATTATTAATAACATATTTTTTAATATTACTATTATCTATATCAGTTATAATATCATTTTCATTACTAGCATAATTTGTAATATTTTTCTTTATACTACTATATAAATTATTACCCTTATCATCTTCGTTTAGTAATATATATATTATACTTTTATTACCACTAGAAGCAGTATAATATTTTGAGATATATTTTTGATTAGCATAAGATTTAGTTAAATCTACTACTTTATAACTATCAGTTTCCATTACTTGTTTAAAATTATCTTCATTTAATACTTTATATCTTTTTATTTGATGAGTAGAATTATATATACCAAATATTAATATAAATACTGCAATAACAAATAAAGATATACCACATACTATATTCTTTTTAGATTTATCTACTGAATTAGTTGTATTACTATAATTATTTTGATTAGTACTTGTATTATTATAATTACTTTGAGTATTATAATTACTTTGTATATTATAGTTATTCATATTATTATCATAACTATTTTGGTTATTATAGTCATTTATATTATTATTATAAATATTTTGACTATTATAATTATTCATATTATTACCATAATAATCTTGATTACTATTATTTATATTTTGATTGTTATAACCTTGATTATTATTATTTATAGGTATTAAATTACTTCCACCACATAAAGGACAAAATACTGCATCATCATTTAAAATATTTCCACAATTTTCACATTTCATATTACTACCTCTATCATAAGTATAACATAACATAGAAAAAAAGTCACATTTATTTTGTAACTTTTAATTTTTCTACTGCATTAATTAAAGCAATCTTACCATATTCATAAGTTAAACTACCTTGTTGATAAGCAATATATGGACTTCTTACTGGACCATCACACGAAAGTTCAATTGAAGATCCTTGAGTAAATGAACCTGAAGCCATAACTATTTTATCTGTATATCCTGGCATGTCAGATTCTACTACCACAGCATTTGAATCTATTGCCGAAGATGACTGAATACTATTGCAATAACTTATTAATTTATCTTTATCATTAAATATTATATTTTGAACTATATCTACTCTTTTATCATTATATTTTGGACTTACATTAAATCCTAAATCTTCCATAACCATACTTGTAAGTATTGCTACTTTAATACTAGAAGCCACTACTGATGGGGCAAAATATAGTCCTTGAAGGATACTCCTATTTTGTCCTAATGAAGGACCTACTTCTTTTCCTTGACCCGGTACAGTTAATCTTTCACTAACTAAATTTATATATTTTTCTTTTCCCACAACATATGCTCCATTAGTAGTAATTCCACCGCCTAAGTTTTTTATTAATGAACCAACTACTACATCAGCATCTACTTCAGTTGGCTCTATTATATCAACAAATTCACAATAACAATTATCTATCATTATAATTATATCTTTATTAATTGAACGAATATATTTTATTACTTTTTCTACTTTTTGAATAGAAATACTTTCTCTTGTAGAGTATCCTTTACTTCTTTGAATTTCTATTAATTTTATTTTATTATTCATTAATACTTCTTTTATTCTATCATAATCAAAATCATTGTCTATTAAATCTACTTGCATATATTTTATATTAAAACTTGCTAAACTACTTGGATTATCTTTTAGTCCAATTACTTCATCTAAAGTATCATATGGTTTTCCTGTTATAGATAGCATTATATCATTTGGTCTAAGTAATCCAAATAATGTTGTAGTTAGTGCATGTGTTCCTGAGATAAACTGTGTTCTAACTAAAGCACTTTCACATTTAAAGATATCTTTGTATATTAGTTCAATTGTATCTCTTCCTATATCATTATAGCCATAACCAGTCGAACTATTAAAGTGTACTTCACTTAAATTATTTTTATGAAATGCATCAAGTACTTTTTTACTATTAATATAACATATTTTATCTACTTCATTAAATATATCACTTAATTTCTTTTCACAAGAATTAACTAATTCATAACTATTCATTTCTTCTTCCTCCATCTATTTTAATAATACTATCATTTATATAACTTGCTTCTTCACTACTTAAATAATATACTAAAGATGCTATTTCACTAGGCTCTGCAAATCTATTTAATAATATTTTACTTTCTTCTTTTTTTATAAATTCTTTATCTAAAAGTTTATTCATATTAGTATTAACCCATCCAGGACATACACAATTTACTCTAATATTTGGAGCTAAGTAATTAGCTAAATTATGCGTTAAAGAAATAACTCCTGATTTACTTGCATCATAGTCTAAACTTTCTACATAAAAACTGTCTATTCCATTTGTACTAGATATATTTATAATACTACCAGTAGGAATAATCTTAGAAAAATATTTACTTACTAAAAATGTTCCCACTAAATTTATTTCTAATGTTTTCATAAAATTAGATTTAGTTTTATCTTCGAATGTTGTATCAATTGCAATTGCAGCATTATTAACTAAAACATCAATTGTATTAAATTTATCTTTTACTATTTCTAATACTTCTTTTATACTTTCTTCATCTGATATATCTAATTTTACTAATAAAGTATCTACTTTATATTTTTCTTTTATTTCATTTTCTAATTCTTTAGCATTATCATAATTATTATTGTAAGTTATTATTACATTATAATTATTTTTAGCATATTTTTTAATTATTTCATAACCTATTCCACTTGAACTACCTGTAACTAATACTGTTTTCATACTGCCCTCCTAATAAAACAGAGGCAAATTTTAAATAAAATTTACCTATAATATTTACACTATTTTTTCTTTAATAAAAGATTCAAAAACTCACTATCTGTACCATATTGCGAAGTATTCCAAGCCTTAATTATCTCAAAATTACATTCAGTTTCATTCATTAATCTATTAAATTTATCTAAAGTCATATCATTAAAAAATCTTCCATCTTCAAATCTTTCATCATTTCCATATTTAAATGAAGCATACATTATACCATTAAATTTTAAACTATCATAAACTTTTTTTAATACTATTTTTAAATCTTCATCTTTTAAATGTAATAATGAAGCACATGCAAATACACCATCAAATAAATCTTTATAATCAATATCAAGATAGTTTTTATTTTCTACTTCTTGTCCTAAAGCCTCACTTGCAATCTTACACATATTAACTGAACCATCAATACATTTTACTTTAAACCCTTTTTCTTTAAAATACAAACTATCTCTTCCTGTACCGCATCCTAAATCAAGTACATAAGCATCATCTTTTAAATATTCCGCAAAAGTATTAGGAATATCAAATAAATAATTATCCCACTTACTCTTAAAATTTTCACAATTATCATTATAATATTTTATAGTATCATTAATATACTCTTTCATTATACCACTCCTTATCTTTCTTTAATCTTTTCTTTAAAATATTACCATTAACTAATTCTTCTTCACTTATACCCAAATTACTAAATGCATTTATATCCTTAGTTAAAGGATAATTACATAAAGCATTAACAAACTCTTTCTTAAAATTACTTGGATCATTCTTATAACTATCATATAAGATAACTGCAAATAACTTACCTATTCCATAAATATATGTTTTTCTAAAATTTAATGGTTCTCTATTTAATGAATTCATATAGTAATTTAATTTATCTTTAACCCTATCTGTTTCTAGCCATATTTCTTCATCATTAATATTAATTATTTCTTCATAAATATCGACAAATTCACTTTTCTTAATATAATTTGATATTGTATAAATATCTATATTAAATAGTAATATATTTTTATAGTATAAATCAAATATAATTTCTAAATTTTTATTTAATAATTTATTGTCTTTTAAATAGTTCATATAGGCATATTCAAAGAAAGAAGAACAAACTTCAAAAAAAGGTGTTACATCTGCCAAAAGAGACGTATTATGATTATACATCAGTTCATATTCATAAGAATGACCAAATTCATGCATTATTGAAACAGCATCACCTACATTTTTTTTATCATTATATTTTAATGTTATAAAGTTTTTCTTTAAACTATCTATATTTACGTTCTCTCCAATAAAAGTATCTAAATCAAAACTATAAAATATCTCACAATTATTTATTTTATCCTTAAACATTTTACACAATCTACTATCATAACTATTTAAAAATTCATACATTGATTCATTTAATTCTTTATTACTATATCCTCGTACTAAATTAGTCACATATCTATAAAGTGGATAATTATTAAAACACTTTATAACATTACTAGACATATTATTATATAATTTATTATTAGTAATAACACTCTCAGAAAATTCAATATCCATTTCTAATATCTTACTACCCAATAATAAAGAATGATTTTTATCCTTTTCCCATAAAAAATATTCTTTAGGTAAATCTGGATAACGCATCCTATAAATATCAGAAAAAAAGTCTAAGTCATATAAAATTCTATTCATTTTAGAACTTGTATTAGATTTTGCATATAAATATTCTAATTTTCTTAAATCTGATTCTAAATATTTTTCAATCTTATTTTGTTTTTCTATTAATTCTTCAACTGTCATTTAACACACCCTGTTATTAATATATCATATTTTTATAAGTTTTTATGCAAAATTAACTATAAGTAAACTTTTATTTTCTCTTAACTAAATCCCTTATCCTCTTATATAAAGTATTTGCATTATTATTAAATATACACAATATACTAAATATAATAATTGTTAAAAATATAAAGATTAACATTAATACTATTATAGTCATAATAATATTACTTAAATTATTAAATAGTATTAATTCAATAGGTTTAATTAAATATAAAATAAATACTAACAAAATAATTATAATTAAATAAGTAACATATAAACTATTATGTTTAATATTATTTAATATCTTATTTTCTATAATCCTAATTTTTAATATAACATTAACTAAAAATGCAATAACAGTACCTATTAGTAAACCATTTAATCCATATATATTAACCAAAATAATACTTATAACTATATTACTAATTGCACTTATAAATATAATATACTTATTATCTTTAAATAACCCCTTTGAATTAATTAATGATAACAAAGGCAAACTAATTATATATAACATAGATATTAAAGTAAATAATATAATTGTATTATACTCTAATATATAGTTACTCTTACCTATCCATAAATTAACAAAACTTCTTATACCTAAACTAAACGTAATCCCAAAAGAAAATATTAATGCTATAAATATAACTAATAATTCTTTAAATAAACTATATACTTTTAGATTATCTCCTTTGGCATACATATTACCAAAAGAATTAACTACAGAAAGTTCAATCTTTGCACTTATTTCATTTAAGTACCTAGTTATAAATATATATGATGAATATATACTAACCATAACAGGACCTAAAAAAGATACTAAAATAATTGAATCAACATTATTTAAAATTAAATTACCTACTTGTATACTAGCTAAATCCCCAGTCATTTTAAACATTAAAGTATTTTCATTTTTAACTTTATGTAACCAAGGAAACTTATGTTTCATAACAATTCTAATTACTATTTCTTCGATAATCTTAGCAATTAATATAGTAATAGCAATAGATTCCAATGACTTAAATAAATAACATGATACTATAATACCTATATCACATAATAACTTAATACTATTAAATACTATTGAATATATATATTTATTTTCTGAAGCACTAAGTATTGCTAAATATGTTTGACCACATCCAAAATATGCAATTAAATAAGAACAAGAAATAATAATAAAAGCAATAATTGAAGTATTTCTATATCCATCTTCAAAACCATAAAATAAATATAAAAGTAAACTAACTAACATTATAATACCAAGTATTACAAAACCAATTTTTTTAAATATTACCCTACTACCAGAATATATTCTATTAATATTTCTCTTATCATCATTAGAAAAATATTTATATAATGAATATATTACAGCATCTCCAAAACCTATTTGTGCTAAAAATACATATGTAATAATTTGATTAATAGTTTGATAGTAACCATTTCCTACATCTCCAATATATTTAACTAAAAAATTAACTTTTATTAAACCTACTATACCTATAATTAAGTATGGTATAATATCACATATCATATTTAAAAATACTTTTCTAGTCCTCATATAATCACTACCTTTACATTAGTATAACATATTTTTTTAATTTATTTGTAAAATTTTTTCATTATTTAACTTTTCTTGAAATAACTAAAAAAGATAGCAAGTATGTTATCTCATTTTAAAATTAGTTCTTTAATGCTGTTATTGGTACAATGTATATTCCTGTTTCAGGATCTTTAACTACTGCATCCCATAATCCACAGATAATACATTTAAATTTAGGTTGTTTTTTTACTTCATCAGAAAACGCTGTTAATGTTTTTTTAGCATTTTCTATACCATCACTACCTAATTTTATTTCAATTATGCCATATTCTCCACCAGGTAGTTCTACAATTGCATCAACTTCAAAACCAGTTTTTACATTTCTATAATGATATAGATTACCTCCAAGTGTTTCAATATAAATTCTTAAATCTCTTTCTACTAATGATTCAAACATAAAACCAAATGTTTTAATATCATTCATTAATATTTGGGGAGTAATACCTAATGCAGCACAAGCAAGTGAAGGATCAATAAAATGTCTTTTAACACTTTTTCCTACGACTTCTCTCGATCTTAAATTCACTGAATAAGGCTCTTGATTTTGAGTTAAATATAATTTAGATAAAACACTTAAATAATCTGCAATTGTATTACGACTTAATTGATAATTTTTATTATCAGTAAATTCTTCAATATCTGAAACTAAGGTTGCATTACTAACAGTAGTACTTTCATTTCTAGCAAGAGACTTAAATAACATATTCATTTTATTTATATCTCTGTTAACTCCATCTTTATTTATATCATAATTAAGTACAGCCTTTAAATAACTCTGTGGTAAGACATGAAGAAACTTTTCATCTGTATCAATATTTTCTGGCCAACCACCACGAACAATAAAATTAGCAAGTTGTTGTAAAGTTGTTTTTTTAGTGGAAACATTTTTTTGAGTGCCATTAAATAATTTTTGAAGTGATGCTTCCCCAGTTGAATCACCAGATTCATATAAACTCATTGAATACATTTTCATTCTATCTATTCTTCCTGCACCGGAATGGTGTATTTTTTCTTCATCTTCTTTTTTCCTTAAAGTTGTTGATTCTGTTAAAATATACTTACCCTTATTTTTATCTTTATCACATCTATGTCTTACTGCATCCCATATTTCTACTACTTCACCCCATTCATCAATAAGTTCAGGAGCTTCTTTATCTAAAATTAATGAAACATCCATTTTAGCTTTTGCCCTTGTATCAAAATTTTCTACACTATTATCTAAATAAACTGCAGAATTAGCGTGATTTTTCGCAGTCCATGTTTTACCACACCATTTTGGTCCTTCGATGCTTATTGCACCAAATAATTTTAAATAATTCTTAATTTTTTCATCAATTAATCTTTCTTTATAACCTTTTTCAGTTAATGCCATTACTAGTCACCTCTTATAAAGATAATACCATATTTTTATTTAATATGCAATACTGTTGTGCAATTTTTCTTAATTTTATTGTGCAACTTTTCCAACTTTCATTGTGCAACTTTTCTTAAAATAACTAAAAGAGATAGCAATCTATGCTACCCCATATTTAGGACTAATATTAAGTTTAACAAATATATAGTCTTTTACTCTTGCAAGTATTTCTCTTATATCTCTTTTTAATTGACCTACATATCTATAATTATAACTACTTATTCCATAACAATTAATATTATTATTTCTTGCTATATAGATACTTCTAGTTAAATGATATTTTTGAGTAACAATAACTACTTTATCATTATTAACTATATTTTTAATTCTTTTAATGGAGTCATAAGTACTTATACCTAATTTATCTAATATAATATTATCTTCGATAACTCCACATTCTTTAACATAATTATACATTACTCCAACTTCATTATAATCTTTTTCATCTTGAGAGTCACCAGATAATATTAATTTTATATTATTATTTTTTTTATATAAATCTATTGCTTTATCTAATCTATCTTTAAGCATTAAGGAAGGATAATTATTTCTTATACCAGCCCCCAAAACTAGGACATAACTTATTTCATCATAATCAATATCTTTATCTATATAGTTACTACTATAACTAATCATTATTATATTTATTATAGAAATTATTATAAATAATATAGTAATTAATATTATAATTATTTTTGATAATTTTTTCATTTTATTTTATCTATAATTTCCTTATTATCTAATCCTAGTTTATTTAATTTATTCATTATACTTTTAATATCATTTATATAATTATTAATAGTAGTATTTTTAATACTGTTTACATCACTACTTATAAATGTACCTTTTGTAGATAAACTTACTATAACGTTTTTACTTTCTAAGACACTATAAGCTTTTTTTACAGTATTAGGATTTATTCCTAAGTTACTTGCAAGTTCTCTTATAGATAATATTTGTTCTTTTTCTTTTAAAATTCCAAGTGCTACATATCGTTCTATTTCATTAACAATTTGTTCATATATTGGTATTCTACTAGTATAATCTAAATTAATATTCATATAATTCACCATCATTGTAATCATCATTATCTTGATTTTCTACATCTATGGTATCTTTTTTAGAGTCATATATTGACGCTACTTTATCTTTTTTTGTGTCAAGTATTTCTTTAAATCTAGAAGTATTATTACTAGTAAAATCATAGCAATTGTCATTAAAACATATATTTAATGAAATAAATTCTTTTCTCATATCAACAGTATTATTTATTTCTTGTAATATAAAATTATATAATTCTTCTTGTGCTAAGGTTACACAATCATTTATTACCCTATAACCATCTATAAAATATTTATTAGTATACATAATATTATATTTTTTAGGCAGTATGTAATCAATATTATCTTTAAGTAATTTATTATTAGAATTAACCACTGAATTTAATAAATCATAATTGATATATCCACTTATTACATATTCATTTGTTTTATGATCAGTATATGAGTATAATTTTATTACATAATAGTTAGAATTTCTAACATTTCTATATTTATTTTGTAATTTAACAAATTCTTCAGTAGACATATTATTTATTGTAGTTTTTATTAATTTAACTATATCTTTTGATTCAGCTTTATTATATATTTTTTTACCTAGTTTAACAGCATATACTTTATCAAAATCAATATCTTTATATTTTTTAACATAATCTTTATTATTATATAGTTTATTTAATAATTCATCATAATCATTATTATTTAATTCTACATTTAAATTATATACACTATTATCTTTTAATTTAATATATAATTCTACATTTGTAGTATCTTCTTTATCAATATAAGTATCATTTAATTTACTTTTAATTATTTTGCTAATTAATTCTTTATCTTTAATATAAATTTTATCAGTTTGATTATTATTTCTTGCATAATTATTGATTCCATATGTTGAGAAATCTACTGCCAATGATGTTATATCATTATAATCAATTACTTTTGTTTCTTCTTTATTTATATCACAGACTGCAAATATAATTGTATAAATACTAATAGCCATTACAAAATAGAATAAAGATAATTTAATATTAGTAATGCTCTTTTTAGTAATTAAATCATAAATGAAATAATATATTAACATAATTATTATTACAAATAATATAGATAAGATATTAGCATTTCTACAAATAGCATAAGAAATTGCTACAAATGGTAATAAGGTTAATGATTTAACTATATTATGTAAATGTATACTCTTAAATGATGTTTCTGATACTTCCATCTTTCTATTTATAAATAAGTAATAACCCACAATTATATAGATAATACTTAATAATACTATTGTAATATTAGTATATATTTCAATTTCATAGTCATATTCATACATTCTCCCAAATATAAAATTAAACATTGGATTATATTTTTTGTTAGTTACTTTTGTCATATATACTTCATATTTATTAAGTTGTTTATTTAAATTACATTCTATATCATTTTCACTACAAGTATAATTTTCTGGAATAGTATTTTCATCTTTTACTTCTATATAATAATTATCTGAATTATTATTTTCTTTTAAAATATTAGTATAATTTAACATAAAAGGTACAAAGAATATTAATAATAAACTTACTACTATACCTGTTATAGCATTACCACTTATACTCATTGCAAGATTTGCTATAGTAAAAGCAAACATATAAATACTAAACCATATTAATACATAGTCTAATAACATTATAAATGGTATTGGTATATTAAACATTAAACTTACCATACCTATTAATAAAGCATTTACTATTAACATTACTAAGAATATTAATAATCCCCCAATAGTATTAGTAATAAAAATACTTTTTCTACTTATTGGCATAGAATTAATAAAGTCTACACTTTTCTTTTTAAACATAAAGTTAAATAAACATATAGATATAACTAAAGGTAAGAAATATATACCAATTATATTAATCACAGATATATCTAATAATGAAGGAACATAATTATTACTATTAATCGAAGCCATTATTAATGCTAATGTATTTAATATAGGAATTAATAATGTAAATATTAATAGTATTACCTTAGATTTTTTTAAGTTTTGACGCAAATAATTAATATTAAATAACTTCGTTAAATTCATATCCTAAGGCCTCCATTTCATATATAAATACTTCTTCTAAGGTAAGTGGTAAATAATCTAAAATAATTGGATTTAATTTTTCTAGTTTTTTCTTTGTTTTACCATCTTTATCATTTATTATTAATGTAGATACACTACCTACTTTCTTAAACGATAGAATGTCTAAATCTTTAAATTTGTCCTTAGAGTAATCATCTTTGAATGATATTTGTACTTTAAACATATTAGTTTTAATATTATCTATTTCACTTTCAAATAATATTCCACCTTTATATAATAATCCCAAGTTATCACAAATATCTTCAAGTTCTCTTAAATTATGACTTGTCATTACTATTGTTGTATTATTTTCTTCCATTTCTTTGGCAATTATTTTTTTCATAGTATTTCTAACTACAGGATCTAATCCATCAAATGTTTCATCAAAAAACATATATTTACTATGAGTAGCTATTGCGCAAATTAAGGCACATTGGCGTTTCATACCTTTAGATAACGTACTAATTTTTCTATTTATATCAAGTTTTAAGATACTAGCTAAATGTTTTAAATACTCCATATCAAATTTTTTATACATTGCTTCATAGTATTTAGCAGTATCAAGTAATGTATATCCTGAATAGAAAAATAAATCATCTGGTACAAAAACTAAATTTTGTTTGACTGTTTCATTATCAAACACTTCATTGTTATCTATTAAAATACTTCCAGAATCTGCCTTAAATATACCATTAATTAATCTAAGTAATGTTGACTTACCTGCACCATTCGCACCTACTAAACCATAGATACATCCATCATTTATGGTACAATTAAGATTATTTAAAACTAATTCTTTATCATATTTTTTAGATAAGTTCTCAATTTTAATCATAACATTTCCTTTCTGTACTACTTGTGTTAGTACAATTAAATTATAATATATTATCTATTATATGTCAATATGTTTTATTTATTCTTAACACAAAAAAGATAAAGTTAATTATCTTCATAAATCATTATAAAGTATCAAAATATTTATATCATTTATTTTACATATTTTTATATAATTTCTAATATTACTATATATTACACATTAGAAATATTCTTAAATTGTTCATTTTTTCATTTTTGTTTTAATTATTCATAAATTTCTTTTAAAAAATTATTTAAAAATATAAAATTAAATATTTTCATTTATAGTTAATCAATATATTTTTTTCTTATAATTAACAGTTTTAACAACTTTATTACTTCACTTTTAAGTTTTATTACTTTATTTGCAATTTCCCTAATAATGTCGTTTCTATCACCTAACATCAACTTATTTATTATAAATTAAAAAATCGCAAAAAGGTATATCATTACTTTTTACAATTTTTTTAGTATAATTATTTTATAATAGTTATAAATTAGCTATAAACAATAACCTATAACTAACTATTTTTATTATTCATTTCTTCAATTAATTTATTTAATTTTTCTTTAAATTGTTTTTCTTCTTCATCTTTGTACCCTACAAAATATACTTTTTCTATTTGATCATGATTAAATAAAGCAACTTCTTCACTATTTAATACTCCTTCAGGATATAAACATCCTGTATAATCATATATTTTTGTTTTGTCTTCTTTTGGTATTGAACAAAATCCTGTTATCATTAATCTTTTTTGTCCACCCTTTAATAATACTACTGTACCTATTGGTAAATATTTTTTTAATTCTTCCATTTTTATTCCTCCTAAATTTGATTTGATAAATTTTCTATTTCACTATTTAAATTACTTATTTTTGAATTACATACATCTATTTCATTATTTAGTTGAGTTAATTCATAAGTATTATCATTCATTGTATCATTTTCAAGTATACTTTTTCTTTCTAATAATTTCTTTAATGCTTCTGACTCTATTTTTTGCTGTTTTACTACTTCAACTAACTTTCTATAAATATCTAAAGATTTATTTAAATCACTTTTCATATTATTTAGCTCTTCAAATGATTTTACAAAATAATCTTTTGCACCACCAACTAATACATTTGAATTATTTATTTCATCAAGATAATTTATTTTTGAACTATTAGATAATACCTCTTTATAATTATTTATACTATTATTTAACTTCTCAGTATCTACATTATCAAATGAATTAATCATATATACCTCCATCATTAACATTATCTAATCTATCATATTGTTTCTTTACATTAAGTAAATATGTTCCATAACTTTCTATTACTTTACCTAAATTTTCTAATTCTGGAATATATTTATCATTCATAATTTCTACAAATGTATCCATATCTTTCCCTTGCCAATTCTCTCCTAACATTTGTACTAGTTTTTTTATTTGCTCAACTTCAAATCTAAAATCTTTTGATTTATCAATAATATTATTTCCTGTATTAACTAACGAATCTTTATTTACATTTATTTCCATTTTTTCAGTCCTTTCTCTTACCAACAGATAAGTTCATTACCCATTGGTAAAAGTACAAACTTTTGTACTCTTTATTATAATATATCGTCTTGTTTACCAGTAATTGCAGCATCAGCAGCTCTATAATTTGGTATTACTTTAGTTGTTAAATATGTATAGCAACTTTCTACTGCTTCTGAAAATTCTGGAAATTTTTGACTTAATCTATCAAATACTTCTTTTGTTTCTGAAGCTGCTGTTCCTGACCATGTTCCTTCATCTCCAACTTTTGAAAATTCATTTTCAATACTTTTTAATATTTCAGCCATTGTATCTGATGAACTCTTTAATTGACTTGCTATGTTTTCTAATTCTCCATATGATAATTTTATTGCGCTCATGTTTTTCCCTCCTTAATTAATAATTTATTGCACTTCTATTTTCTTCTTGTGCATCTTGATATACTCTATTTACATTGTTTAAGAATGAACTTATTTCTGATATCGCATCTACTAATTTTTGCATTACTTCTGCTTGTCTAGCTACTGCATCTGCATATGCCACTTGGTCAGTTCCTTCCCATGCACTTCTTAATTCTTCATTACAATTTTTTATTGTAGTAAGTAACTCTTCAAATTCTTCGCCTTTGCTTGCTACTTTTCCACTTACTTCATTTAAAGAATCAAAATTTACTCTTAAATCTGCCATAAAAAGTCCTCCTTTCATACAAAAACTTCAAATTAAAGAAAAGCCTTTCCTCTAATCTATAGTCTCATATTAATTTTTTTTGAAATTAAAGGAATAAACAATTCAATATAAAATTTCATTCACTGAATAATTACTATCCCTATTTCTAATTAAATTTTAACATACTTGCTTTTTTTTTGCAATAAGTTTACAAATTATTTACATTAAACTAAATATATAACTTTTTATATAATAAATTTTTTTTGCATTTTTAGAATTTTTTATAAAAAAATGCTTGAAATATATTAAAAAATATGATAAAATGCTAATTGTCATGGCGGAATTGGTGAAGTGGTTAACACATTGGATTGTGGTTCCAACACGCGTGGGTTCGATTCCCACATTCCGTCCCATGAGATTATTAATCCTTATTTTTTATAAGGATTTTATTTTGTCTTATTTTTTATAACATATTTGACAAAAGTAGAAAAATATAGTATATTATATTAACACTTAAAAAAGGAGGGATAATATGAATAAAAAAGATTTATTTGAATTATGCTATCAAGATAACAAAGAAAAAAAATTAAAATATAATATGCTAAATAAAGTTAATGAAATGGGATTTAATAAAGCACTTAATTCCTTTATATTTAGAAATGTGATTATTTTAAACAAATGCAATATTGATGAAATATCATTCTTTAATATCTTAGCAAAAGACTATATATTATATTTATATAGTGCAAATAGAAATATTGATTTATCTATATTAGAAAAGTTTAACAAAGCAATTGCTAATAATAATTTTAATGAAGCATACAATATATATTTAAACAATAGTAATGTATATGAATTATTATGCATTATATATATGAATGGCTTAAATAAATCATTAAAAGAAAAAATAGATGTAGTTGATTCAAGAAATATTAATGAAGCACTAAATAAAATTAAATTACTAAAATCAAGTAATTTAGAAAATTCAAAAAAGCAAGTAAATACTAAAACATATCAAAAAATATCTAATAGATAAATTTTATATAGTCTTTATTTTATTAATGGGGGTGATTCTATAATGAATAAACAAATTTCACTTTTAGTGATGGGACAAACTAATCATGGTAAAACAACTTTAATTAATGCAATTAATAGTTCTACAAATAATAATTATAAATACATAAATTTTGAAACAAATAAAGAATTAACTAACCAAAACATAAATACTGCTATATTAGTAGTAAATGTTTTAGAAGGTGCAATGACACAAACAAGAGAACATATTCTATATGCAAAACAATCAGGAATAGAAAATATTATAGTATTCATAAATAAATGCGATATTAATAATAATAAAGATTTAATTGACAATGTTAAATATCAAGTAATAGATTTATTATTTGCCTATGGTTATAATAAAGAAAACATTAATATAATTACTGGTTCTGCTTTAAAAGCATTAGAAGGTAAAAAAGAATATATAGAAAAAATTGTAGAACTTACAAATAAAGTTAGTGAAATTACACCAAATAATACAAAATTAAAAAAATTAATAAAAAACTAAGAATTAATTTAAAATTCCTAGTTTTTTTGTTGTTGTAATTCTTCTAACATTTTTTGCTTTAAACTATCAATATCGGTAAAAAACAAATTAGTTCCTTCTACTTTTAATGCCAATAAAAAGTTAAAGTTTTTAATTATTTCATCTTTTAATGTATCAATTAATAGGTTTACCATTCATAATGTGAAATTTTTCTAATGTAGGAAAAGCATTTTGAAGTAATATTACAGACTTTTTATTTGCAATTTCTTCTATCATAATTGATTTACAACTATCATATTTTTTGACTTTCTTATCTATAATTGGTTGATATTTAGAAACATTACTACTTAAAGGTATAAACCATAATATCATTATCCTTTATTGTAAAGTATGTTAGTCTAATTTCATGATTTATCATCAATCCCTTATCATTTACTTTATCAAAGTATTCATCTTTAATATGATAAATATATCCTGTTTGCACTTTCATCCTTATCAACTCTCTATAAGCAATTTTATCACATAGCAAAAGAAAACTCTACCTAAAAGTAAGAGTTTTCAAACATTTTCGTTCGGGATAACTTATTTTCATTTCTATTTTGTCATTTTTTAGTTGTAATTGTATTTCATCTTCCATAATTAAGCCTTTTTTAAAATTAAATCTT
>ERZ779643.273-NODE-273-length-46924-cov-31.995797_pt1:0-30000 | contig 46924 bp, 29 predicted proteins | sample MGYA00511564_ERZ779643 | MGnify/ENA primary metagenome ERZ779643 (study PRJEB29588, sample SAMEA2147114) | human gut metagenome | biome: human gut; feature: human-associated habitat; material: faeces | place: Denmark | collected 2008/2010 ...
GAGGCCGAAAGTGTTACCGAAGGCATTCGAAGCAAGCCTAAACTGCATAGTTCCGTAATAAATTATTGACTATTTTTGCAGCCTTGACTGAGATAAAAATCCGGGATGGATTTTTGAATATCACTATATTTAAGGAAATGATTTTTATGACATTGCTGGCCCTGGCGGGTCTTGGTTATACACTGTGGCACATCTGGATGATTCTTCCATTGGACACTGTGTGGAGAATCTTCATAGTCGGGGGATGCCTCGGGGCTTTCCTTTTCTTGTTCCTGAACTTTATGCCATTCCTCGGCAAAGTCCCTCTCTGGCTGTCGTCCACAATCTACGAGATAGGCACGTCCTCCATATTCATCCTGCTTTATCTGGTGATGATTTTCGTCCTTCTGGATCTTGGCAGACTGGTTCACCTCGTGCCGAAAGCCTGGCTGGTCAGCAACGGATTGGCCTCACTCTGTGTCCTCGCAGCCATCGCAGGAATATTCATTTACGGGAATATTCATTACAAGCACAAGGTGCGCCAGCCGCTTGAACTGACAACGGAGAAGCATCTTGACAAGGATTTGAAAATCGTGATGATCAGCGACTTGCACCTTGGCTATCACAACCGGAGGGCGGATTTCGCCAAGTGGGTGGACATCATCAACGCCGAGAAGCCGGACCTCATTCTCATCGGTGGCGACATCGTGGATATCAACGTCCAGCCGCTCATAAGGGAAAATGTCGCCGAGGAATTCCACCGCCTTGAGGCTCCGGTCTATGCCTGCTTCGGCAATCACGAATATTACTCCGGAATCCCGAAGGCCTTGTCATTCTACAACGAAGCCGGAATCAACCTATTAAGGGACAGCGTCGCCGCGATAGGCTCTCTTCGCGTCATTGGTCGGGATGACAGGTCGAATCCGAAACGCAAGAGCCTGGACGATCTGATGAGCGGGACAGCCGACAGTCTCTACACCATTCTGTTAGACCACCAGCCGTACCATCTGGAAGAAGCGGAAGATCACGGAATTGACTTCCAGTTCAGAGGCCACACGCACCGTGGCCAGATCTGGCCGGCCTCGTGGATCACCGACAGGCTCTTCGAGGATTCCTGGGGCGAGCATCAGCGCGGCAAAACCCGCTACTATGTCAGCTCAGGCATAGGCATCTGGGGCGGCAAGTTCCGCATCGGCACCCGATCCGAATATGTCGTCGCCACCCTTAGGAGCGTAGCGGCCAACTAATTATAAATGAATACACAGACATACCCTTCTTCCACCTGTTACGGGTAGGAGAAGGGTATATCATTCTACTGATGGGCAATCAGTTGGCCGCCACGAGGGCTACAGCGAATTTTCCAGCTTGGACTTCGCGTAGTCAAGTGTGACGGTGAATGTCTTCTTGCGGGATGACGGAGCGTCGTACATCGCGTCATCGAAAATCTGCTCGCAGATCGAGCGCAGGCCACGGGCCCCGAGCTTGTTCTTGATGGCGGTGTCAACTATGAGTTCCCTGACTCCATCCTCAATATTGAGAGTCATTCCGTCAATCTCGAACAGTTTCGCATACTGCTTGAGAATGGCGTTCTTCGGTTCGGTCAGAATCCTAAGCAAAGCCTCGCGGTCCAGAGCGTCAAGATAGGTGATGACAGGCAGACGGCCGATAATCTCCGGGATGAGACCGTAAGCCCTCAAATCCTGAGCATCGACATATTTCAAGAGATTATTCTTGTCAACGACCTGCTTCTGGGCGGCGCCGAAACCGATCACCTGTGTGTTAAGTCTCTGGGCTATGCGGCGTTCGATTCCCTCGAAAGCGCCTCCGCAGATGAACAGGATGTTCTGCGTGTTCACGTGGATGAACTCCTGCTCAGGATGCTTGCGGCCTCCTTTCGGCGGGACGTTAATGACATTGCCTTCGAGGAGTTTCAGCATAGCCTGCTGGACTCCCTCACCGGAAACATCACGTGTGATGGACGGATTGTCGCTCTTGCGGGCGATCTTGTCGATCTCATCGATGAACACGATTCCCCTCTCGGCCTTAGCCACATCGAAGTCGGCCTCCTGAAGAAGCCTCGTGAGGATGCTCTCGACATCCTCCCCGACATAGCCGGCCTCGGTCAGTACGGTCGCGTCCACGATGGTGAACGGGACGTCCAGAAGTTTGGCTATCGTCTTGGCCAGCAATGTCTTTCCGGTTCCGGTCGGACCTACCAGCAGGATATTCGATTTCTCCAGTTCCACGCCATCGTCAGGACGGTCCACAAGGTTGTGGTTGATCCTTTTGTAGTGGTTATAGACCGCGACGGCCAACATCTTCTTGGCACGATCCTGCCCGATGACATATTCATCAAGGAACTCCTTGATTTCCACCGGTTTTTTCAAGGCCTCAAGCCGTCCCAAAGGTTTGCCGTCCTTGGAAGCGCCGCCTATAGTGTCCTTGAGGTAGTCGTGGGCAAGCTCGACACAATCGCTGCAGATGAAGCCGTCCAAGCCCTGAAGCAGGAACGGGACATCACGCTCCGACCTGCCGCAGAACATACAATGTTTAGTTGTACCGGTATTCTTTTTCTGAGGCATTACTTGGATTTCTTTGTGAGGATCTCATCCACCATTCCGTACTCCAGAGCCTCCTGGGCTGTCATCCAGAAGTCCCTGTCCGCATCGGCGAACACCTTGTCGTAAGGCTGTCCGGAATGCTGGGAGATGATGTCATAGAGTTCCTTGCGGGTCTTCTCGATCTCCTTGGCCGCGATCATAATGTCAGAAGCCTGACCCTGGGCGCCTCCGAGAGGCTGATGGATCAGCACCCTGGAATGAGGCAGGCAGGAACGCTTGCCCTTCTCGCCGGCGCAAAGCAGGACAGAACCCATAGAGGCCGCCATTCCCGTACAGATCGTGGCCACGTCGGGCTCAACAAGCTGCATCGTGTCATAGATGGCCAGACCTGAAGTCACCTGCCCCCCTGGAGTGTTGATGTACAGGGAAATGTCAGCGGTGGAATCGGTGGAAGCAAGGAACAGCAGCTGAGCCTGGATGATGTTCGCGACATCATCATCAATCGGAACACCAAGGAATATGATCCTGTCCATCATCAGACGGCTGAACACGTCCATCGAGGCCACATTAAGTTTCCTCTCCTCGATGATGGTCGGATTGATGTAGGCGTCCGTGGCTCTCTGATAGCGGTCAAGGGTCATTGAACTCAGTCCAAGACCCTTGGTCGCATATTTCTGAAACTCCTTGTCCATAATTACTTAAGCTCGCGGAATTTCTCCTCGGAGATCTTCTTGTTCTGGAGGGTAATCTTCTCCTTGACGGCGGCGATCACCTTCTCGTTCTCGACATTCTCCTCGATATTGCGCATCTGCCTCTCGTCCTTGAGCATCTGCGCGGCCGCATCGGTGAGAAGTTCCTCAGGAACGTTGCCCATTCCGTACATAGCGTACTGGTAGGCGGCGTAAGCCTTGGCTGCCTCAAGCATATCCTTGTCCTCAACCTTGAGCTCGAACTTCTTCATCAGAGAGCCTCTGACAAGCTGCCAGCGGAAGTCGCCGAGGAATCCGTCGAACTCCTTCTCGATGTCCTCCTTGCTGAACTTCTCCTTGTTGTTCTCATAGAGCCATCTCTTGAGGAAAGCCTCTGGAACGTTCACGTTGGCCTTGTCAACGAGGTACTTGCGCAGATCCTGGGAAAGTCTGTAGTCGGCCTCCTGCTTGTAGTTAGCCTCAAGCCTCTCGGCGATCTTGGCGTCGAACTCCTCGGTTGTCTTCACGGCATCCTTGCCGAAGACCTTGTCGTAAGTCTCCTGGCACTCGGTGGCCGGAACGAAAGTCTTGACGTTCACGATGGTGACATTCCAGACTGGATCAAGGGCGGCAAGCTCTTCCTTCTTCATCTTGAGCATGGAAGCCCTGTCGGTCTCGTTGGTGAACGCCTCGTTGACATTGACGTCGAATTGAGCGTCAACCTTGGCTCCGAGGAAATTCTTCTTCGCGTCACCCTCAACCTTGCTGACAGCGACATAAACACCTTCGACAGCTTTCTCGCCTTGCTTGAAGTCAACCACTACATAGTCTTCCTCACCTGCGGCCTCGCCTTCTTCGAGCTGGCCGTACTGCCTGAGGATGCTGTCCTTCATGGCAGCCTTGGCCTTGTCGGTCACCTCGATCTTGTAATATGGCAGTTTGTCATTCTTGTCAACATCGATGTTGATCTCAGGAGAGAGTCCGAGATCGAACTTGAACTCGAAATCGTTGCCATCCTTCCACTCCAATTCCTTCTGGGACTCGCTGGCGATAGGCTCGCCGAGAATATGCAGATTGTTGTCCTTGATGAACTTGTCGAGCTGCTCCGAGACAACACCGTTGATGGCCTCGTAAAGAGCCTGGTCGCCATAGACCTTCTTTACGAGCGACGCGGGAACCATTCCCTTGCGGAAACCCTTGAAGTCAGCGTTTCTCCTGTAAGCGGAGAGTCTTTTCTTCTCCTGCTCGGCATAGTCCTCCGCCTTCAGGGCGATGGTCAGTTCGATGTTAAGATCATCGATTTGATTTTTTGTTACTTCCATAATTCTGTAAATATTATTTTAAATTAATTATTCTTTCTTTGAGGATAAACTACCCTCTCGTGGTAAATCTGCGAAAGGTAAGCCTTCAGCGTTTCCTTGACAGTATTCAGGTCCTTTATGGAAATGTCGGCCTGGTCAAACTGGCCGATTTTCATCTTGGACGCGACGATATTCTCGACAAAGACCGAGAATGTGGCCGCGGAATTGTCTTTCAACGTCCTTGAGGCCGCCTCCAGCGTGTCGCAAATCATCAGGATGATCTGTTCCTTCGTCTGAGGCTTGCGGCCTTTGTAGAAGAAATCCGAAACGTCATTCGGATCTCCGCCCTCGTTAAGGTACTTGTTGTAGAAATACGATGTGTTGGACGTGCCGTGATGCGTCAGGATAAAGTCTTGGATCACATCCGGCAATCTGTTCTCCGCCGCCAGTTCAAGGCCATCGGAGACATGCTTGATTATCGCCCTTGCGCTCTCCTTAGGAGAAAGATGCTCGTGATAATGCACTCCTTTCGGCGACATGCTTTCGTTCTCGATGAAGCATAGCGGATTCTTCATCTTACCGATGTCGTGATAAAGAGCTCCAGCCCTGACCAACAGCACGTTGGCATCAATGGCACGAGCGGCCGCATCGCACATATTCATGACTTGCAGGGAATGCTGGAACGTGCCGGGAGCCTTGTGCTCCAATTCGCGAAGAAGTTTATTGTTCGTGTCGCAAAGCTCACGGAGCCTCGAACTGGAAACGAGGTTGAACATCCTCTCGAACAAATAGATGAGAGGGTAGCCGGCAACTATGAGCATCGAACCGATGAACATGTAAAGCACCGCCATGTACGGGTCATCGTTCACCATGTCAATCATCCGGAAACCGAAATAAGTCACCAGGATGCTGACGAACACGATTCCGGACATAATGAACTGCTGCCATCCCTGGTTGAAGAAACGGAACGTGAATACCGCGACTATGCTTCCCAGAAGGAACATCACGAAAAGCACGACACCATTCTCGGCGAAAACCAGAAGCGGCAGGAACGACACGCAGCAGATCGGGAAGATCACCTTGTTCTTGAAGAAAGCCTCAAGGTACAAGGCAGTCAGCGTGAACGGTACCATGTAGAGGCACCGTGGCGCGAACTTATTGATTATCAATGCCAGAACCGAAGCGATGATGAATATGAAGATCAAATACCAGAACTTACGGTGATCCATAAACAATCTCCGGTTCAGGAAATAGATCATCAGGAAAAACAGCAGCACAAGCGCGAACGCGATAAAGGCGTTGCCGAGCCAGAATAGAATCCTCGGGCCACCATACCCCATACTGTTCTCGTATTCAACCTTATAGGAATCAAGCATCTGCGCGATCTCAGCCGTCACAATCTCTCCTTCGGAGACAATCAGCTGGCCCGCGCTCACGAAACCTTGCGTCGTTGAAACCTGGTTTGAGGATTCCGAGCGGACGAGCTCAGTTGTCTTGGGGTCATATTCAAGATTAGGGACAATAAAATCATAGATCCCGGCAGACCTGAGAACCGAATCCGCATTGATTCTCGGGTACTTTGCCGCGATGTCGGAAAGCAGACGGTTCTTGGCCTCTGACTCCTTGAACACCTCGCTCACCGGTTTTTTCCCGGCTCTCTTGTCTTTCTGAATATACAAGACCGCTCCGGAAGGATCGGAATGTCCGTCAAGCTTCACCCCTTCGTCCGGCACCACCCCATTGGAATAGATACCGTCCATCGAAGCCACAATCAAAGGGCGGAGGTATGAATATCCTCCCATATCAATCCCTTCAGCGGCCTTCAGGCAGTTGTCCACTATGTCCTGACGATACCTGTAGTAAGGAATGACCACCGACTTGCTTCTGCTCTTTTCCTCACGGATCTGCTCGTCGGTCTTCAGGATGGGAAAGTCAAACTGCGCAAGAAGTGTCTCATGAGACCACGGCGAGCCTTTCCTGTAATCATAACTGAATTTCGCTGTCCTCGGGAAAATCAATGTGAGGACCAGAAAAAGCACGACCAGAGGAATAAGCACCCTGTAGTTTATGGACACGCGAGGCAGTTTCATTGTTTCTTGTTATTTGAACGGGCTTCCCGCTTCCTTTGCGATAAAACCGTAAGTAAGTTTGTCAGTAAGTCTCGGGAACAATCTGTGAGCCAGAACAGTGACCTTCCCCAGTCCGGTAAGGATCATCTGTGACTTTCTCTTTTCCAGTCCCTTGGCAAGATACTCGGCGCACTTCTCCGCGCTCATCAGCTTGTCCTCCTTGAGCGGAGTCTCACCCTGAGGGCTGCCGTCAGCCGTCAGTGCGGCCTTGCGGACATTGGAGTCCGTGTAGCCAGGAGCGAAGACGAGCACATTGAGTCCGTCCTTGAGATGCTCGATACGGATTGTGTCAAGGAAGCCGCGGATGGCGTACTTGGACGCTGAATATCCCGTCCTCGCCGGAAGTGCTGAGAACCCGGCGATCGAAATCACGCCGACAACCTGTCCCTTGCTCTGAAGCAGGTAAGGCAGGGCGAATTTCGTGCACTGCACCGTGCCCCAGAAATTCACATCCATCAAAGAGCGGATAACGCTGAGATCCAAGTCCTTGAACATAGCCCTCATCGAGATTCCGGCATTGTTCACCAGGATGTCGATGCGGCCATATTTCCTGACGGTGCAATCGATGAGATTCCGGCAGTCATCCTCCTTCGTGACGTCCGTCTTGACGCACAAAACCTTGTCCGGATCGGCGTTCACCGACGGGGCCAATTCCTGGAGCTTGTCCAGCGAGCGGGCGGCCATAACGACGTTCGCTCCGAACGACCCGAAGAGACGGGCAGAAGCCAACCCTATTCCAGAGCTGGCTCCCGTTATGATAATGACCTTATCCTTGAAATATTCAGGATGCATATAAGCCACTAATCAGCAGTTAATTACATAATGGTCTTCGCAGCGATGTCATCACCGTCGTACGCTCCGGCGTCAAGTTTCTGCTTGATCTCCTTGAAAGCGTTGAGAGTGTATGCTATGTCTTCGTCGGTGTGAGCGGCGGTACATACTATTCTGAAGATTACCATTCCCTTAGGGATGACAGGGTAGATGACCATCGAGCAGAAGATGCGATAGTTCTCACGGAGATCCATCGCTATCTTTGTGGCCTGGGCCACGCCGCCGCCGTCGATGTGGATAGGAATCACGCAGGCCTGCGCCTCACCGATGTCGAATCCGAGTTTCTTGAAGCCTTCCTGAAGAGTGTGGGTCACGTGCCAGCACTTCTTGCGGAGCTCGTCGCCTTCCGGTGACATGATGATCTCCAGACGCTTGATGTTGCCGTACACGAACGCCATCGGCTGTGACTTGGCATACATCTGCGAGCGCATATTCAGACGCAGGTAGTTGATGATCTTGCGAGGACCGGCGATGAAGCCTCCGATCGAGGCCATCGACTTCGCGAACGCGCCGATGTAAAGATCGATGCCGTCCATGCAGTGCAGTTCCTCGGAAGTTCCGCGTCCGTGCTCGCCCAGAAGGCCGAATCCGTGCGCGTCATCAATGAATATCCGGAAGCTGTACTTCTTCTTGAGTTCGACGATCTGGTCGAGGATTCCCATCGCACCGGTCATACCGAAAACGCCCTCGGTGATGAGAAGGACACCTCCGCCGCTTTCCTCGGCCTCTTTGCAGGCTCTCGCCAGAACCTTCTCACAGTCAACGATATTGTTGTGGCGGTACTTGTACTTGCTGCCGATGTGGAGACGGATTCCGTCAAGGAGGCAGGCGTGAGCCTCAGCGTCATAGACGATCACATCGTGACGGGCGGTAAGGCAGTCGATCGCGGAGACGATTCCCTGATAGCCGAAGTTGAACAGGAACGCGTCCTCCTTCTTCTCGAAATCAGCGAACATCCTCTCAAGTTTCTCGTGCAGGGCGGTGTGGCCGGAAAGCATACGGCTTCCCATTGGATAGGCCAGTCCCCACTTAGCGGCACCCTCGGCGTCAGCCTTGCGCACCTCAGGATGGTTAGCGAGTCCGAGATAGTTGTTCAGACTCCAGTTCAGGACCTCTTTCCCGTTGAATGTCATATGAGGGCCAAGCTCGCCCTCAAGTTTCGGATACATATAATAGCCGAAGCCCTGATTGAAATACTGTCCGATAGGACCGCCTGAGTCCCTTTCGATTCTGTCAAAAATGTCAAGCATTTTGTATTCTGTTTTAATTATTTATGCGTCAATATTAGCGTAGTGGGCGTTCTCCTCGATGAACTGCCTTCTCGGAGGGACATCGTCTCCCATAAGCATCGAGAATGTCCTCTCGGCCTCGGCGGCGTTGTCGATCGTGATCTTGCGCAGACGTCTCTTGGCCGGATCCATAGTCGTGTCCCAAAGCTGCTGGTCACTCATCTCACCAAGACCTTTGTACCTCTGTACGGTAACACCCTTGTCGGAACCTTTTCCCAAACGTGCCGTGGCCTCGAACCTCTGCTCGTCGGTCCAGCAATATACTTCCTCCTTGCCTTTCTTCACAAGGTAAAGCGGAGGTGTGGCGAGATAGACATAGCCGTTCTTGATGAGGTCGAACATATAGCGGAAGAAGAACGTCAGGATAAGGCAGGCGATGTGGCTTCCATCGACATCGGCATCGGTCATGATGATGACCTTGTGGTAACGCAACTTGCTCAGATCCATCTTCTTCTCACCGTTCTCATCCTCCTGGGCGACAGTGACTCCGAGGGCGGTGTAGATGTTCCTGACCTCAACGCTGTCGAACGCGCGGTCACCCGCGGCCTTCTCCACGTTCAGGATCTTACCTCTCAAAGGGAGGATGGCCTGGATCCTTCTGTCACGTCCCTGCTTGGCTGTTCCACCGGCGGAATCTCCCTCGACGAGGAAGAGCTCGCAGATCTCAGGATTCCTTTCAGAGCAGTCAGCCAGCTTGCCAGGCATTCCGGCTCCCGTCATAGCGGTCTTCCTCTGCACCATCTCACGGGCCTTGCGGGCGGCGCTGCGGGCGGTGGCTGCAAGCACGATCTTCTCTATGAGCAGCTTACCCTCCTTAGGATGCTCCTCAAGATACTGGTCCATAGCCGCTGAAGTGGCCTGGGACACAGCGGAGGTCGCCTCCGGGTTACCGAGTTTCGTCTTGGTCTGTCCCTCGAACTGCGGCTCGGCGATCTTCACCGAAACCACAGCGGTCAAACCTTCACGGAAATCCTCCGGCGCGAGGTCACCCTTGAACTTCGCGAGCAGATTGTTCTTCTCCGCATAGTTCTTCAGCGAACGCGAAAGACCCATCTTGAACCCCTGAAGGTGGGTTCCACCCTCTATGGTGTTGATGTTGTTGACGTATGAATATATCTTCTCGGAGAATCCGTTGTTGTACGAGAGGGCGATGTCGATAGGTATCACCTTGTCGCTCTGCACGCACACAGGCTCAGGGATGAGCTGTGTGGCACCGGCGTCAAGATAGTCAATGAACTCCTTGAGGCCTTCCTTGGAATAGAAAATATCCCCGCGGTAAAGCTGTTTTCCGGTCGGCTTCGAGTTGCCGTTCTCATCGGTGACATATTCATCAACCAGTTCCCTCTCATCGGTGATGGTGATCTTGATGCCTTTGTTCAGATAGGCCAGCTCACGCATCCTCGCGGCGAGGGTGTCATATTTATAAACAATTGTCTGGGTGAATATGGTCGGATCGGGATGGAAGGTGATGATGGTTCCGGTGTCATTGCAGTCTCCGACAATCTCCACAGGGGCGAGTGGCTTGCCCTTTGAATATTTCTGCACGAATATATGCCCCTCACGGTGAACCTCAGCGATCAGGCTGTCAGAAAGGGCGTTCACGCAGGAAACGCCGACTCCGTGCAGACCTCCGGACACCTTGTAGCTGTCCTTGTTGAACTTACCACCGGCGTGAAGGACTGTCATCACGACCTCAAGGGCGGAACGGTGCTCCTTTGGATGCATTCCGGTAGGGATTCCACGTCCGTTATCCGACACCCTTATCGAGTTGTCAGGAAGGATGGTGACACCGATTTCGGTGCAGTAACCGGCCATCGCCTCGTCAATACCGTTGTCAACCACCTCATAGACAAGATGATGGAGTCCCCTCTCCCCGATGTCGCCGATGTACATCGAAGGTCTTTTCCTCACCGCCTCAAGTCCTTCCAGCACCTGGATACTACTTGCGGAATATTGCTCTTCCGCTTTCTTCATCTCTTCGTTCTCAATCATATTCTATCGCCTATAATTATCTATTAATATGGTTTGCCCATAAAACAGACAAATATAATAAATTTAAGGGGCAATGCGAAATTTATTTCCACACGCCCCCGATCTATTATTAGGATATTCTCTCCTTGATAGTGACCGCAAGGAAACAATCTACAGATTCAATGAGACTCCCGCCGTGACCCAAAGGCCTTTCTCCGCGTATAACGGATTCCTCTGGATGGTCTGGCAAAGCAGATTGCCCGACTCCAACCAAAATTCCAGCTTCCTGTTGAATTTGTAGCCACAGTTCAGTCCAAGATCCACATAACCAGGCACACGGACCTTCACAATCTCTTCAGAAACCGTGACCGGAGACACAGGAGTCAAGTCGTCCTCATCACCACCCAAGCCAGCGAAAGAGGCCTTTCGACACTTTCCTTCACGCCATGATGACGCCTCCACCGAGAAGCCGGCGTAAAGCCTGGAATTGATGTTGTACGTCAGCTTAATGCCACCACTGTACTTTGGAAGAGCAAAGCCAAGATTGTCGGCATCATTATCCGGGAACGAAAGATTCCTGAACCGAAGATCAGCATCCACATTGAATCGTCCAGCCTGGAGCCCCATCAATGCGTTGGCATAGATAATATTCGCGTCCGAATACGCGACATCTGGAGAGAAAGAGTTCTGGACGAACCGTCCGGACTCCATCATAAGGTTCTCATAGATTCCGACACCACCATTCAAATCAAACCGGAACGAAGAGGATATGCTTCCCCTCACACCAACCTTGGCATTGAGGTTCTCCACGGTGTTGTCAACAAGGGATGTCATCAAGTCCAGATTCGCCGGAACAAGGAACGACGGATTTAAATGATGGTTACGGGAGATTTGCGATGAATATGTGTTCAGGCGGCTTCCACCTGTAGCGTCCGCGTAAAGAGCCACACCGTTCCCGGCTGCGAAACTGACATGGACATCGGGATAGACAATCTGTCCCTTACCGCCCCCCATCTTACAGAAAGCCAAAGTGTCAGAGGCATCATTTCTGAACATGGCTTCGAGTTTCACTCCCAGATTCAAGTTCCAACGCCCGGACTGCAGCCGATAGCTCGGAACCAAGGCGACACGTCCTATGTTACCGTCATAGAACCTACCGTAGGAAGCCGTCTCTCCTTCGAATCCGACAAGGATGCTCCGACGGCTGCCAAGAACCGTTCCGGCCAGACCATCCAAGACGAACCATGACTCTCCCTGCCTGTCGGCTGTGACCTCTTTCCACAAATCACCGGGAAGCTTTAACATCATCGGTTTAAGGTCCAGATTGTCATTGGCGATTCTTCCTCTCAACGCCACATCGTAAAGGAAATACGACTCGGAGTCGTTATTGGAACGAACCCTGGCGTTGAAGTCAAAGGCATTATAGGAACGGGACATGACGGAATCCTTCGCAGCCAAGCCATAATAACCAAGGCCGAATGAAAGAATGGCCCTGTCCCAGTTATAACGCCCGTCAAAACCGGCGGAAGTCAAAGCGTCATAACCTTTGAATCCGTTTCCGGATTTCTCAAGACGATAAAGGTCGTCCTTCAATTCAGGTTTGATTTCGTGATAGTTACCGAAATACGACTTATGGCTGGCGTACACGCTCATCTGGAACGGTCCACTCTGCTCAGGGCTGAAGACGAACTCAAACCGAGGGTGGAGAGTGTAACCGGCGCCGGCCTTGAGATAAAGCTGACGTCCCCTCCAGGCATCCTTGGCCGGCCTCATATTCAGCATATAAGGCTTGAAGCTGTAGGCTCCCTGGTAAGGCTTCTCAAACACCTCATAGTCAAAGTCCAGGTCGAAGCGGAGCAGCGAGTCCGGCACGTTCATCCCGAGCAAAGGCTTGTGAACCTCCGAAGCGTTGCCCTGATAGGTGTTGGTGACCTCGACGGTCGGATTGAAATTCTGTCCGAAAGAGACCGCGGCGGTCATCAGCATTGCCGCGGAAACCAGATATATCTTTCTCATATTCATTTCCACTACATCATGGTTTTAAGTTTCTCAAGACGCATCCTGACATTGTCAAGCACATCATCTGACGTACCCTCGGCAGGTTTGTAGCCGTTCTGGACGCTCTCGAACGTGGCCTTGGCCTGAGCGAGATTATCCTGCTCGGCGAACGAGTCACCAAGGGTGATGAACGCCTTCGCAAGCCAATAGCTCTGGTCCCCGGCCTTCTCGGCGAACGCATAGACCTTCTTCTCGACGGTGTCATACTTACCCTGGTCGCAGGCATCCTGAATGATCATATAGGCAGCCTCCGCACCTTCGGCGGTGGACGGAGCGGAACTGAGGCTTGCGAATATCTCAAACGCAGCCTCGCGCTCGTTCATCGAAAGCAACGACTTGGCCTTGAAGTAGTCAGCCTCACGGATCTCCGCCGCCGTGCTCTTTCCGTCAGCCTTCACCTTGTCCGCGCAGGACTGTGCCGAAGTCCAGTCTCCGGCCTTGTAGGCGGAACGCATCATCCCGACTCTGGCCGTGTGCTTGTTGTTCTCTATCCTGGCCTCCTGAAGCAGTGAGGAATAGCCACCGAACGCATCCTTGTAGCGTTGCAGGTCATAGGACAGCCTTGAGAAGTTCAGGATGGCCGTCTCGGCGAACGCCGATCCATCACCTTTCTCCATAGACTTCCTATACCAATCGCAAGCCTGTTCCTTCTTGCCTATATTCCTGTAGCACTCAGCGACATAGAACTCAGCCTCAGGCACTTTCTGACCGGATGGATAACGTTCAAGATATGTCTGGAGAGAGGCCAAAGCCTTATTGTAGTTCTCCGTGAGGAACACCTGCTCGGCCGCGTTGAAGTACATAGTCTCCTTCTCGCTGTCAGACTTGTCCTTGATCACACCGGCCTTGTCGGCGAAATCAATGTACTCGTCCGTACGTCCCTGCGACTGGTAGATCGACTCGATGGCCAGAAGAGCGGCCTGGGCATTTTCAGTGCCGGGCATCTCGGTGATCACCTGCTTGTAGTAGCCAAGGGACTGGTCGTACTCGGACATATTCCTTGAAATCATTCCAAGCTCGATGAGGGAGCGGGCGACAATGGTCTTGTCTTTGGTGGAGGAGCGGAGTTTCGTGAAAGCGGAGACAGCGTCATCGATCCTGCCGGCGGAGACGTAGGCCCTTCCGAGCTCGAACATAGCGTCAGAGTAATATTCCACTGACGGATTTGTGTTCATAGCCTTGGAAAGCGCTCCGATCTTGCCGTTCATATCCCCCATAAGTCCGTAGGCTATGCCGGCGCGGTAGTTCGGGTAGAGATTGTCCTTGTAAGGGAAACGCTTCAAGGCGTTCTCATATTCAGTGACGGCTGTCTTGTAGTCCTTGCGGATGAAATCGCAGTCCGCGCGGCGCACGGCGGCATCCTCCCCCTCGGTCAGGTTGCGGCCTTGGAGATATTCATCAAACCATTTGGCGGCGTTGTCGTAGTCGCCGAGGCGGAAGTAGCAGTAAGCCAGATCGTAAGGAATCAGCCGGCCTTCCGTCTTGCCCTCAAGCGCCGAGTTGTTGTACAGGTCCTTGAAAGTCTCCAGAGCCTTGTCGAACTGGTCGCTGCGGTAGTAGGACTCGCCGAGCCAGTACCTCGAAAGCTGCGAGAACGGAGAGCGCTTGTCCGAATAGAACGAGGAGGCCCTGAGGAAAGGAACAGCGTCCCTCCAGGAGCCGGTCTCCACAAGCTGCTCCGCACGCAGGTAATTGGCCTTCATATAGTTGGCTTTCTGGTCCTCGTCCAGCATATCTATGTTGGAATATGCCTCCACGGCTCCGGCGTAATCGTGGCTGTAGAGCGAGGCCAGCGCCATATAGCCGTAGATCCTCTCTCCCTTCTTCTTGTCGGAATATTTGGCAAGATAGTCGTTGAAGACCGAAGGGTTGTGGTTCAGGTCAAAAGACAGCTTGGCATAGTTGAAATGCGCGTCTTCCTGGATGTCCGGGTTGAACGACCGTTCCGAGGCGGCCTTGAATGCGTCGAGCGCGGCGACCTTGTTACCAGTCTGGATGTAGCTGTAGGCCAGATTGTAGTTCGCTATCTGCCCGATCGAGTCGGTCCTGTTCCGCATCAGCGAGTAGTTCTCGATGGCTCCCTTGTAGTCCTCGGTGGCGTAGAGAAGCGAGCCGGCGTAGAAATAATCGTTGCGGTCCATATCGTTATCCCCGCTCCGGGCCACATCGTAATATTCCTTGGCCTTGGCGGTGTTGCCCTTGGCCAGGTAGGACTCGGAGATTATCCTCGCGAGATGCCTCTGACGCTCCTTCGGCGCGTTCTCATACACCTTGACACCATTTTTCAGGACGTATGAATAATCCTTCCTCATAAAGCGGCATTCGACCATATAGGAATTGGACATCTCGGTGAAACGAGGGTCTCTCGCCGCCTTCTCAAACCAATCAAACGCCTCATCGAAATTCTTCTCCGAATAGTTGATGTAGCCCAATGAATATCTCGACGGCGCGGTGTAGTCCGACTGCACCCTCTTCTCCGACTTCTCAAACAAAGACTTGGCCTTCGCCAGATCCCCGGTCTCGAAGTATGAATATGCCTGTTTGAAAGCATATTCAGCGACCAGATCGGCCGGCAGCCTTTTCTCCGGCACTTTGTCGAACTCGGCGGCGGCAGCCTTATAATCCTGTCTGTCAAACAGATTCAGAGCCTTGTAGAAATGAATCTGCGGCACGAGGATGGAATACGGGTGTGCGGCGATATATTCATCGGCCAAGGTCTCGTTCCCGACCTCCTGCAGCCGGACGGAGCAAAGGGCCTCATAGCCGCCTGCGGTCACATCCCCGGTTCCGGCATAGATTTCTCCGAATATGCTTCCCGCCCTCTCGAACATCCCGTGTCCGTAGAGTTCGGTGGCGAGACGGTACTGGTCCTGTCCGGCCTCCTGAGCCGACACGGCCGTCCCCGCGCCAAGTGAGAGCGCCGCCAGAAACGCTGCGGCAAGTTTGCTTTTCATATAGCTTCCAATCATTTTCATCAGCGAAAAATATTCTACAAATTTACTTAAGGAAAATGAAAAATAACATACATATTTCCTAAATATACCCGAAAAATAAAGTATATTTGCGTTACTATGGAAGTGAACGCGCTATCAGCATCAAAAAGCGAGCCGCTGGTCTCATTCAAGGACGCGGACATCGTGAACGGAGAAAGTACCGTGATCTACGGGCTTGATATGGACATATTTCCGGGAGACTTCATCTACATCGTCGGCAAGGTCGGAACCGGCAAGACTTCGATCATCCGCACGATGATCGGCGAGAACCCTCTTGAGAAGGGCTCCGGAGAGGTCTGCGGTTTCAAGCTCAACGTCTTGAGAGACAAGGATATTCCTTATCTCCGCCGCAGGATCGGAGTCGTGTTCCAGGATTTCCAGCTGCTGATGGACAGGACGGTCGAGAGCAATCTGGAGTTTGTATTGAAGGCCACCGGATGGAAGGACCGGAACGAGATCGACAAACGGATCGTCGAGGTCCTGGCCGATGTCGGGATGGAGAACAAGGCGCACAAGATGCCACACCAGCTCTCCGGAGGCGAGCAGCAGCGCATCGCCATAGCCCGTTCCCTGCTGAACAGGCCAAGGCTCATCATCGCCGACGAGCCGACCGGCAACCTTGACAACGAGACCGCCGACGGAATCCTGCGCCTGCTGACCGGAATCAACAAGGAGGACGGCACGGCCATCGTGATGGTGACCCACAACAGGACCATCTTCGAGAAATATCCCGGCAGGGTCTTCGTCTGCAAGGACGAGAGGTGCAAGGAGAACCTTAACGACGAGGTTATTGATCTGGCTCTGACCATTTAGACCTATGCTGAAAAAAGACAGATACCATCACATACTTTCCTGGTTCCAGGCCAACCAACCGGAAGTCAGGACCGAACTGCACTACGAATCCCCTTTCCAGCTGCTTGTGGCGGTGATTTTAAGCGCGCAATGCACGGACAAAAGGGTGAATATGGTCGCACCGGAACTGTTCAGAAGGTTTCCGAAGCCCGAGGATCTGGCCTCCGCGTCGTTCGAGGACGTGCTGGCGGTTATAAAAAGCATCTCCTACCCCAACAGCAAGGCCGCGCACCTCATCGGAATGGCTCAAAAATTGTTGCGGGAATATGCCGGCGAAGTCCCGTCGGACATAGACCAGCTTATGACACTCCCGGGAGTCGGACGCAAGACGGCCAACGTGCTTGCCTCCGTGATCTATGACAAACCGGTCATCGCTGTTGACACGCACGTTTTCCGTGTATCCCACAGGATGGGACTGTCGGACGGAAAGACAGTCGAGGCTGTCGAGAAGGAACTGGAGTCGTACATCCCGGCGGAACTGAGGGCAAGGGCACATCATTGGCTGATCCTCCATGGACGGTACACGTGCACGGCCCGAAACCCGAAATGCGACGATTGCCCGCTGCGGGACAGGTGCCGCGACTATGAACAGAAACACAGAATAATATGATACAGTTTTCCCCTGAGAATATACTCCTCATCGGATCCATCCTGATTTTCACGGCGATACTCATCAGCCGGGCCGGTTTCAAGTTCGGAATCCCGGTCCTGCTCCTGTTCATCGTCGTCGGAATGGCGTTCGGTGTCGATGGATTAGGACTCGCGTTCGACAATTTCCACATCGCACAGTTCATCGGTACCATAGCGCTATGTGTAATCCTATACTGCGGCGGTCTTGAGACGAAGTTCGACACGATAAAACCCGTACTAAAAGAAGGAATCGTGCTGTCCACCGTCGGGGTGTTCCTGACGGCCTTGTTCACGGGCGGATTCATTTATCTGTTGACAAGGGTGGGACACCTCTCCGAGGGAATGTCCACCGTGATGTGCTTTCTGCTTGCGGCCGTGATGTCGTCAACCGACTCAGCGTCAGTGTTCAACATCCTGAGGAACGCAAAGATGAAGCTGAAGGAGAACCTCCAGCCGGTCCTTGAGCTGGAGTCCGGTTCCAACGACCCGATGGCCTACGTCATCACCATCGTGCTGATCCAATGCGCCCAGCAGCTTTTCGAGCCGGCCTCCGGAATCGACATCGACTACCCAAGGATGATCGGCAACGCCTTGCTGACATTCACGATGCAGCTTGGAATCGGAGCTATTATGGGTGTGGGTCTCGGCAGGGCTTTCTCTTGGGCTCTCGGGAAACTGAAACTGAACGGAGCCTCACTCTATGCCATCCTCGTGCTGAGCATCGGGTTCTTCATCTACTCGATCACCGGACTCGTCAACGGCAACGGATTCCTCGCCATCTACCTCGCCGGCGTGATCATAGGCAACAAGCCGATGGCCCACAAGAGAGAGGTCTTCAGATTCAGCGACACGGTCACCTGGCTGATGCAGATGGGAATGTTCCTCACGCTTGGGCTTCTCGTGAACCCTAAGGAGATGCTGTCCGTGGCTCCCGTGGCACTTCTCATCGGAATATTCCTTACTTTTATAGGCCGTCCGTTGGCGGTGTTCATCTCGCTCCTGCCTTTCAGGAAGCTCTCGTTCAGGGCAAGGGTGTTCATCTCCTGGGTAGGTCTGAAAGGAGCCACTCCGATCATCTTCGCCATATTCACTGTCGTGGCTGACATTCCGGGCTCCGGACAGATCTTCAACATCGTATTCTTCATCACGATGGTTTCCATGCTGATCCAAGGCATGAGCATTCCTGCGGTGGCGCGCAAGCTGAACCTTGCCCTGCCTCAGGAGAAGGCTCCGGAGACATTCGGAATCGAGATCCCGGAGGAGGCCGGCAAGCTGATGGACCACAGGCTGACGGAGACGGATCTCGCTGCCGGTGACACACTTAAGGAAGTCGCATTACCGGAGGGGACCCGTGTTGTGATGATAAAGAGGGACGGTGAGTTGATTGTTCCTGACGGATCAGTCAAGCTCAAGGTCGGCGACAAGCTGCTTATGATTATGGGCAACCAATTTGACGAATCGGAATAATGATGTAAATTTGCAGCCCGGTCACTTCGACATGCTCAGTGACCGGGCAATTGGAATAAACCAAAATTTTTAGGAATATGAAAAGAATAGTACTTATCCGTCACGGCGAAAGCCAGTGGAACAAGGAGAACAGGTTCACAGGCTGGACCAACGTTGACCTCAGCGAGAAGGGCGTTCAGGAAGCCCTCGACGCCGGAAAGGCCCTCAAAGAGGCCGGAATCACCTTCGAAGTGGCCTACACCTCTTATCTTAAGAGAGCCATCAAGACCCTCAACAACGTCCTCGACGCTATGGATCTCGACTGGATCCCTGTAAAGAAGACCTGGAGGCTCAACGAGAAGCATTACGGAATGCTTCAGGGTCTGAACAAGGCCGAGACCGCCCAGAAGTACGGTGACGAGCAGGTGCTCATCTGGCGCCGCAGCTTCGACGTGGCTCCTCACAACCTTCCTGAGGACGATCCTAACAGCGCTACCAAGGATCCTCGCTACGCTCTCGTTCCAGACCAGTACATTCCTCGCACAGAAGCTCTTAAGAACTGCATCGAGCGTGTTATGCCTTACTGGGAGTGCGAGATCTTTCCTGCCCTCAAGCAGCACGACAACATCGTGGTTGTGGCTCACGGCAACAGCCTCCGTGGTGTCGTAAAGCACCTCAAGGGAATCTCAGACGCTGACATCGTCGGCCTGAACATCCCGACAGCGACTCCTTACGTGTTCGAGTTCGATGACGACCTCAATCTCGTGAAGGATTACTATCTTGCTGATCCTGAGGAGCTCAAGCGCAAGCAGGAGGCGGTGGCCAAGCAGGGTAAGGCGAAATAATTTTCCGACACATCCATTTGCTATCCCTCTGGAAATCTTTCAGAGGGATTTTTATGTTGTGTAGTCACTTCGGTTCAAGGGTTGGAACATTATACCCATACAGGGGTACACACAATCATAAGCCGGCTTCTACCGTGCTTGATGACAGCGGAAAAAAGGCAAATGGCGGATTTTGCACGTTACCAAAATCCGCCATTTGATTTTTCCGCTGTCAAGTGGCTATGCTTTGGGCTTGCCGAAGCTCCACCAATACAAACAATAGATTGTAACCGAAATGTAACACGGTTGCAATCGTCCGGTAACATTTTATGGTGAATTTTGCGTTCGTAATAGTAGAGAAAAATTATGAGTGAGATTTACCTTGTGTTTGTGGTGTTCCTGTTCGTGCTGGCGGTGTTCGACCTGATGGTCGGAGTCAGCAACGACGCTGTCAACTTCCTGAACTCAGCGATAGGCGCCAAAGTGGCCAAGTTCAGGACAATCATCATCGTGGCCGCTGTCGGAGTGTTCATGGGAGCGACGATGAGCAACGGAATGATGGAAGTCGCAAGGAATGGAGTATTCCATCCGGCGATGTTCTCCCTGAAGGAGCTGATGTTCATCTTCCTCGCCGTGATGATCTCTGACGTGATCCTGCTTGACATATTCAACAACCTCGGACTGCCGACCTCGACCACGGTTTCCCTTGTGTTTGAGCTGCTTGGTGGCACCACGGCATTCGTGCTTCTGAAGCTGGCGAACGACACCACCGGACTAACGGTAGGCGACCTGATGAACACAGAGAAGGCGCTCGGCATGATCATGGCCATATTCGTTTCCGTCGCCATAGCGTTCTTCTTCGGAATCGTCCTGCAGTACATCTCCCGTCTTGTCTTCACATTCACCTACAAGAAAAACCTCAAATGGAAAATCGGACTGTTCGGCGGTGTCGCCACCACAGCCATCTTCTACTTCATGCTGTTCAAAGGCATCAAAAGCATGTCTTTCGTCACGCCGGGAATCTACGAATATATCCAAAATCACACCCTTGCCATTCTGGGAATATGCTTTCTCGCGTCAACAGCCATCATGCAGTTTCTCTATTTCTTGAAAGTCAATGTGTTCAAGATTCTGGTACTGATGGGAACTTTCGCCCTTGCGATGGCATTCGCCGGCAACGACCTCGTCAACTTCATCGGAGTGCCTCTGGCGGGATATTCCGCCTACACTGACTTTGCCGCAAGCGGAGCCTCGGACCCTTCCACCTTCATGATGTCATCCCTTGAGGGACCGGCCAAAAGTCCGATGATATTCCTTGTGGCGGCAGGCGCGGTGATGGTGTTCTCGCTCGCGACATCGAAGAAAGCCCACAACGTGATCAAGACCTCCGTGGACCTTTCCAGGCAGAGCGAGGGTGACGAGATGTTCGGCTCGTCGAAGATAGCCCGGGTTCTGGTCAGATTCTCCAACAACACCGCCAATTTCTTCCAGGATGTCGTGCCGGACAACGTCAAGGCCTGGTGCGAGAAGCGTTTCAACACCGATGAGGCCCGACTTCCGGAAGGAGCGGCGTTCGATGAGGTCAGGGCCACGGTCAATCTGGTTGTGGCAGGTCTGCTGATAGCCCTCGGAACATCCCTTAAACTACCTCTTTCAACAACTTACGTCACATTCATGGTGGCGATGGGTTCTTCTCTGGCCGACCGTGCCTGGGGACGAGAGAGCGCTGTCTATAGAGTGACTGGTGTCGTCTCCGTCATCGGAGGCTGGTTCATCACAGCCGGAGCGGCCTTCATTCTCTGCTTCCTCGTGGCTATGCTGATGCACGTCGGCGGATTCGTGGCTGCCTGCGTGATGATGGCGCTCGCGATCTTCCTGCTCATCCGCAGCAACATCCGCTACAAGAAAAAGGCGGAGGAAGAGAACGGAGACGTGACCTTCAACCAGATGATGCTCAGCACCGACAAGAGCGAGATCCTTACGCTTCTGAGCAAGCACATAGCCGACAGCCAGTCTGATTTCCTTGAATATGTCAACACAACCTTCCGCCAGATCACCGATGGCTTCATCAAGGAGGATCTCGGGATGCTGCACAAGGCTGAGAGCACCATGAGACGCAAGAGGGAGGAGCTGAAGAACAGCAGACGTAAGGAGATGATCGGGTTCCGTAAAATTGACCCGGAGGTCGCGATGGAGAAGAACACCTGGTTCCACCTCGGAAGGAACTCCTGTGAAGAGATCCTATACTGCCTGAGGCGTATCGCCGACCCTTGCGAGGAGCACGTGGACAACAACTTCGTGCCGCTGAGCAAAGAGCAGGTCAAGGAATATATCCCATTGAGGGACACGGTTCTGTTCCTCCTGAGACGCACCGAGAAGATTCTCCAGACAGATTCCTACGATGAGGTCGATGAGGTTCGCCGTGAGGCCGAGGAGCTGAAGGATTGCCTTGAGGAGGCCCGTGAGGCCCAGATGCAGAGGATGCAGTCCTCCAAGGAGAATATCACAGTCGCTTACCTCTATCTGAACCTCCTTCAGGAGACACGTGAGCTCACCAGCTCACTCCGTCACCTCCTCCGCGCCTCGAAAGGCTTCCGGGAGTAGGGAACTGTGGTATGGTGGCACTACACCAGCATACCACTGTTTCGCCGTGGAAGACAATCATCTGAATATCATAATATTAAACTAATGTCCTCCTACCCATAACGGGTAGGAGGACATCCATTTAGTGCGTTTAGTATCTGTTATTTACTCTCCACGATGAGGATTATTACTTTTACTTGTCGGCAAAGACAAGTATGTAGTTTTTGGTCGGCAGACCTCGGAAACCGAAAACACCATCTTTCTTTTCCGCCTTGAGCCTGACAGAATAACGTATCTCGGTACTGTTCTGCCTTCCGAATGAGTCGTCCTTGCTGGCCGGAACAATACACTTCAGCTCCTTATCTTTGGCCATTCCCCCTTTTGCTACCCCAAAGTCATACCACGCATCCTTATACACCTTTTGAAGGCAATAACAATCATGCCCGTTGAGTGGCGAAACGTTAGGTTTCCCATCTTCACGCAACGACACAGCCAGAATCAATTCATCCAGCGGATCTATACTCGGATGAGAATTTTTATTATATAACCTTCCGAAAGAACTTCCCTCCTTGTTCCCGGAAAGAGGATAGTCAACGCCATCCTTTCGATAGACAAATTCAAAGGAGCCCGGGAAACAGAGCGGGAGCATTTTTTTAAGCACTTTATTTATTTCGTAATCATCCTGTGCATGATTCTTCCAGAAATAAGCGTCCACATACAGATGGTCATTCCCGACCTCAATCAGTTCGTCTTCTGTGAAATTATGAGAGGATTCACTGTTAAGCGCGGCCAGAATCAAATCCTGCTTCTCGGTCACACTTGCCAAGCCCTTTGCCACGGCCTCCTTTATCGCATCCAACTTCACGTTAAGCCCTGACATAGGAGAATCTATCGCATCTTTTATAGCGTCCAGTTTGTCGTTGGCCGTGCCGGCCGTCGCGTTCAAGGCGTCTATCGCCTTCTTCACAAGGCCGAGCGTGCTGTCCTCTCCGACAAGGCCGCCTTGGATAGCGCCCTCGATCGCCGCCAGTTTTTCAGACAACGCGCCAGTCTGGTCGCCCACCGCCTTGTTGATCGCGTCAAGTTTCTCATCCATTGCCCCTTCGAGAGACTCGACAGCCTGTTTCACGAGATCAATCGCCTCGGCGTTCTTGACTAAGCCGTTCCTTACCGCCGCCCTGATCAGGTTCATCTTCTGCCCCAATTCCTTTGTCTGCCTGTTGACAGCCCTCTTGACCGCATCCAGTTTCGTCTCTACCGTGCCCTCAAGGGATCCGATGGCATCCTCCACAAGGCCGATAGCCTTCGCGTTGTCGGCGAATCCTGCCTTGAGCGTCGCGTCGATCAGTTCCAGTTTGCCCGACATGGTAACCGTCTGATTCCGGATAGCCTTACGGATAGCCGTCAGTTTCTCCTCGATAGTCCCTTCCAGAGAGTTGACCGCGGCCTTCACAAGCCCTATGGCCTTCGCATTGTCAGCAAAGCCTGCACTGACGGCAGCTTCGATGAGAGACATCTTCGAGCCCAGTTCCGTCGTCTGGCTCTTGATGGCGGACTCTATCGCCGCAAGCTTCTCCTCCATCGAACCGGTCAACGACTCGACCGCGGCCTTCACAAGACCTATGGCCTCGGCGTTCCTGTCGAATCCGTCCTCCGCCTTCTCGGCTATGAGGGAGAGAGCCTTCTCTATGAGGTCCAGTTTGGTCACAAGATCCGATGTCTGCGCCTCAACCGCCCCCTTGAGCGCCTCAAGTTTTTCCGTTGTAGTCGCATTCATCAACCTTATCTCATCGACGAGCTTTCCTGTCATCTCTTCGTACTTGAGGACACCGTTCTCATACGCCTTTGTAAGAAGCTCCATCTTTTGGGAAAGAGTCATAGTCAGGTTTTTCAAGGCCGCGTCAAGAAGATTCATCTTCTCAGAGACGGTCATTGTCTGGCTCTTCATAGCATCCTCCAAAAGCTCCAACCTCTTTGAAATGCTCATTGTCTGATCCTGCAAAGCCTTGACAATCTCAGTGTAGTCATTCGTAATCGTTTGTTCAAATCTGATGTCCGGGGAGTAATACTCACACGAAACAACCGCCGCCACCAGCGAGCAGAGGGATAGGGTTAGAAGAAATCTTTTCATAAAATCGGGTTTCAGTGGCTTTCGCCTATTAATAAAAATGAATATTATCAATAATATCGAATGAATATACTCCTATCTGTGACAGATGGGAGCATACTCATTCAACAGGTTAATTATCCGTCATTTACTCTCCACGGGAGACAACAAGGATCGTCGCGCGGCGGGCTGCGTCGGAAGCGTCCTTGCCGGAATCTCCAAGAGGCTGGCGGAAAGCGCGGCTGCAATCAACTCCCTGCTTCCGCAGATAGTCAAGCACTGTCTCGATACGCAGTTCGCTGAGCCGCTGGTTATGTCCGCTGGCACCTGTAGCGGAAGCCTCTCCGACAACGACAAGTTCGGTTTCATTCAAAGCCTTCATACGTTCAGCGAAAGCGTCAAGATCAGCCTTCGCGGCAGCGCTGAGCTTGAAACTGTCATTGGAGAACTGAACGGTAAGATCCTGAAGAACCTCATTGGTGCGGCGCGCCTTAAGCTCAGCGTTTTCTTTCTCAAGGGCTTCTACCCGGGACTTCAGCGCGGCGTTCTCGGTCTTGGCGGATGCGAGAGCCTCATCCTTGGCTTTGCCGGAAGCCTCACAGTCCGCCTTGGCTGCCGCCCCGGCCACGGTCATCGCGGCCAAGGCAAGCTCGGACTCACGCAACTTTCGTCCCGTGCCCTTATAACCTGACTTTGAGCCAAGAATATTCAGTCTCAAGACCACTGAGCCTGTGGCGATCCCTTTGGGAGCGTTATCACATTTCAGAAGCCGTTTGTAATTGCCTTGCAGGCCAACCGTCACCACGGGACTCACGTCAAACTCGGCGGACAGCAGCATCGGAACATAACCGACATCGTACTTATGCCTGGAGTTCACCGCATCCAGCCAAGTGTTTATCGTCTCCTTGTACGACCCGCTCCAACGCTCATGTCCCATCGAGATGTCGTAGGTGTTGCCACTGGCGAAAAGCCAGCCGAAACCGGCTCCCGCATAAAGGTTGAAGCGTCTGTCCTGACGATTCCTCCACAGCTCCATGATGTTGAACTCCAGAGTCATGTCAGCGGCGTGATAATGTGTCCACATCTTTGAATATACTAGGCCGCCGTACCGCTCGGAAAGAGTTCCGGTCCCGGCAGGAATCTCAATAGGCTGGAACTCAGAGAACCGCTGCTCACGGGCATATTTCGAGAAATCGTAGTTCAGCCCCAGACGAATCCACGGACGGATGTTGAACGAGACTCCGGCACCTATCTCCGGGAATATATTCATACCCGGCGCCGCGTCCACGCTTGACATTCCCAGTCCGTGCACCATCGTTGCGCCGCCCTCCGCATAAAGGCCCCAGGTGGAGGTGCGGTAGGCACTGTTCCCCCGCTCCTGCGCCACAACATCTGCGAAGAGGCCCGAGGACAAGGCCAACATTATGATTGTCAAATATCTTTTCATAAGTAGCGAATGGTATTAATTATCTTCGACTATTATAAACTCTACGGAATTATCCGGGTATTGATACGGGTAATACTGCAACTCTTGAAATCCCCATACTCCTGTTCTGGTCTTTACCGCATCAGACCGATGCCAATATTCAATGCATTCCCCAACTTGAGCATAAGTGACTTGAATGAAACGATCTTTGGAATTCATACCCTCCACCTTGAGTTTCTTGCCGGCAGCCCTTTCGCCCACTTTCACTACAAAATTGTATCTGCAACCTTTATGGACTTTCTTAAGATAGTAACATTTGTGTCCATTTACAGTGTGCCACTTCGGATTGAGATAAGAGTCACAATCAACCGCAAGAATCACTTCTCCCGAGTTCATGATGTCTTTCATAATTCCTCCTTCGGTGTAAAGGGGGCCATAAAAACTTGTGTCCTCGGAGCCTGATATCGGGTACTTGCCGGAAGGTAGTTTGATCCAGAACTTATATTTATGTGGCACAGATAACTTAATCAACTCCTTAAGTTTCCTTACCACCTCATAGTTCTCGTGATTGGCCTCCCAGAAAGCGGCGTCAACCAATAAATAATCCTGCCCCTTCTCAAGAAGTTCATCATCAGTGAAATGGTATGTCGACGCACTGTTGAGTGCGGCCAGAATCAAATCCTGCTTCTTAGTCACATCAATCAGCCCCTGAGACAAAGCCTCTTCTATAGCCTCAAGCTTCACGTTAAGCCCAGAAGTAGGCGAGTCGATCGCATTCTTGATGGCGTCCAGTTTATCATTGGCCGTTCCCGCAGTAGCGTTCAAGGCATCTATAGCCTTCTTCACAAGGCCGAGCGTGCTGTCTTCTCCCACAAGACCGGCATCCAACGAACCCTGAATCGCGGCAAGTTTCCCGGACAGGGTATTGGTCTGGCTTTCTATTGTCTCATTGATAGCCTTAAGTTTTTCTTCGACAGTTCCTTCAAGAGACTCTACCGCCTGTTTCACAAGTTTAATCGCCTCAGCATTGTCCGCAAGACCAGTCTTGACCGCACCCTCGATAAGAACCAGCTTCGCGCTCAAATCCATCGTCTGATCCTTCACAGCCTTCTCGACAGCCGCAAGTTTCTCCTCCAGAGAACCCTGAAGCGAGCCGATGGCATCCTTGACAAGATCAATCGCCTTCGCGTTATCGGCAAATCCGGCCTTGACCGTCCCCTCTATAAGAACCAGCTTCGCGCTAAGATCCGTCGTCTGATCCCTCACCGCCTTCTCGACAGCCGCAAGCTTCTCCTCCAGAGAGCCCTGAAGCGTGCCAATGGCATCCTTGACAAGATCAATCGCCTTCGCGTTGTCGGCAAATCCGGCCTTGACCGCCGCCTCTATAAGAACCAGCTTCGCGCTAAGATCCGTCGTCTGATCCTTCACAGCCTTCTCGACAGCCGCAAGTTTCTCCTCCAGAGAACCGGAAAGCGACTCAATCGCCGCCTTCACAAGAGCCAAAGCCTGGACGTTGCTGTCAAAGCCCTCACCGGCGGTCTTCTCGATAAGAGCGAGAGCCTTCCCTATCAAGTCAAGCTTGGCGCAAAGGTCGGAAGACTGAGCCTCGATGGCCTTCTTGACAGCGTCAAGTTTCTCCGCCGCGGATATATTCATGGAATTAATCTCGCCGATCAGTTTGCCGGTCATTTCCTCGTACTTCAGGACTCCGTTCTCATAGGCCTTTGTCAAGAGTTCCATTTTCTGGGAAAGGGTCAAGGATAGGTTCCTCAAGGCCTCATCAAGAAGATTCATCTTTTCAGAGATGGTCATTGTCTGGCTCTTCATGGCGTCCTCCATGAGTTCCATTTTTTTCGAGAGAGCCAGTGTCTGGTCCTGAAGGGCCTTCACGACCTCACTGTAGTCATTCGTGATTGTTGTGGTCTGCTGAAACCTGATGTCCGGCGAGTCATACTCGCACGAAACAACCGCTGCCATCATCGCAAGGGCGGCAAGGGCGGCAAATACTTTTTTCATAAAAAAATAGATTTTGTGGCTTACGCCAGTTAATAAAAACAAATATATTGTTCCAAAAGTAATAATTTTTCTTCTATATTACAAGTGGCGACAAAAAAACGGAGAAGAGCCCCCACACACTTACAGCAAGCCTAAGCCGCCTTAGGCAGCGTGAAGACGAACTCCAGCCCTCCGGCGATGCCTAAGCGGACAGAGATGTTGCCACGATGAAGCAGCACAGAGTTCTTGACTATCGCAAGCCCGAGACCGGTGCCTCCCATCTTGCGGGAACGTCCCTTGTCAATGCGGTAGAACCGCTCAAAAAGATGAGGAATATGCTCGGACGCCACTCCTGGGCCATTGTCAGAGAAACTGAAGGTATAGAAATCCGCGCTTTCCGACAAGACCTGCACGGTGATTGTAACCCCTTCGCCCCCGTATGCGATGGAATTGTCAGTCAAGTTTCTGAATATTGAATATAGCAACGAAGGATTGCCGTCCACAGCCACTTCCGGATCAACCAAAGCCCTGAATGTCACGTGTTTCGCCTCCATCTGCATGGACACGTCCCGCTGGATGGATTGAAGCAGATCCGGGATATTCACTGGTTGAAACTCATATTCCTGAGGGGCGTCATCGAGTTTATTGAGTGTCGAGATGTCCGCGAGAAGGCTTGACAGACGGCGGCTTTGGGCATAGCAGCGCTGTATGAACTGGTCCTTTGTTTCTTTGTCAATGTCCGGGTTGGACACTATCGTCTCAAGATAGCCCTGGATGCTGCTGACCGGGGTCTTCAACTCATGAGCCACATTCTGAGTCAGCTGTCTCTTCAAGCGAGTCTTATCCTCCTCACTGTCACGCAGTTTGTCGTACATACTCACCTTCCCCTTATCTATGGATTTCTTAAGATGAACATACCGTCCTTGCATCGTAATCAACGCAAGAGCCAGCAATACAACGACTATAGACAACAGTATTATCATTGTTCCTCGTATAGATAACCGAACCCGTGGCGCGAGACTATCCTGTTCCCATATTCACCGATCTTCTTGCGAAGGCGGGTGATGTTGACATCCACAGTCCTGTCGGTGACAATCACATCGTCAGGCCAAACCTTTGAAAGAATATCCTCGCGCGGGAAAACCTTCCCTTTGTTGGTGAACAGGAGTCTGAATATCTCATATTCAATCCTTGTAAGCGCCACAGCGGCACCATCCACCGTAACAACCTTCTTCTCATCATCTATGAATATGCCCGTGCTGGCATCCGGTATCGCGGCGGTCCGTCTCAGGACAGCCTTCACCCGGGAGACCACCTCCCTTATCGAGAAAGGCTTGGATATGTAGTCGTCCGCACCCAGATCAAGCCCTTCGACTGCGTCATCCTCCGTGTCACGAGCTGTTATGAATATCACGGGAACCCCGGCGGTCTTTGGATCGGTTTTCAACTTCCCGGTCAGCTCAAAGCCGGACATTCCGCCCATCATAACATCCAGAAGAAGCAGATTGAATGACGCGATGTCCAGCGTCAGTGCCTCCTCTGCGGAATTAGCGGTCACAACCTCGTAACCTTCCTTGGAAAGATTGAATTTCAGAATCGCGCAGATGTCCTCCTCGTCATCGACCACAAGAATTCGGGCATTCATATTAAAAAAGTTGTATTTATTTTGCTAAGGTAACCACATTTTTTCTAAATTTGGACAAACTACATAATTAATATGCCGAAGATTTCTATTCGTGGGGAAAAAATCCCCGCCTCACCAATCAGAAAACTGACCCCGTTTTCTGACGCGGCAAAAGCCAAAGGGGTAAAGGTCTATCATCTAAACATCGGGCAGCCGGATCTTCCTACGCCTCAAAAAGCGTTGGATTCATTGAAGACAATAACCAGAACGACTCTCGAATACAGTCCAAGCCAAGGTCTCAAATCTCTGAGAGACAAGCTGGTCGGTTATTACGACAAATTCGGGATAAAAGTAAATGCCAATGAGATCATTGTCACAACAGGAGGCTCTGAGGCTCTTCTTCTGACATTCATGGCCTGTCTGAATCCCGGCGATGAGATCATAATGACCGAGCCGGGTTACGCCAATTACCTATCGTTCGCCGTGACCGCCGGAGTGACCGTCAAGACCGTCACATCAAAAATAGAGAACGGATTCGCGCTTCCTTCAGTGGAGGACTTCGAGAAAGCGATCACCGACAAGACCAAGGCCATTCTCATCTGCAATCCGAACAATCCGACAGGATACCTCTATTCAGAAGAAGAACTGCAGAGACTTCGCGACATCGTTCTGAGTCATGATCTCTACCTCTTCGCCGATGAGGTCTACAGAG
>ERZ779643.273-NODE-273-length-46924-cov-31.995797_pt1:32500-46924 | contig 46924 bp, 29 predicted proteins | sample MGYA00511564_ERZ779643 | MGnify/ENA primary metagenome ERZ779643 (study PRJEB29588, sample SAMEA2147114) | human gut metagenome | biome: human gut; feature: human-associated habitat; material: faeces | place: Denmark | collected 2008/2010 ...
TCCAGGAAGCCTCGCGACTTCCCTTCAGCGCCGACCGGAATGCTCCCCTACCACGACTGACTCGCGCCAGCCGTCCTCGGCTTCGGCGGCGGTCTTGATGCCCGATCATCATCCACGCGGCTCCGCTCGACCAGTGAGCTGTTACGCACTCTTTGAATGAATAGCTGCTTCCAAGCTAACATCCTGGCTGTCTCTGCGGCGCCACTTCGTTCTGTCTCAACTTAGACCGCTCTTGGGGGCCTTGGCCGGAGGTCTGGGCTCTTACCCTCTCGCCGCCGGATATTAGCACCCGACGACTCACTCCCGTCGTAGAACCTTCACGCATTCGGAGTTCGTCTGGAATTGATAGGCGGCGAAGCCCTCGCTTCCAATCGGTAGCTCTACCTCATGAAGGAAACCGACGAGGCTGTCCCTAAAGACATTTCGGGGAGTACGAGCTATCTCCCAGTTTGATTGGCCTTTCACTCCTACCCTCATCTCATCCAAGCCCTTTTCAACGGAAACTGGTTCGGGCCTCCAGCGCCTGTTACGGCGCCTTCACCCTGGACAAGGGTAGATCACTAGGTTTCGCGTCTGCTCAGCCCGACTGAACGCCCTGTTCAGACTCGCTCTCGCTCCGGCTCCGCCCCTGAAGGGCTTAGCCTCGCCGGACTGACGCAACTCGTAGGCTCATTATGCAAAAGGCACGCCGTCACACCGTCACCGGTGCTCCGACCGCTTGCAAGCGCACGGTTTCAGGTTCTATTTCACTCCCCTTCACGGGGTGCTTCCCACCTTTCCCTCACGGTACTGGTCCGCTATCGGTCTTCGGCAGTCTTTAGCCTTGCGGGATGGTCCCCGCGGGTTCGGACAGGATTCCACGTGCCCCGCCCTACTCAGGTGCCGGATAGGACTGCCCCGCCTTGCCCGTACGGGGGTGTCACCCTCTGCGCCTTCACTTTCCAGAAAATTCCGGTTCGTGAGGCAGTCCATATCTCCGGTCCTACAACCCCGGACTGTCCGTGAACGGTCCGGTTTAGGCTCTTCCCTCTTCGATCGCCACTACTAGGGGAATCGACTCTTTCTTTCTCCTCCTCCGGGTACTAAGATGTTTCAGTTCCCCGGGTTCGCCCCAGACACAGTCTGGTGCACGGCCTTCAGCCGTGCGGGTTGCCCCATTCGGAAACGTCCGGATCAAATCCTGTTTGCAGATCCCCGGACCTTTTCGCAGCTTACCGCGTCCTTCATCGCCTGCCGAAGCCAAGGCATCCTCCGTGCGCTCTGACTTCTCTTCCTCTGTGAATCTTTCGTTGTTGTGAAATTGTATCAACCTATTCTATCTCTATTTCGGCTAATCATTTCTTCTTTTCACTTACCTCGTTGTAATCTCTCAGTATTGTCAATGAACTTATTTTTGTACCGCTTCTTCCGAAACGGGCTGCAAAGATACGCACTTTTTCTTTACCTCCAAATTTTTTTTGACATTTTTTTATAAAAATTTTCGATGAGTGGGGATTTTCACCTTAATATAGTATATTTGTTTTTTGTCGGTGCGCTTCGACAGGCTCAGCGACCGACACCGGACCCTGAGCCTATCGAGGGGGGCCGGACGGAATGACAAGAAAGAAATGAAAACAAAATAACGATCAATGGAAGAAAAAAGAAATGCTTTACCGGAGAACGCTCAAAGGGAGCTGGCACCGGGCGAGGAGTACAAGCCGCTCCTGGGGGCGGAGAGGAAATGGGCGGAAGTCACGCCATATTCAGTGACCCTTGGATTGCTGATGGTGGTCATCTTCTCCGCGGCGGCGGCCTATCTGGGGCTGCGCGTGGGACAGGTGTTCGAGGCGGCGATCCCGATCGCGATCATCGCGGTGGGTCTGACAAGCGCACTCGGCAAGAAGGAAGGTCTGGGACAGAACGTCATCATCCAGTCGATTGGAGGCTGCTCCGGAGCTGTGGTGGCGGGCGCTATATTCACACTTCCTGCCATCTACATTCTTGGAGTCGATGTCAACTTTATGCAGATGTTCCTCTCGTCGCTGCTCGGCGGTGTTTTAGGAATATTGTTCCTCATCCCTTTCCGGAAATATTTCGTGAAAGAGATGCACGGGAAATATCCTTTCCCTGAGGCCACGGCCACGACACAGATCCTCGTTAGCGGCGAAGGCGGCGGCAAGGGAGCTGGAACGCTTCTGGTGAGTGGTCTCATCGGAGGTCTTTATGACTTCATTGTCAGCACTTTCGGTGCGTGGGCGGATACGGTCAGCACCACCGTGATGGGATTCGGACAGACAATCGCTGACAAGGCGAAGGTCGTTCTGAAACTGAACACCGGAGCGGCTGTGCTGGGCCTCGGCTACATCGTGGGCCTGAAATATGCCTTCATCATCTGCTGCGGCAGTTTCCTGGTGTGGCTGGTGATCATCCCGCTGATGAACCTCATCTGGGGCGGACAGGTGATTGATCTGATGAACACCGGAGTGACAATGACAATCGGAGAGATGAGCCCTGACCAGATATTCAAGGATTATGCAAGGCACATCGGCATCGGTGGCATCGCGACCGCCGGAATCATCGGCATCATCAAGTCGTTCGGTGTGATCAAGTCGGCTGTGGGACTGGCTGTCGGCGAGTTCGGCAAGAAGGGAGGAAAGGTTGAGAACACCGAGAGGACACAGGAGGATATTCCTATGAAAACCATTGTGTTCGGCATTGTGCTGACGCTGTTGGCTGTGTTCGCTTTCTTCGCGTTCGGAGGAGTTGTGAACAACATCTGGCAGGCAGTTGTCGGGCTGCTGATCGTGGCGATCATCTCGTTCCTGTTCACTACCGTGGCGGCCAACGCCATCGCCATCGTGGGAACAAACCCAGTGAGCGGAATGACACTTATGACGCTTATCATCGCCGCGCTTATCCTTGTGGCTGTGGGACTTAAGGGCAACGCCGGTATGGCCGCGGCCTTGATCATCGGTGGAGTTGTCTGCACGGCGCTTTCGGTCGCAGGTTCATTCATCACCGACCTCAAAATCGGTTACTGGATCGGAAGCACGCCAAAGAAGCAGGAAGGCTGGAAGTTCGTGGGTGTGGCTGTCGCGGCGGCGACAGTCTGCGGCGTGATGCTCGTGCTGAACAAGACCTACGGATTCGTCGGCGACCATGCTCTCGTGGCTCCTCAGGCCAACGCCATGGCGGCGGTGATCCAGCCGATGATGAACGGCGGAGGCGCTCCGTGGCTGCTTTACGGAATCGGTGCGGTGCTGGCCATCGTGCTGACTTTCTTCAAGATACCGGCATTGGCGTTTGCGCTTGGAATGTTCATTCCTATCGATCTTAACCTGCCGTTGCTGGTCGGCGGCGCGATCTCCTGGTACGTGAGCACACGCTCGAAGGACAAGGCTCTGAACGAGGCGCGTCTGAACAAGGGTACGCTGATCGCTTCGGGATTCATCGCCGGCGGCGCGTTGATGGGTGTCGTGAGCGCGCTGCTGAAGTTCTTCAACGTGGATTGGTTCATGGCGGATTGGAACGCGCAGTATGGCGAGGCCATAGCGATCATTCCGTTCATCGGAATCATCGCCTACACGGTGATCGCTTCTTTGAGGGCTAAGGAATAAACAAACGGCCACTGAGCCTGCCGAAGTGCCGTTATGGAAGTCGCTTCGACAGGCTCGGCGACCAGAAAATAACAACAACATGGAAAAAGTTTTGGACAGGTTCCTGAGGTACGTCAGCGTTGACACTCAGTCGAACGAGGAATCAGAGAGCCAGCCTTCGGCGGAAAAAGAGCTCAATCTGCTGCGGATGCTGCGCGACGAGCTTCAGGCTCTCGGAGTGGAAGCCACTCTGGATGAATATGGTTACGTGATGGGGTCGATCCCTTCGAACATCGAGGCGAAAGTGCCGGCGATCGGCTTCATCGCCCACGTGGACACCGCTCCGGACGCATCAGGTGCGGACATCAAACCTCAGATAATCAATGAATATGACGGCGGGGATATTCCTTTAAAAGGTGTGCCGGGCCTGGCGCTGAAGCCTTCGGAGTTCCCGGAGATGCTTCACTACGTGGGTCAGACGCTGATCACCACGGACGGCACCACGCTGCTTGGCGCGGACGACAAGGCCGGTGTGGCGGAGATTATGGACGCGGTGCAGTACATCGTGGAGCATCCTGAGTTCAAGCACGGTGAGATCAAGATCGGGTTCACGCCAGACGAGGAGATCGGACGCGGAGTCGTTAAGTTCGATGTCAAGAAGTTCGGGGCTGAATATGCCTACACGATGGATGGCGGCGAGATCGGAGAGCTGGAGTTCGAGAATTTCAACGCGGCTTCGGCGAAGATACATATTCAAGGAAGGAATGTGCATCCTGGCTACGCCAAGGGCAAGATGAAGAACGCCATTCTGATCGCGACTGAACTGAACGGACTGCTGCCGGTCCAGCAGAGACCTGAATATACCGAAGGGTACGAAGGGTTCTTCCATATCGTCGGGTTCAACGGAACGGTCGAGGAGGCTGACATCACCTACATCATCCGTGACCACGACCGCAAGGAGTTCGAGAGCAAGAAGGCTATTATACAGAAGTGCGTGGACTTCATCAATGTAAAGTACGGTGAGGGCACGGCGACGGCTGTGATCAAGGATCAGTACTACAATATGCGCGAGCAGGTTGAGCCGCACTATCACGTTGTCGAGAAAGCCGTGAAGGCTATGGAGATGGCCGGAATCAAGCCTAAGATCCAGCCGATCCGTGGCGGTACCGACGGGGCTAACCTCAGTTTCAAGGGCTTGCCTTGCCCGAACATCTTCGCCGGCGGCCTGAACTTCCACGGCAAGATGGAGTTCGTTCCTCTCCAGAGCATCGAGAAGGCCTCTCAGGTCATCCTAAACATCATCTCGCTCTACGCGGAGTAAATTCCCGTGGCAGATAACCAACTGGTTATCAACAATAAAAGCATTCTCGTGGTGGACAAAACCGAACCACGAGAATGTTTATTTTATTGGTTACTAAGCAATTAAACGCCACGCAGGCGCACTCCCTCGGCCCCCCCAGACTGTCTGAAAAGTCTCGGCGAGAGCAGAAAAGTCTGTACCCCACTACAGGGGCGACAACGGATTCTCAATCCTCACTGGGGGTACTTTTACTTTTAAGACAGTCTCCCCCTTTGAGACTTCGGCAAGCTCAGCGCACCGTTGGCTCAGGGACTGCCTTGATCTTCAGCTAAAGGTAAGCCTAAAGCCCCGGGCGCTTCGATCGCGGTTGCAGTCGTGGCGTCATTAGTCCTTATAGTACAGCTAAAGGTAAGCCAAAAGCCCCGGGCGCTTCGACTGGCTCAGCGTCCGGGGCTTTGGTTCCAATTGGTCGCTGAGCCTGTCGAAGCGACGAGGGAGGCTCAGGGAGACCGTCGGGATATTCAAAGAAAGGTTATTTGATGACACCGAGTTCCTTGCCGACTTTGATGAAGGCGGCGATGGCTTTGTCGAGGTGCTCGCGCTTGTGGGCGGCTGAGAGCTGGACGCGGATGCGGGCCTGGCCCTTAGGGACAACCGGATAGTAGAAGCCGGTCACGAATATTCCTTCCTCGGCCATCTTGGCGGCGAACTTCTGGGACAGAGGAGCATCGTAGAGCATCACGGCGCAGATGGCGCTCTGGGTCGGCTTGATGTCGAAGCCGGCGGCAAGCATCTTGTCACGGAAGTAAGCCACGTTCTCCTGCTGGCGGTCGTGAAGCTCGTTGCTTTCCTTGAGCATCTTGAACATCTCGATGCCGGCGGCCACGATCATAGGCGGCAGAGAGTTGGAGAAGAGATACGGACGGGAGCGCTGGCGGAGCATATCGATGATCTCCTTGCGGCCTGTGGTGAATCCGCCGACGGTGCCACCGAACGCCTTGCCGAGGGTGCCTGTGAATATGTCAATGCGGCCATAGCAGTCATATTGCTCTGCGACTCCGTGGCCGGTCTTGCCGACAACGCCGGCGGAATGGCTCTCATCAACCATCACGAGGGCGTCATACTTCTCGGCCAGCTCGCAAATCTTGTCCATCGGAGCGACGTTGCCATCCATTGAGAAGACTCCATCGGTGCATATGATGCGGAACCTCTGGGCCTGAGCCTCCTGGAGACAACGCTCAAGGTCGGCCATATCAGCGTTGGCGTAACGGTAACGGACAGCCTTGCAAAGACGCACTCCGTCGATGATGGAGGCGTGGTTCAGGGAATCTGAGAGGATGGCGTCGTCAGCCGTGAGCAGAGGCTCGAACACCCCACCGTTGGCATCGAAGCATGATGCGTAGAGGATGGTGTCCTCTGTGTGGAAGAAGTCGGAGATGGCAGCCTCAAGCTCTTTGTGAAGATCCTGGGTTCCGCAGATGAAACGGACAGAGGACATTCCGAATCCCCTCTCGTCCATAGCCTTCTTGGCTGCCTCGATGAGCCTCGGGGAATCAGCCAAACCTAAATAGTTGTTGGCGCAGAAGTTAAGAGCCTTGCTGCCGTCCTGGAGAGTGATCTCGGCGGATTGGGCGGAGGCGATGTTTCTCTCGTTCTTGTAGAGTCCGGCTTCCTTGATGGAGGCAAGCTCTGCCTGTAGATGTTCCTGGAATTTTCCGTACATATTGATAAAATTTTAAAACGTTTCGATTTCGCACTGACAAATATATTAATTTTTGACAAAATCGATAATATTTTATTATAAATAAGGGCTCTTGTCAGAAAATAATGTAAATTTGCACTTGCTAATTTAGCAATAAACAAGCGATCCGCAATGAACAATGTACTAGTGATAGGTTCGACCGGACAGATCGGTTCGGAGCTGACAATGAAAATCAGGAATATGTACCCGGATGGCAACGTTGTCGCCGGCTACATCAAAGGTGCTGAGCCAAAGGGTGTTCTGCTTGAGAGCGGTCCCGCCGAGGAGGCTGATGTCTGCAACGGTGAGCAACTTCTGGGCATCGTGAAGAAGTACAACATCGACACAATCTACAATCTCGCCGCCCTGCTCTCGGCTGTCGCGGAAAGGAAGCCGCAGCTGGCATGGCACATCCAGATAGACGGACTCATGAATATTCTTGAGATCGCGAGGGAGAACAATGTCGCTGTGTTCACACCATCCTCGATCGGTTCGTTCGGCCCTGAGACTCCGCATCAGAACACTCCTCAGGACACGCTCCAGAGGCCTCGTTCGATGTACGGCGTGACCAAGGTGGCCACCGAGTTGCTGAGTGACTATTATCACACCAAATACGGTGTGGACACCCGTTCGGTAAGGTTCCCTGGACTTATCTCCAATGTGACACTTCCTGGAGGCGGCACGACAGACTATGCCGTTGAGATCTACTATGCGGCAGTAAAAGGCGAAGAGTTTGTCTGCCCTATCGCGGCCGGGACATTCATGGACATGATGTACATGCCTGACGCGCTGAAGGCCGCCGTGGACATCATGAACGCGGATCCTTCCAAGCTGAAACACCGCAACTCGTTCAACATCGCCTCCATGAGCTTTGATCCGGAGATTATCTACCACAAGATTCAGGAACATATTCCTGGATTCAAGATGCGCTATGAGGTGGATCCGGTACGTCAGGCGATCGCTGACTCTTGGCCGGACAAGATGGATGATTCCTGCGCCCGCGAGGAGTGGGGATGGACACCGTCCTATGATCTGGAGACCATGACCGTGGACATGATCGACGCCCTCAAGAAGAAACTTCTCTAAAAAAGGATTCTATTATAAAGGATCAAGGACTGGCCTTCAGGTCAGTCCTTATTTTTTACCGGCTTTCCGTGCGGCTTTTCTGGCTTTCTGTTTTTCGTAACGAGCCTTGTAGCGTTCAAGCATCCTCTCTTCCTTAGCACGACGTTTCTCCATGGCTTCCAGGGTCTTGAGAGTTTTCCGGCGTTTCTTCTTCAAGGCTTTTTCCTCCTTGGCCTTCGCCTTGGCGGCGTCACGGGCGTCAAGTTCCGCCCAGCGTGCCTCCTTGGCGGCGATCCGGTCCTGACGAGCCTTTTCCCTCTCGGCTTTCTTTCTGGCCTGCTCAGCTTTCTTCAATGCGGCAGGATCCTGTGACAGAGAATCTGATTTCATGGCGGCGACAGAATCCGTTCCCGCCTTCAGGCTGTCAGTCAAAGCAAGACTGTCCTTTTGCACAAGGCTGTCACGGAGTGCCAGACTGTCTTTAACTGCAAGGCTATCTCTCAATGCCAGACTGTCCCTTAAAGCCAGACTGTCAGCAGCCACCTTCAGGCTGTCAGCGATTCTGGCCGCCTCAGCCTCACGCTCGGCCTCAAGACGCTTTCTTTCAGCGTTGCGGGCGCGCTTCAAGGAGTCCTGACTTGCCAACATCTTATAGACGCTGTTCATGTGGCCCGGGAAGTAGATGTCCGTCTGCGCGAATTCGGCTCTCGGCACATTCTCATAGACTTTCCTCTGGGACTCTCGCGGCTTATATGGCGTGATGTCCTCCGGTCCCTTGGGACGTTTGTCCGGCTGCCAGTCGAATCCCTTCAGAATCTTCTCGTCCTTTTTCATCTGGACGACCGGGTAGGCATCTGTCTTCACGGCATCGAAGTAGTTCAAGTCCTGAATATTACCGTCCTTCAATGTCGCGGTCAACATCTTTGACTCGAACTTGTTGACGGTGGCCAGACTTCCGTTCTCCTCGATGTAGAAGACTCCGGACGCGCCACCCATCGAGTCGAACCGCCTCAACGCACCGGTACTGTCAAAGTATGCCATCATCTCTGTTCCACGGATCTGGTCATAGGACAAGGTGTCCTCCTGCACTATTATAAAGGCATTGGACATCAAGCTGGCGCGGTCAATGGACCGGTTCTTGACAATGACGGTTATACTGTCGGCACTGTACTGCCGCTTGATCTCATTCCAGACAATCGGGTTTTCATACAACCTTATCAAAGAGTCAAGATCCGTGTAGGCAAGAGAGTCGCATGCGACCTGCATGTCGTTACGGAACACCTTGACGTTACGTATGCCATAGATGAAACTGATCTTCGTGGAATCCTTGGGGGCCAAAGACAAAGAGTCAGTGGGAACATGCAGGGAATCACCCGGCACGGTCAGGGAATCCGTAGGGACGGTAAGGGAATCCGGTGATTGCGGATCGGTCACTTCGGCAGGCTCAGTGACCGAAACAGGTTCAGTGACCGCGGAAAGGGTCTTCGCCGCCAGACTGTCGCTTGGAACACGTACAGTGTCGGGCGACGTTTTCAGGGTGTCCGGCAATTGGAACCGTGGAGGAGCATATTCAATGACATCATCCCATGGAGCGGGAAGGCCTTGACGGCCTTTCGTCACAGGATCGCCGATCATCGCGTCAGCTGACAGTTTTCCGGATTTCGAGATCGTCTTTCCTCCTGAATTATCACCTGTCTTTCCAGCCGTTGTTCCCGCCGTCTTTCCTATAGCCGTTCCAGTTGCCTTGCCAGCCGGTTTCCCGGTCGGTTTTCCACCTGGCTTGACAGCGGAGGCGCCTCTGTCGGAGGCTCCGGCGGCGTTAGGGTCTTCCTCTTCCCACTTCTTGCGGGCCTCTTCGGCCGCGGCCTTGGCTGCCTCGTAGGCCTTGCGACGGTACTCCGTGACAGGATCCACGTTTATCTCTTTCAGACGGCTTGCCGAATTGGAAATCTCCGATGAATCCACATCACATTTCGGTATGGAGCGCAGAATCAATGTGTCCGCACCGATGTAAGCTGTATCTCTCTTTTCCCCTTGCTCGCTGATCGCTATCACAGCCGGCTCACGGGTCAACTTTATGAATGACAAGGAATCTATATACTGCACATAACCGGCCACCGCGGCCACATTGCGAGTCGTGTCAAGCAGTTCCACATGGCCAAACATCTCCACATTGTTCGGAACCCGGTAATATACCAAGGTGTCAGCCCATGCCTCCTGGTTCTCGGTAAGAATATGCACGTTCCTGAAGAACGTGAACTTTTCCAAAGTCCGCTCGTAAAAACCGGCCTGAGAAGAAAGCATGTTGTTGTCCCTCCATGCGTTGGTGCCGGTTCCGAAAGTGGCTACGTTCGTGCCTGTGTTGTAGTCCAGATCATCAGTCTTCACGAATATCGAGTCAGTGTACATGTTGACGTTGTTCGTGAAACTGAACGTCTTGAGCTTGGAATAGTAATGGCCGTCATCGCTCTCGATGATCTGGCCGTCCTTGTCGCGCAAGGCACCGCCGTTCCTGAACACGGCCACACTGTCCTTGGTGTTATAGTCCAGGTCAGTGGTACGCAGGGTGTTCCCGTCCTTGTCCCTAAGCTGGACCAGCGCGCCTCTGAACTGAGCGAGGTTCTGGTCGATGAGATAGTCGAGGCTCTCGCTGCTGAGCACTGTGTTGTTCTGAATGATCTGGACGTTGCCGAAAGCGTTTATAACATTCTGGTTGACATTCCACAAGGCGGTGTCGCAGATCAGAAGAGTTGAATTGTGCTCGAATCTGGCATGTCCCAAAGCCTTCCTGTAGCTCTGGCCATATTCCTCGACCTGCTGAAGCTCATCACATCCCAGCAGGCGCACAAGACTGTCCTTCTGCTCGGTGTTCTGGGCGAAAAGGCCGAACGAAACCAGCAGAAGGATCAATGAATATGCCAGACGTCTCGCAAGCATCAGTCTTCAGAGAACTTTGAAGCCCAACCCGGACGACGGAACTCGCAGTCCTTGAACATCGGGTCGATGACAATGTGGGTCTCCTTGATCTTGCCGGCGAGGAAGTCATCGATGGCCTTCATCTGCTTGTCTTGACGGACTTGCTCCTGAAGCTGGCTGAAATCCTCCTCAAACGACGCAGTGTGGGCCGGAATGATCTTGTCAACACGGATGATCTTGTAGATGGTCTTTCCAACGACATAGTCTTTGACCTGATCCTGACGGCCATCATTGTCAGTGGACTCCACAGGCTCGGAGATCTCGCCCTCCTTCAAGTCCTTGATGGCCAGATAGTCCTCCGGCTTGAGCTGGTCAATCTCGAAATATGCCGAGCCGGTGTTCGGATCGGACATCTGACCGCCGTTGGTCCTGGTGGCCGGATCCTGTGAGTAGAAGTTCGCCGCCATCTGGAACGTCACGGCGTTATTGTTGATCTCGGTACGGAGGCTGTCCAGAGTCTTGAACGCCTTATCCCTGTCGTCATCAGTGTATTTAGGCTTCATCAGAATGTGGCGGGCGTTGAACATGTCGCCTTTCTTCTCGATGACCTCGATGATGTGGAATCCGTCAGGAGTTTCGACAATCTGCGAGATAACACCCGGCTTCAAAGCCATAGCGGCGTCTGAAAACACAGGCCAGAAGATTGACTTCGAGGCCATTCCAAGCTCGCCACCCTTACGGGCGCTACCCGGATCCTCCGAATATATTCGAGCAAGAGTGGAGAACTTCTCTCCGTTGATGATCCTCTCGCGGAGGTCCAGCAACTTCTCGCGCACGGCCATGTTCGCGGCCTCGCGGTCCGGATAACGGCAGATCTGACTGAGCTGGTACTTGATAGGAACTATCGGAAGGTTCTTGGTGTCAACCGTGTCAAGATATTCCTTTACATCATAAGGTGTCATCTCCGGGATCTTCTTCATGATCTCCTGCTGGGCCTGCTGTGTGAGGCTCATGTCCTCGTACTGCTTGCGCCATTCCTGACGGAGGCGGTAGAGAGGCTTGCCGAAATATTCCTCAACCTTGTCCTCGCCGCCGAGGTAGGTCAGCATCCTGTCCGCCTGCTGGGAAAGGCTTCCCTCAACCATGTCCTGATTGACCGTGAGAGAGTCGATCCTGGCCTGCATCAGGAATATCTTCGATTCGAGAATCGATTCCAGCACCTCGCAGCGGACATTCCTGTCTGATGAAAAGCCCTGGGCGCTGCGGTCCTTGACCGCCCCTTCGATGTCGGAGATCATGATCGCCTCGTTGCCGACAACGGCGACGGTCTTGTCAACGTACTTGTATTTCTGGGCAGAAGCCATCGCGCAGGTCGCTGCGAGGGCGAAGATGGTGATTGCTGTTTTCTTTATCATTTCGAATATATTTCAAAATTCTCCTTAACCTTGGCGTCTTCTATCAAGTCCCGTTCCAAACCGGCCAGGAGCTCGTGCTTTCTTCCGCTGATGATGATGTCCTTTATCCTGTCCTCACAGTATTCCACCGGAGCAATCTCCCCGGCCCTCCGGTAATCCACTATGAACGCGACAGAGATGTTGGCATCCCCGTCCGGCATCTCTATGAAGTTGCCGCTACGCTGTGAGAGCATCTGAACATAGTCCACACCGAACTCGGCGGCCAGTTTCACCGCGTCTATCCAGCCATTGGAATAGTCATGGTAACGCTGGGTCGAATTGAAGGCGATGCTGTCAGCGGCCACCACGTCCTCAACCTTGTCCGAAGACATCAGCTTCTTGATCTTCTGAAGATTCGGAGAATCTTTCGGAATATTCATAAAACGGGCTTTGAGGATCGGCCGCTCCAGCTTGAAGGACTCTTTGTGGGAGCCATAATATTCATCAATCTGCTTTTTTGAGACGGTGGTGTCGAGGCGCTCGTTGATGTAGCGCTGCTCGTAGCGGTACCGCAGAAGCGACTGGCGGTAGGCCTCAAGCTCCTTCGAGACATCCTTTTCCTCCTTGGAGAGACGCTGCTGGGCTATGTCGAGGAAAGCCTTGTCCTTCACCCACGAGTTGATGTAGAGGTTCGCAAGGTTCACGCTGTCCTCCGGAGACGTGCCCTTGGGGATCACATCGTCCAGTTCCGAGCGATAGAGTTTATGGTCTCCCAGCCTGGCGACAACCTCCCCGTCGTGAATCAGCGAGGATATTGCCTTGCAGGACGGAAGGGCGGCAACGGCGACGGCCATCATGAATATGCGGAACCTCCTGAGCATCATTGATTAGCGGGAATAGTTAGGGGCTTCCTTGGTGATGGTCACATCGTGTGGGTGGCTCTCAAGGAAGCCGGCGTTGGTGATGCGCACGAACTGGGCGTTCCTGAGTTCCTCGACAGTATGCGCTCCGCAGTAGCCCATTCCGGCCCTGAGTCCGCCGACAAGCTGATAGACAACCTCTGAGACGGTCCCCTTGTAAGGCACCTGGGCCACGATTCCTTCTGGTACGAGCTTCTTGATGTCGGACTCCATGTCCTGGAAATACCTGTCCTTCGAGCCTTGCTCCATCGCTTCGAGGGATCCCATTCCGCGGTAGGACTTGAAGCGGCGGCCGTTCATGATGATTGTCTCGCCTGGGGATTCCTCCGTTCCGGCGAGCAGGGAGCCTGCCATGATGGTGCTGGCACCGGCGGCAAGCGCCTTGACGATGTCTCCTGAATATCTTATACCGCCGTCAGCGATCACAGGCACGCCCGTTCCCTTGAGGGCATATGCGGCCTCCATTACGGCCGTCAGCTGCGGCACGCCGATTCCGGCGATGATTCTCGTGGTGCAGATCGAGCCCGGGCCGATTCCGACCTTCACGGCCTTGACTCCGGCATCGGCGAGAGCCTTGGCACCGGCGGCGGTGGCGACGTTTCCGGCTATGATTTGGAAATCCTTATAGGCGTCGCAGGCCTTCTTGATCATCCTGAGCACACCTTCGGAGTGTCCGTGGGCGGTGTCGAGGACAACAGCGTCGGCTCCGGCGTCGATCAGAAGACCGATCCTGTCGAGCGTGTCGGACTTGATTCCGGCGGCGGCGGCGACGAGGAGGCGGCCCTTGCTGTCCTTGGAGGCGATAGGGTTGTCCTTGATCTTCATAAGGTCCTTGTAGGTGATCAGGCCGACGAGCTTGCCGTCATTATCAACAACAGGAAGCTTCTCGACCTTGCTGTGCTGGAGGATCTTCGTGGCGTCGGCCAGGGTGATGCCCTTAGGCGCGGTCACGAGGTTCTCCTTTGTCATAACCTCGGAAATCGGCAGCTGCATATCCTCCTGGAACCTCAAGTCACGGTTAGTGACGATTCCGATGAGGAAGCCGTTGGCGTCCACGACAGGAATGCCGCCGATGCGATGCTTCTTCATCATCGCGAGGGCGTTGCCGACATTCGCGTCCGGGCTGATCGTCACAGGATCGTAGATCATTCCGTTCTCAGCCCTCTTCACGTGACGCACCTGCTCGCACTGCTGCTCGATGGTCATATTCTTGTGAATCACACCGATACCACCGGCCCTCGCCATCGCTATGGCAAGATCGGCTTCTGTGACTGTGTCCATCGCGGCCGACACGATCGGGGTGTGGAGCTTGATGTCAGTCGTGAAATTTGTTGTGACATCCACGTCACGAGGAAGTACATCGGAATGTGCCGGAACCAGCAAAACGTCATCGAAGGTGAGGCCTTCAGGAATCTCTCGGTTTACAAACTTCGCCATTGTAATCAAATAAATTTGACAAATATAAGAATTTTCACGCAATAGTTGGCTTGGCCGGAGGGTTGTTCTGCCTCTA
>ERZ779643.277-NODE-277-length-46495-cov-45.013889_pt1 | contig 46495 bp, 48 predicted proteins | sample MGYA00511564_ERZ779643 | MGnify/ENA primary metagenome ERZ779643 (study PRJEB29588, sample SAMEA2147114) | human gut metagenome | biome: human gut; feature: human-associated habitat; material: faeces | place: Denmark | collected 2008/2010 ...
AAAACATCAACTTTTTTGCAAAAAATGCCGTAAGCATGTGATTTTCAGACCAAAATACCTATTTTAAGTTTGGTCGGTCGGTGCAAAGTCGGTGTCGATTAGCTGGATTTACAAAAAATCTACTATCACTCTTTGTTTCGATATTCCTTTTAAACTGAAGAAGAAATTGCTATATAATACAATATATCTTCGATGAGTCCGTTTTATATATAACGGATTACATGAAGCATATATTATATAATGTCTCAATTCTGCGTGTGTTATTAATATAATATCAACTAGGGCATTTCGCTAAAAAATTAGAGAAATGACCAAAAAAAAATTGTCTCATCGCGAAAGTAAACAGGCTATCCAGCAAATAATTGGATGGACTCCCCCTGCTTTTCATCAGGCGTCGGAATGCTACGTATCCTTCAAGGCATTCGATCCTTGTATCAATACAATGCGCCTGAAGAAGATTATGCTTAATCATATTAAAGGAAAGCGAAATCAAAGAGCTTACGGAGAAGAACTCGTTAAGCGTCTTACTCAGAAGCTTCTTGACGGATGGAATCCGTGGATCGAAGAGTCATACCCAGAGGAGTACGCTTTATTTAGTGACGTGTGCGATAAATATAAAACATATCTCGCCAAAATTACTAAAGAAGGTGGTATAAAGCCTGGAACCAAAAGCAATTACGAGTGCAAATTGTCGTTTATGCTCAAGTGGGTAGAGAAAGATAAGAGGATTACTTATATCTATCAATTTAACAAGAAGTTTGTGTGCGATTTTTTAGATTACGTTCTCGTTGAAAGAAATAATACCTTGCGAACGAGAAATAACTATATTGGTTGGCTGAAATCGTTTTCCGGCTATCTCATAGAGAGAGGATATGTCCAGAAGGATCCGACTGAAGGCGTTAACGCCTCCACAAAACTGGGTCCGAAGAATCGAAGCGTCATACCAAATGACGTGCTATTGCAAATTAAGTCATATCTAGAGAAGGAGAATAAGCACTTTCTTTTAGCCTGTTACATCCTTCACTACTTGTTTGTTCGTCCTCACGAGATGACTTTTCTGAAAATCAAGGATATATCTAGGGAAAAGAAGACATTAACTCTTAATGGCGCATATACCAAAAATGGGCATGATGCCATCGTTACTATCCCGAATCATGTCATCGCATTGATGGAAGAATTGGATATTTTTTCAGCGCCGCCCGACTTCTATCTTTTCGGAAAAAAGTTCCGCCCGGGAATGACACCGATACTGGCTGAAAGATTCTCTAGATTTTGGGTCGACAATGTAAAAAAGGCGCTGGGATTAAGTGATTTCTATAAATTCTACAGCCTGAAGGATACGGGGATCACTAATATGATTAAAGCAAAAACCGATCTACTTACGGTAAGAGATCAAGCCAGACACTCGTCAGTGAAGGTTACAAACATCTACACCCCTCAGGATTGCAAAGAAGCGAATCGTGATCTTATAGGGTACGAAGGCGTGTTTTAATATAATGACTGTAGGAGATTTCGCCTCCTACAGTCCTACAATCCTACAGATACTATCAGGATGACGGAAATCCTTCTATTCGTATGCGTCCATTTGGGGCTGCATATATCTCCAGTTCATATCCATTATCTAGCATTTTGGATATCTCACTCTCGCTCGGAACTTCTTTTCTCTCTTCTATTTTGCGATTTAAAATTTCATTTGCCATATTCTTATATTTTATATCGATATTGAACTTTCTCCTCAGATGAATTGACTGGAAATGACCTTTTATCGTGAAGTACTGCCAGGCTTCCTTACTCAGTTCTTCTTTGATGATTTTTCGCTTCATTCCGTACTCGTTGTAATGACTAAAGATACCCAGGTATGAGTTAACAGACTGAATAGCATGATTGATGGCTTCAATATTTCCTGCCTTAGCGGCTTCGTTGAGCTTGCGAACAGCCTTCCTGTAATTATCTACAGTATGATTAACGCTATATAGCCTATCACGCTTGATGATAGCACCGACGAACCTGACGCCCTTCGTGTAATGCTGAAAATAAAACTTCTTCTCATTCAGGCGTAGGCCTAAAGATGCAAGCGCCTCTCTTATCATCGGCATCAAACGAAGGAGAGTCCCTTTTCTCCTTGCCACCAGCACCATATCATCTACATATCTTACATGATGCTTGCAGTAGTAGTCTATCTTCCAGTCGAGTTTTGATAGTAGGAAGTTTGCGAAGAGCTGGGCAAAAAGATTACCGATTGCTACGCCTCGGTCTTCACCGTTCGTAAATAGAGACTTTTCCGAAGGTAGGAAGTTCCAGAGATAATCGGCGCTTTTCTTCTCGCAATCCTCTTCAGGATGATGCATGACTACCATATTGCACAACCAGCGCAAATCTTCCTTATCTTCCCCATGATAATTCTTGATGATAAAGTCATCTACCATCTTGGCAAGAAGCGGCTTGTATATGCTCATAAAGAATCCCTTCAGATCTATGCCCATCACATAGGCATCCTTCGTGTAATTCTCGCTTACTTCCCTGATATCCTGCTGGAGCTGCCTGATTCCTGCCAGTTGTCCCTTGCCTTTCCGGCAGTTGTACGTACGGTCAGAAAACTGAGACTCGAACAAAGGTTCGAGTCTCAGTGCAATATAATGATGGATAATGCGGTCACGGAACTGACCGGCAAACACTTCTCTGTAGCGAGGGTACTTGACAACAAAGCAGATAGACTGCCCTATCTTATACTGACGTGAATTGATTTCATCAAGCAACTGAACGAGGTTGCTCATATAGTTCATCTCGAATTCCGTAGCGCCGACTGTTTTCCGCTTGTGACGGCGGCAGTCGAAATATGCTTCTAAGAGTATGCCGTAGTCTATCATTTTTTATTTTTGTTTGCTTTTATCTTACTGATTTAATGCTGAAACCGGGCGCACATGATTCTTGTCTCCAACCTTATCGTTCCAGTTGTTGAGGTTGCCGTCGCCGAAGTTCAGATTCCACGCGTTCGCAGAACTGTTCTCGGTTGTTGCCGCAAATTTCTTGTTCTTAACTATACATGATAGGATGCGGCCCATTTAATCAGGAAGGATGCTCTCTCGGCTTGACGTATCTCGCCGACCCTGGCTCAGATCACTCAAGCTATAGGTTACTGTCTGGAACTCCTTTCAGCAGCCTGCGCCTGAAGGAGTGATCCCTTCCATGCTGTGCATTGTTTGCCAGCCGACTCTCGCAACCGGAGGAGGTTTGCCAATTTGTTCGTGCCCATTATCCATCTTTGTTCACCTGCAATATCAATCAAGGTCGTTATGACTTCAAGGTTCGTCTGCAGCTGTGCGAGATGTTCGATGCGAACAGTCAGGTCGCTAAGCATATAGGCTTTTGCGATATGATTCAGACTGTCAATCAACATATTACAGAGTCTGTCTCCAAATATCGGTCTTTGCGTTTTTGGAAAATTCTTAACCAAACCTATCGTGATGTCGAGCATCTGCTTGACATCTAAGTATATTCTCGTTTTACTTGCCAACTTCGTTGCTGCCATATCTTCCTTGTTTTGATTTGCCTTTTTGGGGTGTCCTCGACTTTAAGGTCGAGGACGATTAACTATTAACAACTAACTATCGTAAAAATGCTGAAACCGGGCGCACATGACCCTTGCCTCCAACCTTATCGCCCCAGTTGTCGAGGTTGCCGTCGCCGAAGTTCAGATCCCACGCGTCCGCAGAACTGCGCTCGGTAGAGGACCAGTACCAACTGGTATCCAAGAGCTGCGCACCCTTGATGAGTGACAGGGCATAGTTGATCTTGAGTTTATTGGCGTACATCATCAGCAATTCTCCGACAGATGGCAGCCACCAATATCCAGCCGTCAATCCTTTGCCCTTGCTGTTCGCACGACTGTATGCCCTGCAATATCCTGGAGCGTACGATACCGTGTTGGTGACATGCGCAGAGGATGATGCCTTGATGGCAGCGTCTGTATGCTGACGGCCATTGAAGTCGAGCATGGCTGCGAGACGGTTATTTCCGCTAACCTCTGCTGCATAATTATCATCATTTCCGTAGTTTGGCGAATCTGCCTGTACGGCTGCGCTTGACCATGGCAGCGCATCTGCCTGGGTTGGAGCCACAACCAGGTGACGACCACCCTCAAAGATCACGACTCCATCTGCAACCTCTCCACTAGACTCCAGGCTAGGCCACTGGTTCGGCTTAACCATCAGTGGATAGCCGTCGCTGGTACGGTGATACATAATAAAGATGCCATCCTCGATAGCGTTCAAGTCTAACCCGTCTGTGATTGCCTTGCGAAGAGCATCGAGCGTGATACGGGTAATATTACCATTACTATCCACGAGCGGGATTGTCTGATTGCCGTTAACCGTTGTTACGGCATTGACCGTTTTTAATGTCTTTACTTCCATAATTATATTAATTTAAAAATTAAACCATTCCACCGGATTTCGTATCGACGATACTATATATGTATCTGCCGACGCTTATACCTTGATCATATTTGTATATCCTCAGACGGTACTTCGGCTGCGCTCCAGAAGCGCCCATCTCCATCAGGTTCAACAGCACCATCTCGCTCTCTTTGATGTATTCTCCACTGGCGAGATTCGTAAGCGACCCGTTTTTCGCAAGTTCAGTCTTGCTGGTGAAGAACTTGCCGTTCGCCTTTCCTGCCAGTTCTGCAGACGTCAGCCCCTTCGCAGAATCGCTGGCGTAGGTATTACCGATTCTTGCAGCCGTGTACCGATACAGAATTTCCTTGATTAATATTTTGTCTTTGACAGGCTGGTAGCCAGACTGGTCAGCACCAGAGCTCTCGGACATCGCACTTGTTCCGAAAAGATTCTCCTGTACGTCGTAACCACTGCAGGCTTCATAGTACTTTCCGTCACCGAATTTCCTTGAGCTTGAGAATGCTGTCTTACCCGCAACATCAGAAACCCTGGCAACCACAACTTCGTCAAAACTAGATGATGTCATGCCTGACGCATCGAGACCGCTCGGTCCGAGATTGTAGAGGAACTTTCCGTCATTGCCATAATATGACAGGACGGACGCTCCGGTCTCGTCGGTACCGAACACGATGTTTGGCTGCGTTTTGTTGACAAGACCGAACATCTTGAGCAGGCCATCTTCGATGACGACTCTCTGATTGGTTTTACTGCTTCCGACAATGATACGCTGCGAACCGAAAAACTCGATCTGGCCTATCAAGCTCCACAGAACCTTGGCTGCCACCATGCTGAACTGCACACTGAGTTTCCAGTTTCCGCTTCCTTTATTCGTTTCGTAATCAGCAAGAGGTGTCGTTGAGGAACTCTTCGCATGCTTCTTGTTGCACTCGTAGTATTTCCCGTCATACTCGATGACGTCGAAGAAGGCTACCTCTTGGTTATTCAGAGGATAGAATGTGAATCCATCAGAGAGCGAATCCCAGTCCTGAGGACCTCTCATGTACTTTCCTTTTTCACCCTGGCTACCCTTATCTCCTTTGTCACCCTTATCTCCTTTATCACCTTTACTGCCCTTGCCGCCTGTAGAGCAGACTGGGTCGGTAGAAGTAGTAGATCCATCGGTGTAGGTGATAATGGATTTAGTCCATACGTACCACCCGTCCCTCCATGTTGGAGCCTTGTCTTTGACCCAGGATCCTCCTGTCAGGGTAGTTGCCGATGAAGACTGGTAGTACCATTCTTCGATTTTAACGATACCTTTGCCCGATGGAAGGCAGACTGGATCGGTTATCTTTTGATTACCATCAGTGTAGTAGATACGAGTGCGGGTCCAGATGTAGTGCCCGTTCTGCCAGGTAGGCGCATTGGTCTGCCAGCCGGATGTCGGAGCTGTCTTGTTGCTCGTAGAGTCAGCATATTCCACATCGGTGTTGGATATGCCAACACCGACGCGGTTGAATTTGATTGTTAATGTTATTGATGCCATTATTTAACCGAATCTATTGTAAGTCCTATATCACTATAACCGCCATTGATGCAGTCCTGTCTTGTCACGGTGAAGGAACTGAGCGCCTGAGAATTATTCCGACTTGCTTCTGTATTGAGGACGACTCCCGACTGTGATTTCAACGTGAAATAGAATTTTGAATCAATCACGTTGTTGGTCCCTCGCGTTACAAGCTTGGGAGTATACGTTACAGAACCGTTGCCCGAAGAATCCTCGTCGATACTTCCGTCTGTTGGAGAAGGATGAGGTTCGATGTCGTAAGGATCGCTCGTATCAATAACGGTCTGGAAGTCGAAGCCCAACAGACTGTCCTTACTCATGCTTCTGTTGTTATATACTTCGACCATGAACTCTCGCGTACAGTTTACATCGGCGGCATTGACGGTAACCGATGCGCCGCTGGCTCCCGCTATCTGCTCCCAGCCGGTATCTGTGTTGGCGGCTCTGTACCACTTGTAATACAGTCCACTGGCTAAGGTTTCGTTGCCTTGCGTCACTCTTGCCTTCAGCACACAGCTGTCCGTTGGACTTGCGAGAGTGAACATCTTCGTGTCACCTGCGAAAATCGTGACTCTATAGGCGGTTCCGGTGTAAGGACCGACAGATATGGAGTACAATGCCTGTATATCGTCCGTGACATCTGTCTGCTGGGCTCTCGCTGTCACCTTGCCTATCATCTTGATGACGATTGACGCAAAACGGGATGCTTCAACAAGATTCTTGATAATTCTGATACCATAATACAACTGACTTGCACTAGGCCTGATAATCTCGAACATTCCAGCGAACACACCGTCCGATACCCCGTTGGAACCGAAGGTAATCTCCGAGTCGTTGAAGAAGTATCTCATGCTGACCGGGGTGACGGTGCCCTCAGCTACTCTCGATGATGTGCAGACGAAATAGAGCTCTGGTTTTGTCTTTGAGAAATCCGGATACACTACGGCCTGATCTCCTACCCGCTGATACTCCTGGTATAGGTCTCCGCTAGGGGACTGGATAAGCGGAGTATAAGTACCAAGCTTGCTAATGAACTTGATATTGACTGATTTACTCGCACTACTCATATTTCTCCTCCTCGCTGTTAGTTTGACTACTTACCTCGTCTGTAGCAGGAGCAGCTTCCCCGTCTGCAGCAGGAGCAGCTTCCTCACCTGCAGCCTTGTCCGTAGGCTCGCCTGCACTTCCCGTATCTGTAGCTTCCCCGGCAGAAGCAGAATCCTCCTGGTCCCCGGTTTCGCTGTCCTCGGTATTTTCTGCAGGGGTCTCTTCGATGATGAATCTCTCGTCTGTAGCAACAGGCAGAAGGTGGGTACATTTACCGTCCTGCTCTTCCCTCGCTGCGTCTCCGTCAAGAGCCACGGCGCCTATCTGTGCAAGGATGCCCTGGAAATTGATGAGACTTCCAAATACCATGATGTCCTGCATCCAGAGCAGGAAATTACCGTCCTTGAACTGTGTACGGTCCTTCTCAAGGTGCAGGAATTCTGCCACCTTGCGGTTCACTTTTACATATCTTTCCATATACTATAATAATTAAAGTTTTTCTGAAAATTAATGGAAGACGATAGCACGACCGTCTCCATCTACGATAACTTTCCCGTCTCTATCAACAAGCAGCGCCAATGGGTTGAGGATTACAGGATCCAACTGCAGGATACCTCCAAGCTTGGCATCCATCAGTGCAGTAGGTATGGTAGGATTGAGACCATGCCCCTTCTGCTCATAGACGATGGACTTCGTATGACTGTTCGTCGCAAAGTACCATAATGGCAGTATCTCCTTGGTCGGGTTCGGAATTTCCCCTACATTATCATATAGGTAGGCACTCGGATTGATGTTTCTCGTTCCCGGTTCCAGGTTGTCTACTGTTCCCAGGATCTCTGCGTCTATCGGAGGTATGCGTCTTGAGATGGTAATTACCTTGGATGGAGACGCATCTGTAAGCTGTACTGCAGCCGGATTGCCGGACGGACTGTACTTGGCCCTGCATCTGATGGTAATCTGCTCACCCATCAGAGAACGGTCCAGCGTTGCCGTAGTGCCGTCTGCAGATATTTTTATCTCCAGGTCGTCTGCCGTGATTGCAGAGAAATACCCGGAACTGCGTGCCATCTCCCACACGAAAGCACGCTTGCTGGTGCTGCATTCTTCCGTTCCGAGACGCAGAGATGCCTTGATGGTCTGCGATTCCTCATCTCTGCAAGGGTTGTAATACCGGCTGCCACTGGACAGCAGGAGCGTAGGTGTATAGTGCGTAGCATTGCTGCAGACGATAGAGATATCCTTGTTAATGTTGTATACCTGGCCGGTTCTGCTGTCTAAATACGATGCTCTGAAGTTGAGTGTAATCTTCGCCTGCGGTTGGGCATTGATGTACCAGAGCAGTTTGCCGTTATCGTCTCCGCTGGTCGTGATTACATACTTCCCGGCTGTAGATTCAAGCGCTGCCGATTCCGGAACTCCGTTTATCACTCTTCTCCAGGATACATCGACAAGCTGCGAATTGACGCAACCGCTTGTCAGAATGCGGTCTCTGTCGATGATGCCGATAACCGGCTTGATGCAGAGCGGTACGAGAGAATAGTCTGGAGCGTATTCGCCGGAATCTGCATCATAGGTCTGCTTGTTCGGGACGCCACCGACCAATATCATCGATATGCTGACCTGCAGCTGCTGATACTTGAAGTCGAATCTTTTCTGTTTCATATTTTTTGCATTTATAGTTTCTGATATTCAAAAGATACAGACTGAACGTCTGCTTCATTGTTCATTCCATCCCTCAGGGTAACGGTGGCAGTAAACCGGATCACCTTCGGAACGCCATCACTATCCAGCGAGAGGTCATCCTTGAGGAGAACGATCGCCTTACCCGCATTTCCCCGCTTCTCTGCCCAGATATTATCCGACGCCACACGCTGAACTCCCTGTGAATTCTCTGTGTATCGGGTCCAGGCAACGTCCGCATCGAGGATATCATCCGTAATATCCTGCCCGTATAGGGTTGCCACGATGGTGAGCGGGGCGATGAAGTTGTCAAAATCATAAACAGCTTCCGATTCCTGAAAATCCACGGCGAAGGCGGGGTTGCCTTCTAGCATTGCCCAGTCGGTATTGTTCCAGCGTGGTTTCGTATGGGTTCCCGTCTTCTGGCATCGCCACTTGCAGCCGGTGTACCAGACGTCTGAGGTTTCGACCTTGCCGGTATCCTCATTGAGTGTTGCGCAATAGTATTTTGCCTTCTGGTCGAATATGCCCCTGTCTACGTAGGTTATTGCCGGCTTGCCCTGATAGTCTACCTGCACGATGTCCTGGGTAATGATACCGGCAGCATACAGATAGTCTCTGCCCTTCATCAGAGGTAGGTTCATCTCCTTCAGGAAGGTAGGCATGTCTCCGAACACCATGCCGTAGTTATAGTTCTCCAGGATAGGCTTCGTCACTCCCGTAAGCTTCACTATCCTGCCTTCAGAACTGGACAGGTAGAAGCATTGCTGAAGACTTTCGTCCGTCTGGTTTCCCCATCTTGCGATATTCATGAGTTCGCAAGGAGGAAAATTCTTACCGGCAGGGACCTCATCGTCCGGGTAGAGTGAAACTTCGATGTAGTTGGCCACGGTATTGACGCTGTTCACCCGCATCCACGAGGTGTAATAGAGCGAAGACTTATCGCTTACTGCTGCCACGGCAACGTTATTGACGATACCCTTGAGCACGTTGTTCACATGCTGGGCTGTGAAGTAGCCGTCGTATTTCTTTCGGAGCTTCAGTCCGTAGCAGTTATTACCCAGATAGCTGACTTTCTCGATGGTGTCACTCTCGGTGAAGAGCTGGTCGCCCTCCAGCGCAGTCAGACGGTTCACGATCAGCTCCATCACCTTCATGTATGAGCGTACGGTAATGCTCTCCATTTCGGCATTACCATCCTTGTCAATCTGCGCCCCCTTGCCTCCATTGAGTCCGGAAACAAAACTACCAAACTGTGTACCTGCAGCAAATCTTATCAGCTTCTCTGCCACGTCCTCGATGTCCTTGCGAAGCACCTTTTTGCTAGCCTTTCCATCCTCCGAGAAATCATCAGCTTCATCAGCGAAACCGGCTTTAATTTTCTCATTCGCATGCAGGAGATATCCTTTGAATTCAGACAGAGCTTCCAGCAGTTCGATGTTGCTATGCCTGTGCCCGACTCCTCCGGTTCCGTTGTAAGATTCTGACAAATCGCCTACCAGGCTTTCAAAGATGGCAGACAATGTGGTGACTCCCCACTCTTCCGAATAGGGATTCTGGACCGGGAACAGAGCCCCGCCACTGAGCGTAAGCCTAGAGCATTCAACTAAGCGCGGGGCGATAGTAAAATTTCCCAGATCCGGGAGATGAATATCCATTTGCCCGAAGCTTCCTGCTTCCGAGCGGGAAAGATTCAGGTACGGACGGGCATCTGAATATTTGTAGGTGAAGGTATAGTCTGAAGGAAGCTCCTTCGCCTCGTAGTTCACATCGCTCTCGATAACGGTTATCTTCCTGAGAGCACTACCATGGTAGACATACTTGCCAAGAGAAGGGAAGAAATCGAGCAGCCACTGGCGCTCCTTCTTGTCCAGGAACCCGGTATTCTTCTTGAACTTTCTGGTGGTATCCACGCGGTACTCCTCCGAATCGTCCTCAACCTCTGCCACATTATGCGTATGTTCTGCAGTATTCTCGCTGTTGCCGTATGCCCGGAAACAGTCCACGCCTCCCAGCGAATTCTCGAAGAGGAACCATTCCTCCTCCTCGCTCTTCATGTCGCTGGCGTAATAGCGCTGCACGTAGGTAACACGTTCTCCTGACTGCTCCACCCAGACGTCGTAGTAGGACGGTTGCACGTCACCTCCAACAGCCTTGGCGATGATGGCGTACTGTACAGGGATTGTGTAGACGTTGCCGCTCCCGAGACTTGCCAGCGTTACCTCCTTCTCCGTATACCCCGTCCCGTTCCACATATACGCCTTACACTTTACCGTGCCGGCTGCAGCTGCATAGTAGGTGAGGAATTCCGGAGAATAATAGGTCACAGCCTTCACCTGCGGTTGCCAGGTGAGGAAGTTGTTTTTCAGAAAATTCGCAGCAGAATCTGCCAGCCTGTCTACTCCTGCCCGTATCACGGAGAAGGAGAATTCCTTCTTACTGCCTTCATTTCCCACCTCGTAAACCGTTGCCACAAAGGCTTTCATGATGTTCGGCTGGACATACGGTTCACTTGAATCCCTTACATCAAAACTGAGCAGAGGAAGAATGATATCCTTGACGGATACCGTAACCCGGTTCTTGTCGTTCGGCGTGTAGGTATGCTGAACGATGTTCGTGCTTGAGCCTTGGTACCGAAGTGCAAAAACCACGTCTGTCTTCGAGCTGTTGTATATCTCGAAGGCATTCATGGAGCCTACCATGCTCAGAGCATCTGGATATAATAAAACCTGTATCATCTTTAATTTTTGGTTGGTTATAACGCAAAATTAAGATAATACAGGTTACTGACAAAGGACGATACTGCCCTAGATCTTTACACATTCCAGCCATGCCGTGGTGCAATGATACACCCATTTCGAATGACGGAACATCGTAGCATGTCGGGTCTTCTGACTGATATAAGATTTCTGAAGACCGTATTTCTGCCCCACATACTCAGCAGAAGGAAGAGGAGGATAGATAATCTTGAAGGTGCGGTCCTTGTCGTCTCCCGACTTCTCGTATGCATCCTTGCTTGCCTCTACCGTCTTCTCATGGCCAACCCATTTGTACTGGCAGCTCATGGCAGGCATCACGTCTATCAGGCGGTCAGCTTCCTCGATGGGAGTTGTCAGGGCAATGGTTCTGAGTTCGCTTTCCGTAGGCTCACTCTTCCCGCCTAGCGTAAACTTCAACTTGTTGAAGAAGAAGCTCACGCCTCTTATCACAATCTTGGCATAGGAAGCCAGGTTCTGTTTCTGCGACTGGGTGAGCAGCAGCTTCACCTTGAGTTCCTGGAGTGAATTCCTCAGAAGGAGGTCGTAATGCCGGTAGAACTTCTCAAAGATTCCGTCATCACCATTATACACCAGGGCGTAATCAAAGATTTTCTTTTCCATGGAACCTTCCTGGGTGTCGGCTTCCTGCCCCTCTCCATACCCATAGTGGATATCGTAGGCTGTCACGGTTCCGCAAGGCATTCCGTCGCTTGACACGTAGGGAAAGGCAAGCATTACCGGTGTAGTGACGGCATCCTCGCTGCTCTCTGAGTTGTCCTCGGTAGCCACCTTCATCGATGAATTGAGCGTTGCATAGTTGCCGACAAAAAGAAATCTGCCCATATCTCTGCTGATGCTGTCATCATCGGTGGTCTGCCTATACTGCAGGGTGCGTACTTCCGGTATCAGCTCAGGTATCTCGATATCCTGGGTGTCGGTATCATCCTCTCCGGTATCGTAACTCTGCGAACACTCGCCTATCTTTGACCTCACATGATAGTCGCCGGAATATCCGTCCTTGTAGAAGCAGCCGTCTACCTTATTGAAATAGGCTCCGGAATTCTTTGCCACCATATCCTTCAGGTCGTCATAGCTGTCTTCTGCATCACTGTCTGCCTGGTGCTTGCTGCGCAGAACCACACGCTTGTAGTCCGATGCCGTCTTATAGGATAAGGTAGGCTCTTCCGTCATCTGGCGGGTGAGATCTGCCACTGGTGCGCTGTCTACCACATCTCTCAGAAAGATGATGTTTGCCTGGTGCGTTCCCTCGTCCGATACGAACTCGCAGAGAAACTTTTTTCTGAAAACCGAGAGGAAATCTGATACCGAAACATCAGGCAGGAGGTCCTCGATGCGGATGTGGCCATTCACCATCACGTCTATCACATTGTTCACCAGAACCATCTTGCTGAACGGTTCCGTCCGGGTAAAGAAATTCTCCTGCAGCTCATACCCGAAGTGCTTGAACACGCGCTTCAGGACATAGTTGGCACGAATGAAGGGAGAGATGTAATAACCGGGAGTAAGACTGATCGGGATTTCGTTGACGTACTCCACCCGGTTATAGGCGCCCTGGAATACGGAGCAGTCTACCCCGTCTCCGTTCTTGCAGCAGAACAGCTTGAAGTCGTAGACGTCCGGGGCTGCCACCTGTTCATATCCTCCGCTGTCCTTGAACTTCCAGACAGTAGCATCCGGAAAATCCCGCTTGGCGCCATATCCGTTCAGTATCTTGTAATTGTACCCCTCATCCTTGCCTGAGTCGTCAGTGAGCAGAACGGGAAAGATATCGTAATTCTCGTTGCTTCCTCCCACCAGCGACTTGCAGAACTTGATGCACTCCTCGATGGTGCTGCATCCCGGTACCATCTCGTCCTTGAAAATGCTCTTCAGTTTCACGTTCTGTATCTTGGAGTAGAAGGATCCGTCGTTGATGTAGAAGGATGAAGAGATGTTCCCCTTATGCTGGGCAGAGAGGATAATCTGCCTGCACTGGGCAAAGTATTCCCCGTCCTCGATGCTTACGTTGGCTGCCACCAGTTTCTCTCTCAGGCCGAAGGTGTCGGGATAGCCCAGTATCATGCGGTTGTAGTCGCTTGCCGGAATATCCAGCGGAGAGGTCGTCTCCCCATAATCATTGAAGAACGGATTGGTACGTTCTACCTCCAGCTTGGCTCCTTCGCCAAGCTGGTAGGCTTTTCCTTTATCTAGATTCGTTATTTTCATGTCTCGGAGATTTTTATTTCTTTGCAAACTTTCTCGCCTGGTTTCTCAATTCCTGCTGTGCATCGAGGTCAGAGAGCGATACGAAGGCGCGGATTCCATTGGTCCGAAGCTCCCTGAACAGCTCCAGGAGCTCGTCATTTTTACGTCCCGATGCAGAATTTCCGGCATCACGATGCAAAAAGTCCTGCGTCCCGACGTAGGAATCTGCCCCACTAAGACTTGGTACGGAGCGGGTACGGAGCGGGTACGGAGCAGGTTCTATGCTGCCTCCCAGTGCCCTGCCCTGCATGGCAAGCAGATACTTGCCCAGGTCGAAGGTTCTTATCTGGCCGGCACGCTGCGCCGCATCCATCAGATTAATGAGTGGAGCGATGGTAGGATTCTCCAGGGCAGCATTCGATGCCACCCACTCCTTGCTTCTGCCTCTAGGTCCCTCGCCTACGATGACGGTAGGATGGTCTACATATCCACGCTTACCTGGTGCGAATTCGGCATTGAAGTGCTTGCCGTCCTGTTCGCGCTCCACGTCGATGCGTCCACCGTCCTCCCTTCCGCTGGCTATGCGGCCTCCTGCCGAAGAGGATCCGCTGGCAGTCCCGTTGAGGGTCATGCGCTTCACCTTCTGGCGCTCGGCATTCGCCACGGCAAGCTGGGCTGCACCCGTCACACCCATCAGGGCTGCTGCCACACTTCCGGCTATCGGACCCATCTCGCTGTATGCCTTCATGATGGAGGTGGCAGTATTCGAGATGATCTGAGCTGCCTGCATGGCGAAGTTCACGTCGGCATACTTCTTCTGTATCTTCAGTTTTTCGTTGGCTTTCTTCTTCTCCAGCTTCTCCTGGAGTGCGGTATTACCCTCGGCAGCCTTGATTTCGGCATCATACTTGGCATCCACGTTCGCCATCTCGGCATTCTGTAGCGCACCCACGGCATTGCTGAAGAGTTCGGTGTAGCACTGAGCCTGCTTCATGAAGGATTCCTTCTTCAGCTGCTGCACCCTCTTCTCGTGTTCCTCCTGGGTGATATACTGGTTGTCGAGTGCCTGCTGAAGCTGCTGTAGCTGCTGGTCGTATTCGCTCTGCTGGTCGAAGCCGAGAGCCTGCCTAGCCTGCTTCTTCTTATCGTCCTGCTGGTCAAGCTGCTCTTTATGCTTGGCGATGTATTCCTTTTCTATCTGCTTCTGGGCATCCTTGTATGCCTTCTCTACCTGCACGGTGTCCTCTCCGTTCTGCTTGGCGAGGTCGAGAGCTGCCTGATAATATCCCTTCAGTATTTCCAGCTTCTGGTCGCGCTGCTGTTCCAGGGTCAGCTCCTGCTGCGTCTCCCCTTGCTCCATCACCTTGGCAAGTGCATCCTGATAAGCCTGCTCGGCTGCCACCTGCTGGTCGAAATGTGCCTGCTCTGCCTTGCGCTGGTTGTCCAGCTGCTTATCCTGAAGTGATTTCTTCTTCTCTCCGTCCTTGATGCCGATGTTCTGCGACTGCTCGCTGTAGGAGGTCTCGATGGCGAGGATGTTGGCTGTATGCTGGGTCTTCAGCGCCTGCATGGCGAGGTCGTACTTCTCCTGGGTGGTCTGCTTCTGGGCGAGAGCCATATTCCAGTTATTCACGTCCTGCTGGTAATCCTGATTGGCAGCATCGATATCTGCCTGGCGGTTTTCTGAAAACTTCTTCGATGCGATATCGTCGGGGTTCGGGGCTGATGATGTTCCGGTGGTATGACCGCCGCCCGTTTTTCCGCCGCCATTGCCGCCGATATTGCTGTCTGGAATCTCCGGATCCGTAGCATCCTTCACGGTCTGGTGCATGATGTCTTTGCCGTAGGCGTTTCTTATGATGCCAATCTGTTTGTCGATCTGGCTGATGCCATCAGTAAGAGATTCTACTTCTGACTTGAAACGGGAGAAGGCATCCACCTGCGTGTTTCCGGTAGCGCCCCATGAGGTGGTATACTGGAAGCCACGGGCGTTCTTGGCATCAGCCAGACGGCTCTTCGCCTTGGTGAGCTTGATGGTAAGTCCGGCACGCTGCTCGGCAAGTCCCTGGATCTGCTTCTTGGCGCCCTGCACCTCGTAGAGCCTTACCAGGCTGTTGATGTAAGCATCCAGTGCCTTATTCGATGCCTTGAACTTCTTGGTGGTCTTGTCGATGGTGGCATTGTAATGAGGAACAATCCTGTTGAGTGCCTCGGTAGCCTTGAGTCGCTCGTCCATGGAGAGTTTCTCGTCCTTGGCCACCTTGATCAGGTTTTCCAGCTTCAGCTTTTCCTCCACCACCTGCCTCTGGGCTTCTGCCTTGATGGCATTGAGCGCCTTCTGTGCCTGAGTAGCTGCATCGGCAGCCTTCTTCATCTCCCATAACTTCATGGCGAGGAGTACCACTCCCGTAGCTATCAGTCCGAAAACGCTTGCCTTCATCGTTGCGTTCATGGCGGTCCAGGCATTCTTGGCAAGCGTCACCCTGCCCGTGAGCAGATAGAAGCCTGCCTGCAGCAGCTTCAGGAGTCCGGTTCCGGTAGCACATATCACGTTCCATGCCTGCTGGGCTGCAGCTGCACCCTTGGTCACGACGATGTTCGATTTGATGGCGTTGCTGGTGGCTATCGCTACAACCGTGAAGGCTGCAAGCAGGATGCCCAGCGTCTTCACCACGCCCTGATGCTTTACACACCAGGAGATGAGACTGATGGTGTTCAGCTGCATGTCCGCATAGGCATCATCCCACTGTTCCTTGAGCGGGAGGATTTCGTCACCCAGCGCCTTCTGGGCATTCTGCAGTTCTACCGTCTTCTGGGCTGCCCGGTCGGCTGCGCTTATATAGGTCTCTCCTGCCGCAGCCAGCTGGGTATCCACAATCTCTGCCACAGCCTTCATGAAGTCGCCCGTCTGCTTGGTCTTCTCTGAGATTTCTGCTGCAGAGATTCCCAGGTTATCGAGAATCAATGGAGACTTGCGTCCGAGACCGGTCACGATACTGTTGGTCATGTAATCTACCGACTGACCCGTCTGCTGGGCCTTCAGCTGGGCAAACTCCAGATACTTGCCCAGGTCTTCCAGCGGAATGCGGAAATCGTTAGCCTGTACGGCAGCTGTCATCAGCTGCACGTCATTTACGGTACCCTTGGTTGCCTTGCGGAGGTTGTCAAGCAGTCCCTCCTGGTTCAAGCCATTGAATGCCTTGGTCACGCCGTCTGCCTGTTCTGCCATCTCGAGACCGCCATTGATGAGTTCTGCGATGGAATCCTTGAACTCCCTCGCTTTTTCTCCGAAGAGTTCTGCGCCCTTGGTCAGCAGATTACCCAGAAGCACACCGTTTACAGTATCATCAGATGCGAGTTCTCCAAGACTCCTGGCATTCTGCTTCAGTTCAGAGATACGGGAATTCACGTCCATCAGGCGCTGTTCCAGCACGCCGTAAGCCTCCGGATTGAGCGACTTCACGGTGTTGTCCATCTCCTTCTGCAGGCTTTTCTGCTGTTTCTTCAGCTGCACCATGCTCATATCCAGGATATTGATCTGGCTGGTCTGCTCGCTTATCCTGGATGTAAGGGAGCGAATCTCCTTGCTGGTCTCGGAGTACTGCTTCTTCAGGTTCCTGTAGGCTTCCGACTCTTTTCTTCCGGCTGCCTCAAGACTGATCATCTGGCTGAGTCGTGCCTTATTCTCTGAGCGCAGTTTCTTGCTCTGCTGCTCCAGGGTGTAGATGGCTTTCTGCGCATCGGCAGTCTTCACATCTACGGTATATCGGATTTCGTCTTCCGTCAAATGTTTGTTGGCCATAACTTATGATTTTTGTGGGTTGAGTGATTTTTCCAGTTCCTGGCGGATGCTGTTCCGTACTTCATCGTTGAAGCCGTAGCGGAGCTTCGGAAACGTTTCGTGATACAATACGCCCCAGACTACGCGGTTATAGAGTGCCAGGTTCCTGCGCTTGAACTTGCTGATGCGGTCGTTGCGCTGGCGGTACTGCATATCCAGGAAACGGAGATAAGGAAGGATGCGCACGAAGACGGTGCGGTTCTCGCCCGATATCTGGCTGTCGAACGAGTGAGCGGAGAGCATGGTGAGCAATCTGCCGGTACGGCGCTTATAATGATTGCGTACCACGTTCTCCTGGGTGGAGTATATCTTCAGGATACCTTCCTGAAGAGTCTCGTGAACGAATTTCTTTTTAACAAGACTGTCTGTTACCATATTCTTTGTACATTACTAATTAGCAATGCAAATATAGTAACAGACAGACGAAGGGCAAAGGACTGCGACCTATCTCTTGAGGATGCAGATCCGATATAGAGGATACCCTATCAAGGGCGTAAGAATGGTGCAGAACAGAAGGTAGAGCACCCAGTAGGCGGGAACCCTGCTCTTGACCAGGAAAGGCATCAGTACTACTGCTATAATGGCGGAATAGCCTTGAATATATGTTATCAGTCCCATAATCTCGATATTTTAATGTGTTATTGATTCTCCGGGTGCAAAGATACACCGCTTTTTCTGAAAAACCAAATTTCTGTCTAAGAAAAAATGGCTACCCCTCACGGGCAGCCATCCTTTAAATTAGAGAAGTAAATTGTTTACCAAAAAAAATGGTTCTTAATAATAATTGCTTATATGACGAAAAAATTATTTTCCCGCAATCAGCTTTCCCAGCTTCTCGTGCATCTCCTTGAGCTGCTCCTCGGTGATGCCCGAGATATACATGCCGTTCATGCTGAGCATGTATTCGCATACCGGCTTGCCGGCGTTCATAACCTCGCACTCCTCAAAGATAGGGTGCATTCTCTCCTCCTCGATGTTGGCTGCAGCCTTAGCTGCAGCATCTGTATTCTTATTGTTCATAATCTGCTTAATTAAATTACTTGTCGTTATTGTCGTTCTCTTCATTTACAGAATCCTTGAGCATGCAGGCATGAAACATGGCTTTTCTGAAGTCTTCGTTGTTCTCAAGGGCTGCACATGCGATATGAGCGAGTTCAATATCTTCGCCGCCATTGCCTACGGCTAGGCCACGTGCATCTTCGTCGCTGGCGTTCTCGGTACCTGCGATAATGAAGAAGGCTCTCCTCTTGTCCTGCTTGGCCCATTCTTCCAGCATAACTGTCACCTTCTGGATAAACTCTATCGGCTTGATATCCTCGGGAACTGGGCAGGAAGTGCCTTTGCCCACTCTATCTGCCTGGGTGAAATTCTTATTGTTCTTCATCGCTCACTCCTCCATCTTTAGGCTTTGGTCGGCACCATCCTTCGGGGTACATCTGCTGGGAATCTTCGGCAAGATTTGCCCCCCCCGAATTGCGGTAAGCCTCGAAAATCTTGTGGCGCTGGTTCTGCAATGCCAGGTTCTTCAGGGCATGCTCGCTCTTCAGTCTGGCATACCCCTCGTTGAAATCCTTGTTTGCCTTGCTGAGGGTTTCGCGGATGTTGCACTCTGTCTGCTCGAATATTTTCTGCTTGTCGTTGACTTGCATTTTAAACGCAAGTTTTTCTTGCTGAAGAGCGCGGTTGGCGCCTTGACAGAAGGTCTTCTGGTCGTCAAGGTCCTGCTGAAGCTCTGAGCGCTTATGCTCATACTCCTCACGCTCCTTGTTGATGGCTTCGGTGTTCTCTACTAACTGACGGTGAAACTCGTCGGTGGTCATTACCTCGGCTGCTGCCTGGGTATTGATATTCTGTTCCTGATTGTTACTCATAATTAAAAATGTGAATTTAAACGTTTATACTCTGCCATGTTCATACCGCACGGCTCCATGTATATATCCCTGGTATCCGGTGCGGAATAATACTGGCCGTTGAGCCAGACGATGATGGCACGATCGTTTTTCAGATCCTTGTAGATTCTGATTCTGCCTCTGCGGTTTCTGTCAAGCCAGCACCACAGTTCTATCTTATCCGGACCCATGCGCTTGCCGGCGTACTGATAGTATAGCGTTCTCAGTACCGCATTGGCAAGCAGATGATGCGTGCGCTTGCGCTGTTTCTTCTTTAATCTTTTCATAATTCTGTTTGCGTTATTAATTCTTCGCTGCAAAGGTACGGAATTCCTGCCTTCCAGCAAAGGACAAACATGTGAGTGATGTATGGCTATTTCCCATCCCGCCTGTTTATCACGATAGCGATAGTTCCCACGCCCGTACCACTCTTCTTGAAGGCGCCTTCCTCTATCTCGTAAACCTGGGCGGAAACTTCTTCCAGGAATGCGCGGAAATCCTTGCATGCCTTTTCCGAAGCCTGCTGCCAATGCCTGGAAGTAATGGCTGCCACGGTTCCGCCGGGCTTGAGATCATGATACATCTGCATCACGTGCCTGATGTCCTGGTTCTTCGAGAAGGGAGGGTTGGCTACTATCAGATCGTACTCCGAAGGGTGCTCTGCCTGGGTGAAGTCGTCGCCTAGCAGGCGGATATGATCCAGCTTGGAAAGCTTCTCCTTATTCTCCGGCATCAGCTCGTAGCAATCTACTACCACGTCTGGCTGCACCCTGTGGATGGCATCGATGATGGCTCCTGTTCCTGCACTAGGCTCCAGAACCTTGCAGTCGGGACTGAAGTCGCCTGCCAGCGATACCAGCCAGTCGGCAACCTCGGGTGGCGTGGCGAAGAACTGGAAGTCTTTGGCCAGATTGCACCGCTTGCCCTCCATCAGTATGCCTGCCACTCGGGTGGCATCGAAGTCGAAGCTGAAGCCCTGCACCTTGCCGCCCGTCCATTTGCCGCCGGCTTCCTCTACCCAGAGCTTTACGTCGGCATAGGTCTTCTTGCTCAGCTGCACATTGGGCAGATAGAGTATATTGTCCTTGAACGTACATTGTTTGAGGACTTCCTCTGCTGACAGCTTCTTCCCGTCCTGCTTGCCGGAAGACTTGCCTTCTGTTTCGTCTGCAAAGTCAGGAGCAAGCAGGTAGGAAAGCTTTCGGGTGAGACACAGCTCTGCAGATTTCACTTCATTGAGTAACTTCAGCATTGCCTCAAAGAAGGATAAATCTACATGGCCGGTATCATCGTAGATGCTCACATCCTTGAATGAATCACAAGTTGCATGAACGTTCGCTATGCTACCACGTAACATTTCTATTAAAGTCTCTTTTTTGTTCGTCATGACTTTTCTGTAGATAAATCATTGTTGTGTCTAAGCTATTATGGCCAAGGAGTTCGGCAAGCTGCGTCACATCCTTGTTCTTCTTGAGATACTGCTTGGCAAAGAAGTGGCGGAAGGCGTGGGCGTGCATCTTGCTTTTGGCTATACCCAGATGGTCGCCCCAACTCTTCAGTCTTTCAGAGAAACCTCTGTCGGTCATGGGACCATACTTGCCTATGCAGAGATGACCCGTCCTGCCCGTCTCCTTCATATACTCCCTCACCTCCTGCTGAAGGCTTTTCTGAAAAAACACCTGGCGGAACTTGCTGCCCTTGCCCTTCAGAACCACCTCGCCATTGGCCACGTCCTCCCACGAGAGCTTCATGAACTCATGCAGGCGAAGGCCTGTAGTGGCAAGGATCCTCAGCCAGTAGTAAGGGTCCCGGTTGGGTTTCTGCTTCAGATAAGCCAGCAGCGACTGATACTCCTTCTCCGTAGGTATATTGTCTGTAGAGAGCTTGCGCTGAGTTTTCACCCTTTTCACGGAAATGGGCTTTTTCGCAAACTTGGAGTATTTCGCCAGGGCGCAGATGCGGTTGTTGATGGTGGCGGGCTTCATCTTCTGCTCTTCCAGCGTCTTCAGAAACCGCTTCACGTTTTCCTGGTTAAACTCGTCGGCATAAGAGAAGAAACTCCTGATAGCAAAACGGTAGGTTTCACGGGTACGTTCGCTGGCGTCCGACTCTGTGTCCAGCCATTCGATGAACTCGTTCACCTTCTTCTCGTTTCGGGCACAGATATCTTCTTTCTTCTCCAGCGATTTCACCTTGCGCTTTGCCCGGCTGTAGCCCACACCGATGAACGACAGAAAGTCGAGGATGGCGTCGGTGGCACCGGGCATGGTGGAGAGTTCTGAAGCATGAGCCTGCTTGTATCTCTGGTAACCCCTGCGGCTTATCTCGTCAGCTTCCTCAAGGAAGGTGAGGACGTATTTTGCCGCAAGCCCTATCTTGCGATAGGTGGTCCCACTCGAAGACAAATAGCCTAGATAGCTTGTGTAGTTATTTTGCCTGTCTGTATCCATAATCAATAAATTATAGTATTTATACTGCAAAATTACTTACTTTTCTATAAATTGAAAAAGACAGTTATTTTCCGTCCTCCTCTACCGGACGCCAATATACGGCGAAGGTGTTGCACTCGGCGAAGCTATCCGAATCGCTGTCCTCGGTCCAGATAAAGGGAATGCCGCCGTCGTAGCGCATTCCGTCGGCAAGCATCACGCTTTCGTGGTGGTCATCGGGTGTGCGAGGGTCACAGAATCTCACCTTGGCTCCCTTCCTGAAGCCGTCTGCCACCTTCAGGAACTCCTTCGACTTGTAGATAACCATCTTGTTGCCGGCTATCCAGAACTGAAGCAGCCCGCTGTGCGTCATGCGGCATACCATCTTGCTCAGTTCAAAACCATCCTTGTAGGAGATGGTTTTGCCGGCTGCAACACCTACCGTTGTCATCGTGGCATCGGGATAGAATATCCTATAGTCTTCCAGGTGTTCCGCAACTGTCGCCAAAATTTTTTTCTTCTCCTCCATAGCTACATCACCTCTCCTCCGAAAATAAAGCCACCAATCATGACTATAGCCATCACGGCAGAGAAGCCAACCATGGTCATCGCCACTTCGCCATACGTTACCGTCTCCTCGCAAAGGTAAGAGAAGGTCTCGCTCTTGGTAGTCATGAGACGCTTAGCCTCACGCTTGATTGCACACTTGAGGGATTTCATTCCCTCGTTCACATTCACGTGGATGCCGGCAGGCTTAACCTGCATCGCATCATTTAATAAAATAGAATTCTGCATATTGCATCATTTTTGTAAGCATGAGCAGCGCACTTGTTTCGTGAGAAAAGGGTGGCGGCTGCATTCCCCGTTGTTAACAAAGATGATGACTTATCCGAGAGGACAAATGAAATCTTTACGGTTCATGCAGCCGCCATATCGGTACACCTTTTTCCCGATGCCGGGAAAATGATACTCTTGGGCATAAAAAAAGCCTGCGGCTGAGAAGCCATAGGCGAAACGGTCGCCCTGCCGGATAGACTACTATCATCTTTGTTAACGTTGGCAAAGGTAAGAAGAAAATCCGGAACCGCCAAATAAAAACGGGGAAATTTTCGCACGATGAGAATAATTAACACTAAAAGATGCTGTAGAGCATAAAATCGGGGTAATTCGGGGAATTATTCGGAATCAATCGGAACGAAAAAGCCCCGATGCATTGCTGCACCGGGGCTGAGTTGAGTTATTGAACATGTTAGCTATGCTAACTGCAATGCGCCACAAGGCTATGGCGACTTCTGTCTTATGGGGAACGATGACCCCAGCCTCATTATATCCTGTCCGCAGCCGCACGCAAGCGATTGGAAACATCGCAAAGTGCTCCACGGAGCATAACCTTCTCCTCTTCGGTGAAACCGCCTACACCGCCATTTCCGTCAATTCCATCGAGCTTATGATAAAGCCATGATGCCGATTTTCCGAAATAGGCGTGTGCTATCTCGCGCCATGATACCGTCATCTGGATATCCTGTATGCGCTGCTTTACTGTGCTGTCCTTAGCCTGCTTCATTGTTATTTCCATAATCTTATGCTTTTTAATGCCCTCCCCGAAGGGAGGGGTTCTGTTAATACTTGGTGTAATACTCTGGTGGCTCAATCATCTCATCAAACAGCTGCTGAGCGTACCATAATAACTGTGGATTACCTCTAGGGTATGACTTTCGGAAGTTTCTGATAGCTTCTATCAGTTCTTCCTCTTTTTCTGTTACTAAAATCTTCTTCATATCGTTTTCTTTTAAGACGCTGCAAAGATACTACTATTTTTCGTAGTAGCCAAATATCTTATACGAAAAATCGTAGTATTAATTATATTTAAGCTTTCTATTCATGAAAAGGTAGAAAATGAGCGGGAAAAAGTGTATCTTTGCAGAAAAGATATGTTTCACCTATTAATATATATAAGGTATGGAAAAGATAATAACCGGCAAGGTTCGCAAGAACCTGAACGAGCACACAGCCCGCATCATCCTGGAACGCTCAGACAGAATGGCAAGCAGCACACTGGAGCAGCTCCGCAAGTCCACCGACCGTGCCTACACCATGACAGGGTTCCTGCTCACGGTGTTCATCGCCCTCACGGCGTTTGTATTCTCCAGCCCATCTTTATGGCAGCTCTCTACCGCTGCTGTTCTATGGGCAGGCATCTTTATTGCGCTATACATCATGGTAAACCAGGTTCTGTGGGTTCACCCTTTCAGGCATACGGGCAACGAGCCCAGGAACATGATACAGGAGGAAAACATCGACAGGCTTCTGAAGAACGGGCACAACCAGGAAGAGATGAACGCCCTATACTCCATCAATACCCTGCTCGATGCCATCAGCAATAACCAGGAAATCATCGACCGCAATAAGAGTATTCTTGCCAACCGCTGCGACCAAATAGAAAAAGCAATGACGGTGATCAAGTGTACTGTTATTGTCGCCACCATCATCACCGTCATCTCGTTTCTAGTCTCTGCTCTGGGGATGTATCACGGTTCCGCCATTTGAGCGGTCGTCTCCACCTCCACGCTGAGGAATCCAGTCGTCATCGTCTGTTGGTTTCATAATCATAAAAAAGGGCCCGTGCATCCGGAGAGCAGTCCTTCAGCACGAGCCACACAGCTGTATTTTATCACATGTCCACGCGCAGACTCTGCTCAATCTGCACATGGCTCTTCTTTAACCGTCATCATTACGCCTGCAAAGATAACACTTTTCTTTGAAACCATCAAACATTTTGCTGATTATTTTCAGAAAAGGCACGAAAAAGCCCCGATGCTCTCGCACCAGGGCAAATCCACAAATAGATATATTTGTATGATAGTTACAAAAGTAATTTTGCAATGAGAATTAATAACACACACCTGTGATACATCCATTAATACCTTAATAACCAATATGAGTATTTAAAAAAGATACACTAGAATTATCAACTAACTAACCTAAAAACATGATCTATCTATTATTTGTCCAACAAAATAATCTTGGGATATGAGAGCTGGGTATGCGGGTTCTGGCTTACCACATCCATGCGCACACCCTTGGTTCCATAGCGGAAGAAGAGAAACTTCTTCGGTATGCGATGAACAACCATCTGGAGGGTGTCACGGCTCTCAATGTGCACCTGCATGCTGTCGCCCTCGATTCTGCCCCGCAGGGTTATCCAGGAATCGCTCCAGGAAACAGTCTGCGGGGCATCGGGCGGTCGGTAGGAATTGGAAAGTGGCCGACTGCAGGTGTCTTGAGGTGCCGGCTGTATGGCTGCCTTCACGTCCACCTTGGTAGTGGTAGAGGTTGTAGCTGCCGCCATAATCCGGCTGTTCTTTATCTTGAGTTCCTTCCTGTTAACGGCAAGGAGAGAATCCGGACTGCGTTTCAGGTCAGACGTCTTCAACGTAATGGCTGATACGGAAGCTCTTGGCCTGCCTGACTGCGTGCGGCCTATCTCTACCCTGCCGTTGTGAAGGAGGATGTTCTGATTATCTTCTGTCCGTGCTGCCTCCCGGCTGAGGTCATGGCATTCTCGCAATGCCATGACCAATGCCAAGGGAATCAGCACTAACGTAACAACCTTTATGTAACTAATAAACCTACTAAACATTGAAAAACAAACAACATTAATAAACTAAAGAGAGTAATTATACGCACTTGCTCTGCACGGTCTTGATGAGGGAGGTAATGGTGGCGAGATAAGCAGGATCTGTAGCATACTTACACCCCGCTCCGTCACAGATTCTCCGTGCGAACTCAAACGGATCATTTCTGTATGGCCAGGCATCCTTATAGCCCGGCTTCTGGAAGAGCCGCTCATGCTCCTTCAGACAGTCGCCAATAGTCTCAAAATCCTTGAAGGCTCGCTCCACGGTATAGTACCAGAGGTTCTTGCCCTTCACCTTGCAGACCGACAGGATGCGGTCGGGCGCCTTGAGCTTCTGGTTAGGTGTCTTGAAATATTCGTGGGTCTTCACCATGACGATGGGACCGTCCCACTGGCTACCCTTGGTAATACCGAAGAGGTTAGCCTTACCGATGATTTTCTTTCCCCATCCCGTCTCCAGTATGGCCTGGGCAGTGATGAAGGAAGGATTTATCTCTGTTTTGGCTGCCAACGCCGCATAGAGCACCTGCTTGGCGAAGGCTAGCTGAGCTTTTGTTGCCATATCTTTACGTAATATATAATTAATAATGTATACCTATAGCCACCGACCGGAATTACGGAACATTGTCGGGTGCATCCTTTTCTGAAAAACTGATAGGCCCGCCGCCGATGTAATCTCCCTTGTCGTTGAAGTCCTTCATGCGCTTTACGAAGTTCTTCGGAAATATCGGATATATAGCCTGTATGTTCTCGATAATGGAGAATATCTCGCGCACCATCATGAACACGCAGATATAGGTTCCTATCCATTGCATCGGGCCAACAGTAGAGCCCTCTACGGTGGCATGACTTGCAAAATTACTCAAGATCATCAGGAAGACGTAGATCACGATCTTCTTCGTGAACCTGGAGAAGAAGGATTCGCTAGACGCATCCTTGTGGATAAGATGTTTCCATACACCCAGGAAGGTATCGATAGAGATGGCTATCGCTATCCACTTGGCAAACTCCCAGTCCTGATACACATACTGGAACCCTTCCGACACAGCCGTCAGAGGGAGCGAGGTGATTGCTATCATCGGTATATTTCGTTTATATTGTTTCATAACATTTCGGCCTTATGTTTCTAGACGTTGCAAAAGTACATAATTATTCCGAGAGGACAAAGGACCGCTAGCGCAGTATCTGGCGCATCCGGTCGTGAACGCCCAGGACGTCAGCACCGGTGGCATTGAGCATGAGGGTCCAGCCATAGCTCTGCAGCTCGGCAGAGACAAACGGAATGATCTCACAGTTGGTGATGCTCTCACGGTCCATCCAGTAGAGTTCGTCCATCTCTACGTCTGCCATGATGCGTGCGTGAACCTTGGAGAGCATCTGGAGGGTGCGGTCGTTGGCAATGACCCTCTCCAGCATATCCGAATTGTTGGGCAGCTTCATGGCTACCGTTACGGCTATGCGCTGGGTGCACTGGAAACTTCTGCGCCCGTCGCTCTGCATGTCCACCTCGCCGTAATCCACGAAGAGGAAGGAGCCGGTAAGCTTGTCGATGCGCTGCTTCAGCTCGTCAAACGACTGGCCGTATACATAGTTGTCTATCTCGGGAACCAGCTGCTTCTCCGGCAGGTTGTCCAGCGCACTGAGCACGGTGTTATATTCTTCCAGGTTGCTCTTGCCCTTGGTGGCAATGCCCTTGACGATACCTGCGGCAGCAGGAAACTTGGCGAAATACTCGAATAAATCCAATAACATAAGCTTTTACGTTTTTCTGGTTATATAATCTGTTTAACTACCTCGAGAGGAAGTCCTACTTCGTCGGCTATCTTGGCCATTTCCATTCCGGACGCCTTCAGGCTCTTCACTCCCTCGATGGTCTTCTTCCGGAGAATGCGCAGATAGGTGAGCACGTTCATCTGCTCCACCTGGTGCACATTGCCAAGGCCGTCCTTCGAGAGGTCGTAGAGTGCGTCGGTGGCATCGGTGGTGATGCTGCTGCCCTTCTGCGGCAGGAACTTGGTGAGCAGGGAGAATTCCGTCTTCGAGAAGAGGAAATTGTTGACTGCAGTAAAGTTCAAGGCTATCGCCCGAAGCGTATTGGCAGGCAGTTTTCTGAACTGCAATGCCAGCTTCTGGGCTTTCTCGGACGAGTACTGCCCCTTGCCGAAGTAGAGTACTGCAGCCAGCAGCGGCAGGCTTTCCTCGCCCATATCCAGCAGCTGGCGTGCCTCGATATACTGCAGGGCTGTGAGTGAGCAGGTGAGCGACTGGAAGTCGGTATTGATATCATAGCCGTAATAAGCCTTCTTATCTATAAAGATGATGGGCAGCTGCTGACGGCAGAAACAGAGATCGAGCACAAACTTATCGTCCTTCTCCTGAAAGATGAAGGTAATCTGACTGGCTATCGACATGAAGTTTTCCAGAACCTTCTCGTCTCGCTTGATTCTGTTCAGGTTCCACTTCATCATGTAGCAGAGGAACAGGCATTTGACGGCGCCTGGTGGATACTGCCCATTCTCCATGAGTGAAAGCAGCTCTATCAGCTTCAGATACTGGTCAGAAGTGAGTAGTTCCCACGAGTTCGGGATTTCGTATACCTTCCCGTTTGCTCTTACGGATATCGTCTTTTCCATAAGCTTATGGCATTAAGTACATGTTGTCGTCCGGACGGTTCTCGGCAGAGAAGGAAAGGAAATCGTTTCCTTCCTGAGCATCGAGAAGCATATCCACATTATGCAGCAGGTCTTCTACCTCCCCGTCTAACTGTGTGGCGAGCTGCAAGGCGCGGCTTGCCTCGTCGCTGCCAGAGCGGGTAGCAGTGTTGTCATCGAAGAGGTTGCGGATAGTGGCAGGGAACTCCAGGATATCGAAACGTCTCAGGGCCTTTGCCACGGTCTTCTTCACCAGGGCACGCTTGAGCATAGGCAGCGCCTTCTGGGCAAACTCTACGAACTCCGGATCTTCCCCACCCTTCTCCAGCCGGTCGAAGTATGCGCCGATGTTCTCATCAAGCACCTCCTTCTGCAGGGGAACACAGCGGAAGAAGAAGAGATACGAGAGGTCGATAGGATAGATTTCGTCGAATTCATCGGCAGTATCCACCTTCAGTTTGCTGAGCATCTTGTAGTAATTGGTCTTGCGCCAATCCTCCATGACAAGACGGATATCATCGGTTTCATCGGGGCTTATCTCTTCGGCAAGTTCCGAAATCAGCGAATCCATCGCATTGAAGTAGTTCTCCATATAGGAACGCTTCATGCCTTCCAGTTCGTACTTGTAGAGGTTGATATCGTTCTTCCGGCGGTTCACGGCATCGAAGACAATCTGGGTGGCTAGCGTAAGGTTCGCCATGGCAGTGCGGAGAAAGTCCTTGATGCAGCTATCCTCTTCCTGGATGGCTACGATATCAGAGAACGTGCTGCCGCCAATGATGGCGACAACACGCTTGCTGGCAACTACGGCAGACCCCTGAAGGCTGTCGAAGTCGGAGCTTGTATCAGCACCAGGTGCGCAGTTGCAGAACTGCGCATAGCTGCTGAAAAGTTGATTGAGTTGAAATTTCTTTTTCATGCCTGTTGCTGGTTAAGTCGTTGGGATGGTGTAATGTCTTCCTGCCGCTGGGGAACCTCACGGTAGAAACCGAGTCGGCAACCCTGCTTGTAGAGTTCCGGGAAGTTCATGCGCAGCGCCCAGTTGAGCGGTTCTGCACAGACCTCATCCTCAGAGGTGAGCGACATGATGTAGATGAGATAATTATAATAGGTATCGCTACCACTCTTGGAAATGACCCCATCCTTGTCTACTGCAGATATGGCAGCATCGAGACCTACTGAAGAAAGGAGGGCTTGCTCGGTGCGCTTGTCGTAGGAGATGAGCGCCTCGATATATTCCTTATACTTGAGATCGATAGTCTCCACCTTCCATGACTGTTCATGTCCCTGAGCATCCATGAAGGAGATGGAGGAGAAACCCTTGCCCTGGTTATCTGCACCGGAAAGATAGGAACTGAACTTGCGGACCTCATCGCGGACGTAGCGAACCATGCACGACTCCTTGAAGTCGGTTCCGATATCGATGCCGTTGTACTTCAGAAGCTCCAGCCCCTTCGACTTGCGCCGCTTATTCTCCTCGCAGAGCTTGGTCATCTGGGTGCGCTTGCTCTGGATCCAGGCGTTCGGAATGATGACGTGAACCTTAGCTGCCAGCGAGTTTTTCAGAAAACTGTTGATGTATCGGGCTGTCTTGTTGCTACCCTGGATATACGGACGGGCGCCCTGATGGGTTTCGTTGGCTCCGTAATATTCATCTACGGATTTCTCCCTGTGATGGGAGATCGCAGCGTAATGGTAGTTGTCCACCTCGTTGAAGCTAAACTTCGGATATACCTGGTAACCTGTTAAGCCATAGGAGAAACGACCTACTATCACCTGCTTGAAGTCGCTATAGGAGACGAGTTCTGAAGCCAAGTCCTGACGGGTAGTTGCCAGTCTGCAGTACCGGTTCTCCATCGCTTCCAGTGCAGCCACCGGCTTGCCCATACCTATCATCTTGCCGCGAGTGAAGCGCCACTTCACGAAGAAGTCGCCAAAATAATAGAAGTTCTTGATGCAGGTCTTGCAGAATTCCTCGACCGAAGGAATGCCGCGGGAGCTCCAGGAGTCGAGCCATTCCATTACTTCGGGCTGCTCCTCGTACTTGCGTACCAGCTTGCCGTTCTCAATAGCCTGCTTGTATACGGCGAGTCCGTGACCATAGAGCATCTTGATCTCCTTGGAATAGAGACGAGGGAGCAGTCGGTTCTCCTTAATCTCCTTGGTCACTTCGTCGCATTGCTGGTTGTTGTAGCCACGCATCAACACCTGATATCCCTGTATGCCCAGGTAGTGATGCTGCTGCATCCAGAGCGTGCCTCCGAACGGAGACTCCAGAAGTGGCGACTGGAAGAGCTGCTCTGCGCCCAAGGCAGCACCCTCGCCCAGTTGGAAGGTAAAGGTGTTGTCATCGGCGAGATAGATGCCGGCGTTGCCATACATGTCTATTTCATAATCCTTGTTCATAGCCAATTTATTTTGTGAAGTTTAAATCCGTCCTGAGGGAAGCCCATGTACCTGATGAGGATGCGATAGCACATCTTAGGTTCTCCATCTTCGTCTGTATAGAGGAGATAGTTCTCCCCGTCAATGGCGAAGCGTTCCTTCGGCAACTGGGTGCGGTACTTGCAGTGGTGACGTATCTGCAGCTTGGCACTCGCCTTCCCCTTCTGCCTCGAGTAAGGAAAGAAGACCAGGGTAAACTCCCCATCTGGAAGCTTGCTGATCTCCCTTGCCCACTGCAGTGCCGTGATACCATCCATGATGATGTTCTTGGTTCCTTTCTTGCTCATAACGATGCGAAGTTAGCGAAAAATTATTGCCCTGCAAAAGACCGGGTGCACCCCTGGGGCGTCATATTTCCGAGAATCGTAAGGGCTGCCCCTCAACCTTCCTTCCCAGCGGTGCGTGCACGTTTGGGTGAGGTGTTTTTGAGAGTTTTTCTCTCTGCCGGTCCGCTTGGGCTGAATATCAGCTTTTTAGCATTTATACCCTTTCATTTTCCGTAAATTATTGATATTTTCGTGAAAATTATTACTGCAGGAATGCAGCATTATTCCGCGTTTATATCTCGAAATTGTCCGGCAAATCGGTAGGATATGTACTTAATTCCGCCTTCACGGCATCAGAATAAAGGCCGTAGAGCAGATAAATCATCGCAGAAGGCAGCTGTGTGGTGAGTCCTGCCTGGTTCTTCAGTTGCTGTTTCTTCTCTGAGCTCTTATCAAGTTCTATCTTCCCGTCCGTTTTCTTCAGAGGGGATATCATGATGGCAGAGCAGAGGTTCTTACACTCATTCTCATCGATACGGATGACAGGCAGGAGCGGACTGCGTTCGCCGAAGAGCATCTGACAGAGCTTGAACTGCTGCCAATGGTATATCGTTGGCGCATCTTCGTTATAGAGTATCACCATGAAGCCATACGACTCCAGGGCAGCCTTCAGATTGAGCGAGTCAGTGGTTATCTGTTCCCGTTCCTCCCTGCGCTTATTGCCGGCGCGGTCCGGGTAGAGATAAATGGTCTTATTGACGGCTGCAGATCCGAAGAACTGGTGCACCTCTGCCACCAGGTCGTTGTAATCCTTGGGCAGGAAGGCAAAGAATTCCTTGATGATATCGAGACGCCTGCCGTAATCCTTCTTCTGAGCTACGATGAGCGACTGGAAGTTGCCAGGGTCATATCCCATGTAGAGCGGTTCCTGATGGTCGTAGTGAAGAAGGTACTCTGCCGTAAGGATAAACCTGTCCTTAAGATTCAGGCGAAGAATGGAATCATACTTATAGCTATCCTTAAACTGATGCCTTACGTGGTCGTAGTTGATGAAGAACTTGTTGGTCACCTCCTTGTGCCGGATGGCGCAGATGGCGGTGAGGAATTCGTCCGTGTCAAGGGTATCCAGCTGGGTCTTGAAGAACTTTGGCCCGAGAATGTCCTTGTTGCAGAACGAGGAAGCACGGATGTAGTAGATGGCATTTCGCCTCATGTCAGCAAGACGGGGTTTCCATCGTGCCACGAAGGAATTGAGCTTTACTGACTCCAGACGCATCTTCTCCAGTAGAACAGGATCCTTGGAGTCTCGCTCCTGCTGCTTGAGAACGAAGAGACGGTAAAGGCTCCTGTTCAGTTCCAGGGATACGGTGGCTATCTCTTCTATGAGCTTCGGGTTCACCTTCTTCTCGTACTCCTCGAACCAGTCATCTTCTCCGAGGTCTACACGGGCCGTATCACTCACGCCCGTAACTCCCTCGTAATAAGCAGAACACCGTACATTGGCTGGACCTCCACGTAAAGACGGGAAGAGTCGGGTCTTCAGCTTCTCTCCACTATTGTGCTTCATCTCTTCCACGAAGGCGTGCACGGCATTTCTACCTGCCACAGATTCCGGCTGGTCGCTTGACACGAGCTGAAGGTGGGCGCCATTGCGGAATATTACACTATGCTTGGCATAGGCTATCGGGTATCGGGGCTTCCGGAAGTGGGAAGGCAGCGTGCTCTCCCCTACCACGTAATCTATACCATATTCCAGCATTGACCTCTGCTGCCCGTTCACCACAACCTGGCGGGAGAAGTATGCCTGGATGTTTGGCCAGACATTGGTCATCAGTGCCACATAGGTCTTGTGAACCAGGAAAGATAACTCTCCCGGCATATCGTTGGCCACACGTATCAGGCGAGGACCCGTCACGCCTTCAGTCTTACCTCCGGCACGGGCAACCTCTGCAAAAAGCATATTTGGGTCGATGATGTTGGCAAGCAGCTGCATGTGGTTCATGTAATAATGCTCGAAATCCCCAAGGGTATTATCATTCAATATCAGTTGGCTCATCACTTAAATCCTCCACTATTTCTGCTTCCTGAATATCAGCATCACGAAGCAATCGTTTCTTTTCTGAACTCTCGATAGGCAGACCATCGATGAGTGAAATATAAAAGCCCCGGTTGTGCTTGGCAGCAATCTCTTTAAGGTTCTTTTTCTGAAAACCTAGCTCTTCAGGGGTAACCTCTGGGGTAATGAGGAATACTACACCAAGGTCTCGGTCAGCTTCTGCCTGCTCGGAAGCACGGCGTCTGCATTCCAGCGCCTGGTCCATGCATGCCTTCTGCATCTTGTAGTCTCGCTTGGCAGAACAGAGCTTGGCAAGGTCTTCATACTTGTTGGCGAAATCGTTCTCCCATACCTTGATGCTTACATTGCAATCTACATTGAAGTAGGATATCGCCTGATTGATGCGGGTCATGCAGGTGCGCACATCGAGGGTAATCTTCTGCTGCGCAGCTATGCGCTGCTTGAGCTGACGAGCTCCACGGGTAATGTTGCGCTCATACTCGTAGATTTCAACAGCCCACTGCAGCTGCTTCAGAAAGATCTGCACATCCTCCGGGATACCTTCACCATCGCCTGTTGTCAGGTATGTGGTGATAAGATCCGGATGCACACTCTCCAGTTTCTCTATCTCGCTTTTCATACGCCAAACAGCTCCTTCCTCAGCTTCAGTTCTTCGCGATCCTGCATTCGCTCGTTCAGTAGCTTGATAGCGTCGAGATCTCCATTGGCTGCCTGCTCAGCTATCTTCTCATCTGCCTTGAGCTGAGCCTGCTCAAGCACACCTCCGTTCTTGACCATCGAAACGCAGGTTTCTGCAACCTTTCGTAATTCCGTCTTATCCATCTTGTCCGTCTGATTTATCTGATTTGTCACTATACTGCTCCATCACCATCTTGAACATGCGTTCACGCTCCTGATGACGCTGGAGGTTCTCACGGTCGCTGGCACGTTTATCCTTGCGATCATCTCTTTTAATGTAACTCTTGTAGCGCTTGATATTATCGAGCACGTTCTTGTGCTTATGAAGAAACTCGGCAGGATCCTTCTTGAAGAGCTTCACGAGTTCATCGAATTCCGACTTACCCTTCAGCAATGGATGCTTATATAGGAACTTGCCGGTATCGTTGTACGCCTTCAGTTCCTCGAAGGCTTGAAGGTTCCTGATGCGGAGTTCTGCCATGGCAGCCACATCTCGCTCCTTCGGCTTCTTATCCAGGAGTTCGTCGAGTTTCTTCATCTTACGCCAGGTGTTGATACGGTCGTTGTAGATGACGGTAGCCATCTGCACGTCCTCATTATAGAGATTATCCCAGTCGATGTTAGGATATTCCTCTTCCTTTTGAACTACTTTTTTTTTGAGTCATCAACCTCCTGGCCAGCGCCATTCTCTCCTTCATCTGAAGGCTTGTTATCCGGAGCTTCTTCATCTGAAGGGCTATCTTCCGGAACTTCTTTATCTGAAGGCTTGTCATCCGGAGCTTCTTCATCTGAAGGGCTATCTTCCGGAACTTCTTTATCTGAAGGCTTGTCATCCGGAGCTTCTTCATCTGAAGGATTATCTTCCGGGGTTTCTTTATCTGAAGGATTATCTTCCGGGGTTTCGCCCGTTAAAGTATTACTTGAAGTACCAAGAGGGTCTTGATTCTCATTCGCTAAAGTATTACTTGAATCACCGATAGGATTTTGCTCCGCTCCGGTTAAAGTTTTACTTGAAGCATCATTTGCGTTCTCATTTAACTTCTCAAAATAGATTCGATGATCTACAATGTCTGCTCCATCACACTCGTCCAAAAGAGCATAAAGGATCTCGTCCGCATAACGCTTAGGGTCACGGGAGAAACGGGTAAGCTTAGCATGGCGAGGGTTAACATCCTCCAGGAGAGCAAGGTCGGCTTCAGCATGGCTGCTCTCTCTGAGCTTATTGAATAATTGCAATTTTTCTCTTCTGTTCATAAATTATTATATATTATAAAAGGTGCGCCACCCTTTTGATGGCGACACACCTTAAAGTAAAACATCTTAAAATTAAATGAAGCTATCGCGTTAAGAAAGTGTATTCTTAGAAGAAGGCGATGATGCTACACTCTTCTTCTGGTCATCACTTGTATGACTTTCGGCATCAGAAGAGACAGCTGCTGTGACTCCAAGCGGATCTTCTGCGTACAGGCAAGGGAGATCGACTGAAGTGCGCTTGAAGGTAAATGTAGTATAGCGGCCATCCTTATCGTCCTTGGTCTCAGTATTGTTGAGAATCATAGGACGCTCAGGTTCTCCGACGATGTACCATTGAGTATCCTTCACGTGCTTGTACAGAACGATGAACTTGCCTCCAGCATACTGCTCAATGAAATTGTAGAGTTCCACACGGGTACCACCCATGATGATTACCAGGTTATTCTCTCCCGAAGTCGTAATATCTCCCTTCTCGGTGGTAGCAGTAAACGTCGGAATGTCGTGAGCATCAAAAAGGAAAGCTCCAAGTCCTTCAGCAATTTCCGTCTTGAACGGAATCGCCTTGACCTTCCGGTCTTTATCCGGTTGAGGGAAAGCCTTGGTTATATCGACAAGAGATGTCGGTACCAACACAACCTGGTAGGCAATGGCAGAACCATGGGTATCGCGGTCGGTCACGTCGTCAATAGATGTCAGAGCGACGAACGCTGCCATGGAGACTCCTCCACCTACGCCTGCAGTAGGTGTAGGGTCGATAAGCATCTGAAGAAGTGATACGATGCCTAACAGCATGATGACCGTCATGAAGAGCATGCGTCCCTTGTGCTGGGCATAATGGTAACCCTGGTTAGGGTTGTAAGTACGATGGCGTACTGGAATATTGTTTTTCTTCATAATTCTTTTCGGAAAATGTAGGCGGGGTTCACACCCCACCTACTAGTTTAATAACAAAAAACATTATATATTATGAATTAGCGCCCGCCAGGAACGTTAGGCTGGACTGCCTTGTTGATGGTTCGCTTGCCACCTACACGACGCTCAAGTTCACGGAAATTGCCGTCCTTACCAAGAATGACCATAATATAGTCGCCTACCTGGGTAGGAGTCCATACTGCAGTAATGTTGGCAAACTTACCGCTCTTGGCGATAGTGAGCTGGTGCTTGGTGGCACCCTCACCAATCTCGATACAGTAGGCAACGCCAGCCTTTGCATTCTGGATATCCTCGATAGTGGTTGCAGTCGTGGTCTCGTCGGTAATCTGCCAGAAACCGTTTGCACCATTAATCTCTGCACCGATGACAGTAGCAGGGAGGTTAGTGAAAATCTGCTGGAACTCGTAGTCGTTGTCGTCCATGGCAGCCTTGCTGTCAAACTTACGACCGGTGAATGCTGCACCGCAGCCTTCCTTCCAGGTGCTCCAAGCGCGAACAGACTCCATCTGCTCCTCCATTCTGACTGCCAGCATCTCACCTGGGAGATACTCGATGAACTGGATATTGCCTGGAACATCCATGAACATCCAGCAAGACTTGCCCTCGTATGGCAGCCACTTAATCTGGATGGTAGAGTCCGGAACACGGTTCTTGTAACCGTTAGGACCTGTGAAGTCCTGATCCTTGCCGTAGGTCTCACGGCAGTTGGCAAGCCACCAATCAATGTGGTTCTCGTTGAGGTAGAGAACGTGGTTGTCGATTGTCATGCCCTCGGAGAGGTGGGTCTTGACATCGGTAATAAACTCCTTAACCGCATCCAGCATATTGGCCGAAGTATAGGTATTGTAGCTCTTGTTGGCAAATGGCTTGATGCTGTAATCGTGAATATAGCGAAGCAGGGTGTACCAGATACCTGTCCCCGCATTAAGGAAGCTTGAAGGCTGGCCAGTCTCTGGCTTCACGTAGATACCACGCATACGGCGCTGGTTCTGTTCGTCCTGAGCCTTCTTGAGAAGGTTGAGCAGGCAGAACTCAATCATAGACCACTTAATAGGGTCAGAACCCTCCTTGTTGAGGTAAGCGATATACTTACGCTCCAGTTCCTTCATCGGTCCGAACTTCACCTTGATCATGGCGTCATCTACGTAACCCATCTCGTTCTCGAGCTGCATGCCACCCTTGTAGATTTCACCCTCCTGATATCCCTGGGATACTTCATCGAAGAATGCATTGAAAAGAACATCACGGTCCTGAACGCCATAACGAACAGGGAAGAACTCTGTGAGATTACGAAGCTCAAGAATGCGTGCAATGAGAGCATCCTGGCGAAGGATAACGAACTGGTCGCCCAATCCGGCATTATTTACACCGTTGTAGTTGGTTGAGAACTGACCGGAAGCGAGAGCCTTGGTATCACGGAGCTCGTTACGACTCTGGTGGTAATTGTAGCGCTGCTGCAGAGCTGCCGCATACGCCATTGCTTCCTTACGGAAAGCTATACCGGTTGACTCGTCTGGAGTAGAGGAAGCCGCAAGTGCAGGATTAACCGCAATCTGGTTCCAGCGCTTCTTCATATCAAACATAGAGTGTTCGATGCCAAAGAGATAATTATCGTTCGACTCGAAACCGTTGATAGGAATAGAAGGTGCGGTTACACGGGCAGATGGCTTATCAGGGGCTGTCTCGCCTGCCATCTTCTGCATGTTGGCTGTGAGATTGGTGATTGCCTGAGCGAGCTGCTCGAAGCTGACGTTCTGCTGGCTGTTCTCGGTCTTCTTGCCATTGTCATCATCACCATCATCATCGTCATCAGGATTATCATCCTTAGACTTACCTGCCTTTGATACTATTGCATAGAGAGCATTGATCTGCTCCTGATGCTTCTTCTCGTCGGCGGCACTATTCTCTGCTGCGAGGTCATCCATGAGAGTACTCTGGTACTCCTTCTGATACGCCTCGCAAAGAGCCTTGTACTCATCTGCAGTAAGGCTCTTGTTCTCGAATTTCTTGGTGAAGTCAAGTTTCTCGAGAATTGCGTTAAGTTTTGCTTTGAAATTCATAAATTAACCAATTAATTTAAACATTAAAACAACTAAAGATCAAACAAAAAACTAATATTAAGCATTAACTAAATCCGTAAAGATTCTGCGCTCCCGTGTAGGCTTCGCCAAGCTGGGCTACTTCGGCTATCGCCTCCACCAAGGTACGCTTGCCGTCAATAAGCCCAATCTCTTCGGCTGGAGCTGTATAGAAGCTCTCTCCCTGAAGAACCGGTGCGTCATCTCCCAGTTCTGAAAGCTTGGAGCGCATAGCTTTCACTTCTGCCAGGAACTGCTCGTTCATCGGATCGAGAATATTCTTAATGTAATCCTCAGACTTCCCGTCCTTCAGATCATCAAAAATCTTATTCTTCATAGATGATTTCGTAGCCTTGGCCACAATCTTCTTTAATCCCAGCTTCTCGAAGTATGGTTCGAAGTCCCAGAATGAACACATGGTTCCAATGCATCCAACGAAGTCGTTGTTGGTCGTAGCGTAAAGTTTCTGACCATGGCAGCCAATATAATAAGCCGCAGATGCGCAATATTCCTCATAGATGGCGAGGATAGGCTTTTTGGCGTTCCGCAGAGTCTCGCTCAGTCGGTCCATGTACCAGGCTTCTCCTCCAGGGGAGTTGATATGAAGGAGGTGGGCTGATATCTGAGGGTTATTCTCTGCGGCCACAATGTCCTGCTCCATCTGCTTGGAAGAGAAGTGCCAGTAGCTGTTTGCTGTCACTACACCAAACACACGATGATAGGCGATAGTCCCATCACTTAAAGATGGTGAATCAAATTCGTCCGTGAGCTGTACTTCCTTGGTATCGTCGCGCTGGGATATCTTGGAACATATCAACTGAAGAGCCTCATGAGTCTCATGCTGATAATAAGTATGCGTCTTGAGATACTCTCGAATCTCAGCGTCCGTCATTACCTGTTCTTCTTTTTTCTGCTTTGAATTAACCATGACGCCATTCAATGGGAACGCTGTCACCATCAACTGGCGGTAGGCATCCTCAGTAATCCATAATGGCAAAGTGGAAAGCAGAAGGGTCTGTATTTCGTTCATCTTGATTAAGTTTTCTACAAAGGTACATATATATAATAGGTATAGAAAAGACCTCAATCCAGCGGGTTCGCAAGCATTTTGCACTTAACAACAAGCTTCGCCTTATTCAGATGTCTGACGAGCTGAACCTTTGCCGGTATTGTTTCTGTACCTATGTCATACGTACGTGCATCAGGAAGTCCAACACTTGCGAGCGTGACGATAGCACTACGAGGAGCCTTCAGTTCGTTAAAAATGCTCTCGTCCGCGATATCAACAATAAATGTCTTACTACAATCCCAGTATACACCTCCATTTTCTTCTGTCATCGAAGGTTCGAATGTGAACGGATCGGCGCTAAGAACGATGTTTCTTTCTGCGCCTCCGAGAGAGGAAATCATTAAAAGACAGGAAAACTCTTTCATAACGTTTACTTTTAGAGTGATTATTACTAATTTATGAGTGACAGATTTTTATACTCGGTATGTATTAAAAATAATTAAATACCTCGTTTTTTTTGGTATTTTCGAGGAACCTTAGGAAATAGGCGCTGTCTGTACCGGTAAAAGTTCTTCAGAAGCGCATCGGACGATATAGACTCAAGCCTATAGGTTCTGATGAAATCCTCGACCACATCCTGGTTCCTTTTTGGTCTTCCCTGCTCCTCATTCTCGAGCATAAGCCGATGGAACTCGAAATTGAAGAGAAGACGGATGTGCTCCTCTATCTTCTTAGCTGCTGCATGAGATAGATAGTTATAATAAGCAGGATCCTTGCCTGGATGACCGTCCATGTTCGAACGACGGGATGGCAGATAGATCTTGAGATTACAGTCCGGCGAAACCAGGCTGTGCGAGTCCGGCTTGGCCATACAGTTCCACACCACATGATACAGATCTGTAGTGTAAGGGATTTTTATTCCACCCGTTTCTGGTTCAATTTCCAGCTTTTTTTGAATGTACTCTGCCAGATATGGCTCGATTCTGACAGAAGCGATTCGTTTCGAGAGACGTTTTTTTCTTTCCATATTATTTTTGCTTATTTTTGCTTCCTACCGTCCTACAATCCTACAAACTGCAGGTATTCAAATGCAAAGATACTAAATATCAGCGAGTTATGCAAATTTATTCAAACATATTTTCGTCCTACACACTCATTTTTTCGTCTCCTACACGTCCTACAATCCTACAAATTGGGGTATTTTGTAGGATGGAAATGTAGAAAACGGCAAAATGTAAAGAATCCTTATTTCCTACATCGTCCTACAATCCTACACCAGTTCCTACAAACATACCAAACGTAGAAATACATCATAAGATACTGATAATAAGATAAATAGATAATAATAATAGTTTGAAAAGAAATGCATTTGTAGGATTGTAGGATTGTAGGAAGGTGTTTTTCTAAAAATTATTTTCAAAACATCGCTTTTCACGGTTATTTTTGCAAAATTAGGGGGTACGGGGGATTTTGCGCGCTCAGACCACACGTATATGTAAAGAAATGCCCACGCTAGTCCTCTCGGATTTACGTGGGCAAAATTATGCAAAATTCAACTCATTTTTATGTGGAAAATCTTTGGTTTTCTCGAATATTTTTCGTATCTTTGTATCGTTAAATTGGGGAATTCGTACCTGATGTAAGGTAGTAAAAACAGCCCTTCTAGAATGGCGTTCCTCCCTTCTTTCCGGCGTCAGTCTCATCAAATGGGATGGTTCCTGGCACATATTCCACTTCCTGTCCGTTCGTGTCTGCGGGTGGAGCGATTCTGCTTGAATCCTGCTGGTTTTGATCAGCCTCGCCACTTATAACCTCACCACGCCTGAAATCGATGTTGTACATCTCCATAAACTTGTCGTAGTCGATGATGATTGCACTGGTAGAGGTGGAACGTTCCTTGCGGACCCTAACCATTGTCTCCTGGTCATCCTGCTTGGCCACTTCCACCGTTTCCTCCCAAGTGAAACGTCTGGATGGTACAGTTCCAATATATGATGGATGAGAGCGGAGATTTTGTTCGAGTGTTGACAATGTAGTATTCTCACTGTTGTATCCACTTCTGTCATATATGGAGTATATGCTGCTCAGACGCAGGAAGAGTACATGAGTACCAGGGTCGAAGCCGAATGTTTTCTTGTCTCCATGGGAATCCTTGCCGGTAACACTCTTTGGCTGCTCGATGAGCATCTCTCGCCCTACAAGTACCTGCTTGGTATCAATCATATTGTTGACGGCATTGAAGAACATGGCAAGCTTATCGGTGCTACGGATCAGTGACAACTGGAACTTAATCTTCTCCTGTACGAGGGAGAAGAACTCCGCATACGTAAATGGCAACTTGAACTTGGAGTATTGTTCTACAAGTTTCACCATGCCCAGGAATAAGGAAGCAGTCTTCATGAGTCGGTCCATCTCTCCAGAATTAATTACGTCGCTTTTAAGCTCATTGTAGGCTTCCTGCTTGAGCGCACGGAAATGATCCATAACTACGGGTCTCAGCGACAGCACTTCCAGCAACACGTTAGATAGCCCTACATTTTTCTCTATATTCTTGAGCTCCTCAAACAGCTTAGCCTCCTCCGGAGTTCTGTTCTTAGGCTTAGGGACCTCGCAGATGATGACACGACTCATCAGGGCATTATCATCTCGCTGGGGAGTTTCCTGGCCGCAGATAATAACTGGCGCGAGCACCTTATCATTTTCGATATCCCTGCCAGAGGTTCCTCGCCGTTTCTGCTTACCGTCACCATCATACACAATACCCTTCAGAGCTTGAAACTTGGTGTCTGATATATCTTTGTTGTTGTACTCATCGAGAACTACCGGAACATCCCTGAATGTGCCCATTATCGTACTCATGGCTGCATCGGTACCTGTATTGAGGTTAAATATCGGGATGGTTGGACTTATGAACAGAGAGCGGATAGATATCGCAATCTGAGTCTTACCCGAAGACATTGGGCCCATAAAGAACGGTGCGGTAAAGAGTCTGTCAAGGCAGTGTATATTACTTCGGAAGGCGCACATCAGCGCGAAAACGATTGCCCATTTCCCGTTATCATTAATTTTGTACACCTTATTCATCAAGGATGCCCACTGTTCGAATGTAACCTGCTTGGTGATTGGAATATCATCGTACACCAACTGAGATATCAATTCGTACTTATCGGATTGCCTTCCGGATCCGGCGTATATGGTAGAGAAGGCAGGGAGGTAGTAATTCATGTGATTATGAGTCACTACGCCTAGTTCGTTGACCTTCTCGAACACATATTTACCGTTTTCGTCTTCATGCGCTATACCATTGGCGAAGGCGAAGAACTGCTCATCGGTCTTTCGGCTCATTCCTTCAGACTGCTGATTGCCATAAGTCTGTATCTCGCGGCATTGTACGAAGTGACGACTCATATACTCCTTGATACGTCTCCACTGCCATTCTTCACCATCAGTGAAGTTTACTCCCTCGTAGTTGATAAGAACATCCTCGATAGTACTCATCTTCTTCAGAGAACTCGACAGAACCTCAATATACAAGGGCTTATCGAAATAACGGCGGTTCACCTTCAGTACGCGCTTGTTCTGCTCGAAATCCTCATTGAAAATATGAAGCAGAGGAACCATGTAGAAGTCTGCAACCTGAGAGAATCCACGTCCGTTCTTATTTTGAAACATATAGCAGACTGGTATGCCCTGCTTATTCAGGCGAGGATAATACTTGCACTCGCGAAACATCTGGGCGTACTCGCCTTCCCTCGCGTAGCTAGGAACCTCGTCTCCGTCGAAGTCGTCATCATACAGGTCGTCTTTCAGGGCATTCGCTTTCATGACATTCTTGCGCTTGCTGACGAATGGCTTACGGATCTCATCGAACTGCCCCTTAGACAGACCAAGTTTGCTGCAGTAATGATTCTTGTTTACTGTAATTACCGTCTCTTCTGCATAGCTCGTCAGCTCTATACACCTGGTAATGATTGGAACCTTGTCGCCAAGGAATCCAGACAGTAGATCGCCATGTATACGTATATAGAAGTCTATGAACGACTCTACCATATCCTCATGCATTACCCGTATCTGCGAGATACCCGCCTTATACATCTCCACCAGGGTAGACAGATAGCTACTATCCTCTCCTGTAGTGGAATCTATGCTGCAGCCCTCTTCAGTGGTCGCAAAATAACAACAGATACGACGTAGATTCTGTATATCAGTAGAAGAAGGGGTTCCGGCAGCATATACGATAGGATTGTCACCATAAGACTCCATGAAAGCATCGATTGACGATGTTACGACTGCCGGCTCATTATTTCGCAAGTTTTCCTTGAGATTATCCATGCCAAAGATACCATGCTGCATATCCTCCTTTTTGACACTGTCAATGTTGCGACGGATGTCTCGTACCTTATCCTCCAGGATTGTCATCTTGGTATCAAAATCCCTAGCCATGCTCTTCATATACTCAAGACGGAGTCCTGCGTCATGGACGCATGCAACCAGGTTAGATATAGTATTCATAGCCGAAGCTATAACGGCTTCATCCTTGCATCCGCGAGGTACCAGCATTCTTTTCATTGCCTTCGGAAACGTCTCCTCGATATCGAGGAGCTTCTGTTTTGTATTTTCTTTATAGAGCTGGCCATAATTGTCTGGATCGAACCCCTTAGGAAGTCGTACGCACTTGACGTTCGCACCAGCCTTCAGAAGCAGTTCACAGTTCTTGACGGCAGCCTTCATGCCTGCAGCATCAGCGTCATATATCATGACAACAGACTGTGTAAAGCGCATGATAAGTCTTACCTGGTCATCCGTAAACGCTGTCCCGGAACCTCCTATTACGTTCTCGACCCCATACTTATGAAGAGTGATTACATCAAACTGCCCCTCTACCAGGTAAGCAAACCCCTCTTTTGCAATAGATCGTTTGGCCTGATAGAGTCCGAAAATATGCTGACCTTTTCTGAAAATCGGCGTCTCGCCCGTATTTACATATTTGCCAGCTTTCTCGTTCGGGGTGACTATACGCCCGGAAAACGCGATGACTCTTCCCGACACGTCGTAGAATGGGAACATGATACGGTCTCTGAAGAAATCATAGCCTCTTCCATCTTGTGACTTGCCGAGTACCCCAACATCAGTAAGCAGCTGCTGGCTATATCCTCGCTCGGTAAGTTGACGCATGGCCACATTACCTGCAGGAGCATATCCTACGCCATATTCTGCAAGCACCTTATCGTTATAATCGTATCCGCGGCTTCTCAGAAAGCTCTCTGCCTGCGAGAGGTTGCCCTGATAGAATTTCGCAGCGGCATCGATAGCAACACGACGAGCTTCGAGGAGCTTGTAAGCGGCGTTCTCTTCCGGAGTAGCATCTTGCTCCGGGAATTCGACGCCGGCTAGCTTACAGGCCATCCGCAAAGCCTCTGTAAAGGTTATCTGGTTATATTTCTGCAGGAAATCCAAAACATCTCCATGCTCTCCGCAAACGAAGCAATGGTATGTTTGCCTCGTCTTGCTAACCATCATGGAAGGATGGCTGTCGTTATGAAACGGGCAGATTCCCTTATGATTAATACCAGCCTTCTGCAGATTGATATAGGCACCGATTACATCAACAATATCAAGCTTACTTTTGACGTCATTGATGAAATTTGAGTTGATTTTAATATTTTGCATAATTTATTGATCAAATAGATTAAGCTGAAGAGAGTCGAAGGCTTCGGATATAGTTATACAAAAATATTCGGCAACAGCTTTATATTCTTGCGGCTTAATAGGCTTGCGCCCAAAAAAGAGATCCCAATATCTCACCTGGTTGATACCAGTCTCCTTGAAGAAGTACTTGCTAGGGTGAAAATCTTCCAGATGCCGGAAGCGGTACTCTAGTAGCTTTTTCAACCGATTTTCCTTAACGACTTGATGTTTGTCATCTAGCCTATGCCGAAGAGCGTATAGACGAACGGCCATCACGGAACGGTTGAGTTCCCTGGAAAGATCTTCCAGGCTCATTTTCCCGTAATTGTCTACCAGGTATGCGACTTCGTCTCTGTTCCATTTTTTGTTACTCATCATTACAAATAGGTTTGATTGTATATTCAATGTATCTTTTAATCTTGAGACAGAACCAGCCATTGATACATGCTCTGATGCTGTCACAGGTTGTGCACTTCTCGGGAACCATGCTTATTCTGATTTAAAATGCTCAAGATAATAAGCAGATACCTGTGCCAACGTGCGTAGCTGGAGCTTGGCTTTAACATTCTCCCGATGACGTTGAACCGTCTTGACTGAGATGTAAAGCCTATCAGCAATTTCTTGCGCGCGCAATCCTTTAGAGATTAATTTTACGACCTCGAGTTCTCTGGAAGTCAACTTGGAATCCAGTTTAGGCTTACAGATAACTCCTTCCATTCTGCACTCACCTCTGAGTGGACAACCAACTTCCTCGAAGTGGAAAAATCCATCAGCGTCAATATCCGGAGTATGAGCATCGTACTCCCCAAAGTTACATCTGCAGAACCTTGAAACGATATTGAACTCGTACACCTTTCTGTTCAGTTCGCTCGCTGTGTATAGCTCGCAGAGAGCCTTGAACGCATGAGGGTATCTGGTCTTGATTAAATCAAGCATCTCCTCAACAATCTCGCGGCTATTGACCGTAAGTTCCTGGACCGGCTTGCCCAGGGGTTTGTACATAACATCACCCTCTGGGGTTTTGTAAAACTCAATCAACTCCATAATCAGTCCTCCGGAAATAGTTCACTCTCTTCCATACCTAGATGCTCAGCAACAAGCCCTCTACAAAGAGCATTTGGCTTAGACCTCCCCTGAATCCATCTATAGACGGAATTATTAGACACCTTGCATTTAGTTGCAATCTCTTCCACAACCTTGCAACGAGGATATGGAAGGCTTTTCATGTACTCACTAAAACCCATATTTTTAAATTTTTGTTTGAAATTATCTTTTTGTGCGATATTTTTTGTATATTTGCACCGTGAGAATTATTAACACGCTGCAAATTTATAACATTTCGGTGATATTGCCAAACATTTCACTGATTATTTTATATTTTTTCAGCATTTTGTTTGAAATTATAAATTATGGGTACAGAAGTAACTGCAAAAACCATCAATGAACGAGTAAACTCTATCATTGAACGAGAAGGTCACACCGTTGCAACATTTGCAAAGAAAATAGGTGTACCATGGACGACTATCAAGAATATCGTATCGGGTAGAAATGCCCCTAGCTACGATATCATGGTAAAGATTATCAATGCGGTAGATTGGGTTGATGCCAACTATCTGGTAATGGGCGAAGAACTTACGAAAGGCAATCAGGCAAACCTGTTGACTATCGTTGAGAGACAGAACAAGACTATTGAAAGCCAGCAGAACACTATCGATAGGCTTACCAAAAAGATGTTGGAAAAGTAAGGTTTAAATTACCGTCATATTGCACTGTTTTGCGAAAAACGAGCCATTTTATCAAACATTTGTTTCGTTTCAACCATACAACTGTTTGAGTATCTGCAACTTGTTAGATTCGCAACTCGGTGCATTTTCGGTGTTTATTATGTAGATTTCCGAAATTCCCTGGTTGATTATCAATTAGTTACACTGCAGATTTAGGGATAATAAAACATCAACTTTTTTG
>ERZ779643.278-NODE-278-length-46460-cov-9.237367_pt1 | contig 46460 bp, 48 predicted proteins | sample MGYA00511564_ERZ779643 | MGnify/ENA primary metagenome ERZ779643 (study PRJEB29588, sample SAMEA2147114) | human gut metagenome | biome: human gut; feature: human-associated habitat; material: faeces | place: Denmark | collected 2008/2010 ...
TTGAGTTGCTCGACGGTTCATTCCATCCGGTTGACTCTGACCAGTTGTCATTCGAAATCGCAGCCCTCAATGCTTACCGCAACGCCTGCGCTCAGGCCGGTCCCGTTTTGATGGAGCCGATCATGCGCCTGGAGGTTGTAACTCCTGAGGAGAACATGGGCGACGTTATCGGTGACTTGAACAAGCGTCGTGGTCAGGTTGAAGGTATGGAAAACAGCCGTAGCGGTGCCCGTATCGTGAAGGCTATGGTACCTCTGGCCGAGATGTTCGGTTACGTTACCGCCTTGCGTACCATCACTTCCGGTCGTGCTACTTCTTCCATGCAGTACGATCACCACGCACCGGTATCCAGCAACATTGCCAAGGCTGTGCTGGAGGAAGTTAAGGGCCGCGTAGACCTCGTAAAATAACAACTAATTCATAAACATAACAACAAGCCGCTGGAGGGGTTGGGCTAACGAATGACTCTTAGCCCAATTTCCGCCAACGGATTTTAAAGTAAACACAAATGAGTCAGAAAATCAGAATCAAACTGAAATCGTTCGACCACACGCTCGTAGAGAAATCTGCAGAGAAGATCGTGAAGAACGTAAAGGCAACAGGTGCTATCGTCAGCGGACCTATTCCCTTGCCTACCCGCAAACGTATCATTACGGTAAACCGTAGTACGTTCGTCAACAAGAAATCACGCGAACAGTTCGAAATCTCTTCTTACAAACGCCTGATTGACATCTACAGCTCAACTGCCAAGACAGTAGACGCTTTGATGAAACTGGAATTGCCCTGTGGTGTAGAAGTTGAGATCAAAGTGTAGTAGCCCGCGAAATTTATAAAGAAAACCAATCAAATTAATATTAAATTTTATACTGAAATGCCAGGATTATTAGGAAAGAAAATCGGAATGACATCCGTGTTCAGTGCTGATGGTAAAAACATACCATGCACTGTTATCGAAGCAGGTCCTTGTGTGGTAACTCAGATCAAAACTGTAGAGAAGGACGGCTATGCAGCTGTTCAGCTCGGTTTCCAGGAAGCTAAGGAAAAGAATACTACCAAAGCTTTGATGGGACACTTCAAGAAAGCAGGAGTTGCTCCACAGCGCCACTTGGCCGAGTTCGCAAACTTCGACTCAGAATTGAATCTGGGCGATACAATCACCGTTGAGCTCTTCAACGATGCTGCTTACGTTGACGTTGTAGGTACATCAAAAGGTAAGGGCTTCCAGGGCGTTATGAAGCGTCACGGTTTCGGTGGTGTAGGCCAGTCAACTCACGGTCAGGACGACCGCGCCCGCAAGCCGGGTTCAATCGGTGCTTGTTCTTACCCCGCCAAGGTATTCAAAGGAATGCGCATGGGTGGTCAGATGGGTAACGAGCGTGTCACCACACAAAACTTGAAAGTGATTAAAGTAATTCCTGAACACAACCTTCTTTTGATCAAAGGTTCCGTTCCGGGTTGCAAAGGTTCAATCGTAATAATTGAGAAATAATGGAAGTTAACGTATTAAATATCAAAGGCGAAGATACCGGTAAAAAGGTAACGCTTAACGAATCAGTCTTTGGAATTGAGCCGAACGACCACGCTATTTACCTTGCAGTGAAACAGTACATGGCTGCACAGCGCCAGGGCACTGCCAAGTCAAAGGAAAGAAGTGAGATTAGCGGTTCTACTCGCAAGTTGGGACGTCAGAAAGGTGGCGGCGGCGCCCGTCGCGGTGATATCAACTCTCCGCTGTTGGTAGGTGGTGCTCGCGTATTCGGTCCGAAACCTCGCAACTACGGTTTCAAGTTGAACAAGAAAGTGAAGGATCTCGCTCGTCGTAGCGCATTGAGCTACAAGGCTCAGGAGAATGCCATCATTGTAGTAGAAGATTTCAATTTGGAAACTCCGAAAACCAAAACAATGGTTGAAATGGTAAATAATCTTAATATTTCATCCAAGAAAATGTTGCTGGTTTTGCCGGAGGTAAATAAAAATGTATTTTTGTCAGCCCGTAATATGAAGGGCGCCAAGGTGGCTACCGCCTCTCAGTTGAACACTTACAGTGTGCTTGATGCAGGTGTTATGGTAGTGACTGAAGGTTCTCTTAAAGTTATTGACGCTGCATTTAATAAATAAACCGCTGATAGGAAAATGGCATATATAATTAAACCGCTGGTGACCGAAGAGATGACCAGCCTCAGTGAGAAGCAGAATAAGTTCGGCTTCATAGTACGTCCTGACGCTAACAAACTTCAGATCAAAGCTGAGGTTGAGGCTATGTATAACGTCACTGTGACAGCAGTCAATACAATGAATTATGCCGGCAAGAACAAATCCCGTTACACAAAGGCGGGACTTGTTCGTGGCCGTTCAAATGCCTTTAAGAAGGCCGTAGTAACCCTGAAAGAGGGTGATACCATTGATTTTTATAGCAATATCTAAATAGTAAAATGGCAGTACGTAAATTTAAGCCCACAACACCGGGGCAGAGACACAAAATTATTGGTACGTTCGAAGAAATTACTGCATCCGTACCAGAAAAATCTCTCGTAGTAGGAAAACGCTCTACCGGTGGCCGTAACAATGTCGGTAAGATGACAGTGCGCTACAGAGGCGGCGGTCACAAGCGTAAATTCCGTTTCATTGATTTCAAAAGAGAGAAAGACGGTGTACCCGCAGTTGTAAAAACAATCGAATACGATCCGAACCGTTCGGCTCGCATCGCTTTGTTGTATTACGCTGACGGTGAAAAACGTTATATTATTGCTCCTAACGGACTGAAAGTAGGTGACAAGTTGATGTCAGGCGCAGATGCTGCACCGGAAGTAGGTAATGCACTTCCTTTGCAGAATATTCCTGTGGGTACTATTATCCACAACATCGAGCTTCGTCCTGGTCAGGGCGCCTTACTCGTTCGTTCTGCAGGTAACTTTGCACAGTTGACTTCACGTGAGGGAAGCTACTGCGTTATTAAATTACCTTCTGGAGAAACTCGTCAAATTCTGAGTGCTTGTAAAGCTACGGTAGGAAGCGTAGGTAACTCTGACCATGCACTGGAGAGCTCTGGTAAGGCCGGTCGTTCTCGCTGGTTGGGTCGTCGCCCGCACAACCGTGGTGTTGTAATGAACCCTGTTGATCACCCGATGGGAGGTGGTGAAGGCCGTCAGTCAGGTGGACACCCGCGTTCACGTACAGGTTTGTATGCTAAGGGCTTGAAGACCCGCTCACCGAAGAAAGCATCGAACAAGTACATTATTGAAAGATGTAATAAGTAACAAGCACAAATAGAATAAGAATATGAGTCGTTCTTTAAAGAAAGGTCCGTATATCGCCGTATCTTTGGAAAAGAAGATTTTAGCGATGAACGAGAGTGGCAAGAAAAACGTGGTGAAAACCTGGGCTCGGGCATCAATGATTTCGCCTGATTTCGTGGGTCACACGGTAGCTGTTCACAACGGAAATAAATTTATACCTGTTTACATTACTGAGAACATGGTAGGACACAAGCTCGGAGAATTTGCTCCGACTCGTAAGTTCGGTGGCCATGCCGGTAACAAGAAGAAATAAGCAGGGCTGATCAATCCAGAAAATAAAACAAAACAAATAAATGGGAGCAAGAAAAAGAATCGCGGCTAACAATCGTAAAGAAGCCCGCAAGACCCAGTATTTTGCAAAGCTCGTAGGTGAGCCCTCTTCTCCTCGTAAGATGCGTTATGTCGTTGACATGATTCGCGGTATGGAGGTGAACCGTGCGCTCGGTACGCTGAAATTCTCTAAGAAGGCTGCTTCGGTAGCAGTAGAGAAGCTGTTGCGTTCGGCAATTGCCAACTGGGAACAGAAAAATGACCGTAAGGCCGAAGAAGGAGAACTGTATGTAACCACCGTGTTTGTGGATGGTGGTGCCACGCTGAAACGTATGCGTCCGGCCCCCCAGGGAAGAGGTTACAGAATACGTAAACGTTCAAACCACGTAACTTTGTTCGTGGGAACCAAAACTAACGATTAAAAGGAAATAAGCAATGGGACAAAAAATAAACCCGATTAGCAACCGTCTTGGTATTATTCGCGGATGGGATTCAAACTGGTATGGTGGCTCCAACTTTGGAGACAACATTCTTGAGGATAGCAAAATTCGCAAGTATCTTGACGCTCGTTTGGCAAAAGACACCGTTTCCCGTATCGTCATTGAACGTACTCCGAAATTGATTACAATTACCGTGTGTACATCACGTCCGGGTAAGATTATCGGCAAAGGCGGTCAGGAAGTTGATAAACTGAAAGAAGAATTGAAGAAAATTACTTCAAAGGATGTACAGATCAACATCTTCGAAGTAAAAAAACCTGATATCGACGCAAATATCGTTGGCAAGACTATCGCTCGCCAGGTAGAAGGAAAAATCGCATACCGTCGCGCTATCAAAATGGCCATTGCTAACGCTATGCGTATGGGTGCCGAAGGTATCAAAGTTCAAATATCAGGACGTCTGAATGGTGCTGAAATGGCACGTAAGGAAATGTTTAAGGAAGGTCGTACACCGTTGCATACTTTCCGCGCAGACATTGACTACTGCCAGACAGAAGCTCTTACGAAAGTAGGTCTCCTCGGAATCAAGGTATGGATTTGCCGCGGAGAGGTTTACGGCAAGCGTGATTTGGCGCCTAACTTTACCCCCGAAAAAGAAAACGGCCGTGGTATGGGTGGCAACAGAGATCGTAAGTTCCGTAACAAAAGAAACAACAATCGTTAATAGGACAAATCGTTAGAATCTTATGTTACAACCTAAAAGAACAAAATACAGACGCCCGCAAAAAGGCCGTTGCAAGGGTAACGCACAGCGCGGTAACCAGCTTGCTTTCGGTAGCTTTGGTATTAAAAGCCTTGATACGCATTGGTTGACCGGACGTCAGATCGAAGCAGCTCGTGTGGCTGTAAACCGCTATATGCAGCGTGAAGGACAAGTTTGGATCCGTATCTTCCCGGATAAACCTATCACCAAGAAACCTGCTGATGTACGTATGGGTAAAGGTAAGGGAGATCCCGTTGGATATGTATTCCCGATTACTCCGGGCCGCATCATTTTCGAGGTTGAAGGCGTACCTTATGAAGTAGCTAAAGAAGCTCTCCGCTTGGCCGCTCAGAAACTTCCTGTTACGACCAAATTTATTGTAAGACACGATTACGACAAAAACGCTTAATTTATGAAACCAGCAGAAATTAGAGAACTCACCCCGAACGAGTTGGCAGAGCGCATCGACGCTGAGGTAGCCAAATACAATCAGATGCTGATGAATCACAGCATCTCTCCTCTGGGAAACCCTGCTCAGATTAAAGCAGCGCGTCGTAATATCGCAAGAATGAAAACCATTCTGCGTGAAAAAGAACTTCAAAAATAATAATGGTCCAGATGGAAGCTAGAAATTTAAGAAAAACGAGACAAGGTGTTGTCATTAGCAACAAAATGGATAAAACCATTGTTGTAGCAGCTAAGTTCAAAGAGAAACACCCGATTTATGGTAAATTCGTCTCCAAGACAAAGAAATACCATGCCCATGATGAGAAAAATGAGTGCAATCTCGGTGATACCGTGTTGATCATGGAAACTCGTCCCTTGAGCAAAACAAAGCGTTGGAGAGTTGTAGAAATTGTAGAAAAAGCTAAGTAATTATGATACAAGCAGAAACCAGATTGACCGTCGCTGATAACAGCGGAGCACGTGAGGCTTTATGTATTCGCGTACTCGGTGGCACAAAGCGCCGCTACGCTTCGGTTGGCGATGTAATTGTCGTTTCAGTTAAAAACGTCATTCCGTCGAGTGATATTAAAAAAGGTGCCGTATCTAAGGCTTTGGTCGTACGTACGAAAAAGGAAATCCGTCGTGCTGACGGATCATACATCCGTTTTGATGACAATGCTTGCGTGTTGTTGAACAATGCAGGTGAGTTGAGAGGTAGTCGTATCTTCGGCCCGGTAGCTCGTGAGTTGCGTGCAGTGAACATGAAAGTTGTATCTTTGGCACCTGAAGTACTTTAATCAGAAAATTAGAAGTAATGAGTAAATTACATATCAGAAAAGGCGACACTGTTTATGTGAACGCTGGCGAGGACAAAGGTAAGACCGGCAAGGTTCTTCAGGTCTTCGTTGACAAGCAACGCGCTACTGTTGAAGGATGCAATATCGTATCAAAGAGCACCAAACCGAGTGCCAAGAATCCTCAAGGTGGTATTGTAAAGGTTGAAGCACCTATTCATATTTCAAATTTGAACGTGGTAGACCCCAAAACTGGCAAACCGACTCGTATCGGACGTAAGTTGAACGAAGCAGGCAAATCAGTTCGCTATGCTAAAAAATCAGGAGAAGTAATCAGTCATGAGTAATACAGCTAGCTTAAAGAAAGAATATGCTGAGCGCATTGCGCCGGCTTTGAAAGAGAAGTTCAACTACTCTTCCACCATGCAGATTCCTGTGTTGAAGAAGATCGTGATCAACCAGGGTCTTGGTGCTGCTACGGCTGATAAGAAAATCATCGATGTAGCCATCAATGAAATTACTGCAATTGCTGGACAGAAGGCAGTAGCCACTGTTTCAAAGAAAGACGTTGCTAACTTCAAACTTCGTAAGAAAATGCCTATCGGCGTAATGGTAACTTTGCGTCGTGAGCGTATGTACGAATTTTTGGAGCGCCTCGTGCGCGTGGCTCTGCCGCGTATTCGTGACTTCAAAGGAATCGAAAGCAAACTGGATGGCCGTGGAAATTACACCCTCGGTATTCAGGAGCAGATCATCTTCCCTGAAATCAACATCGATGAAATCGATCGTCTGCAGGGTATGAACATTACTTTCGTAACCACAGCGAAGACCGATGAAGAAGGATATGCCTTGTTGAAGGAATTCGGTCTTCCTTTCAAAAACGGTAAAAACTAATATACGATATGGCAAAAGAATCAATGAAAGCACGTGAGGTAAAGCGTGCAAAGCTGGTTGCCCGTTATGCTGCCAAGCGTGCAGCGCTGAAGGAAATTGTCAATAAGAGTGACAATCCTGCCGAAGCTTATGAGGCAGCCCGCAAGCTTCAGTCTATTCCTCGCAATGCCAATCCTATCCGTCTGCACAACCGTTGCAAGATCACCGGCCGTCCCAAAGGATACATCCGTATGTTCGGACTCTCTCGTATCCAGTTCCGTGAGATGGCATCCAATGGTCTTATTCCGGGTGTAAAGAAGGCAAGCTGGTAAATTACGACGAACAACTTTTTATTTTTTTAATATTGTCGGGAGTGTCCCGATTAATTAAAACCATTTTTATATGACAGATCCAATAGCAGATTATTTGACCCGGTTGCGCAATGCCATCATGGCAAAGCACCGCGTAGTTGAGGTGCCGGCGTCAAATTTGAAAAAAGAGATCACAAAGATCCTTTTTGAGAAAGGCTACATCCTGAACTACAAATTCGTAGAGGATGGCCCTCAGGGTACTATCAAAATCGCTTTGAAGTACAATCCTCAAACTAAGATCAACGCCATTAAAAAGTTGATCCGCATTTCATCTCCGGGCTTGCGTAAGTACGTAGGTTACCGTGAAATGCCGAGCGTAATTAACGGCTTGGGCATCGCTATTTTGTCCACGTCAAAAGGAGTTATGACGAACAAAGAGGCTGCCGATTTGAAGATTGGTGGTGAAGTACTTTGCTACGTATATTAATTTAGGAGGAAAAACATGTCAAGAATAGGTAAATTGCCGATTAACATCCCTGCAGGTGTAACAGTTACCCTGAAGGATAATGTAGTGTCTGTAAAAGGACCAAAGGGTGAGATGTCTCAGAAAGTTGACCCTTCTATCATAGTAACGATTGAAGATAATCAGATCAAGTTTGCCATCGATGAAGCAAACGACACCGTTGAAACGAAGCAGAAGCAGGCTTTCCACGGCTTGTACCGTGCTTTGGTAAACAATATGGTTGTTGGTGTTACCGAAGGTTACAAGAAAGAGATGGAACTCGTTGGTGTAGGTTATCGTGTTTCTAACCAGGGTAACATTATGGAGTTGTCTTTGGGGTATACTCATAACATCTTCATTCAGTTGCCTAAGGAAATCAAGGTTGAAACTAAGTCAGAAAGAAATAAAAACCCGTATATTTGCCTGGAGTCTTGCGACAAGCAGCTTCTGGGTCTTGTATGCGCAAAGATTCGTTCTTTCCGTAAACCTGAGCCTTATAAGGGTAAGGGTATTTTGTATGTCGGTGAGCAGATTCGTCGTAAATCTGGTAAGTCGGCAGGTGCTAAGTAATTTTAAGTAGAGTAAGATTATTATGACAACATTTAAGCAAGAAAGACGCTGCAAGATTAAATATCGGGTTCGTAGTAAAATTTCAGGTACGGCAGCCCGTCCGCGTTTGAGCGTTTTCAGAAGTAATAAGCAGATTTATGCTCAGATCATCAATGACGAAACTGGTACTACTCTGGTATCGGCTTCTTCATTGGGTATGGAAGCTATGCCCAAAAAGGAGCAAGCTAACAAAGTCGGCGAAGCTGTGGCCAAGAAGGCTATTGAAGCTGGAATCTCTAATGTAGTTTTTGACCGTAACGGTTATTTGTATCACGGTCGTGTAAAGGAAGTTGCTGAAGGTGCTCGTAAAGGCGGACTTAAATTATAATGATTATGGCAGACAGAGTAAATATTAATAACGAAGAATTAAAAGATAGACTGGTTGCTATCAATCGTGTAGTTAAAGTTACGAAGGGTGGACGTACCTTTACATTTGCTGCTATCGTAGTAGTAGGTGATGGAAAAGGTACAGTAGGCTACGGCCTTGGTAAGGCAGGTGAAGTTACTGCTGCAATTGCCAAAGGTGTTGAAGCCGCCAAGAAGAACCTTGTAAAAATTCCGGTGATCAACGGTACTGTACCCCACGATCAGGAAGCTCACTTCGGTGGTGCTGAGGTAATCATCCGTCCGGCATCAGCTGGTACTGGTGTAAAGGCCGGAGGTGCCATGCGTGCTGTACTGGAAAGCGTAGGTATTACGGATGTATTGGCCAAGTCAAAAGGCTCTTCCAACCCGCACAACCTCGTGAAAGCTACCATTAAGGCTCTCGGCGAAATGCGTGATGCCTATACCGTAGCTAAACAGCGCGGAATTTCAATGGAAAAAGTATTTAGAGGTTAATAAAAGGGTAACAACAATGGCAACAATTAAAATACAGCAAGTAAAGAGCCGTATTGGTGCTCCCAAAGACCAAAAAAGAACGTTGGATGCACTTGGCATCAAGAGAATGCATCAGGTAGTTGAAAGAGAGGATTCTCCCGTTTTGCGTGGCATGATCCGTAAGGTACGTCATTTGGTCACCGTAACTGAATAAAAAATAAAAGAGTAAATTATGAAACTGCATACTTTGAAACCAGCTTTGGGTTCTGTTCACTCCCGCAAAAGAATTGGTCGCGGTCCCGGATCGGGCATGGGTGGTACTTCTACTCGTGGACACAAGGGTGCTAAGCAGCGCTCAGGCTATAAGAAGAAAATCGGATTCGAGGGTGGTCAGATGCCTTTGCAGCGCCGCTTGCCGAAATTCGGTTTCAAAAATATTAATCGCGTTGAATACAAAGCTATCAATCTTTCAACCTTGCAGGCTTTGGTTGACGAAAAGCAGCTTTCTAAAATCGGCATTGCTGAATTAGTAGCTGCAGGTTTCATTCACGCCAAGGAAAACGTGAAGATTCTTGGAAATGGAGAACTCAAGTCTAAGGTTGATGTTGAAGCTCATGCATTCTCTAAGAGTGCTGAAGCTGCTATCGCAGCCGTAGGTGGCACTGTTACTAAACTCTAAATCGCACTTCGATGAAGAAAATAATCGAGACATTGAAGAACATCTGGAGAATTGAGGATTTGAGAACTCGAATCCTCATTACTCTCCTCTTTATTGCGATATACCGTTTCGGTTCATTCGTAGTGTTGCCGGGTATTGATCCGGGAAGACTGCAGCAACTGCATGCGCAGACAAGCGAGGGTTTGATGTCCTTGCTGAACATGTTCTCCGGTGGTGCATTTTCTAATGCTTCCGTGTTTGCGTTGGGTATCATGCCTTACATCACAGCCTCCATTGTAATTCAGTTGCTGGCTGTGGCAGTACCTTATTTCCAGAAGCTGCAGCGTGAGGGTGAGAGTGGCCGTCGTAAAATCAACCAGTATACTCGTTATCTGACCATAGCTATTCTGCTGTTCCAGGCACCGACTTATCTGATCAACTTGAAGGCGCAGACACAGGGCTCAGGTGCTTTTTTGGTAGGTGATAGCTTCTGGTTCATGTTCGCGTCTACGATTATTCTTGCAGCCGGTAGTATGTTTATCTTATGGTTAGGTGAACGTATTACGGATAAAGGTATAGGAAACGGCGTATCCTTGATTATCATGGTGGGTATTATTGCCCGAATGCCGTCCGCAATTATTGAGGAATTCAACTCTACTCTCGAGAGCGCTGAGGGAGGTGGTCTTATTAAATTCATGTTCGAGTTTATCGCATTGCTTATTGTGATGTGTTTGGCCATCATGCTGGTAAAAGCAACCCGCAAGGTTCCGGTTCAGTATGCTAAGCGTGTTGAAAACGGAAAGCAGTATGGCGGTGCCCGTCAGTATATTCCTCTCAAGCTTTTTGCGGCTAACGTAATGCCTATAATCTTTGCTCAGGCAATCATGTTCATTCCGTTGTCATTGGCCAATGTGGCTGGTGAGAACAGTAGTTGGGCATTGCGCCAGTTCCTGGATCATACCAGTGTACTGTATAACGCCGTGTTTGTCCTGTTAATCATTGCTTTTACTTTCTTCTATACAGCTGTGACGTTAAATCCGGTGCAGATGGCAGAAGATATGAAGCGTAACAACGGTTTTATTCCTGGCATCAAGCCCGGTAAAAATACCGCAGATTACTTGGACAACGTAATGACGAGAATTACACTTCCGGGATCATTGTTTATTGCGTTGATTGCAATCATGCCGGCATTTGCAGGTTTCTTCGGAGTTAAACAAGGTTTTGCACAGTTCTTCGGTGGAACATCCTTGTTGATTCTGGTCGGAGTCGTATTGGACACATTACAGCAGATAGAGAGTCACTTGTTGGTACGCCACTACGACGGCTTGCTCAATTCGGGCCGTGTACGTACACGTTCCAATGGCGTGTCAGCCTATTAAATAACAGTTAGATGATTTATCTGAAAACTGATGATGAAATTGAACTGCTGCGTGCGGCAAACCTTTTGGTGAGCCAAACATTGGCAGAATTAGCAAAACTCATTCAGCCCGGCGTTACAACGAAACAGCTTGACGCCGTGGCCGAAGAGTTTATAAGAGATCACGGAGCCATTCCGACTTTCAAGGGATACCCTAATCCTTTTGGAGGAGATTTTCCGGCCTCCATCTGTACTTCGGTCAATGAAGTAGTCGTACATGGTATTCCCGATGACAAGCCTCTGAATGAGGGTGACATCGTTTCCATTGATTGCGGCACACAGCTCAATGGTTTTTGTGGCGATTCCTGCTACACGTTTTGCGTAGGTGAAGTAAGCGAAGCGGTCAAGCAGTTGCTGCGAACCACCAAAGAGTCCCTTTATAAGGGAATCAATGAGTGCTATCCAGGCCGTCGTCTCGGCGACATTGGAAATGCGGTGCAGTCGCATTGCGAAGCGGCCGGATATGGAGTTGTCCGTGAATTTGTAGGCCATGGTGTCGGTAAGGAAATGCACGAGGATCCGCAAGTGCCGAACTACGGTAAGCGGGGAAACGGCCGAACACTGAAAAATGGCTTATGTATAGCTATTGAGCCCATGATTGTGATGGGAAGTCCTGAAATAGCGCTTAAGCCCGATCGATGGGGCATTGTAACCAGAGACGGTCAGGTGGCAGCACATTTTGAGCATTCCATCGCCATTCATCACGGGAAATATGACATTTTATCATCATTTGAGGAAATTGAAAAAATCGTAGGACAAATTTAGCATGGCAAAACAGGCAGCTATTGAACAGGACGGCGTAATTGTTGAAGCTCTCAGCAACGCTATGTTTAGAGTAGAGCTTGAGAATGGACATCCCATTTTAGCTCATATTTCCGGCAAGATGCGTATGCATTACATTAAGATTCTGCCGGGTGATAAAGTAAAAGTAGAAATGAGTCCCTATGACCTTACAAAGGGCCGAATCGTGTTTAGATACAAATAAAAATAACAGATATGAAAACAAGAGCATCTTTAAAGAAGCGTACCCCCGACTGTAAGATTGTTCGTCGTAAAGGACGCTTGTTCGTAATTAATAAGAAGAACCCTAAGTTCAAAATGCGTCAGGGTTAATCCAAAATAGCATAAAATCAGAATTAGTATATGGCAATAAGAATTGTAGGCGTTGACCTGCCTCAGAACAAACGGGGTGAAATCGCCCTGACCTATATCTACGGAATAGGTCGCAGTAGTTCGGCTAAGATTTTGGATAAGGCCGGCATTGACAAAGACATCAAAGTTAAGGACTGGACTGACGACCAGGCTGCCAAGATTCGTGAAATCATCAGCACCGAGTACAAGGTAGAGGGTGACTTGCGTTCAGAGATCCAGTTGAACATCAAACGTTTGATGGATATTGGTTGCTACCGCGGTGTTCGTCACCGTATTGGTCTCCCTGTTCGTGGCCAGAGCACCAAGAACAATGCACGTACGCGCAAGGGTCGCAAGAAGACCGTTGCTAACAAGAAAAAAGCTACTAAATAATAAATAGGATATGGCAAAGAAAACAGTTGCAGCAAAGAAGAGAAACGTAAAGGTTGACGCAGTAGGTCAGCTGCACGTACACAGCTCTTTCAATAACATCATTGTATCTTTAGCGAATAGCGAAGGTCAGATCATTTCTTGGTCTTCAGCCGGAAAGATGGGCTTCAGAGGTTCAAAGAAGAATACTCCCTACGCTGCTCAGATGGCAGCACAGGACTGCGCAAAAGTAGCTTACGATTTAGGCCTTCGCAAGGTGAAAGCCTATGTGAAAGGACCGGGCAACGGCCGCGAGTCAGCTATCCGTACGGTACATGGTGCCGGTATCGAGGTAACTGAAATCGTAGACGTTACACCGCTGCCACACAACGGCTGCCGTCCTCCGAAGAGAAGAAGAGTATAATATTAGAGTCAACGAATTAAAGATCGAAATAAAGTAATATGGCAAGATATATTGGACCTAAGTCACGTATCGCCCGCAGATTCAGTGAGGCTATCTTTGGACCGGATAAAGTTCTTTCAAAGCGTAATTATCCTCCCGGCCAGCACGGTAACTCACGTCGTCGTAAGACTTCTGAATATGGAATCATGCTTGCTGAGAAGCAAAAAGCCAAATACACTTACGGCGTTCTGGAGCGTCAGTTCCGCAATATGTTCGACAAGGCTGCTCGTTCTGCCGGTGTAACCGGTGAGGTGCTGTTGCAGAATCTCGAGTGCCGTCTCGACAATGTGGTTTACCGCCTTGGTATTGCTCCCACACGTGCAGCTGCTCGTCAGCTTGTCAACCACAAGCACATCACGGTTGATGGTAAAGTGGTAGGCATCGCTTCTTATTCTGTAAAGCCGGGTCAGATTATCGGTGTACGCGAGAAATCTAAGTCTCTCGAGGTGATTGCCGATGCATTGGCAGGTTTCAACCACAGCAAATATCCTTGGATTGAGTGGGACGAAAACACCAAGTCTGGCAAGTTGCTTCACAAGCCGGAGCGGGCTGACATCCCCGAAAACATTAAGGAGCAGTTGATCGTTGAGTTGTACTCTAAATAATAAATAAATTCATGGCGATATTAGCATTTCAAAAACCTGACAAAGTTATAATGTTGGAAAATGACACCAAGTACGGAAAGTTCGAGTTCCGTCCCTTGGAGCCAGGTTTCGGCGTAACTGTCGGAAATGCCTTGCGTCGCATTTTGCTCTCCTCGCTGGAAGGCTTTGCTATCAACACCATTCGCATTGCTGGTGTTGAGCACGAGTTTGCTTCTGTTCCCGGAGTGCGAGAAGACGTTACCAACATTATTCTGAACCTGAAACAAGTTCGTTTCAAACAGATAGTAGAAGAATTCGAAACTGAGAAAGTTAGTATCACCGTAGCGAATTCACAGGAGTTCAAAGCTGGTGATATTGGCAAGTATTTAACTGGATTTGAAGTGTTAAATCCTGAATTAGTGATTTGTCATTTAGATTCCAAAGCTTCGATGCAGATAGATATTACGATTAATAAAGGTCGCGGATATGTACCGGCTGAAGAAAACCGCCAGTTCTGCACCGAAATTAATACCATACCTATCGACTCCATCTATACCCCAATCCGTAACGTGAAGTATAGCGTTGAGCCTTATCGTGTGGAGCAGAAAACCGATTACGATAACCTCGTGCTTGAAGTCACTACGGATGGTTCCATTCACCCGAAGGATGCATTGAAGGAAGCCGCTAAAATCCTTATCTACCACTTTATGCTCTTCTCCGACGAGAAGATTACCGTGGACGATGCCACCAGCATCGACAATGAGGAGTTTGACGAGGAAGTACTTCACATGCGCCAGTTGCTCAAGACCAAGTTGTCCGACATGAACCTCTCCGTTCGTGCACTCAACTGTCTGAAGGCTGCTGATGTCGAAACTCTCGGTGAGTTGGTACAGTACAACAAAACCGACTTGCTCAAGTTCCGTAACTTCGGTAAGAAATCGCTCACTGAGCTTGATGATTTGCTCGAGAGTCTGAATCTGTCGTTTGGAACTGATATTTCAAAATATAAATTGGATAAAGATTAAGAAAAACCATGAGACATAATAAAAAATTCAACCACTTGGGTCGTACTGCTTCTCACCGTGCAGCTATGCTCTCTAACATGGCTTGCTCGCTGATCAAGCACAAAAGAATCACTACGACTCTGGCAAAGGCTAAGGCGCTCAAAAAGTATGCTGAGCCTTTGATCACCAAAGCAAAGCAGGATACTACCAACTCTCGTCGTGTAGTGTTCAGCTATTTGCAAGACAAAGTTGCCGTATCTGAACTGTTCGGTGAAGTAATTGCAAAGGTTGGCGACCGTCCCGGTGGCTATACCCGCATCATCAAGACCGGTTTCCGTGCTGATGACGCTTCGCAGATGTGCTTCATCGAGTTGGTAGACTTCGACGACAATATGGCTAAGACCGCTAAAAAGGCTACCCGTACGCGTCGTTCTCGCAAGTCTGCTGCCAAGGCTGCTCCTGCTGCTGAAGCAACTGCAGCTGAAGCTCCCGCAACCGAGGCTCCTGCCGCTGAGGCACCTGCCGAGGAAGCTAAAGCTGAATAATGCACATACTAATTCTATCTTAATATGGATCCCGTTGCCGGTCAGGCAGCGGGATTTTTTTTGTCATGAGGTAAGGCCGGCCGGAATACTCCCGTGGGGGAGCTTTCCGGCCGTTGCGTGTTTTTTTGCCCTGTATTTTTCCTTATTTTTTGCAGATTTTCCCGCTGAAAGCATTTTAAGCCCCTCTGAGCGCCTGTTTTTGCTGCTGTGGATGCGGTGTCCGGCAATTTTGCGATCGTGCGACACAGCGGATTTCTGAAGGCCGTTTTTCCGGGGACGAACGGCTCTCTTTTTTTTCATTGGGTCGCGAGCGGCATAAAAGCGCGGGGAAGCTGTTTTTTCCGAGCAGGGGCGCGGCGGCCGGCTGGTGTGGGGCCGGAGGGGGCAGGGCATTGTGACGTTTCCGGCAGGTTCGGCGCATTGCTTCCGGCAGTCGTTCGGCACCTGTCGCGCCGGTTGCAAGGGGTGGGGCAGGACGTGGCTTCCCGGGCGCTGCCGGCTTACGGATACACCTCACCCCCGCCATCGGCAAGCCCAGCTCCGCCAATCGGATTTGTGGCTTTTTTCAGATGTCGGGGGTGGGGCAGACGGTCGCTTAGGTCAGCGCTCAGTTCTTCTCCTACAGATAGGGTTTCAGTAGCCTGGCCAGCTTTTTATAGCCGTCGTGGTTGGGGTGCAGTCCGTCTGAAAAGAGCGATTCCCTGATTTTCCCCTCGCCCGTAAGCAGTGGGGCCGAGAGGTCAATTACCCTGACGTTCTTTTCGTGGGCAAGGGCTTTTCGGAGCGTACGGTTCAAGGTGTCCAGTCGTTCTTCGTAATGTCGGCGGGGCAGTATCTCTACCACGTAAAGCCTTGCTTCGGGTTGTTTTTTCCGGGTGAGCCGTACGATGTCCTTTATGCCGGCAATGATTTCCTCGTCGGTGTTGGTGTCCAGGTTGTTGGTACCCATCAGCATGAATATCTTTTCGGCCCGGAATCCGTCGAGTTCGCCATGCACAATTCGCCAGGCCATGTTTTCCAGACGGTCCCATCCGAACCCCAGGTTGGCCACCCTGTGCCCTTCAAACAGCTTTTGCCATACGTCGTCGGCCACTCTTCGCGGTTCGTATGGCTGCCCGCCCCAGAAATGGGTGATGGAGTTCCCCATCATGACGATGTCGGGCTTTGTGCGTGCGTTGTAGGCCAGTACGTCTTCATGCCGTTCGCTCCATTGGTAGGTGTCGGCGTCACGGTGCTGCCGGCAGGCTGCGAGTCCCGTTGAGTCCAGTCCGGCAAAGAGCAGCTGCGCTATTTTCTTTCCGTAGGCAGTGGCATATTGGCGCATGCCCCAGTCGGACGCATGGGTGCCGTCAACCTGGCTGTCCATGTCCAGCCCGATTTCCTCAAAACTGAGGTAGTGCAGGTTTTCCACGTGGGGCTGGAGGCGGCTGAATGCGGCGCGCAGCTCGCGGTTGGTGGCTCTGAACGACTCTTCCTGTGCCCCCGAAGTGTGGTAGCCCATGTAGCCGTCGTGCTCCACCAGCAGGATGGGAGCGCTGCTCTTTTTCCGAATGATGCCGATGCCCTTTTCCAGCCGTTCCTGAATCTGTGCGGTGCGATTTCCGGTCATGTTGGGCATGCAGTCTATTACGTAGAGGGCAGCGTCGGTTTCGGCCAGCAGGTTGAATACCGCTTCTTCCAGCTGTCCGTTGCCCGAAAAGCCGAGGTTGACGACGGGCAGGTCCAGCTCACGTTGCAGGATGTTGCTCCAGGCCATGCCCGGGCGCGAGGCGCAGGCTCCCTGGGCTATCGACGTGCCGTAGATGACAACCGGTTTTTCCCGCGTGTGCCGCAGAAAACCGAACAGGCTGCCTTCCGGAGTGCCTATCTGCAGCCATCTGACGTGGTTGTAGAGGGGCAGGTAGAGCGTATATTCGTTTCCCTTGCCGTGGTTGTTGCGGTAGGTCAGTCGGGGGTAGGTGTAGCAAATGGTGTCGCCGAACTGGAACTGCGGGGCACACCAGTACTGCCGGCCGTCGCAGTCGGTGGCATACAGGTCCACGCCGCTCACGCCCGTGGCCGGCATGTGGGGCAGCGAGAGCGCGCCGCTCACCTGATATCTGACCTGTATGGACGTGGCGTTGGTGTGAAACTTCAGGTACATTCCGGCGCAGTCCTGCGAAAGGTCCCATACCTGTTTCCTGACGGTCTTTTCCGCCCTGTCGGGCAGGCGCTGGTAGCTGCCCGACAGGGCTTCCTGCGCCCATCCTGTGCCCTGTATGGGCTGGTGTGGGTCGGCGGCCGGGTCGTGCCATACGGTTTGTCCGTGTAGTGATGTGGGCCATGCGCATAGCGTAAGGCCCAGGGCGGCGAGTGATAAGGCTTGGTGTATTTTCATGTCAGCAGATTTAAGTTACGTTTCTCCGGTCGTAGCCGGCTGCTCCGTAAAGTTACGGATTATTCTGCACATGCAGGGCCCTCTGTTCCCCGAAAAGCGCCGGCCGGCCGGTGCGTCCGCCCGGTGCTCGCGGCGGGTTGCGGGGGAGGGACACTTTTTTCTGACAGCCCGGCACTTTTTTTCATCAAAGTGCCGGCTTTTTCCGTCAGGGTGCCGGTTTTTTTCTCCCGCGTGCAGGGGCCGGGCTTCCGGAGCCGACGCCGTCATGCCTGCGTCCGACTTTTTTCAACGTGTTATCCACCGGGTTTTCCACAGGTTTTTCCACCGCATAATCCATTCAGTATAAAATCATATATAAGCGGTCTGTCGATTGTGGAAATAACATACTGTGTTTCTCTTTTTCTTCCTTTCGCTCCGGGCTGCGCCGTGCCGGTTTTGCTTACGTCAGGCCGTCGGGGACGGATGGCTTATGTATTTTTTTTGTAACTTTGCACCATTCTAAAAATCACAGCTTCATGAGGGCACTTAAAGAACGTATTCTGCGCGACGGCAAATGTTTGGAAGGCGGCGTGCTGAAAGTAGATAATTTTATTAACCACCAGATGGACCCCATACTGATGAAGTCCATGGCCGTGGAGTTTGTACGCCGCTTTGCCGGCCAGTCTGTCAACAAGATTCTGACCATCGAGGCCAGCGGCATAGCGCCGGCCATTCTGGTGGGCTATCTGCTGGAGCTTCCGGTGGTGTTTGCCAAGAAGAAAAAGCCGGCTACAATGGAGCATATGCTGGCCACCAAAGTGTTCTCGTTTACCAAGAACATCACCTACGATGTGTGCGTATGCCGCGACTATCTCGGTCCGGGCGACCGCGTGCTCTTTATCGACGATTTCCTGGCCAACGGCAATGCCGCCAAGGGCATTATCGACCTGGTGCAGCAGGCCGGGGCCGAACTGGCCGGCATGGGTTTCCTGATTGAAAAGGCCTTTCAGCATGGCGGCGACACGTTGCGCCAGATGGGCGTCCACGTAGAGTCGCTGGCCATTATCGAGAGTCTCGACAACTGCCAGATTAAATTGCGCGACTGACCCCCGCCGGCCCTTTCCCCTCAGGATGAAAGCGGCCGCTCGGTTCGTCTCTCTTTTCCCCCTTATTCGTTACAGCTTATGGAAGAACATCATACCCCGTCGTCGGGCCTGATTTACGGGCTCGACGACCGTCCCCCTTTTCGCGAGGCCCTGTTTGCGGCCTTGCAGCATCTGCTGGCCATTTTCGTAGCCATCATCACCCCGCCGCTCATCATTGCCGGCGCCCTGGGGCTTGACCTCGAAACCACCGGTTTTCTCGTCTCCATGGCCCTGTTTGCCTCCGGCGTGTCCACCTTTATCCAGTGCCGGCGCATAGGTCCCGTTGGTACTGGCCTGCTTTGCGTGCAGGGCACCAGCTTTTCCTTCATCGGCCCCATCATTGCGGCCGGTTTGTCGGGCGGGTTGGGAGCCGTGTTCGGCGCCTGTATGGCCGCCTCGTGTGTGGAGATGGCCGTCAGCCGGGTGCTCAAGTACATGCGCCGCATCATTACCCCGCTTGTCTCCGGAATTGTGGTTACGCTTATCGGGCTGAGCCTCATCAAGGTAGGCATTATGGCCTGCGGCGGCGGTCAGGTTGCCCTGGCCGACGGGTCGTTTGGCTCCATGCGCAATCTGGCCCTTTCGGGCGGCGTGCTGCTCATCATCATTGCCTTCAACCGCAGCAGCAACCGCTACCTGCGCATGAGCTCCATTGTCATCGGGCTGATTGCCGGCTATGTGGCTGCCTGGCTGATGGGCGATGTCCGTTTCGACCAGGTGCAGAGCTACGGCGGTTTCAATGTGCCCGTGCCTTTGCGCTACGGGCTGCGTTTCGACGGCAGTGCCATCATTTCGCTGGGGCTTATTTATCTGATTACGGCCATCGAGGCCTATGGCGACATCACGGCCAATTCGCTCATTTCCGGCCAGCCCGTTGAGGGACCCGTATTCATGCGGCGCGCCTCGGGCGGTATTCTGGCCGACGGTTTCAATTCCATGTTGGCCGGCCTGTTCAATTCCTTCCCCAATTCCATTTTTGCCCAGAACAACGGTATGATTCAGCTCACCGGTGTGGCCAGCCGCTATGTGGGCTATTTTATAGCCGCCATGCTGGTGCTGCTGGGGCTTTTCCCGGCTGTGGGAAGGGTGTTCTCGCTGATGCCCGAGCCCGTGTTGGGCGGCGCCACGCTGCTTATGTTCGGCACGGTGGCTGCGGCCGGCATACGTATCATTGCCTCGCAAACCGTGACGCGCAAGGCCACCCTGGTCATGGCGCTCAGCTTTGCGTGCGGGCTGAGCGTGGAGCTTGTTCCGCAGATTCTGAACCATTTTCCCGAATGGATTAAGGAGATTTTCGCTTCCGGCATCACGACCGGCGGTCTGGTAGCCATTCTGAGCAATGCCCTGATTCGGATTCGGGAGGATTAGTCGTATTTTATAAAAAAAGCAGCGTCTGCTGCTGTCGGTTTCCTGACGGTTTGCCGCCTGAAAGTCGGTCGGCAAACCGTTTTTCCATGCGTTTTTGATGCATCCGGCTCACACAAAAGCGTATTTCCCTTTCGTTTTGTCAGCGCTGCGCTACCTGTTTTTTCTGCAATGGCTCCATTTTTTACGTTTTTAGGGTAGATTATAGAAAAAAATGTGTAGTTATGATTTTTTAAAACCCTATTTAATATATTGATAATCAAATGGTTACAAGCGAAATGGGGGGGGGGTATTTTTTGAAAATAGACTTTTGTGCGGAAAATTTTAACATAAAATTCAACAAAAAGATACTTATTATCTCTATATTTGTATCAAAAAATCGAGCACTGAAAAGAACAAACCGAATTAGACAGCGAACTATCCGATTAGGAAAGAGGTGTATATCAACCCGTTCAAAAAAAACAAAGAAATTAAAATCATTCGACAACCTCTCCTTGTGTTTTTCCTGCCTTTTTTCGTTGACGTCTTTCTGTAAAGAAGACTGAGAATTGATTGATGACTTAACTTGCTTTTCCAACATGTTTCAGGTTGAGGCGGAGTACTTCCCCCATTCCGGAATAAGACGTGCTTTATGGTCAGATCTGATTCTCCCTTTTCTTGATAGAATACATAGGACAACAATAAGTGAAAACCATATAGTAAAAACAGCGTATGACTTGTATCAAGAAAAAGCGTAAGATTTTGCAGCGCGCATGGTTGCTGGCTGTATGCCTTTGGGCCGCCGGACTGTCGGCGTCTGCGCAGAATGTGGCTTTGAAAACCAATTTGCTCTATTGGGCTACCACGACGCCCAACCTGGGAGCCGAGGTTTCATTTGCCAAAAAGCATTCCGTACAGCTTTTCTACGGGTTCAACCCCTGGAAAGCTTCGTCAGGAAAGAGTATACGCCACTGGGTTTTGCAGCCTGAATACCGGTATTGGTTCTGTGAGAGCCTGAATGGCTGGTTTTTGGGCGGACACCTGATGGGTGGTGAGTTTAACGCCGGAAACGTGGATTTGCCTTTCGGGCTGGTCAAGTCGTTGAAGGACCGCCGTTATGAGGGATGGTATGCCGGCGGAGGCGTTACGGTGGGTTATCAGTGGCCCATTTCGCGTCATTGGAATTTTGAGGCTTCGGTTGGCGTAGGATATGATTATATCAAGTACGACAAGTTTGAATGCGGTGTGTGTGGCGAGCAGCTCAAGTCGGGGCATTCCAATTATTTTGGTCCCACAAAGGCTGCGCTGAGCTTTCTCTACGTGTTCTAAATTCTTTCATCAATTCTTAAAACTGAAACGTATATGAAAAAGTACACATACATATTATGCTACGCCTTGCTGGCTGCACCCATGGTCATGCAGGCCCAGGATGAGGCACCTCGTCTGGGCGACCGGACCATCGTGGTGGAAAACATGAAAGTGGTGCATACCGACAACAACCTTGTGCTCGATTTCGACTTGAATATGGACTCGCTCGACCTTCCGGCCAATACCCGGCTGGTGTTTACTCCCGTGGTGCAGAACCGCGAAACCTCACGCGCCATGGGTTCGGTCATCGTCAACGGACGCCGGCAGGACATCTCCTTCCGCCGCAGCGGATACCGGCAGTATCCTGACGACGTGGTCAGCGTGCGCCGCAAGAACCATACCGCACAGAGCGTGCATTACAGCGCCGTGTTGCCTTATGAAGACTGGATGAAAAATGCCGATGTGGCCTTTGCAGAGGATTTGTGTGGCTGTGGCGACATCCTGGCCGAGAATACCCATGTGGTCTATCGCTTGCGCACGCCGTTCATGCCTTTTGTCCGTCCGGCTGCCGAGGCGCGCAAGGAACGTCGCGAGGAAGGCCGCGCGTTTATCGACTTCCCGGTAGACAAAATAGAGCTTTATCCGGAGTATCGCAACAATCCGCGTGAGTTGGCCAAGATTATCGAAACCATCAACGTGGTGCGCAATGACAAGAACACGTCGATTACCGGCATTGAAATCCACGGCTACGCTTCGCCCGAGTCGCCTTATGAACACAACGCCTATCTGGCCGAGAATCGTGCCCGCACACTCAAGGATTATGTGTGCCGGCTCATGAAGCTGGACAACCGCATTTTCAGTGTCAGCTCCACACCCGAGGATTGGGAAGGGCTGCGCAATTATGTAGCTTCGGGTAACCTGAAGCATAAGACCCAGATTCTGGCAGAAATTGACAACAAGCAGCTTAACCCCGACACCAAGGAGTGGCGCATCAAGATGACGTATCCTGAGGACTACCGCTTTATGCTCGACAACTGGTATCCCGCCCTGCGTCATTCGGATTATGTGGTGAAGTACACCGTGCGCCCCTTCTCCGTAGAGGAGGCTAAGGAAATCCTGAAAACCAAGCCACAGCAGCTTTCGCTGGAAGAGATGTTTTTGGTAGCGCAAACCTATGAGCCGGGTTCGCGTGAATTCAACGAAGTCATGGAAACGGCCGTACGCATGTATCCGGACAACCCTACGGCCAATATCAATGCCGCCTGCACCCGTATGGAACAGAACGACCTGGAGGGTGCCCAGCGCTATTTGGATAAGGCCGGCAATTCGCCCGAGGCCACTCATGCACGTGGCGTGCTGGCCATGAAGCAGGGCCGTACAGACGAGGCTCGACGCCTGCTCCAGCAGGCACGTGATGCGGGAATAACCAACGCACAGAAAAACTTAGACATACTAGACTTATAAAAAACAAGAGACTAAATACAATCATTAATTTAATTTTTTATGAAGATGAAACGATTTAATTTGATTCCTCTGGCATTGACTACGTTGATGCTGGGGGCTTGCTCAAGCGAAGATGGTTTGAACTTGGGCGGAGGCAACAGCGTGGCTCAGGGCGAAAAAGGCTATATCAGCTTCTCGCTCAATTTGCCGACCGTCAAGAGTACGGCCAATCGTGCCAATGATGATTTTGATGATGGCGCAGCTACGGAGTACAACGTAAAGGATGCTACCCTTTTGCTCTTTAGCGGAGCCAATGAGGGTGAGGCCACGTTTGCCGGAGCTTATCCGTTGACACTGACTGACGGTACTTCAGACGGAGACAACATCACCACAACGTATCAGATTACGCAGGCTGTCACCAAGCCGACTGGCAATAACAATAACGTGTATGCCATGGTGATTATCAACGGTAAGACCAGTAATGTGCTGACCGAAAGCGGCGGCACGTGGTCTATCAAAGGACAGCCGTTGACGGCTTCAACTACCAAATATAAAGACTTGGCCGGCGCAGCTTATAACTTGAGCAATACTGATGTTGCCAATATTGCCAGCACGACTGGTGATGGCTGTTTCCTGATGACCAACGCTCCGCTCTATACGAAGGCCGGCGGTGTGAGCGACCCCACAGGCGGCAGTGTGCAGACGCTGACGGAAATTAATCCGAACAACATCTTTACGACCAAAGAAGAAGCTAAGGCCAACCCGGCTGCCAACGTGTATGTGGAAAGAGCCGTAGCTAAAGTGACGGTTACGGGAAACACTACCGGAACTGGGGCTGGAGGCAACATTGCCAACTATGAAATCAAGGGCTGGACGCTCGACGTGACCAACCAGTCTTCTTATCTGGTACGTAATGTAAACGGCGCTGACTGGTGGAGCCTGAAGGCTAACGGCGTAAACGATTACCGTTTTGTAGGTGCAGCTGCTGTGGCTGACGGTTTGTATCGTACGTATTGGGGCATTGACCCGAACTACAGCACTGGAGGAACCTTTACGACTCTGGCTGGAACTACTCCGACAAGCTTGAAGGCTGTTGGCGCCAACGACTATTGTCTGGAAAATACCTTTAATCTGACTCAGATGAAAGACGACCAGACCACGCGTGTCATTGTAGCCGCCGCTTTGGATTTGGATGGAAATGGTACCGCCGATGATTTCTATGTGCTCGACAACGACAAGAGCAATACTACTTTGACTTTTGACGGTATAACCAACACCGTAAAGGCCGCCTACCTGGCCAATGGTACGGTTGTAAACTTGCTGAAAGAGAATCTGAACGGTGGTGCAAGTATCGGTGCGGAAGACCTTGACGTCACGTTTGATCAGAAGGCCATTACCGGCGGATACGTGACCGTTACGGAAATTACGATAAAGGATGCAAGCGCTTCCAAGTTTAAGACTGGTGCTATTCCCGAAGGCTTGCAGGCTGCCAACAACGATGCAATTATTGCCGATGTGAACGCCGCTCACAAAATTGCTTACTACAAAGGCGGAGTTTCATACTATCCTGTAATGATTAAGCACTTTGGTGACGATTTGACTCCGTGGAACAATGGCGAAGTTTACGGCAGCAACAATGCTGACTTCCTGGGCCGCTATGGCGTATTGCGTAACAACTGGTATTCAATTAACGTAACGGGCATCAAGAGCATTGGTGACCCTGAAGTTCCTAAGGTTTACGGTACTCCTGACGATCCCAGCGAATCCTGGATTTCTGTTACCATCAATATCCTCTCTTGGGCAAAACGCAGTCAGAGTGTGGATTTGTAAGAAACCGGAGTTTCTTTGAGGTGAAGTGATTGTTTGGTCCATTCTGCATTTACGGCAGATTGAATCTTTTGGATTTCCCGGTGTGGTAAGTCTGAAGCGACATCCGGGAAAGTAAACACAGGAAAATCCGCTTCGCAGATTAATCAGAAAAAGCGAAGGTGCCGTCTTTCCGGCACAAAGAGAGGAAAGAACACATTGGGGCGGCACAACCGCCGCCCCAATTTTAAGTTGACTACAACGAGATGCAGGCCTGAGTCCGGCATCCACAAACATATAAGGCCGTATATGCGGCATACAGGCGGGACGAACCGCGTTCCACAAAAGCTGAATGAAAGTAAAACAAAAAAATATACGTGTATGAAACACTTAATTAAACAACATTTAGTATGGCTGTGGTTGTCAGTGTTTTCTTCGATGGCTCTGACGTCGTGTGACATGATGACGGAGGATCGCGAAGATTGTCCTACGGGACTTTATTTGACCTTTAAGTACGACTACAACCTGCAGCGCGCTGATATGTTCAGCGACCATGTAGGGGCAGTCGACGTGTATGTGTTCGACGAAAACGGCAAGTTCGTCACCAAGCAGTCGGAGGCCAACCAGGGCGGCAGTAATCCGCTGGCTGCTCCGCTCTATCGGATGCACATGAACCTCGACCCCGGTAAGTATCAGTTTATCGTGCTGGCCGGGCAGAAATCGTATGCCGAGCAGTTGGCCGCTCCACGAGCTCACTTTGTGCGCACCGAGCCCCAGCCGGGCGACGACATGAGCGCGCTTCACGTACGTCTGGACACCAAGGCCGGCGAATCGTCGATGCTGTTGGTGGACAACATGAACCAGCCGCTCGATACCCTTTGGCACGGCATCATGACCGAGCCCGTGGAGGTGTTTGAGCAGAAACCTACCTACCGCACCATCTCGCTCATGCGCGACACCAAGAAAATCAACGTTACGCAGCGTGAGTTGGACGATCCCACCCAGATGGACATCAACAACTACGACATGCAAATCGTAGACCGCAACACCCACATCCTTTGGGACAATTCGCTGGATGAGACCGACCAGGTGATGTACACTCCGCACGCCTTGTGGAATACGGACGACCGCACGCCGGCCTTCGACCCCAACGGCGACGAGATTGAGGGCGTAGGGCAAATAGGCCATGCCGACTTCATGACTTCACGTATTCTGTATCACGAAAATGCTGCCGACGATGCCATGCTGACCATCACCAACAAGCTGACCGGTCAGACCGTGGGTACCCTCAACCTGCCCGACGTATTGAGCCGTCTGCGTACCAGTGAGGATGTGCATCGCTATTCCGCACAGGAATTCCTCGACCGCGGCTATGACTATCAGCTCGATATTTTCCTGAAAGGCGACCGCTTGGCTTACGTCAACATCAGCATCAGCATTCTGGGCTGGAGCCAGCGCGTACAGTTTGAGGAACTTTAAAAATCATGTAGTTTGTGTGAGGAATCCACTACCTCTCCTCAGTTTTTTTAAAAAAGAATCGATTATGAAGCCTATATATCACTCCTATTCAGTATGGCGACGGGCCCTCTCCAGCCTGCCGCAGGCCGGCTGCGTGCTGGCGCTGGCTGCCCTGTCGGCCGGCTGCACGCAGAATGACCTGGGCGACGGCTTTTCGGGTGGCGGGAGTAAGCCCGGTTCGTTCGTCACGCTGTCGCTGACCACCCCGTCGGCCCCTGCCATGCGCAGTAATCCTACCGGAGGCGAGCAGGGCGACGGATTGGAAACCGGTCAGAACTATGAAAATACGGTCAAGCGCGCCGTGGCCTTCTTCTATCAGGGCAGTGGCGTGAATGCCGGGGGCAAAATCCCCATTCAGGCTGCCGTGCCGTTCACCTTTACCGGCAGCGGAACCGAAGGCAGCAACGGCATCGACCGCGTGTACACCACCACGCCCCAGACGGTGGATTTGGAAAACGGTACCTACCATTTGCTGCTGGTGGCCAATCCCGGCACCGACGACTGGTGGTCGGGTAAGTCGCTCACGCTTGGCGACGTGCGCGACCACATCCAGCAGCAGGCCTGGCAGCAGGCTGAGGATGGCAGCTATTCCGACTTCGTGATGACTTCGGCCGCCGATGCTACGGTGACGCTGAACTTTAATCCCGAAAATGACCCCGCTAAAGCCACGGTCAGCGTGGAGCGCATGGCCGCCCGCCTGGACTATCAGGCCAGTGGCAGCTATCCTTGTCAGGACTCTCTATATTCCGGCGCTACGGTTAAAATTACGGGTGCCGCGCTGGTCAACAACCTGACGGCCGGCAGCTACCTGACCAAGCGCGTGGCCAATGATGTCAATGGCACCGGCCTGAGCTATCTGGGCGACGAAACTCCGGATGCAGGGGTGCAGACCAACTATGTGCTCGACCCCTGGACGGCACAAAAGACGGCCGGCAACAACAGCTTTACCATAGGTGGTGCAACAGCCAAGCCGGCATCGGCCCTCTACGGCGTGTGGTTTGACGGCAGCTCAGACGACCCCAACCAGTGGGCCAGCTACGTGAAGGCCGGCGACGGTTCGGAAACCTGGCAGCGCATCGGCTATACCCTCGAAAATACGACGGCCGCCACTGAGGCCGGCAGCCGATACAGCACGGGCGTAGTGTTCAAGGCCCAGTTCCATCCGCAGGGCTTGCCCAACTACAAGGATGGCGCCACCTTCTTTTCCTACGGCACCAATCTGTATGCCTCGATGGAGGATATGATGCAGCATTTCTATGGCAGTGTGTTTGCTAATGACTTCAGCAAAGTTACTTCCTGCACGACCTGGGGAGCGGTGAAGGCCTTTATTGCCTCCACACTGCTGCCTAACGATCCTTCGGGTTACAACACGTGGCTCAGCAAACAGGCTGAAGGCAAGGACACTGCTGACGCTGTGACCAATGCCTCTTCGCTGGCCTGGGACCAGTATATGCTGACGGAATGCGGCTATTCAAAGGATGCGGATGGCGTAAAGCTGGACCAGAACGGAAAAATCACCCGCACGGCACTCCGCCCCACCGGCGTGCATACCTATAAGGACGCCACCTGTTACTATACCTGGTGGGTGCGCCACAGTAACGACGGGTTGGACGATACGAACGGAGTGATGGAGTACGCCATTGTGCGCAACAACATCTATAAGCTGAAGGTGAACAGCATTTACTCTTTGGGTGGCGACATCCCGCAGGACAAAGACAACAATCTCGTGATTGAGGTGTACGTCAAAGACTGGCAGTTGCTTCCTGTAGAGGAGTTGCCTATGTAATCAGATTGAAGAACATGTAAAATGGTGAATGATATGAGCAATTACCTGAAACATATATTCCGCAAAGCGCTGTACCTGTGGCCGTGCTTATGCGTGGTGCTGGCCGCCTCGTGTATGGAGGAGGAACAGTGCGACACCTGCTCAAAGTATCCCGTAAAGGTACAGCTGAACATTACGGCAGAGGAGGAGAGCAGCCTGAATACGCGGGATACCGAGGTCGGAAAGACCCATGAGTATATCAACACGCTGTGTGTGCTGTTGGTGAAGGATGGTAAGGTGGTGAAGAATCTGCTGCCTGACCTCAGTGCCACTTCCGCCAAGACTGGCGACCTGAAAAATTATGTCTCTGCACCTTTTGAGTTAGTGCCGGGTACCTATACGGTCTATGCCTTTGCCAATATGTCAGAAACGTATCTGAGTGAGTGGCCGAGGATTTCCGGTTTGACCAAGGGGGCAGACGTGAGTAGCGTTGATTTCAGCAGCATGGTTTTGACAGATCCTGCTGACACGTTGGATTTCGTTCGCTCTTTCATTCCGATGAGCGCCAAGCAGGTTGTGACGGTGGATGCTTCCACCCGGAGCATTTCAATCGGGCTGGACCGCCTGGTCAGCAAAATCCGAATCAATGTTACGCCTAACACTGTGGGGGTTAATTCCCTGACTTTTGGCGGTTGTGCGGATGGCGTCAAGCTGTTTGCCGACGGTACGGCTTCTTCCATCGCTTATGACGTGAAGAAGACCATGAATTTTACCGATCCGCAATCAACCGTGGCCGATTTCTATGTTAATGCTACGGAAGAAAGCGGCCATCCGTTCTCCGTAGAGCTGACCACCAACGAATACAGCGGCACCACCTATAACGCTACTACCAAGCGTGGTATATTACCCCGCAACAGCATCTTCCCACTTACGCTGCAGCTTAATAAGTACGGCCTCGACTTGGAGGCGCAGTGCTGGGTGAGCCCCATCGGCAGCCCGCCCGTGGAGGTAACGGTTGGTTTCCAGCAGGATACATACGAGGTTGACGTGCCCGAAGGCTGTCAGTTCGCCTTTACGGTCAATAGCGTGCAGGCGGCAGGAAGCAGCAGTCCCGTGACAGACGTCAGCAGCGTATGGACCATTCCGGACGGCATCACCGGCATAGCCTTCGACGGCGAGACCTCCGGCGTAAAGACCGTAAAAGGCCACGTCACCGCAGCCGCCGGCCGCTATTTTGAGCTGAATGCCCAGGTATCGTGGACAGACGCCAGCGGCACCTACAACCGTATTTATACCATCATACTGCACACCAAGGACCTGACCGAGTTCCCGCTCACAACTACGGGCAAGCAGAACAGCAGTAGCCGGATACAGTATCTCAGTCCGGAGATGCTCAATTTGTTCATCAAGTAAAGAAGGAGGACATAAGATATGAAACGATATATGCATTTTTTATATAAACTTCTGTGGTGTGCGGCGTTGCTTCCGCTGCCGGTTTTGGCACAAGAAACGAGAAACCTTTATACTTCGGAATCTCAGAACGAACAATATACTGGAGTTTCGGTAAGCAGTTATTCTGGTTTTCGTAATGCGGGTAGAGTTTGCGATGGCAGTAGTAGTTCTTACGCAACTATTACGTCATCATCTTCGCCAAGTTTGACTTTAGACTTGGGTAGCAGTAAGAGTTTAGGTAAAATCGTAATTACGTCTTCATCACGGGGGTGGACTGATTACCACCCTACGTACGTGACGGTTTACGGAGGGGACGCTTCAAACTCGTGTGAAAATATAATTTTAAATAGAACACGTTTGAACTATTCCTCTGATGTGGCGACAGTCAATTTGAGTAATGTTGCGCCATATCAGTATGTAAAACTTGTGTTCGGTGCGTCAAATAACGATCATATAAATGAGCTCTCTTTTTATGGGCCAAAACAGGATGCTACCATTCAGCATAAGCCTTCCAAATGGATTGATTTGAAAAATCATTTGGGACTGTCTGATGAAAGTGTGGGCTCTTTCAACTATGATGAGCCGTGGTTTACTTCTGTGATGAGTAATAATCCGGATGCAAAATTGCAGGCGGCTCATACTTATATTGACACTATCTATGTGCATAAGGGATCAACGGTGGATCTTGCCTTACCTACAAAATCGGCGCGGCAATGGGATGGTTCTTATTCATCAAGTGTTAAAACGTATCAGCGTTGGTATAGCTATCGTACAGACGGTACATTTGAGACAAATCATAGCCAAGGGGCAGCGTACGACTTGTTGACTCCTCAGGATAATTTAACAGTTTATCGCTTGAGTAATGGCTATGTAGGTCGTCCTTTGAGTAGTAGTCAAATACAAGACATGACTTTTTATTATCCTACGGATGATGAATTCAATGTGTGGTTTGACAACGCCAGTAGTTTTGATAACGACTGGTATGTTGTGGCTTGTGATGTTTCAGGATATACGGATTTTACTGAAAGTTATCAAGGTGAGCAGCGTGATGTAGATTTGGGTGACGATGATTTAAGGAGTAATTTCAGAAACAGTTATTATGAGCCTACAATAGGATTACGTGCAATTTTTTATATCGTAGGCGTGGATGGTCATAAACCAACCACGAGTTGGACGAATGGTCATAATCGGTTGCAATCGACCGACTATCAAGGTGGAGGTAACGGCTCGGATAAAAAATATCTGGAAGAGTATGAAATCAGTTTCCCGGCCAAGCATCTGTCCAATCATACGTCTGAACTGGTGGCTTTGTCGAAAGATGCCCGCGGATATGCTATTCCGGGGGTAAGCAAAGACGATGATACTGATGCCTTGTCTGTTTCTTTAGCAGACAACAATGCCGGTCTTCAGCTTGGGACAACTGAGTTGAGTGATCAGACACGTGTCATTCAATTCCGTAAGTCAGGCGTGGCCACCAATACTCCATGGGAAGTGGCAGATGGAAGTACGGCTACCATATTGGTGACTAAAAGAGTCGGTGTAAAAACGTACAACATAGCACGTTTCAAATTAACGTTTCATGATGACCAGTTGCCCCTTACTCAGACGCAGGTATCTCAATTAGGTACGTCAGATGCCAACGGTAAGTCATGGAATCATATTTATCGTTCTCCGCAGTGGATGAAGGATAATCTGAAGTTATTGACTTCTCAGAATTTTGATTACGATCCCACGGTGGCTGCTGAGTATGGCCAGGATGAGTATTTCCCCTTCCCGTTGAGTTGGTCAAATAGTAGTTATGCTTTCTTTGATGGATCAAAGAAAGGAGATTATAATGGTGCTACGAATATTAATGGTCAGTATTATGCTGAATGGGGAAACTATGCTATTGTTAATAATTATATGGGTTATGGGGATATAATTAATGATGGCACGCAAATATCAGGAACACCTCCTAAAGGCGTTGGTAAAGATGATGATGGCTATTTCTTGTTTATTGATGCTTCTGACCGTCCAGGCGTGCTTGCGCAGTTACCTTTTGACGAAAGATTATGTCCGGGATCGGAGCTTTTTATGACAGCTTGGATGAAAAGTGCTGGAATAAGGGACAATGACGATGCGGCATTGTTGTTTACCGTGTTGGGCGTAAAGAATAATGCGGATGGAACGGTTACGCGTACACCTATCTATCGCCATTCCAGCAGCCAAATTCGTGCAACTGCATGGCTCAACAGCAGAGATCCCGGTACGGGACCTGGTCATAATGAATGGTATCAGATTTATTTCTCCTTTATTAATAATGACGCTCGTGCAGCAGATTATGATTCTTACGTGCTTCAAGTAGAGAATAATTCAGCCTCTACGAATGGCGGTGATATGTATCTTGATGACATTCGGGTTTATCTGATGCAGCCCAGTGCGGAAGTTGCACAGTTGGAAGCCAGCTGTACGGACAAGCGGACGTTGATGAATATTAATTTGGATTGGGATCGCTTGATGTCTCGCCTGGGATACACGGATGAGGATCAGGGAGTAGACGCAATTGATTTCTGCTTTATTGATGAGGCTGTGTATAATGCATATTTGCTTCAGCATCCGGGTGATTATTCGGGAGCTATTAGCAATGCAGTCGTAGAAGTAGGTAATAATGAAACGGGCGAAGGAGGATACAACGGAACTTTCAACACGCTGTATTTTAAGTTGCCGTTTGACCAGAATACGGTATACGACGAAAGCAAGCATCCTAATTTGGCTGTTAATAATAAGGGTGAAGACGGAAATTATTATTTTTATCGTATGACGGATGATGCCGGAACACGGTCGTTGGTGGTTGATTTTTATTCAGCCTTGACTCCCAATCGTCCTTATATCATGTTGATTCAGCCGCATGTAAGTTCGGATCCGACTTTGGATGCAGATGATTTTGCCAGTGATATTAACGATGTGTGTGCGATTAAGACCACTTTCTATGTAACCACGCAGACGTTGCTTCGTGTGAATGGTGAGGTAGTAGACCCGTCAACGGATTTCTGCGCCGGGCAGATTTTCAATTTCTCGGCAAATATGCGCGTTCCGACCGGCGTTAATCCGGATGGTACCAATATCTATACCGAAATTAAGGATGGGGTGTACTTCGACTGGTTCTTCGGTTCCGAGGATGAGTATTTGGCTCCTAACCCCACTTATGGCGGTGTTTCCTTGATGGATGCTTTGGTTACGTTCCGTGATATTTATCCGGATAATACAGACCTTACGGGAGTGAAAACCGGTCCGCAAACTTCAGTGGATGGTCAGGAAATGGACTTCAAGCAGGACTATTATGATATTATTAAGTATTATATGGAAGCGGAAGGCACTGAAGGTGGTGTGCACAACCGGCTGGTCTTGCATCGTGAAAATATGGACATTACTTTGTTGAGTAGTGGACTTAAACTGGTCATTCAGCCTATTCCTACTGTGGAATCGCCGGATGGAACAATTTCAGATGAAGACTGGGCAAAGGTTTGTTGGTCGTATGTGCCGCTTGAGCTGGATGCTTCGGGTGATGCTCCTCAGTTGCATGCCGGATTCAATTCTACTAAATATCCGTCATCTGACTTTAATCCCGGTTTGCGTATTGGTTTGAGCCAGATTAAAGCCACCAGTGCTGATAAGCCTATGACAATTGATTTGCGAGGTGCGGTTTTGGTGTCACCGAATGCTACGTATATAGGTCTGGTTAAATCTGTTACGCCGCAGGTATTTAATAAGATTTATTTGGTTGATACGGATGACCCGGCCTATAAAAACGCAACTTTCTTCCCTGTAGATTTCAGTGAATATTCGTTGCCGATTGGAGTGATTAAGTCTTTACATGCAGAGCCTTATGGAGAAGGATCTTCTTATGAAGATGAGATGCAGATTTATTTTGATACAACAACCGAGCAGGAAAATGGTTTCCGCTTCCAGCCCAAGGAGGGATATACTTACACTTTTGCAGTTCATTTTGAAGAGCAGGGTGGAACGGAAAGTAGCAATACATGTTTCGGTTCGTTTGTCGTACCGATGAAGGTGGTGCCGGAAAATCTGGTATGGCGAGGAACTTCCGCTACCAGCAACTGGAACAATGATGCCAACTGGGTGCGTGCAGACAAGGATGAATTGAAGAAAGACGGTTCCGACAGCTATCTGACCAATGACGAGAATACCACGAGCCAGGGCTTTGTTCCGATGCTCTTTACCAATGTGGTGATGCCTAAAGATAGTAAGTCTGAGCTTTATATGGCCGGCTATACAAACGGAGGTGAGGGATGGACCAGTGGAAGACCTGATTATATGGAGTTGCCGACGGAGAATATCCAGTACGACCTGATGGCTTACGAAAAGGACAATGCACTCACCACGCAGCGTTATCGTGTAAACATCTGCCGCGACATCCACTTTGAGCCGGGAGCACAGATGCTGCATGCCGAAGAATTGCTTTACAACAAGGCGTGGACGGATGTAGAGGTTGCGCCGGGTAAGTGGACGCTGGTCAGCACACCGCTTCAAGGCGTTGTAGCCGGTGACTGGTATGCTCCGACCGCTACCGGACAGCAGGCTACCGAATACTTCAAGGATATTACGTTTGCTGACGGCGGTTACAACCGTCTGAATCCGGCCGTTTACCAGCGCAGCTGGAGCGATGGAGCTACGATTGTAGAGCAGGGCGGAACGAATAATACTCCGGTATCCTTTACCACCGAGTGGAGCTCGGTTTACAACGACGCCAGCGTACCTTACAGCGCAGGAGCAGGCTTCTCGCTCAAGGCTGTGTCTGACAAGAATCCGCTGTTGTTCCGCTTCCCGAAAGCAGATACGGAGTATGATGTAGCTGCTGCATCGCTCAACCGTGATCAGGCTGGCAAACTGCTGGTGAGCAGCTTGATTGACCGCAGTAAACCGTATGTTTATAATCCTCAGACAGACGTGAAAGTAACACTCAAGCCGTCGCCAGCAGCTGAAAATGGCGCGCGTTATCTGATGGTAGGTAACCCGTTCATGACTTCGCTCGATGTGCGCCAGTTCGTGGAGGGGAATTCGGATGTGCTGGTTCAGAAATATTGGTACGTTAAGGCTGACGGAAGTACAGAGGCCGATGCTTTGGAAAATGGTAACTGGACGGCTGCTACTGCTTACCAGGCCGCGCCTTACTCTGCATTCTATGTAGAGGCTAATAATCCGACCGCTGCAAAGGTTAACGGGATTGAAGTGAAGTTTACGGCTGACATGCAGGTGCCCTTTACTCAGACCAGTGGTACGGCATCGGCCAGTCAGGCCCGCGCCTTGCAGATTGAGGCTGCCGGCAGCCACGGCTCCAGCCAGGCTTTACTGAGCTATTCAGCCCAGGCCGACAATGCCTGCGCCGGCGAGGATGCCGTATTGTTGAGCAACTTGTCGGGCAATGCTACCGCTGCTCCACAGGTTTACACCGTGGCCGGCAACACTGCCGTAAGCGTCAACTGGCTGAAAGATGCCCAGCAGATTCCGTTGGGTGTGTTTGCCGCTACTGACGATGACGATGTCACCCTGACCTTTACGGGACTTGGCGCTCTCCGCTCACCGCGCCTGTACGACGCTGAGCTCAATACCGAAACGCCGCTTTCCGAAGGCTATCAGCTGACGGTTAAGGGCTCTTCACACGGTCGCTACTTCCTGCGCAGCCTGGGCGGTGCCCTGACGGGACTGACCCCCACCACCACGGATCCCGAACTGACGGTTTACTCCGTACGTCCCGGCGAACTGATTGTTTCGTCCAACGCTACGTTGCAGTCCATACAGGTATTCACGGCCGATGGCCGTCGCCTCAGTCCGGCGGTACAGTCGCAGTCCGACTGCGTATGGCGCCTGAGCGGTGTGGACAAGGGCGTGGTGCTCATTAAGGCTACTGCCGGAAACCGCCAGCAGGTTGTCCGTAAGGCTATGGTAAAGTAAATTCATAACTTCTTATCATGAAAGGATAAGTAGTTCGTTTCTCATTATTACAATCAGCGGCTATGGTGCCGGAGCAGTTCTGTCTTGAACTATCTTTCCGGTTTCCATAGCCGTTTTTCTGTGCCGCCAATATGAGGCGGGGGGAAGAATGGAGGGGGGAACGTTACATTTGTTCCACGTCCATATAGTCAATGTCCGGTGCCCATCCGTTGGTGTTGCCCAGCTCGATGATGTTGTTGCCTTTTTTCAGTTCTACGGTCACGCTGCATTCTGCACCTTGCGGGGATGAGGGCAGATGGATGAAGCGCTTGACCAGCTTACCGTTGATTCCGACTTCAAGTGTGGATGCGTTTTTGCAGAGATAGCGGAACGTGAGACGGTAGCGGCCGCCTTTGTGGCTGAATACGTGGCGCCACTGCATGCTGTTGCCCTTCAGGCTGCCGTCGCCCAGATGACCTACTTTCGCGCCGCATGACAGCCCTTTCTCTTCATACCCTACGCGGGCACAGTCGGCTTCGCTGATGGCCGAATAGAGGCTTAGCCAGGCGTTTTCAGCTTCGTAGCGCACCGTTTCGGCGCGTCTCCCTTTCAGTACATAAATGCGTGTGGCGTGCGGCGGCAGGCTGACACTGAGGGCTGATTCGCATGGTGACATGTCGCAGCGTTGCATGGCGTCGCGCACTTTTACCTTGCCTTTCGCGTAGCCCAGTTGTGAGAGCGTAATGCTCATGTCGGCCGTCGTGTCCGACGGGTTGTAGAAGGCTACGGCGCGTGTTCGCCCGTGGCTCGAGAGCAGGTCTTTTACCAGTATGTATGCCGCGCCCTGACGGCTTACCACGTGTCCCTGTTGTCCCAGGGGGTCCTGATTGATGGCTATGAGTTCGGGATTGGTTATCAGACTGAGCGTTTCGGTGCTGAGGCTGGTCAGGTCGGCCCCGATGAGCAGTGGCGAACTCATCATACACCACATCCCGAAATGGGTGCGTTCCTGTTCGGCCGTGAGCCCTCTGCCCACTTCGAGCATGTCCATGTCGTTATAGTGTCCCGGCGAGGCGTAGGCCGAGAGGAACAGATTGCGGTCGATGATGGATTTGACCGATGCCCAGTTGTTCTGGATGTCGGGAGCAATGCGCCATGAGCCGGCAATTTCCGTAACCCATGTGCCCGGAAAGGCCCACCGGCATACGTTCAGACGCACGTTGCGGTGTGCTTCGGCACGTATAATCTGGCTGATGGCCGTATATTGTGTCTGTTCGTCAAGGTCGAGCCGTTCGGTGTTCTGCGCCGGGTCGCCGCCGCAAAAGTCTACCTTGATGAAGTCAAACCCCAGGTCGTTGAACAGGTAGTTCACGTCAGCCTTTTCGTGGCCGTACAGCCCGATGCCCACGCCTCCTTTGTCGTTGTCCCAGTAGTTCCCGCAGGTGTTGCGCCCGGCGTCGGAGTAGGTGCCGGCTTTCAGGCCGAGGCTGTGGATGTAGTCGACCACGGGCTTGAGTCCTTGCGGAAATCTTGTGGCGTGGGCATGCAGCCGGCCGTCGGGCTCGCGGCCGTCAAAGGCGCCGTCGTCAATGTTGATATATTCGTACCCGGCCTCTTTCAGGCCGTTTTGTGTCATGGCGAAGGCCTGTTTGCGGATAAGGCTGTCGCTGATGTTTACGCGGTAGGTGTTCCATGAGCTCCAGCCCATGGTGGGGCGCTGGGCGGCGGCCGGAAGCATCAGGAGTGTACACATGACGGTTGAAAAAATGATTTTCATGATAATCGGATAAAAATGAGGTTGGTTTAGTTGAATTTATTCGGTTGCGGTAATTTCAAACCGCACGTTGCGGCTGAGGGGCAGTTGCGACGAACATACCGTAATGCCCTTTATGTCGGGGTCGTAGGAGGCCTTGACGCGTTTTCCGTTCAGACGTACCTTGCAGTTTCTGCCTGTTCCCGGCATTTCAATCCGGTAAGCCCGTTTGGGCAGTTGTCCGTGGTAGTGGCCTTGTGTGGCATCTATGCTGACGGTTACGGTATTTCCGGCGCCACGCAGGGTGCGTCCGTCAGCCTGCGGCTGTATGGAGTAGTTGTAGTAGCATTCGTTCAGCCAGGGCAGGTGGGGGGGGGTAGTTGTGCCGCGCACCAGCGGATAGGCATAGTCCTGCTGCCAGTCGAGCCACCAGAATGAAATCCCCATGGAGTCGCTCTCGTGGTGGGCGTGTTTCATGAAACTTTTCATGTAAACCGGGTCGCCGGCGTCAAATACGGGAATTCCGTCGCGCGTATATTCGGGACCCAGTTCGGCCGCAAAGTCGGCATAGACGTCATCTTCCGGCCGCAGCCCGTCGTGCGGATGTTCGTTCAGCACGACATAGATGTGCTGGTCTTTGAATTCCCTGATCAGTCCCGCCGGGTCGGATATGAGCTTGCGGTTCCAGCTGTAGCCGCTCCAGCCGCGGGTATAGGCGTGACCGGTACCCCGGCTGAAGTCCTTTTTGTGCCAGTCCATGTCAAATACCATAATGTCCAGCGGAAATCCGTGTTCGTGATACCCTTGAGCCAGTTCCCGGTAGTCGTCGGCCGTGTAGGGCCACCAGCGGCAGTACCATGCTCCGTGTACGTATTTGCGTGTCATGGGGGGCAGGTCCGCTTATGGCGGCCAGCGACTTCAGAGCCGCCTTGTAGTCGGTACCGTAAACAAAGAGGTAGAGGTCCTGCACGTGGCTGCGCGGGCGTGGCTGCAGGGAGCCGTGGCGGTAGATGTCCTTGCCCGTATCCTGTATGAGATACCATCCGTCGCGGCTGAGCAGTCCCTCCTGGCGTGTGGTGGGGCCGCCTATTCCGTCAACCGTGGTCAGGGCTCCTTTCAGGTTGCCCTGTTGCCCGTCGGAGAGACACCAGTGTTTGGTTTCTCCGTTCATGCTGAACGACACTTTCAGGTTGTTCTGTCCGAAGGGGAAGCCGTCGTTGTCAAATTCCAGACGCATGGCCCGTGTGCTGAACACGTGCTTGCGGCCTTCCTGCTCGTGCTTTACGTCGACGGGATATTCTCCCCGCACTAAGGCAAACAGGGTGGAGTCGTTCAGGAATTCCTGATGCAGGGCATATTCCAGCCGCACCAGGTGGTCCGTAATGAATGTGAGGCGGCTGTTGCCGATGACAAAAGACGTGGCCCGCAGGGGCATTGACGTCAGGAGAAGACACAGAATCAGGATTCCGCCATACAGCAGCGGCCGGCCGGGCATGTGCCGTGATTTGAAGAGGTGTGATTGCTGATAATGTTTTTTCATGCTGATTAAAGGTTTACTTTTTTTGCCGGTTCAAGCGTTTGCCGGACAATGCGTATAAAGTCTTGAGCCGGGCAAATTTATGTTTCCGGGTTTTTCATACGGTAAGGTTATCGTATGGGCAAAATAAGGTATTTCCGTGGAGAGTGCCAATTTTGCAGGGTAAAAAAATGCAAAAAAAAGACTCCTGCGTTTCGCAACGGAGGAGCCCCCAAATAAACAATCATTCACTTACTTGTGCGGGTCAAAATGTGGGACTTCGTTAAGCCCCGTCCAATCATTCTCTTTTGAAATGATTACCTCTATATAATCTACATCATGAAAATATGCCTATTGGAAAGAATCTGTGGAAGTATCAGAATCCGCCGGGGAATCCGCCGCCCGGAGGTGGTGGCATGAATCCGCCGTTCTGGCTGTCGAACTGCTGGTTGTTGCGTCCGCTCTGCGGCCGGCGGTTAATGATTTTCAGTATCTGAACGGAGGTGAATCCGTTTTTCTGAAGCTTTTCGCAAAACTCCTTTTTCAGCGTAGCCCGTTGCAGTTCGCGGTCGAGCTGCTGTGTCAGTTTTTCGGAAGCTTGCTCTTCGGTCAGTTCCTCCTGCTTTTCGCGGTTCTTTCCGCGGTTGGCGGGAGCGGGGCTGAGGCTGTCCAGAGCCGTCTGGTAGTTGGTGTACAACTCCGTGAACAGGGCCGTCTGGTTATCGTCGAGGTCGAGTTCCTTTACGATTTCCTTCATCTGCTGTACGCGCTGTTTCTGTGCGTTCCGGCGGCTGTTTTGAGCAGTGGCCGGCCATATCATGAGGCTACCCAGTGCCAGTGTGAGTATGATTTTCTTTGTTTTCATACCGCAAAGTTAAGCGATTGGTGGCGAAATGGCATCACCCATAAGTCAAAAAAATTGTCCCATCTCGACGAATGGCAGGATTTTGTCGATAAATTCCCGAAGACGTTTGTATGTGCGGTCGGATAAGGTTGTAAAACAACCGGTTAGGCCCTTTGCCGAAGGGTGGTTTTCATACCGGGATGGTTTGAAAACGCCACGAGGCCGGACTTTGTTGTTACAGAGTCCGACCTCGTGGCGCCGAAGTCCCGGCTTTTTCCGGCGGATTACAGATGCTCCAGCACGTAGGCCGCAAGGTAGCAGCCAAAGGTGGCGGGCATGTAGCTTACGGTGCCGGTAGTGGTTTTTTTGTTGCGTTCGTTGGCTATGCTGATTACGGCCCTGCGGTCGGCCTGTTGCGCGCAGAACACCACCGGCAGTTTCCGTCCGCGCAACCCCTGTGCGGTCAGTCCGTGGCGCACGGCCTTGGCCAGTCCGCAGTGGTAGGTTTGCCACAGGTCCGTCTGGCGGATGAGCGAAAGGTCGGTCTTGGCGCCTGCTCCCATGGACGATACTACCCGTAGCTTGTGGCGCAGGCACCAGCTGAGCAGGGCCACCTTGGGGGCAATGGTGTCGATGGCGTCCACCACAAAGTCGTAGGGCTGTGCCGTGACCACCTCCTCCACGCTTTCGGGGGTGAGAAACTCCGTGCGCAGGGTCAGCTCCAGCTGCGGGTTGATGTCGGCAAAGCGCCGGGCCAGCACCTCCGTCTTGGGCTGCCCCAGGGTGGAGCGCAGGGCGCAGAGCTGGCGGTTGAGGTTGGTGGGTGCTACGTTGTCGGCGTCGAGCAGGGTCAGGTGGCCTATGCCTGCGCGGCAGAGCATTTCGGCCGCCCAGGCGCCTACGCCGCCTACGCCTACGATGAGCACACGGGCCCGCTCGAGGCGCTCCATGCGCTGGGAGCCGTAGAGCAGGGCGGTGCGTTGCAGAAAATCGTTGTGGGTCATGAGCGTGGTGGTGATTGATGATGAACCGGACCGTCAGGCCCCCGGTACGGCCGTCTTGTTCTTGTCGGTTTCGTACTGGTCGGGGAAGATGATGAGCAGACTGTTGGCTGCAAAGTGGCGCTCAATGAGTTTGGGCAGCAGCTCCATCTCGTTGTGATAGGAGAGGGTGCCGGGGCGTGCGCCTACGGCTACCAGCAGGTGGTCGGGGCGTATCTGGTCGCTCAGCGAGGCCACGTCGGTCCAGTCGGTAAAGTTGTTAAGACTGTATATGAAGTTGAACTTCTTCTTGCCCCAGATGGTCTTGATTTTTTCCATGGTCAGCAGTGAGCTGTACAGCTCCACGCGGCAACTCAGGTTTTCGGCCAGAATACCGATGGCTTCGACCCACTGTGCGAAACCTGCCTCAAATTCCGCCTTGCGGGGCACGAGGATGTGCATGCGCTGAATGGTGTTGAGCGGCAGTGTGGGGTGGTAAATCGTGATTTGCCGGTGAACCGTCTGGAGCAGGTCGGCTGTCAGTTTTCCGAAAAAGGCTTCTGACGTGCGCTGCTTGTGATGAAGTCCGATGATAAGCTCGGTGGAGTCGGTTTCGAGCATGGTGTGGTAAATACCGCTGATTACGTTGACCGACCACCGGCTCTGCGTTTGCAGGGGCATGTTGGCCGAGGCTGCTACCTTGACGGCCTGTTCCAGTTGGCGCATACCGTAGCCGCGTGCCTCGGGCCGGTCTTCCAGCACCACGTTCAGGGCCATGGCCGGAATGCGCTGGTTGGGGCGTTGCAGCATGATACTCAGCTGTATGAGGTGGTTTACCATGTCGGGGTTGGACAGGGCAATGAGCATCTTGCGCAGGTTGGGCACCTGGTCGGCCGTAGTGCGCTCGGCATCCATCAGGGCCAGCTTGCGGGCGGTGCGGTCGGTGAGCATCGAACTGATGAGGCAGGAGAAGAGAATGAGCATCATGGCACCGTTGAACACCGTATCGTCCAGCAGCGGCGAACCGTCGGGCAGGATGATTTCGTGACCGACCAGGGCCACGGCCAGCGTGGCGGCAGCGCGTGACGAGGTCAGCCCGAACATGAGCTGCCCCTCGGCCCGCTTCATCTTGAACACACGGGCCGTGATAAAGGCTGCGCCCCACTTGGTCAGCATGGCCACCACAATCATGATGAGCGATACGTAGAACGTAGTCGGGCTGCTGAAGATGGAGTTGATGTTGACAATCATGCCTACTCCAATCAGCAGGTAGGGTATGAACAGGGCGTTGCCTACAAATTCAATATGGTTCATCAGCGGTGAGCCGGGCGGAATGAGCCGGTTGAGCACCAGGCCTACAAGGAAAGCGCCCAAAATACCTTCCATCCCTACAAACTCCATCAGACCGGCGCCCAGGAACACCAGCCCCAGTACAAAGATGTATTGCACCACGCTCTCGTTGTAGCGCCTGAAAAACCAGCGGCAAAGGCGCGGAAAACAGAACGTGATGAGGGCGCCGAGCAGGATTACCTTGAAGGCCAGCATCAGCCAGTACCATCCCGTGACGTTTTCCTTGAACATGCCGCCCACAACCGCCAGTACCAGCAGCGTGAGCGTGTCGGCCACGATGGTGGCGCCTACGGCAAGGCCCACACTGCGTGTGCGCGCAATGCCATATCGTATGACAATGGGGTAGGAAATCAGGGTGTGCGAGGCATACATGCAGGCCATCAGTACCGCCGCTGCCATGGCGTAGCCCAGCAGGAGGTGGTTGGTGAGCCAGCCCACTACCATGGGGATGGCAAACGACAGGCCGCCCAGCGTAAGAGCCTGACCGCGCATGGAGCGGATGTCCTGCATGTTCATTTCCAGACTGGCCAGAAACATGATGTAGTAGAGCCCCACTTTGCCGAACAGCTCGAAACTGCTGTCCCGGTTGAGCAGGTGCAGGCCGTGCGGCCCGATAAGTACACCGGCAAAAATCATGCCGATGATGGCCGGAATGCGCAGCCGCTCGAGCAGCATGGGCGCCAGGAGGATGATGCTGAGTACGGTAAAGAATATCCACGTGGGGTCCGTAATGGGGAAATAGCTGGCAAATGGTTCTGGGAGCATGGGCTTTATGTTATTTTTCTGCAAAGAAACGAAAAACTTTGACATTTTACCCGCTTTTCGGGCGGAAAATTCTATTTTTGCACCATGACAGGGCTGCGTGAGCAGCCATATGTTTGTATTCGTTATCCAAAATTAATTAATCACACAGACAAATGAATGTAGCAATTGTGGGCGCCAGTGGCGCAGTGGGACAGGAGTTTTTGCGTGTCCTGGCAGAGAGAAACTTTCCGATTGACGAATTGCAGCTGTTCGGCTCAAGCCGCAGCGCCGGACGTACTTACACGTTCAAGGGTAAGGAAATCGTAGTCAAGGAACTCAAACATAACGACGATTTTAAGGGCGTTGACGTGGCCTTTACGTCGGCCGGAGCAGGCATTTCCAAGGAATTTGCTGCTGACATCACCAAATATGGCGCCATCATGATTGACAATTCAAGTGCATTCCGTATGGACGAGGATGTACCTTTGGTCGTGCCCGAATGTAACGCGGCCGATGCGCTGAACCGTCCGCGCGGCATTATTGCCAACCCCAACTGCACCACCATCATGATGGTGGTAGCCCTGCAGGCGTTTGAAAAACTGAGTCACATCAAGCGTATTCATGTGGCCTCCTACCAGGCTGCCAGCGGAGCCGGTGCTGCCGCCATGGACGAGCTTTACGAGCAGTATCGCCAGGTGCTGGCCGGCGAGCCTGTCAAGGTTGAAAAGTTTCCCTACCAGCTGGCCTTCAACGTCATTCCGCAAATTGACGTGTTCCAGGACAACGGATATACCAAGGAGGAGATGAAGATGTATAACGAAACGAAGAAAATCATGCACAGCAATGTCGACGTGAGCGCCATGTGTGTGCGCGTGCCTTCGCTCCGCTCACATTCGGAGAGCATCTGGATTGAAACCGAGCGCCCCATCAGCGTGGAAGAGGCCCGCAAGGCCGTTGAGGAAGGCGAAGGTCTGGTGCTCATGGACAATCCCGAGAAGAAGGAGTACCCCATGCCGCTGTTCCTGGCCGGTAAGGACCCCGTTTACGTGGGTCGTATCCGCAAGGACCTGGCCAACCCCAACGGCCTGACCTTCTGGATTGTGAGCGACCAGATTCGCAAGGGCGCAGCGCTCAACGCCGTGCAGATTGCCGAATATCTCTACCGCGAGGGTGTTGTAAAATAATTTGAATTTTTTTTGAGCCCGGCTCCCGCTTGGCGTGGGGCAGGGCCATTTCCTGTACCGCCGGTCGTACGCGTCAAACGTACGGCCGGCGTTGGTATACAGGGACAGGACGTGTGCGTATGCGCCGTCTGCAAAAAACTCCCCGGCACCTTTCAGCTGTAAGGTGCCGGGGAGTTTCTATGAAGTGCCGGTTTGTTTGTCGTGCTATTCCGGTCGGGCTGCCGTGATTTCGGCTATGGCCTCTTCCATGCTCACCGATTTCTGCTCGCCGGTGGTCATGTTTTTCAGGGCCACCACATTCTGCTTGATTTCCGTCTCGCCAATCAGCGCCACGTAGGGCACCTGGTGGGCGTTGGCGTAGCTCATCTGTTTTTTCATCTTTACGGCGTCGGGGTAGACCTCGGTGCGGATGCCGGCGCGGCGGGCCTGTGCGGCCAGCTTGAGGCAGTGGGCAGCCTCGGTAGCGCCGAAGTTGATGAAGAGCAGCTGGGCGCCCGACTGTGTCTCCTTGGGGTAGAGGTCGAGCTGGTTGAGCACGTCGTAGATGCGGTCGGCGCCGAACGAGATGCCTACGCCGCTCAGGCCGGGCAGACCGAAGATGCCCGTCAGGTTGTCGTAGCGTCCGCCGCCGGTGATGGAGCCGATTTGCACGTCGAGGGCTTTCACCTCGAAGATGCAGCCGGTATAGTAGTTCAGTCCGCGGGCCAGGGTGAGGTCGAGCTCGATGGCATTGTTCAGCCCCATGTCCTCGAGCTGGCTGAGCACGAAGTCGCACTCGTCAATGCCCTTGAGGCCGGTTTCGCTCTCGGCCAGCACCTGGCGCATGGTGGCCAGCTTGTCGGCATTGCTGCCCTGCAGGTTGATGATGGGCTGCAGCTTTTGTATGGCCTCCTCGCTCAGGCCTACGGCGCGCAGCTCTTCGTTGACCTTGTCGATACCGATTTTGTCGAGTTTGTCAATGGCCACCGTGATGTCTACAATCTTGTCGGCCTCGCCGATAACCTCGGCAATACCGCTGAGAATCTTGCGGTTGTTGATTTTGATACATACCCGGATGCCGAAGCGGCTGAATACGGTGTCTACAATCTGCATCAGCTCCACCTCGTTGAGCAGTGAGTCGCTGCCCACCACGTCGGCGTCACACTGGTAGAATTCGCGGTAGCGTCCCTTTTGCGGCCGGTCAGCACGCCATACGGGCTGAATCTGATAGCGCTTGAAGGGCATCTGCAGCTCGTCGCGGTGCTGCACCACGTAGCGTGCAAAGGGCACGGTCAGGTCGTAGCGCAGGCCTTTTTCACAAAAGGCGGCGGCCAGCCGGGCCGTATTGTGGGCTTCGATTTCAGAAGCGGTAACGCCGCTCAGAAAGTCGCCTGAATTCAGAATCTTGAAAAGGAGTTTGTCGCCTTCCTCGCCGTATTTTCCCATGAGGGTCGACAGGTTTTCCATGGCCGGCGTTTCAATTTGCCGGAAACCATAGAGGGCGTACACTTCCTTAATCGTATCGAAAATATAGTTGCGTTTGGCCATTTCTACGGGTGAGAAATCGCGTGTACCTTTTGGTATGCCGGGTTTGTTTGCCATTGGATAAAATGTTTGTAAGTTTCTTGTACTGTGCAAAATTACGGATTTTTGCCGACATACATACCCTTTTGCCGCCGATAAGCAAAAAAGCGGGCTGCGCAAAAGCCCTTTTGAGGGCTAAAAGGTTGATTTTATGCAAGAAAGCTTGTGCGGAAAATTTAAAATGGTTAATTTTGCACATCTATTTGTAAACTTTATTTATTTATTATGACCCACAATTTACTGAAAGGAAAGCGGGGTATTATTTTTGGTGCCCTCAATGACAAATCGATTGCCTGGAAAGTAGCTGAACGTGCGGTGGAAGAAGGTGCAACCATTACACTGAGCAACACGGCCCTGGCCTTGCGTATGGGCGAGCTGGACGAACTGGCCAAGAAACTCAACGCCACCATCATTCCGGCCGACGCTACCAGCGTAAGCGACCTTGAAAACGTATTCAGCAAGTCAATGGAAGTGCTGGGCGGGCAGATTGATTTCGTGCTCCACTCTATCGGTATGAGTCCCAACGTGCGCAAGCACCGCACCTATGACGATCTGGACTACGATATGCTGAACAAGACGCTCGACATTTCGGCCATTTCGTTCCATAAGATGCTGCAGGTGGCCAAGAAAATGGATGCCATTGCCGAATACGGTTCGGTAGTAGCCCTGAGCTACGTGGCTGCACAGCGTACCTTCTTCGGTTACAACGATATGGCTGACGCCAAGAGCATGCTCGAGAGCATTGCCCGTAGCTTCGGCTACATCTACGGACGTGAGAAGAACGTACGTGTCAATACCATTTCGCAGTCGCCTACGCCCACCACGGCCGGCAACGGTATCAAGGACATGAACAACCTGATGGACTTTGCCAACAAGATGAGCCCGCTGGGCAATGCTACGGCCGACGAGTGTGCCGGATATTGCGTGCTGATGTTCAGCGATTTCACCCGCAAGGTGACGATGCAGAACCTCTATCACGACGGCGGATTCTCCAGCATGGGTATGAGTCTGCGCGCCATGAACCAGTACAGCCGCGATATGAGTGACTATACAGACGAGAACGGAAAAATCATTTACGGATAAATCCGACTGGTCATATTTATTAACCCATTAATTTTTTCCTTCAAAAAAAACAACACCGTCGGCGGGGCCCAGGCCTCGCC
>ERZ779643.286-NODE-286-length-45970-cov-6.897114_pt1 | contig 45970 bp, 67 predicted proteins | sample MGYA00511564_ERZ779643 | MGnify/ENA primary metagenome ERZ779643 (study PRJEB29588, sample SAMEA2147114) | human gut metagenome | biome: human gut; feature: human-associated habitat; material: faeces | place: Denmark | collected 2008/2010 ...
GGTTGTTCAAGTACCTCTCTGCCAGGACTTCTTGTACGCCCTCCATAATATAAAGCATACACGGAAATGCCATCCCATTTCCCCACATTTTGTATTCTGCCGAGTCTTTGTGAGGAACCAGGGCGCACCAGTCTTTTTCAAAGCCTTGGAGAGATGCACATTCGGTAGGGGTCAATTTTCTGGCAAGATAAATCACTTCCCCATCTTCCGTTTCAGTGGGAACGAAGAGGGTCTGGTCATTTCCACAGGCCAGTGTTGCGCTCTTATCTTTCTGTATCAAAGCTCCCTTACCCCCCCCTCACAACCTCCACGAATTTTGAGCGTATAAGGGATTGGAACTCCGACCAGAAAGCGAGGAAATTTGTGATCTCTTGCCATCATGGTATTTGCCACCTCGGTCTGCTTAAATTCTCCGAAGGTGACTCCTTCCCATGTTGCCGAATGAGGACGATAGGCACATTCCCCCCCCTGTACCCATTCGCCCGGCGAGGGTCTGGATTATTCCGTCTGCTCTGAGGGTAGCTCGGCAGTCCTGAGCGTGGTTTTCAACTGCATAAACGCAATCGTGTTCAAAAGAGCTTGCTTCAACAGAGGGTCTAAGGGTTTTCCCCGTTCTTCTGACCTCCTTAAAATTCCTTCGCAAGCCCGTCCGCTCAAATAATATCCGTCCGGCACATTGTCCTCCAAGATCGAGGACAAGGAACACACGCTTGCGTCTTTGGGCGACTCCCCAAAATTGAGCATCAAGTCCTCTCCAAGCGAGAGAGGAATGATCTCCCAGGATGTAACCGGTGCGGGGCCATCTCTGCCTCCCTGACCGGTCTTCCTCAAATCGAGGAACGCTATCGCTTCCTTCGCAGATTTGCCAGAGCGTTTCGAGGACTGTTCGGAAGTCTTCGCCCTGTGTCGAGCTAAAAGCTCCGTAAACATTCTCCCAAATTGCGATTTGTGGGTATCTTCCATTGGTGGCACACCTCATTTCCAATATAACCCTCACCGCTTCAAGAAAGAGGCTGGATTCTTCTCCGGCCAGCCCCTTCCGGTTACCGGCGATTGATAAATTTTGACAAGGTGAGCCGAAAGTGATAACATCCACCGGCTCAATTTTAGAGCCGTCTATTTTGGTAATGTCCCCGAGATGGGTCATATTCGGAAATCTTGACTGAGTGACAGCCATCGGAAAAGGTTCGATTTCGCTGGCCCAGGCGGGTTTGATACCGACCGCAGAAGCGGCCAGTGGACAGGTACCGCTACCATCGAACAAGCTGCCCAATTTCACCTTGTCACCTCCTATCCCATTATTTTGCACCCACATTTGCGGTACGAAGTACACCGCTTTTTGTAGCTGCGGACAAGGTACTGGATGCCGTCATCCACATAATCGTAGACAATCGGCTCTCCTTTCCCCTCGAAGGTTCTGGCAATGCGCCCCACGCTCTGCGTGACAATGGCGTAGTCCTTTTGCGGAGTGGTCAGGTATAGCCGGTCAAGCCGGGGAATGTCCAGCCCCTCTTTCGCCAGAGCGTAGGTTGCAAACAGATAGTGCTTTTTCCCGGCCCTCATGTCCTCAATGGCTTGCTCCCGTTTCGCCTTGCCCTTCTTGGAAGTCATTTTCCCGTCCACCATTACGGCCTGATCTCTCAGGTGTTTCGGAAGATGGGCCATCAGATATTCCAAGTGGGCCAGCCGGTCGGAAAGAATGAGGTTGTAATGGCCGGAGTTGAGCATCAGGTCACCCACAATCTGACCGTTTCTGCAAAAGTCCTCTGCCAGATAATTCACCAGCTTGGCATAGATGATCGTGCCGTCCGTGTCCAGGAAATCTTTGCTCAGGCCAACCCTGGTAGGCCGGGGAAGAACGCTGACGGTCATGATCTTGTCCGCAACCGCCTCTTCCGGCACCTGATAGGCGATTTTACCCAGGAGGGCATAGGTGGCGGCAATCATACCATCTGCCCGGTGAACCGTGGCAGAGAGGCCGTATTTGTGCTTTGCTGCCAGAGAACTCAGCACCTTGGAAAACTGCGTAACTGCGGTGGGTGTCCCGGCGACCCGATGGCACTCGTCTACGATGATGCACCCCCAGGTGTCCCGGTACCGGTCAAGGTCGATATTGCACATGGTCTGCACCGTGGCGAAGGTGATTGCCTTGCCGATTTGCACTTTTCCCTCCGTGATGGTTCCAGTCAAGGCCGGACTCATGTACTGTTCCGCTCGTTTCTTGCTCTGCAAAAGCAAGTCCCGGGTATGGGTCAGCCAGAGGGTTTTTTGGCCTATCTCACAGGCCAGGGCAATACCTATCTGGGTTTTCCCGGAACCGGCAGGACTTTGTAATATCCCTCTCCCGCTCTCCGCCAGGGCCGCTTTCGCTGCCTCCTGGTAATCATAGAGCGGGATGTTGCACCGGTAGTCAACCCGAGGTTGCGGGGCAAAGGCCATAGACACATCAGTGAACGGGGCCAGCCGAAGAACATCATTGAAACAGCCATAGGGAAGCACCAAGGTATCTCCGTCCCATTGCATGAGGTACAGCTTTTGCGGGGTATTCCCCAGGTAGAAGTTCATCCGGGCTTTCTTAGCGTAGTCCGGGTTTGCCAGCACCAGGTTCTTCTTGCACCAGGCCAGCAGCTCAGGGGTGGGGTCATCAATTCGGAGCTGGCTTGAAACCGTCATGTGCATTTCGACACCCACTCTTCCAGGGTAATCCCGAACTGCTTGATCTCCGACCAATACAGCGATCTCCGGGTCAGCATGGCCCTCTCCATGTTCTCGAAGGAAATGAACCACACCTCACCGGTGGTCATTCTCAGAGCGAACCAGCCCTCGCCGTTCCCGGTCTGCCGCCAGAGGGTCATTGCGGAATACTGGTTTTCCTCGACCCTCTCCAAGCGGAAAATGTCTTTCTCACACACCTTGCAGTCAATGGGATAGCTCTTGCCGTTTCGGGCCGCAATCACATCAAAGGGCTGGCCCTGGCTCTTCTGAGCGAGGTTGTGCGCCCAGAACCCGTACCCGGAAAGGCTGATACAAAGCTGTTGCTCAAAGGAGGTTCCGGTCTTGCGGTTATTATTGGTCATGTCGTTTTCCCTCCCCACATATCGCAAAGCAATACGAAAGCCTTTAGGAAATACTTCGAGGCGTTCAGGTGTTCCCGGGACTCACGGGAGAAAAGAACCGCCTGGTCACGAAGCCTCATGTACTCCTGGTATTTCTCCGAGCGGGGAGAACATTGTTTCTTGATGACTTCCGCTTGCTCCTTGAAATGGTCAGCCTTGAACTGGGCCTTTATCGCCTCTTCGCTTTCCTCCACCTTGCGTTTTCCGAAGTAGTCCAGCAGCTCATTCACTTGTTCGTCAGACCAGGCGGGGTCTGCCACCAGCAGTTTGAAGAGCTTGCGGGTCTTTTCCAGAGTGGTCGGAAAGAACTTATCGGCAACCAGTTCGCATCCTCCGCTATCCCATGAAATCTTTACGATATAGTTCATGGTTCTCCTTCCACCGCCCCTTCCGGGGCGGGATTGTTTTGGATTACAGATCAAACGCAGAAGCCGAAGGACACGCCAAAACTGGAGTTGGCGTCGTAACTGTAGGCGTCGCCCGAACTGTTCACAAAGCAGAAATCGCTAGTGTCGCCGGAACGAGGCGACCGCTCCCACCGCCATCCACGCTCACTGTCAGGGTACTTCTTCGCATAGGAGAAGTCCTCCTGCCGGTACAGCTCATACCAGTGACCTTCCCCGCCGTTGGAGTAGATTTTCCGACCAAAGATTTCCTGCTCGGACAGAAGGAAGAGCGGGTCAAGGGTTTCGATCATTTTCGGCTTCTCGTTGTCGCCGCCCTCACAGGTGTACTTGACCACGGGGGTGATGACTTCCACCAAATCGTCAGGCAGCAGGTTCCACACATCACCGTGAAGCCACTTCCTCATGAAGCTGTCCTTCCAGGAGGTCAGGTTGGTCATCTTGTGGTTCATCACCTGGCGGTCAGGCCAGAAGTCCACCAGCTCCCAGGTAATCGGCACAGGAACATCGTGCTTGTCGAGGTCGTGGTAAAAACCGATGATCTGAACCTTGATGGTCACACCGTTCTTCAACTTGACGGTCTTCTGGTCACCGAGCCGGAACATCATCTGAGCGAGGCCGCTGTCACAGATTTCCTTGATCTGCCGCCAGCTCATGTCTTCCGGGGTCTTACGGGCCATGAGGGAGAAGGAAGCCGCCTCCCACCGGTGGTTGAGCATGACACTCAGGGGAGAAGCCGCCCAGAGATTGTGCGTCTGCTGCTTGGCTTTCAGGCCGTCCAGCTCCTTTTTCAAGGTGATATTCTCTTTCTCCATCCGCTCAAACTCGGCGGAGAGCTGAGAGATGATCTCTTTCATGTGAAAATCTCCTTTGCATTTTCCGAAATGTCTGATATAATCAGAGTGAGCTTTTACGCTTGCCGTGGATGGGACTGCATTCCCGTCTGCGGCTTTTCTTTTTCTGGGGAATGTAGGGGTCAAACGCTCCGGCCAGCTTGCAGAAGACATAGAAGAGAGCCAGGGTTCCGAATACCCGTTTCATTCTGTTACCTTCTTCCACACATACTCTTCTCCGGTCTTCTTTCGGTACCAGTCCTCAAACTCGGCCCTGTGTACGGGGTCAGTGAAATACTCCCGCACGATCTGAACCAGCAACAGGCTTGCGGCTCTGGCCTGGGCTTGTACTTCCGGTACGAAAGCACTCACGGCTCTCCGCATGACCCCATCCGCATCCGGTACTTTTGCAGAATGTCGAGGGAACGGCGCAGAATTTCGTCTGCCTTTTCACCGGTACGGACACCGGAGAGAGTGGCGGACATTTCGTACTTGTCCGTCATCAACCCTTCATCGGAGAGCTGCCGAATGAGCCAGGTGAATGTCAGGCTCTCACCGGTGACAAGCTCTCTGATCTGCTCCCGAAAGCTCTTGCGCTCCTGTTCAGTCAGCCGGATAACCGGAGTATCGGGAGTCCAGTACGGACGAGGTGTGGGGATTCCCGCCATCATGCGACCTCCTTTCTTTGAATTACAACCAAAGTTATAAATAATCCTTGCAAGGGAAAATCTCTTATGCTATACTGAACTTGCCACAGTACAATAAGCATTAGCGATTTCCTTTTGACACAGGAGCCGAATTTCTTTTCAAAGAAAGGAATTTGACCCCTCGGATTTGTGTTGCCTGTTTTATAACTTTCGTTGTTGATATGAGTATATCTCGACTTTCCGTGATTGTCAATAGGAAATCCCGATTTTCCGAGAAATTTTTACGGAGGGGTTTTCATGTCCTTTTATGAACGGTATGAAGCATTGTGCCAAGAAAGAGGGTATAGTGGGCAATCCGCCACCGCTTTTGAGCAAATAGGTTTGAAAAAAGGAACCGTTGCTGGCTGGAAAAAGGAGAGTGATGCTCTTCCCGCTTCCAAATACCTCATTCAGCTATCTCGGTTTTTCGGGGTAAGCATTGACTACTTGGTGTGTGAAACAGACATTCCAGAAAAAGCAATCCGCTTAGACGCAGAGGTACAAGAGCTTATATCAAACTTTGAAGAATGTGATCGGGAAGGAAAGCAGATAGTCAAAGCCCACGCCATCGAAGAGCGTAGACGGTCAAAAGAAAAAACAAGCTCTACAAAGAGAGCTGTTGGCAAATAAAGTCATTGACCTGTCCGAATGGAGAAAGACATTATGAAGACGAAGAAATTCCCAATCGACCTCTCTATGCTGACCGAAGAGGAAATTGACCAGTTCCGGCAAGACCCTTCCACTCTTTTCGAGGGAGATACCGATGTATCTCTATACCTCCGGTTCAGCTCTGAGCGGCAGCGGGAGCAATCCATTGAAGGTCAGCTTCGGGACTGCCGAGCCTATTGTAAAATAAACCGGTACCGTATCACCGCCATCTATGTAGACCGAGCCACCACAGCCCGGAAGGATGTGGAGAAGCGACTTCACTTCCAGGAGATGATACGGGACAGCGAGAAGCGGCCCTGGGAGTATGTGGTGGTGTGGAAGCTCGACCGCTTTGCCCGGAACCGGACAGACAGCGCACTCTTCAAATTCAGGCTCAGGAAGAACGGCGTGAAAGTCATATCTGCCACAGAGAGCATTTCCGAGAAACCGGAAGGTATCATCTTAGAGGCGGTCTTGGAGGGCATGGCCGAGTTTTACTCTGCTGACCTCTCTCAGAAGATTACCCGGGGCATGAGAGAGTCGGCCTTGAAGTGCCACAGCATCGGAGGCCATGTTCCCCTCGGGTACAAGATTGAAGATCACAAACTGGTCATCAATCCGGCCACCGCCCATATCGTTCAGGAAGCCTTTGAGCTATATGCCAATGGGGAAACCGTTGCGGACATTTGCCGGATGTTCAATGCCAAGGGCTACCGTACAGCCAAGGGGGTTGAATTTAACCGGAACAGCTTCAAGTCCATGTTCCGCAATAAGCGGTATATCGGGGTCTACACCTACAAGGACATTGAAGTGGAGGACGGCGTTCCGGCCATCATCGACAAGGAGCTGTTTGAAACGGTAGGCCGTAGGCTCTCTAAGAACGCAGAAGCCCCGGCAAGGGGCAAGGCCAAGGTAGATTACCTCTTGGCCGGAAAGCTCTTCTGCGGCCATTGTGGCGGCTCTATGAACGGGGAAAGCGGCACCAGTAAGACCGGGGCCATCCACAACTACTACACTTGCTACACCCGGAAGCGGAAACACGCTTGCGATAAAAAGCCATTGAAGAAGGACTGGATAGAGTACATCGTGGCGCAGGATGCCATGGAGCTGCTGACCGATGACACTATTCAGGAAATGGCCGACATGGCGATCTCCCAGACCGAACAGGACTTGCGTGAGAATACCCGTATTCCCGAGCTGACCGAGCGGATGAAGGAAACAGAAAGCGGTATTGCCAACATCACAAAGGCCATTGAAAAAGGTGTTGCCTCTGACGCTCTCATGAACCGGCTCATGGAATTGGAGAAGGAAAAGAAAAATCTTCTCCGGCTCCTGGCCGAAGAAGAGAAGTATGTCTGTAAAATTGAGCGGAGCCAGATCGTGTACTGGCTGACTGAGTTTAAGGGAGGCCGCATTGAAGACGAACGGTACCGGCGTATCATCATTGACCTCATGGTGAACTCCGTCACCGTATGGGACGAGCCTGACGGCTTCCGCATCACCACCGCATACAACCTGACCTCTTGCAAGAGTAAGACTTTCCGCATTGACCCCTCCGGTGCAAAAGGGTTCGGATTTGAGGGGTTAGAGTCCACCATTGAGCGCATATCCGAACCCTACATTGTATGGGGAAAGATATTCGTTCAAACAAAAAGGCACCCTTTACCATGACGGTAGAGGGTGTCTTTCTTCATTCTCCGGTAAAACCGTTTTCCCGGGCACATTTCAGCGCACCCAAAATCATCTTATCCTGAGCCAAAGTCCGCTGCTTGATCTCGTAAAGGGGTGTCCCCCGGTGCCTGTCCCATTCCATGAGCTGCTTCCGGTCATGGACTACCACACCCTCATAGAGATTTATCAGCTTGTCCAGCGTCAAGTCCTTCAAGGTCTGCATGATTATCCTGCACTTTCATCAGAAGATTTGTCCTTGATTTTGATACCAAAGAGCAAGGCAAGCTCGACCGTCCAGGCAGAGAACCATGCCACCGTCAGTTCCGAGGAAATCATGTGGTCATGGAAATTGGCGACCAGGACTGCGATTGTGTACCAGAACAGATTGAACATGGAGAAGACCGTGAAAAGAGTACGCTTCTTCAACTTCTTCTTCGGCTTTGTGGCAACCCGCTTGCCGCTCATTGATACCACCCTCACTTTTTCAGATAGGCCGCAGAACAGAACCCGGTGTAGGTGACATTCCGGTAGGTGAATTTGACATACAGCCAATTCACGCCGCCCATGGGAGTGTAGTACCCGTAGTTCTGAACCTTCGTCCCTTTCGGGATAGACACCAAGACACCCTTGTTGGTACCGGCAGCGTCCCGGACATTCAGACCGTTGCTGGCGGTAACCGTGTAGGTTCCGGCCAGAGCTTTGTCAAACTTGGTGGCTACGCCGGTAGCCTTGACCTCCCGGCCAGGGGAGGCCGGTTTCTTGTCCGGGGCCGGGGCGGGAGCCGGAGCCTCCACCTTGCCGGAATACTCCACATAGGGGATGTGACCATGCTTCTTCCAGGTGCGGGTATTGTACCCGGCCCGGGAGCCGATGTTGCCCACCGCCGTGATCTGCACACAATTCTTCCACTTCGGCGTACACTCCACCGCAAGGCCATTGCCGATGTAGATGCCGATGTGGCCGGTAGTCCATACCACTTCCCCGGGTTCCATGGTGGCCCAGCCGGAAGCGGACGCATCGGGACAGGTGGTAATCATTCGGTCGGCACCAATGTCAGGTACACCGTTGACGGCATACCTCGCCCCGCCGTAGCTCTTGCTCTTGTCCCCAGACCAGCCCCAGAGGATGCCTTTGATAAGGTTCACGCAGTCAAACCCGAAGGTGTCTTCGGAAGCGGCGTTAATCATCTTGACCCTCGCCGCAGCTTTGTTGTAGGAGTGATTGGTGGTGTACCTCTTCTTGTTGGCGGCAGTCATCGGCGCACCGAAGCAGCCCATGATATAAAGGGTCTGGTGGTTCTCAGCAATGTCGATTGCCTTTTTGACCAGCTCACTTGCTTTCATCATAGCTTACTTTCCCTCCGGGCTGTCCATCAAGTCCTGCGCCTTTTGGCTCTGGGTGCCGAAGTAGAACGCAATGATGACCGCATAGATGGTCATGAAGTCCTGGCTGATCTGGTTGGTACAGGCCATGAAAGCGAACACGCCGGTCAGAACCAGGGTCACCAGACTCTTGACGGACAGCAGATTTGCCAGCTTCTTCTTGATGATTTCCATGATATTTCTCCTTTCTATTTTGGTGAGTTTAGTGACTCATTTTCGATTTTTACCATAAACTCTCTTATAGGGACGCTCTCTAAGAGGACTTTATAGCAAAACCTTAAAATCATTCACTAAACTCACTATTGACCACTGAAAATATTCAGCTCTTCACCGTGGAGGGCTTGTGAAATGCCTCCAAATCGTCAATGCGGTGGTTGATGACCTTGATTTGCTCTTCCATCACAGGAACCCTCTTGGCGAAATTGTTGTGTTCTCTGACTTCCCGGGTGAGGTCTTCCAGTTTGGTTTCGGTGACCGCTTGCTGCTTATCCAGTTTGGCGTTCATGTTCTGGGCGGTTTTGTTGCTGGAATAGATGGTACCGACCAGGGCAAGTCCGCCAGTGATAATAGCCACGACAATCGCCTCTGTCATTCCTGTACCTCCCATGCCTGAGCGTAATCCGTGGGAGAGAAGTTGGTGTCCTGCTTGCACCGGTACACCTTCCCGTCCGTGAAGATCATGTACTCGCCGGTGCGGTACATATCGTGCGCTCCCTGGACAGGAACGAAGGGACGGGCCGTTTCCTTGGTCTTGCCATGGAGGGGCCGGTTGAAGGTGTACCAGGAAGGGTCACCGGGAACCAGCCCGGGGTAAATGGAGTTGTCGTAAGCCTGATAGCACTCCCAGGTCTGTTCCCACTCGCCGCCCAGACTGCCCCCGGAGTAGGTATTGTAGATTTCGCCCCGGGAATGGTTTCCGGCCTCCCAATCAGGGTACAGTCCCGCCGCCCTGATCTTCTGGTCATCTTCCTTGACGGCCTCACCGGCCAGACTCAGCTTCGACACATAGATTGCACTTGCCAGAGCATCCAACATCTTCTTATTCATCACAGCGCAAGCCCCCTTTCAATCGCCGTCGCAATAGCGTCCACTTCCTCCTGGTCGACCTTTCTTTTAAGAATGGCCTCCTGCTCCTTCTGGTAGGTGACCTCGCTGATCTCGGTCATCTCAATGCTCTCCACGCCGTCCAGAGCATCCCTACCGGCCAGATGGTACACGGTACCCTCCACGACCACACCCTGGGCCTCCTGCTCGTTGCAGAGGCCATAGCAGCCGTTATCCTGCTTTCTGACCCAGACCGGGTTCGTGACCGTAGCCAGAATATCTTCGCCTTTGAACATTCGATACATTGCTTTCCCAACCTTTCTTATTCGGATAGAAGCCAAACATGGATTTGAAATACTGATTGGTGCGCTCTCTCACCTTGAAGCTGTTGCCTCGCTTCATGTGTCCGTGGTAGCTGTCAATGGAATTGCGGATGTCCGACAGAGCCATTTCACCTCGTTCGACCTTCCCGTGGAAGGAGCGGAGCTTGCGCCGAATGAGCTTGGTGGAATGAGGGTTCATCTTCAAAATCACCTTACCTTGCGGGGTGATGATGAACTTGGTCTTCAACCACCGGTAGAAATCGGCCAGAGGAATTACCCGGGTCTTCTTCCAGTTGAGCCGCAGTCCCAGATGCCGTGTGACCTCTTCCAGCCCGAGCATACATTCACCTTTCAGGTAGTCCAGGTCTTCGTGAATGGCATAGCCGTCATCCATGTACCGGGCATATCCTTCAATTCCCAGGACTTCTTTGAAATAGTGGTCAACCGGACTCGGCAACAACAGAGCGTTTGTCTGGCTGATCTGACTGCCCAGGCCGAGGCCCACGGGGCCGAAGTCTGCGATAAAGCTGTTGTGCAATTCCCGAACACGGTCATCGTGGAGCCGCCGTTCCGCTTCCCGCAGCAGCGGGGCATGGGGAGCGTCATCGAAAAAGCTTTTGAAGTCGTATATCAGGATGCCGCCGCTCAGGCCGTGTTTGCGGAAGTGTCGTTCCAGGTGATAGACCATGCGCCGCAGAGCGAAGTCCATTCCCCGGTGTTTCAGGCTGGCGGAATTGTCGTAGATGAAAGAGGCGGAGTAGATCGGAACAATGCAGTAGTCACATAGGCACTTCTGAACCGTCCGCTCCGAGATGTGGACAGACCGGATGTGCCGTTTCTTCCCTCGCTCCATGATGTAAAACTCATGGAACCCTCGGTGAATGAAAGTGCCGTTTTTCAGGGACAATAGGGTGAGGGCCACATTCGGTATCAGATCACCGATATACCGCTGAGTCGAACTTTTCCAATACACTCCTTTACAACACTTTTTCGCTGAGAGATATAGATGCCGGAACGAAAAGACTTCATCGAAATCACCACAGGCCATGCTTCGTTTAAGTCGGGCCTCGTCCCTTTTCGCTTTCCTGCGTTGATAACGGATTTCTCTCCGTTCCTCGCTTGTCATAAAAAGGGTTCCCTCCGTACAGTCTTGTTGTAGGGTACGGGTTATAACTGCATAGTGGTACCAGCCATGAAATGAGCTACCGTACAATCGCTCACCATGCAAGCAGCGTCCGGCTGACCACATCGGAAACTCCCGTTGCCGGAATGGGCATATTTCAGGCGATATGCCCGGATGTTTTAGCCTTTCGGCAGGGTACAAGTCCTCCCTCTGCAAAAGGTTCTGATTTCACCCAAAGGGGCTACTACGACTGACCTATACGAAGTTGCAGAGTCCGAAGGACACGCCATTACTGTTGTTGGCGTTGTTATTGTTGGCGTTGCCCGAACTGTTCACATTGCAGAAATTGTTAGTGTTGCCGGAATTAGGCGACCGCTCCCACCAGTTGTTCGCAGAACAAGCAAGGATTACAGGACTTGACCCATATCTGAAAACTCACGCCGGGAGGCTCTTGAACCTCTCGTTGTCAGCTTTCTTCACTTTGGCGATCAGCTTCGCTTCCTCTACGATGTATTCCCCAAACTCCTGCATGGCATGGTCAATCCAGGGGCATTTCTCAGGGTTTTGAAGAATAGCATCGTAGAGCAAGGTCAGCTTCGGACTGAGATTTTGGAGGGCAATGTTGGCTCTCGTCAAGCAGTCCCGGCGCATCTGAGCCTCATGCTGGTTCTTCGGATAGATATTGTTCGCTGCCCGAACCTCGTCATAAACCGTGGTGGCGAGAGCCATGAGCTTGTAAAGGAGATAGGGGCCGTACCGCTTGGGAGCCTTGGTGACCACCGAGAAGGTGTGCGCTTCCAACTTCCTTGCGGTATCTACAAACTGCATGGTACTCTCGCCACGCATGGCCTTGATGACTGACATGGTTTACCCTCCTACGCCGCCCCTTCCGGGGCGGGATTATACAGATATTGGATTAAACGCAGAAGCCGAAGGACACGCCATAACTGCCGTAGGCGCTGCCACCGCTGGCGTTGCCCGAACTGCCCACAATGCAGAAATCGTCCGTGTTGCCGGAATAAGGCGACCGCTCCCACCAGTAGTACGCAGAACCATTGACCTTCTTAATCCGGCTGTTACCGGCCTTGTACCATTCGTACTGCGTACCCTCACCGGCGACCGAGTAAGTGGTAGTGCCAAAAATCTCAATCTCGGACAGGAGGAAGAGGTCATCATTGGTCTGCTGGGTTCCAGAGGAAGAGCCTCCACCGGTGCCGGACTTCTTCTTGACGGTCTTGATGACATTGCGAAGAGCTGCCGGGAGCTGGCTCTTGTAGGTGGACATTCTGCCTCTCATGGCAGAGCCGTTCCAGCCTCCAGTATTGGTGTTGCTGGTGTTCATCTGCTGGGTCTGGTTCAGACAGTCCACAAGCTGGAAAGAATAAGCGGCTTTACCGCCAGACACCTTATCGTCATGGTTGAAGCCGATGATCTGCACCTCATAATTGGTTCCGCCGATATTGACGGTCTTCGAGTCGCCCACCTTGAAGAACTGCTGGGCCATGCCCAGACGGCCACAAATGTCAATGTCTGCCCAATCCGTGTCGTTCAGGTTGTCCCCAATCGTAAAGGGATAGACATAGACGATGCCGATGACCTCCAACTTCCACTGTTTGGTCTTCTGGGAGCTATCGAAGGTGTACTTGATTGTCCACTCTCCCAGCTCTGTAGGATAGAGAACCGCTTCGCCCCCGGACACCATAGCGGTCAGGGTCTTACCGCCCTTGGTCATGGTGACCTGGGTGCCATTGTCGGCAATCACATGAACCTCGGCAGGAGAACCCTTCTGGCTGAGAGCGTACAGAGCGTCATCCACCGTGGGGTCGGACTGGCTCAGTTCCAATGCGGTCTTCGTAGCGTCTTTCAGCAGCGTTTCCTTGGTCAGTGCGGTGCCGACCACATCACACCCAGCGGGGTTCAGCGAAATGTCCACGGTGGCGGTACCAGCCAAAAGCTGACTGCGCCACTCGTCAAAGGTTTCCGGCATTGTGGCCGGAGCCTTTAGCTTTCGGGAAGTCCCCGTTCCCTTGATGACAGTATCTTTCATGTTATCCTCCTTTAATCTCCGCTATTGCACAGATTGGCGTACTGGAAAGCGGCCACGGTGCGGTCGATCTTCGAATACAGCTCCGTTTCCACTTCGGTCAGGGCCGTGTCGATGACATATAGCAGATATTCAATGTTATTGGCGACCTGAAAGGTCAGGTTGTCTAAGGTGGTCGGAACAGCCGGAGCATCCGAAGGAAGGGTGAGCTGTTTCCGAAGAACCGTGAGGTTGTTGAGGAACGCAGCCACAAGCGATTGCGTGGGCGTGTCCCCCATAGCCCAATCGGTTTTTGCAGACACCACAACGGACGAGGGGTTGTAGGGAACCAGATAGATCGGGTCATCTGCTACTCCTTTCTCCGCTCGGTATGCCGCCAGCTCTTCCGGGAGAGAGGTCATTCGGTCGGCAATGTACTCTACCGCCTGACCCACTCTGTTCATGTCGGTGTAGTTGTAGGCACCCTTCATTCCAGCCATGTACTCGGCCTTTTCCTCAACGGAGAGGGCGGTCAGCCCTCCCGTGAGAATTTTGTTCTTCAAGGTGAAAACCCGTTCCACATCGGCCTGTGTGCGGTCATAGACCAAAGTATCAATGACGCTCATATCAATCCTTTCACCTTCATCTTTCCGCTCAGAGAGCCGTTGAATGTGATTTCATCTACCAAGATCAGTGCGTCCATCTCAGGGGTGTAGGCCGTCTGCAAGCCGATAATGTCACCCACTTCCATTTCCGGGTTGCCCCGGTAGTCAGCATCGTAGGTGTTCCGCATGGTCAGATAGCTCTTCACATGGTCGGCCAGGGCATTGCACATGGTATCGTTGGTGATAAGGGGGTTTTCCTCCTTGTCCACTTCCCCTTCCAAAGCTACGGGGTAGGAAACGACCACCGAGTTTTCGGAAAGGGTTTTTCCGGTGATGGTCACGGTCTTGGTGCCGGAGGATAACACCAAATCCGCTGCCCGGGCGTAGATCGCCTGAGATACTACGCTTCCGCCGCTCACCGAAATCTGAATATCTTGTGCCAGACCAGAAAACTCAACATGGAGTTGTGTTTTGGTGGTCGTTTCCTCATACAATTTCTGGGCCTCGCTGTCTGCGGTGTACGCATACCGGGCCACAGTTACCGCTTTGAGCTGGTCGATTTTGCTGATCGACTGGCTCTTTTCTGCAATGGAAGAGAAGTCCAGGGTGAAGTCGGTTTCCCGGTAGTACACCTTGCTCACTCTCATTCGGCGGTATGGGAGATTGCCATACATGGTCACCTCAATCTTCGTACAGTCAAAAGCAAGGTTGCTGCTGACAAAGACCTCAGAGGAGTCAATCTCACTCACCGTCTGGGTGTCGAGAAGCGTGGAATTGCGGTAATACTTGACCCGAACAGAGGACGGGTACTCATTCAGAGGTGTGTCAAAACGGATTGCCACCACCGGGAGATCGTGAGATACATCAAACTCCTTGGTGAAGACCGGGGCGGTGGTGAAGCTACCTTCTGCGCCGGTCATGGCCTCGCTGATATACCCTCTGCCGGAAGGGTCTTCGTCAGGTACTATGACCTGAGCTTGTCCGTCCAGCGTCCACCGGTTCAGCTCCAAAGTGCAATAGGTGTTGCCGACCTGATTGCCCCTGTCCACCGTGTCCCACTCGCTGTACCAGAGATGGCCGTTGTCCGACCACTCACCGCTGTAAATACCGGTCACCGTCACTCCGAAGGGCTTGATGTGGATGATGTTGTCATCGTCCGTGAAGAGGCGGCACCGGGCAGCATGGGCGATCAGTTGCAGACAATTCATGTGGGTGTCAATGGGCAGAGCCGCCGTGGTAAACATCTGCTTCAAAGTGGGGTCGATGACCCAGGGGTGGGTACCATGTTCTGTCAGGGTCAGGTTTGCGTCCATCAGAACCTCTTCGGCCATGTCGTAAAGGTTCTTGTTCCCCAGCTTGCTCTTGTAGAAGGAACCGCTCAGACTGCCGATCAGGCCGGTACAGGAGAAGGTGGCCTGGTTATTCTTGGTCTGGGGCTTGCCGGTCAGGAGGTACTTATCCGGCTTAATCCACTCCACCTCCCCGTCCGGCAGCTCATAGCCATATCGGAGGGAAATAGGGGCGTTTTTGTCCACATAGGAGTAGATGCCAACCGGGTTATCCGGGTCATAATTGTGTTCAAGGTCGATGATGGTGAACTCCATGACCTCTTTCGGGAGCCTACGGCTCAGGGGGTCTACATCGTGGCTCTGCTTGATGGAAACAATGTCCTTGTTCCCGAAGATCATCTCCACACCGTAGAGAACCTGTTCCAGCCGGGGACGGCGGTAGGGCAAGCATTTCCCGAAGGTGATCGTGATTTTATCCGAGGACTCTGCCTTTGCCCCGATGACCACTTTGGTTCCGGTCACCGGTTGCGTGACGGTTTCCTTCACGGAGCCGTCAAGCCAAAACTCAACGGTCACGGTTTCCGACCATTCCTGATACCGGGTGTCAAAGGTGAGGGTCAGCCCGGGGAACTCATGGGGATTGGAGAAGGTCTTCGTCATGACCGCACTCACGGTGAACTCCCCGTTCGCATTACTCATGTGGCTCGAAATGAACCCGTCATACTTGGTGCCGGATGCCGGAACGATGACCGTGTTACCGTCCAAGGCCCAGCGGTTCAGTTCCAGGGCGGCATAGGACTCCTGGTAGTCGAAGTTATAGTCAACGGTGTCGAACTCCGAATAGCTCTGCGCCCCGTTGCTGCCCCAGCTACCGTCAGTAGCCGCCGCAGCGTCCACATTGCCGAAAGATACCTCTACGAAGGAGCGATTGCGGAGGATGGACTTCATGCTGGACTTGTAAGCATTACTTACAGCTTTCATGGGCCACCTCCTTAGAACGGTTCTCCACAATCAATCAGATTGACCTTGCAGTTGATGTAGTCGATTGGGAGTTGAGTAACGGGGTCAAGGTGGAAAGGCTCTGCGGTTCGGTCACCCGGGTACATTTTCCGGGTAGTCCAGGTGTTGTTCACCATGTCCGGGTAAGTGACCGTCACATAGAAGTTTTTGAACTCCTTCAAGATGCTCGACCACTGTTCCGCCGTCAGGTATGCCCATTCCAACCTATCAAGTTTCTGTTGCTCACGGCCCACCACCTGGCCCACCACCACGGCGTTTGCGTTCCGGGCGGAGTCCACGATGGTAGCGGTCATGAGGTTAAGCCCCCTTCGGGGGCAAGGATATTCACGATCATTGATCTTGATAAATGCTGCCATATCCTTACCCCCTTAGTAGGCGTTGGCAAAGGCTCCGCTGTTCACTCGGACACCTCTGCTCCGGCTGTACCGGTCATACGACCGGCCAATCACATCGTCACCAATGGACACGGACAAGTCCTTGTCCTCGATGATGTTCATGAGTGCATAGATAGCGGCGATCACGCCGTCATTGGCGACAGACACGCCAGCGGAGATGCCCTCCACGATCTGGTCATTGTTGGCGACAGCGGTACGCCGTCCCATGGCACCGACCATCTCAGCACCGGACTCTCTCGCAATGAAGAGTTGCCCTTCGTCCACGAAACCACCGTCAGCCATATACTGAATACGGTCTACCTTGACCTGGCTGATATAGCTCAGGCTGATACCGGTAATCCAGGAAGTGCGGTTGATCTCCCGAATGACATTGTTGACTGCCCGGACGGCGTTGTTCATGCCCTTCTCCATGACGGTCAGGACACTATTCCACTGGACGATTGCGATATTGGTCATGCCTCTCCACATATTCGACCAGCCAATCGGGAAGACGGTGGTGAAGTCCGTCATTCCGGTATTCATCTGGGCCTGGAACGAAAGGAAGTTTGCGAGGGTGTTTGCGGTGAAGGTGGTGAAGTCCGTCTGCATGGTAGTCAGGCCGGTTTCCCACTTCTGCACGACCCCGTTCACCAGGGTATTGAAGTTGGTGTCCAGGGTGGTCTTCATCTGCTGAACATTGGCCTGAATGAGCGGCATTTTGTTCGTCATGCCGGTAGAGAAGCCGGTGACAAGCTGCTCACCACAGACTTTGAGGTTGGTGAAGATACCGGTAGACAGATTGCTCGTCCCGTTCTCCTGGGTGAGAATACCGAGCTGCTTCATCAGAGCGGCATACTGCGTCAGGAGGGTCACCGCCGTTTGCAGTTCAGGGTTGGCAAGACGCAGCTCCGTGTTCAAACTCTGGGTGTCCGTGTAGATGGTGTGAACATCATCCGAGAAGTCCCCGATGGGATTACCCGCAAACAGCCTTTGGAAGCCGCTCACGATGCTGTCCCAGGTGATGCCGCCCATGGAGTCAGTGTAGGAACTGATCTCCCCGGCGAAGATGGTCATGAAGTCCACGAAATCGGACATATCCTCGGTCAGTTGCGGGAGAGTGCCGTTCAGATCACGAAGAGCGGGAGCCAAATTGAAGTTCAGCTCGTTCGCCACATTTTTCAGGCTTTCCACCAGGGCGATACAGGCCAGGGCCATTTCCGCCAGAATGGCGGTACCCACGGCAATCGCCGCAGGAAGCAGACCCGCAGTACCAATAGTGACAGCACCGAGAGCGGCGGTTGCCGCACCCACCGCCACCAGGAGGCCGGTTCCGACTCCGATTGCGGTGGCGATCTGCTCACCGTTATCCAGAACCGGTTGCCATGCCTGACCGATCTCGTCCAGCCCCTTGCCTACGGCCCAGATTTCAACCAGGAACAACCCGGTTGCCACTCCCAGCTCCAACAGGATTGCGGTGCCGAGGCCGATGTTCACGGCTATGGTCTTGCCTCCGGTACCCAGGGCATAAGCGGCAAGGCCGACTGCGCCCAGAATACCAGCACCCAGGCCGATTGCCGTGGCTACGGTGGCTCCGTTCTCAATGACCGGTTGCCATGCCTTTCCGACTTCATCCAGCTCATGGCCCATGATGGCGATTGCACCTACTACGATGATTGCGGCGGCAGATACTTCGGCCACGATGCCGACCACCAAACCGAGGTTCTTTGCCAGGGAGGTCAGCTTGGGAGAGAGGCCGGTGCTGACGGTGGTATCAATCGTATCGGTGGCCGTGGTGAGGGTGTTCATGGCAGTTGTGGCTTTGCCCAGGTTGGTGATGCCTTTCAGCTTGGAGAACACATCCAGAGCGACCACCAGACCGCCCAGAATTTCCAGACCGCCGATGATAAGGGCCACTTTGTCCACGCCGCTCCAATCGCCTTGCTTGATTGCATCCCAATTCGTGGCGATCTCCCGGATGATGGTGGTGAACCCCTGAATTGCCACGCTCCATGCCGCCAGCTTGATATTGCCGGTGAACACGCCGATACCGATTGCGACATTGGTTAAACCCCGGACAACCGTGAGAGCATTGTCTACATTGAGGCCGTTGGCGGCTATATCGCTGATACCAATGACGATCTCTCCGATGCCCTGGATGACTTTCAGCGCACCGCCGACTTTCAGGTTGCCGAGCATAATCAGTGCGTCACCGACCATACCGGCAAAGGAACTAATCATACCGGCGACATTCTGGAAGGTGGGGCCGTTGTCGAGGAAATCTTTCAGGTACCGCTCAAACTCCTTCAAGTCTGCCAGGAACATTGCGAGGCCGAGTACCTGGAAGTCGAGCTTGAAAGCAAAGCCCTTGGAGCCAAGCTCTTTCAGCAGTTTCAGAGCGGTCAAGAAGTCCTTGGCGACCTTCCAGGCCAAGATGCCAGCGGCAATACTGGTGACAGTAGCCAGCACATCCTTCAACTTCTCTTTCAGCTCGTCAACCTGGCTGTTGATGCTATTGAAAATGCTTTCGTCCCACAGCTTGTCAATGTCGAACATCCCTTCAAGGCTACCGCCGCCACCGGCACCAATACCGGCTCCACCGGAACCCTGATTGGGGTCAAAGACATTCAGCTCGTCAAAACCAGCGGTGTACTGCTTCAACTTCTTTGCGGCACCAGAAGCATCTTCCAGGTTGTCAGCCATGGCCCCGGCACCAGCGGCACCGGCGTTCACGCCGCTGCTGAAATCTACCGGTTTCAGGTCAATGCCGAAGAGCTGGGCGAGGGCCGCAATGGCCTCCCCAATCAGCTCCACAAAGGCTTGCACATAGGGCAGAACCTTCACCAGAGCAGGAAGTAGGAAGGAGCCAAATGCCTGAGAAAGAGAAGCGAGTTGCTGCCGCAAGGTTCTCATAAGACCTTCTGCGGTGGTCATCTCCCGGGCATAGGTGCCAATCAAGTCCTGCGCCCTTGCCTGGTCAATCAGGGTCAGGTAGCGCAGATAGGACTTCAATTCCTCGCTGGCACTTTGGGTACTGTACGCAATGCCATAGTTTGCCGCCGTGATCTTCAACTGAGAGTCCACGATGGTGAAACCGGCTCTGCGGATAGGCTCTACCTCACCGGCGATTGCGGAGCGGACAGCAATGGCAGCGTCCTCAAAGGTCTTGTAAATGTCGTTGTAACCGGCCCAAATGTCATAGGTCAGTTCCGTATAATTCATTGCCATGGCGGCAGCATCCTTCTGAGCGACACCAAAGCCTTTCAGCATAGTGCCGTAGATGGACGCATACTGCATGAACTTCTGGACATTGATCTGCAACTCGGAGTTGAGCTTCAATATCCACTTGTAGTTCTCTTCCGCCTCTTCTCCAAACGCTCGGCCAAAGCGGTACATGATGCCCTCCCACTCGGAGGCTTCATACATATACTCGGCAATGACCGCACCAATGCGGTTAGAGGCGTAGATCACCGTGGAGAGCTTGATACCGGCCAGAGCCTCAGACCATGCCCGGGTGCCGGAAGCGGCCTTGTTCACAGTGCCGTTGTAGCGGTTTGTGCTGGCAATAATCCTCTGAATTTTAGAGGGAAAAGCAGAGAAGCCGTTGGAAACCTTCTGCATTTCATCGGCAAAAGGCTTCATGGCAGCGGACAAATCTTTCATCTGCCGGGTGAACTTATCAATGTCCGCCTTTTCCAGCTCGTTAATCACCCCGGGCAGTTTCCCGAGCTGATTGATGAAGCTGGTCAGATGTGCTTTGTCCAATTCGGACAGGGGGCGCAAACCATTAGCCAGACTTGCCAATTTGTCCCCGTCCGTCCACTTTAACTGAGTTAATGCGGAATTTAATTTGACGATGGAGTTGGTGGTAGAACGAAAACTGCTGAGGTTCCCCAGAGCCGCTAAAGCGGTAGCAAGGCGATTGATTTTCTGGGAAGCGTCACCGGTGTTCAAGCCTTTCAGGGCATTGGTCAATTCACGAATACCCGTGGCAGTCTTGCTCAAATTGTTTGCGCTACCAACGGAAACCGTCTTCAACCCACTCAGGGCCTTTTTCAGATTGTTCAGACCGGTTACCGCACCAGCACTGTTCTCCTGAATTTGAAATTCCAAACCCTGAATTTCCACATTATCAGCCATTCACGCCACCACCTTTCTCCTGAAATTTCTTGTTGAGCGACAGGGCCAATGCCTGGAAGTAGGCTTTCGCCTTTTCATCCTGCTTTTCCCGCTTCGCCTCCTGCCGTTCGTCCTTCTGCTTGGTGTCAAAGGCAAAGGGCTGATCGGGATAGGGAATGGCTTTGACTCCCTTCTTCGCAAAGGCTCTGAGGATAGGGGCCAGATTGCCAATCGCCTGATACACATACATCCCCTGTAACCAAGCGTCCTGATTTTTCAAATCTTGCCGGATTTGAGCGGCCTTTCGGTAGTACCTGACCAGCTCACAATCCCCCTCCCAATACTGTTCCGGGGTCATGCCAATCGCCAGGTAGTAGGGGAACACATCGTAGAATTTCTGAGTGTAAGCGAAACGGGGAGCGGGGCGCATTACGCCACCGCCCCCTCGTTCATTGGACTGCAACCCGCTTACCAGTTGGCAGTCCACTCCATGTTTCCCTCGTCACCCTCGTCAGAGGCGGGTTCCTCCATGAGAGTGAGAATGGGTTCGTTATACATCTCGACCAGCTTCGGGATAAGCTCGTCCTTACGGGGCAGACGGGCGTAGATACGGTCAATGACCTCCTTCTTCACGAAGCGGTGCCGAGCGATAAACGCACCGGCAAACAGGGCCGGGAGCATGGTCATAGGCTTGCGGTCAACTTCCTCGGCCACGAAGCCCTGTTTCTCCATGATCTCAACGCTCTTGCGGGTGTATTCCAGCGTGTAGTTCTCGCCGGAAACGGGGTCTTTAATTGTCAGTGTCTTAGCCATGATAAATCCTCCTTATCATTCAGGCCGATTGTGATTACTCAGCAGAGAAAGTGATCGGGGTGGAAGGGGCAATGGAGATGTTCATATCCACAACCTCATTCACGCCGCCGCCAACGGGATAAACGGACAACTGGCCGTCAAACTCGAACTTGCCGTTAGAGCCATCGGGAGTCACAACACCGCCGCTCTCCTGACCACCAAACCAGACAGCGTAACTACCGGTCTTACCTTCCAGAGCCTTGAGCTTCTGAAAATCGGTCATATCATAGTTAGCGGTAAAGGACAGACCATCGAGGGACTGAATACCGGCGATATAGGTCTGCATATTGTCAGACAGCGTGGTAGTTTCCAACATTTCAGGCTCACCGCCCAGATCGGGAAACTCCTTAATGTCAACCAGCTTCTCATAGGTGTCAGCACTGGCACCCTTCTTCATCAGAAAGACCTTGTAAGTGGAAATAGCCATATTACTTTACCTCCTATACAGATTGGCACCGTCCGTTTCAGCCCGATACCGGGCCACCAGGCGGTATATACTTGCGTTCTCCAAATTCGGGATTGGGGACATGGAAATGCGAGTGAAATTGAACTGATACATGAGGTCATCAATGACCTTCATAATGCTTCGGCACTGGGTCTTTTTCCCGGTGGACTTGTTGGAGTAGACATTCACCTCATACATCAGAGTGGCGAACTTCTCCCGGTCACCGTTGCTCATGTGTTCCAGCGTGGGATAATTGTCCTGCTCCACGATGCTCACATGAGGGAAAGAAGACGGTGCCTTGACATACTCACCGCTCACATTGATCTCAGGAAAGGCTTTCCGAAGTGCCTCTGCAATCGGTGTATAAATCTGGCTCTCTACATCAATCACCGAAACACCTCCTTCGCCAGTCTGGGCAAAATCATTTGCAAATGCTTCACGGTTTCGTACATCGACATATTGGCGGGGTTACCCTGGGTGATGACCACGGTAGTACCATCGTCCTTTGCGTGAACTTTTCCGTTCGTGCCGGGGTCACCGTAGTAGCCCCAGGACGGTTGCTTACCATGACCGGCCCCGTATTCGCCCCGGCGCATCCCGAGGTCTGCGGCCTCCGGGTGATTGTCCGGGTAGACAACACCGGTGCCGAACTCAATGAACAGTACGGAGGCCCCTACCGCTACCACGGCCCTGACACTTTGCTCCCGCTGCTCTACGGAAACAGAAACATCATTGGTGCCGTCATACGCCGCCTTTGCGAAATTGGCAGAGGCCACGGAAAGACCTTCCTGGGCCAGCCTGTCCAGCAGAACACTTGTCCTTGCTTTCAGCCAGCTCTTATAGCGGTCGATCTCCCGAATGGCGTTATCAATCCCGGCCACAGACAGGGGAACTTTGATGGTCTTCACGATACAGTCACCTTGCTCACGGCGTAGGAGATGGAATTGAGGCTCTTGGCGACCCGCTTCACGATGTAGTCATACAGGGGGTTCCCGTCATCGTCATACTCAGGCTCCTTGTCTATGAACAGGACGGTATTTTCATCAATCGGACAGGAGAGGTCATCGGTGACGATCACCTTGTCATAGGAGATGAAATTTCCGAACTGCTCAACCTGAGCGGTACCGGTGGCAGCAGAAACATTGTCCCGCCGCTTCACGGCCTCTTTGTAGACCACACGGGTATCTCCCGTTTCATTTCCCTCTTCGTCCTTGACCGCCTCTTTACGGTCATACAGGAGGTACCAGTAAGAGGACTTGTTGCGCTCCATCGTTCTCACGGGGCCACTTCCTTCCGCACGATACCGGCAAAGGGAATGATCTCACGCAACAGGGTGGGAGGCACATCCCCGTCCTCATAGGAGCGGGAAATGCCGTTCTCGCTATGCGCCGTTTCGCCCTCAGCCCCTCGCTTGTTCAGAAGATAGGCCGCAATTTCCACCTGATTGTAGGCGTACTGGTCAGGCACCTTGGTCACGGTGGTATCAAAGGGATAAGCCCGTTTCAGGACTTTGTTGCCAGCGATAGAAAGGTAGGTGGAAAGCACATCCTCGTCCTTCTCGCCGGTCATGGTTTTCAACATGGACAGCTTCTCAGCATCGGTCATGGCTTTTCACCTACCTTTCATCAAATTAGCCGCCAGCCCCGACTTCCTTGGTGTTCACGGGATTGCTGGTATCGTTGGCAATGAACACGCTCCGGCTGTACTTGGGAGCGGTGAAGCTCTGAGCAATGCCGGTGAACTTGCCGTGGTACCACTCAGGGCCGTGGTCAAGGCCGATCTGGCCGAAGAGCTGATACTTCTCACCGGCACCGGTCTTCGCCAGAGGCTCCAGGAAGAAGTTGCCCTTGCCGGGAACAGGCTGGTACACGGGAGCGATCACATTCAGGTTCAGCAGCAGAGCGGTGCCAGCGGGAAGACACTCGCCCAGGTACAGGTAGACCACGCCGATAGGAGTGACCACACTGGACAGGGCAATGCCATTGATCTCCCGGGCAGCGGGAACCACGGTCAGGCCGTTCTGAACAGCGTCAGCGTTGACCTGGAACAGCGTGGTAGCGTCACACCACAGGCACAGGCCATCGGTAGGGGCGTTGGCCCCGTAAATCTTCTTCACCATGTCAGCAATGTCCCACAGGCCGAGGGGCTTGCTGCTCATGGCCTTGGTGTTGGTAGTGACCGCCTCCACCAGTCCCCGGGTCTTGTTGACAGTAGCATCACTGGTTGCCTTGTTGTAGGTACCCTGAATGAAGGTGAACTCAATGTCCCGGTTGACCTTCTGCATCTTCGCCGCCACCTGGAAGTCCAGCTCATTGATGGGGTTGGCCTGCTGGTTGGCGACATTCAGGCCGGACAGGGTTCCCATGTTGGACTGCTTGGCATAGGAGATGCCGACAGCCTCCATGAAAATCTGCGTCACATTGGTCTTCTGGGTGCGGGTGATGACGCTGGCCTCGGGAGCGGTCAGGGAGGCGGTTTCGCTGATAGAGGGCTGTGCGCCGCCGCCAGTGGTGTACTCCTGGCCAGTCACGAACTCAACATGGTTGGTGGTCTTGGCTCTGCCGCCGATGATGGAGGACAGGGGGCAGCGGGTATTGCCCTTGTTGAAGAGCATACCGGAGTAGTTCAGTACCCCGAAACTGGTAGCCAGAGTATCGGACATAAATCAATCTCTCCTTTACTGGTTATTCGCCTGAGCCTCGGCCTCAGCCTGAGCTTTCAGGCGGGTGTAGTAGGCCACGGCGGTGAAATCACCGTTCTTCTGGGCCTCTTCGATCTTCTTGCCGTAATCCACGGCACCCTCAGTGCCAGAGCCAGAACCGGCCCCAGGCTTGGGGGTCTTCTTGATTGCGTCAGCTTTGACCTTCTTCGCATACTCTTCGAGGAATTTGCTCTGGTTGGCAAAGACCTTGGCACTGTCTCCGTCAGCGAGAGCCTTGGCGGTGTCCTCGGCCAGAGCCTCGTCATAGCCCTGGGACACGAACTTGGCCTTGTAGTCAGCAACGGTCTTGCCCTTACGGAGATCGGCAAGCTCCTGTTCCATCTGGGCCAGCTTGTCAGCGTCCTCCTGCTTCTTCTTTTCCTCTTCGGAAAGAAGAGCGTTGTGCTTGCGCTTCCACTCGGCGGCCTCGGAGTTGGCCTTGGAAAGAGCGTTCTTCTGCTTTTCCAGCTCGGCGGAATTGTCCTCATACTCGAACCCTTCCAGAGCGGCCAACTTCTGCTCAGGGGTCATCTCGGCGTACCCCTCGATCTTGCTGGTGTCAATCTTTGCCATAACAAATACCTCCTGCGTTTAACAAGGCTGTTCACTCAGCACTGATTTCTGTTTTTGGTGGGGTTTTCTCCCCTTGCGATTAAGGTCTTCCCTGACCATTCAAAGCCTCACGGCCTTAAAACCAAAAGAAAAGGGGCTACCGGTAAAAGCGTTTCCGCTCTCACCGATAGCCCGTAATGGCTGTCACCGTCATCTCTCTATGACGGCCTCATATTTCTTTTTGCTGGCGGTTTCCCATACCACCACTTTGCCGCTTCTCACGGCGATCTCCACTCCCTTGCCCCGGGAGAGAATTTCATTGATCTCCTGAACCGCCTTGGGGGTCAGGTTTACGACCGGGTTCATTTCCCTCGTCACCCTCCTTGGTCTGTTGCTGTGCGGCCAGCTTCTCGGCCTTGGCCTCCTGCTCGGCCACATACTCCATGCTCATTTTGTAAGCCACCTGGGGGTCAGAGAACATTCCGCAATGGATAAAGGCCAGCACCGGTGCAATCTTCGGGTTATTCAGCATCGTGGTCAGAACATTGGCCTTTTCCGAGATGTTCTCATAATTGCGGCGGGTGAAGCGAATGTCAATGGCAGACAACTTCAAGTCCAGATCGCCCAAATCCCGGCAGATACGAAGCAGGAGCTTCAAAAACCGCTTCTCGGACTTCCTGAACATCCGCTCCGAGTCCTTTGCTCTCGCCTCGGCAGCAGACCAGCCATCACGCATGATGACGGCGGTACCGGTGTCGCTGGTAGAAGAGCCGCCGTTACGGTTCGGCATACCGCAGATGGTCAGGACGATGTTATACATACTGTCCACAAGGGTCTGCGTCTGGGTCTGGTTCAACTCTGCGGTCAGATACTCAATCTCCGCCTTAAACTGCGGGTCAATGTCCTTGAATTTGATTGCGCCCTCGTCCCGCAGCTCCCGGTAGTCTTCGGAAGAAATATCGACATTGTGGAAGAGCATGAGGGACTGAATGAACTGCTCCACGCCGTCAATGCGGTTAGACTCCGTGGTATTGATTGCGTCCAGCAGAGGAAGGACGATCTCAAAGGCACCCAGCCGGGACTTGTTGGCCGGGTACTCAATGATGGGGATGCCCAAATACTGCTCTTCGCTTCGTCTGATTGCCCAGGTATTTTCCACTTCATAGAAGTGGTCATCCGTATAGCAGCTAAAGACCAGAACCCCATCGTCTTTGAGGACATACTTCACGCCCATAATGGGAGGATTGCCGAGGGCCGTGGAGTAGACCACAAAAGCAAAGCGAGGGTCAAGGGTGTAAATCTCAAAGGGGGCCTCGTCCTCTTTCAGATCAGCTTCGCCGTCCGGCAGCACCATTCTGTACGATGTGCCGCAGATGTGCCACCACTCGGCCAGTTCAGCGTCCTCGGAGGGTTTATCTTCGGACAGAGTGTAGTCATTCAGCCGGGTCACCGCCTCAGCGATACCCTTGTCATCTTTCCGGCTGACATACTGAACAGGCTCACCCATCAGGTAGCCGACCTTGAAGGACACGATCTCATTGGCCCGGTTCTCAACGACTTTGTTGTTGATTTCAGGCCGAACCTCCTTCTTCCGGTAAAGAATGGGCTGATCGCCCTTGTAATACCGGTAGAGGTAGTTAATATCCGCCTGGTTCATAAGGTGAGTGAACAGAGCCTTTTGGAGAACATCAATGATGTTGTTGTCGTTGATCTCGGCCACATCGGCATAGATTACCCTACGACCAAACAATGTCCTGGCTCCCATTCAATCACCTCCCCGCAAAATGCTTTTCTATCACCTCACATCATAGCATAATCTCTAATGCTTGTCAATGGCCCAACTTTTCATAATACCATTGGAGAGCAAAAAGCGCAAGGTATCAGCAAGGCCGTTTGAAGATTTCGATTTTCCCGCCACTCAGCATACGGATTTCATTTTCCAGCAGAGCCAGGGAGTCAGGTGCGTCATCGTGCGGCACCTTACCGCTCCGGGTGTAGGTGGTCAACTCCTTCATGAAGTTCCAATACTGACTGCCCCGCTTGTAGGTGGTGGGGTGCTTGAAGTAGAAGTTCTTCTTGATATTGTCGGAGGCAAACTCAATCCGGGTCTGCTTGTTGGAAATGGTACGCTTTGTCCGAATACCGATGGAGTACCCTTGCTGCCGGATAATATCAGCCACATCCCGGGCATAATACTGACCGGCGTTATTGGCCTCGAAGGTGGCGGAGGCAACCTTGTTGGAGATCAGGCACTTGGCGCACTCCGGCTTTGTCACCTCGGCGGGAGCATCGTCAAAGACTACATCCACAATGTAGACCTCGGTGCCATAGATGACGGCTACCGGCATGGAGGTGGAGTCAGAACCGCTTTCGGCGGTATCTCCTACGGCAATGATGGTGTCTGGCTCCCGGTCAGGCGGCAACTCAAAGAAATAGTTCAGCTCGTCCTTGTTGAAGAGAAGACCCTTGGCCTCAAAGGGCTGTTGCTGGAACTCACTCTCAAACTGCTCGGCGGACAGAAGCTCCCGCTGCTCCCGGAAGTAGGCCGTGGTGAAAATCTTCTGACCCTCTCGCTCATACTCATAATTGCTTTCGTCCGTGATGGGGTCAAGGGCCGGTATCTCAATGGCCCTCCATGCCCAACCCTGTTGCTCTGCGTACTCCTGAATACGGCCAATGGGGTCATAAATGGAATACCGGGTGCCAGTGAAGACCATGGGGGTACCCTCAATGGCACGACCCATAATGTCGCCGGAGATCACTTCCCACTTGTCATCAAGCCGCTGCCGGTTCTTCGCCTCTTCACGGCCCTCCACACAGTCATCAAGGTACAGGACATTGGTAGCCTCAGACAAACCCACCTGACGAGCATCAATGGAGCGGCACATGATAGTGGGGAAGCGGGACTTGGATTTGAGGTTGATGATCTTCGTGTCCGCTCCGGTCTGTACCAGACGAGCTTCCGGGAACACATCGTAGAACAGGTACTCGTTCGGCACCGTCAGATATTCCAGGCACCCGTTGTAGAAGCTCTTCACAAGGTCATCACCGGTACCTTCCATCAGCGTAGATCGGTCGGGGAATTTCCCGGAGAGCATATTGACAAAATTGATGCCGGTCTGGGACTTTCCCGCTCGTTTCGGCATGGATATTGTCAAAAGACGCAGCTTTTTGTCAAGTATGTCCTGAAAACCCTGTACCATCGGTTTCAGGTAATGCCGTCTGGGGGCATAGAACCGCTTTTCCGACTTCCGGTCAAGCTCAATATAGGTCATGAACGCATCAAAATTGTGCGGCGCATCAAACAGGAGGCTCTTCCTCCATGCCTCATAGAACCTTTCCGCTTCCGAAGGGGAGGCGAGGCGCAGTTGCTTTGCCGCCATGACCCGCAGCTCCTTGTTCAGAGCGTGGGCCTTCTGAAAATTCTCTTCCTCCCACTGGCGGCAGAGGGAAAAGAGGTCAGTGTACGCCGAAGCGTCCCTGGGCCGGTTTTCAATATGCCGCTTGATACTCTCTGCGAGTTTCTGATAATCCATGAAATCACCTCAAATGGCCCCGGCCAGCCGGAAAGCCTCAAACATTTTCGGGGCCTGAATGGCAAACCAGTCCACCATTTCCTCATTTTTGGCCCAGGCCTTTTCCGGGGCAAAGCTGTTCCACTGTAAGCCGGACTCATTGAGAAAAGCATGAACCAGCTCATGCCGAATGGTACACTTCTCCATGCGCTGAATGACCTCTTCCTGAGCCGAGGCCCAATCCGGGGTGCTTTTGAGATTGAGAATGACGATCTCCTTGGTGTTGTTGTCGCAGTAGCCGCCGTAGTTCATCTTCCGCATGAACTCGTCCTGGTCAAAGTTGACCCGGCGCAGATTGTATTTCGTCCCCAGCACATCAATTTTCATAATGACCTCCCAAAAAGAAAAGGGCTACCGGATTGCTCCGATAGCCCGTAATGGCTGTCACTCCCGCCCCAGCGGGAGCCTCACTCTTTGTTCTGTTCCACGATGGTCTGCAATTTACTCGCCAGGTGGAGCCACAGCTTCGGGACTTTATTGGAAATCGCCCCGTCACTCGGAACCGGGTATTGATACCCAGACCCGTCTTTCAGAAAGATTTGCAGATAGAAGCCGTCCGGTATCTCATGCACGATGGTACTGGACTTTGACCCCGCCGTGATCGCCCCGGCCACAACCCCGACCCCTCCGGCAATCGCACCGCCCACAATGGCCCGGGTGATCGCTCCGATCTTCTTGGTCTTAGTATGCGCCTCTTTGACGATATTTTCAACAATGGCGTAGGAGCTTATATCCCGGTAGGAGATCAGCTTGTCGAAGAACATCATGACCTCGTTATCATCACTGAACATGATACTGGCATTAGGATTGTAGATGCTCTTCTTCCACCCCTCTGTCCCGAAGATTTGACACCGCTCAAACAGCTTTGCCGTTTCCAGCTCCCTCCGGGCCAGCTCCACTTCATACGGGTCAGGGTCACGCTTGGCCGTCAGCTTATCCAGCCTCTTTTGCGCCTTGGCGATATTCTTCTCATTGCTGTAATTGTCATACTGTCCCATGAGGTCATACCACCTTTCTCACTTTCTCATACCATGTAGGGCGGCTGATACCGAGCTGACGGCAAGCGTCCCTGACGGTAATCAGACCCTCCCTCTGTTTCTGCAAAAGCCCTTTGAACTCGTCCATGTCCAGCTCCCGGGCCGGACGACCAAAGCCTCTACCGGTTTTGGCGGAAACCCGCCGTCCATCCACAACCGGCATAGCCTGGATGCCCTCAGCCTGCCGCTTCCGTATCTTCTTCCGCTCCTGTTCGGCCACAGCACCCAGAACCTCAATCAAGATGTTGTTGACCATATCGGCAACCCAGTCCTGCCCCTGGAAGTCAATCAAGGTGGTGGGGATGTCAAACACCCGGACGATGACCCCATGAGCCTTGAACCATTCCAGTTCCGCTTTGATCTCTTCCTTGTTGCGGCCCAGCCTGTCTAATTCCTCCACCAGAACCTCGTCCCCGGGAAGCAGGATGGATTTCAGCTTTATGTACTGCTTCCGGTTGAAGTTCTTCCCGCTCTGTTTGTCGGTGAAGATGTGGTCATCGTCCAGGTCGGGAGCATAGGCTTTCAAAGCGGCAAGCTGCCGAGCGAGGCTCTGGTCTTTGGCTGACACACGGCCATAGCCATACCTCACTCGCCATCACCACCTGACCCCAACAGAGCGTTCAGGTCATACTTCGGGTCTTCCTTCTGGTCAATCACGATCTGGTCAGCTCTGCGGACACCGGGCTTCCGCTCCTGAATGACCACTTCATAGCCGAGGGCGGAGAGCATTTCCACGGCACTGTTGAAGGACAGGTTGTTGCTTCTCAGCCGGGAGCTGATTTCATTGCCCCGCTCCTTCCCGAGAGCCTTTGCCATGGTGGTCAGAGAAACATTTTTGGTTTTCATCAAATCTCGAATGGCTTTGTTGATATACATGAAGCTCACCTCTTGATGACAATATACACTGAATTTATTTTGTTGTCAATAGAGAGTTGAAAATATTTTGTGACTGAATATGTTTGTGTACTGAATATCTTTTGTCACTGAATGAAGTTTGTGATGAATAAAGCCTTTTTATTTTTGTGGGAATTTTCGGCACTCACCCCGGCCCCGTGGCGGTGGCTATATCCCCCGGCCCCGGGTACCAGATCAACAGCCCCGGCAGCACATGAAAGGCACAAAAAAGCACCGCCCCGGCGAACCAGGGCGGCAATATCATTTATTCAACTTCATAATTTCAATGATAATTTGAAAGGGCAGAAGCAAAATCAGAAGAAGGATATACATCAGTTATACCGCCTTATATACGGGGACTCTTGAAAACCCGGAAAATTCAAACAACTTGACTTCTTCCGGCTTAACCCCTTCATAAGCTGCAATCTCTTCTTGCACTTTATAGGAAGTGCAATAGATAGAATACCCTTCTATGTCTTCCGGGCCGTTCTGCTCCGGGTCAAATTCCCCTTCATTTACTATCCATTCCGAACCCGTATTGAAGTATTCCACTTCAAAAGCGGCCAGGGCTTCCCGGCTCCATTCATTGACCGGGTAAAAGACTTCTTGCCAGTCACCTTGACAACAACCCCGGATGATTGACCATTGCCAGGGCTGACCGGTCACCAGGGAAAGAACCCTTGCAATAATCTCTTTATCGTCCCGGCTTGACCCGGTGCCATACCGGGAAAAATAGCCCTTCAAGGCGTGAATATTGCCGGTGCTAAATTTACCCTTGACCGGCTGCAATAGGTCAATGGCGGCTTCCGTGGCGCATTTATAGCCGTATTCCCGGGGGCTTTCCAGCACTTCCGCATAGCTTTCCAGGGTATCTAATACCCGGTCATATTCCGTCGTTGTACGGCTGATATAATCCCGGTTGCCGGTCACAACGATATTTTCAGGAAACATACCGTCAAGGAAAATCGGGCTTTCTTGCCATTCCGGCGCAATCTGCCTTGCATAGATCATAATTAAACCCCTTTCACATAAAAGGCCGGGTAACGGCCCGTTTCCGTATTGCAGTTATAGAAGATAAACGCATTTACCACGGTATCAAATTCCCGGGAACGGGCAACAACCGTATTGAAGCCGTCCCCCGCAATGGGGGAAAGAGCTTCCCGGCAGCAATCCGCAAAACAACCCCACATATTGACCGGGGATAATTTCACGGCGCACATTCTGATAACTTCCCCGGCATTATACCGCTTCCGGACTTCCTTCCGGGTTATCCTGGTAAACCCGCCGACACTGATTTTATTCATATAGCACCCCTTTACACAAACAAGAAACGGCGGCTTGTGGTGCTTTTGGTGTACCTGGCCGCAACTTCCGGTAAATCCTTCTTTAAGGCCGTTGTATCAATACGGCAGCTTGTCACGGGCTTATAAGTGGCCTTGTGTTCCGCTCCGGCGATATGGTCAAGCCCGTTTTCGTCCATATACCGCTTCAAGGTATCTTTCAGGCCGTCCAGAGTGGCGGTTATCTCTTCGGCCATTCTGGCATATTCCGCAATTTCACGCATAAGCCCGTTAAGGTTATCAGCCGCAATGGCGTTATAATCTGGCATAAATAAACCCCTTTCAGATCAGAACAGCCGGAAGAGATTAGAAGAACGGCCCACAACGGCCCCTAATTCCCCGGTATCTTTATCTTGCACAAGTCCGCCGTTAAGGCCGTAAATTCCCCGACTATAACCGATTTTCTCATAGTGGCGGGGCAACTCTTCCGGGTCAACCGTGGTTAAATCCCGGGCCAGCTTCAAGCGGATATATTCCCGCAATTCCTTTTGCGTGTACTTTCTCATTTTCTGGCCCCCTTTACCAACTCTTGATAAATCAAGTGCGTTAAAAGCTGTTCGGCCTGGCTTTCCGTGTATCTGGCCCTTTCCCGCTCCGATTGCTGCAAGATTGTACCCAGATCAGCAACGGCGGAACGGTTATAGAAATAGCAGGTATCAAGGACGGACGGCAACCCCTGACACCAGTCAATAAATACAGCTTCATTGGTATAGCCTTTTGCGGCCTGGTATTCCGGGGAATACCGCTTTTCTGCTATGTGGGTATCAAGGATGAAGCGGGCCACATTTTCAAAAGTGCAAGGCCCGGAAAACTCATACCCGCAAGGGTTGAAATGGTCAAGGATATATTGCCGGACGGCGGCCCGGGCTTCCTTGTTTGTTGTTTTCAATGACATATAGGAAAACCCCCTTATAATTTCTTCCGGCTGCATTTCTTCGGCTTTCCCTTGACCTGCAACGGCAGATTTAACCGGGGCGGCTTCGGAAGTGCGCCGGGATTGAATTTTCAAGGTGCAAGACACTGAATTTCTTTTGTGCCTTTAATATACACTGAATATTTTCAGTTGTCAATAGGAAAACACAAAAAATTTTCAGTGCTTTTGCCGCCTATATAATGTGTAAACAAAAGTACACTTTACCAGACAACCGGCAGCAGCTCCAGCCTGGTACCAGATCAGCCAGGGCGGGGACGGCTCCGGCCAGATCAGCCGCCAGGGGGCCAGGGTCAGGGGGTCACCCCGCCCCGGGGCGGGATATGAAGGGAGCCGCCGACCTTCCCGGGAGGGAGATCAGCGGCTCCGATAGTCGTGGAGGCAAGTTCAAAAGTCGTGAACCATAGTCGCAAAAGTCGTGAAAGTCGTGAACCATAGTCGCAGATCAATCGTCCGCTTCATAGTCGCTGGCAGTTGCCTCCAAATACTTCTGTTGCAGCTCTTCCGGGGAAGTCGTTTCCCCGAGCTGGTTGTTGGGGGTCAACACGACCTCCTGCTTGTCCTGATAACCAAAATGGTTTTTCATCAAAAAGATTGCGGCAACGGGGTTAATCTTGCCGTTTTGGGCGTAATCTTCCATCTGAGCGTTCAAAAATTGGTACGCTCTTTTTATAAGATTACGGCTATCCTCGGGCAAAGTCTTGCTATCAACCCCATTTGCCCATGCCCATATCGTCTTTCTACTCACTCCAAAGGCCAATGCCAGTCCTGCAACACTCGGCTTCATATCATCCTCAGCACAAATGCTCAGGTACATTCCGATACGCTCTTTGACCTGGGGAGGCTGTTTCATATCCACACTGGGCCAGTCCCACATTCTCAAAGAATGTTCAATATACCTCCGGTTGTCACCCGGCTCAGTATGGACACTCATGGCCTCTGTCCGATCAGGACGCTTATTCCCGCCAGTCCCTTTCGGTCGGCCTCTGCCCCTCTTAGGGGCCAGCTCTTCACTCATACTCGGCACTCCTTCACAAATTATTTTCAGTCGGCCTTTAGTGAGTTTAGTGAACCATTTTCGATTTTTACCATAAATCTCTCTATATATATCTCTCTATGGAGGGTTTATACAGAAAAATATAAAAATAACCGTCAAAAATGCCCTCAAAGCCTTACGCCACAAGGGTTTCCAGTAGTGGGCGATTATTCACTAAAAACTCACTAAAAGTCACAAGTCGCAAATATATTCAGTGAACCACTAAATATATTCAACCTTCTGCCTGCGGGTCAATGCCTTTATCCAGCAGATAGTCGAGAATGTCATCAGACAGGCAATACCCATCACAGTCGGCTCCGTCATAGAAGACGGTTTCCGTCAGAAGGTTCAGCACATAGAAGCTGTCCTTCTGCTTATTCAGCAGCATCCAGGCCGCTTTCAGAAGGGTCACTTCTCTCGGCTCTTCCTTCATGGAACTCACTCCTTTCACTCCGAGAACAGAACCACGGTCTTCCCGCCGTCCTTTTGCAGCCACTCAAAGTAGCACACGCTGTTCACTCGGCACCCATCGGACAGGGGGGGGGTTGTCGTTGGCGCACATGACGATCTCCACGGAGGCTTCCTCGGGGATGTTACTGAGCTTCGCTTTCAGGTCTTTTACGGTCACCGAACTCACTCCTTCCACTCTCGCAATAAGCTTTTGCCCGGGCGCACAAGCGGTCAGTGTCCACGCCATACTTTCCCGGGCCGGTGCCGTCACACGAAGGGCAATCCCTCTCGACACAGGTGAGGCAAGGACACTTGCCCTCAGAATGATTGCAATAGTTGTAGATCATCCCTCTTCCTCGCTTTCCCCGGTGGGGTTGCTGGCCATGGAAGCCCGAATGAGAGCCTGGGTCAAGAATTTCGCCTCTTCCTCACTCGCACCGGCCTGAATGACGGCCCGGTAGAAAAGGAGGCTCGTTTCAGCCAGGACACCAATCGCATTTAACAGCTCTTTGAGGTGGTCATTGTTACTCACTCAACCCATCTCCTTTCTCATGCCGGAGGGAAAGCATCTTCTCCCGGGTCATCTTGTCCACCACTCGACCGATCTCGAAGTACCCGGCCATAGCCGCCAGCTTTTCCAGGTTCTTTGCGGTCTGCGCCGTGACCAGAATGTGAATACGGCGCATATTCTTCTTGTTCATGAAATCATCCTTCCTGAGAATTTCTCATGCAAAAGTCGTAGAAAGCGGCCAGGTGGTCAGCGGCCTCCTTCATCTCTTCATAGGAGCCGATATAGCTGCGGCAAGAGGCTCTGTCCAGGGCCGTGATGATTTTGCCCATTTTCTGAAACAGGTTGGCCCTCTCATTTTCGATGTTCATTTCATGAACCGGCGTGAGGAATACCGTTTCCTTGGTGAAAAACTCGGTGCCGTCCTCACATACCACCTTGGTCTTTTTCGGGGTGACCCGCTTGATGGTGAAGGGGCGGTAATAGGTCAGGCCGGTGTAGTTGTTCCATCCATAGGTGATTTTTCTCGGTACGCATACCCGCATCCCAGGTTTGAGATCAGCGGCGGGGATAGAAACCTCAAACTCATGTGTCTTCCAGTAGGCCACGGCCTCATGCGCCCCCTTTCATGCGAATGTTCCGGTAGGTGGGGTAGCCGGAGTAGACAGTCTTCCCGCTATGCCATTCAGGGTGAGCCTCCATGTCGGCGTTGAACCGCTTTGCGCTACACACGAAGTAGCCATTGGATTTACACCAGATTTTGTAAGAGTCGTAGAGGCTCTTCGCTCTGGTGTAGGCACCCTCGGCTTTTTCACATTTCTCTTCCAAGAACTGCAAAACCAGGTCATTGTCCTTCTCATACTGCTTGACCACCTGACGCATCTCAGGGGACATTTTCAGGCCGAACCGCTTGTACTTGAAATAGCCCTCCAAGAGCCAGGTGAAGATGCCACGCATGGCCTCCGGGGTCTGGAACTCATTTTTGAGGTTCTTGTCCTGCTCGTTCTCGGAGAAATGCCGGTTGAACTCCACCACTCGCACACGGTCGGAGGCGAAGAGGCTCTTATCATTGACGGAAGGAAGGTCATTGCAGGACAGCCAGAGGGTGAATTGAGGCAGGAAAGTCGTGGTGGCTTCATAAAGGTTCCGGGCCTTGATCTCTTCGCCACCGGTGAGCTGCTTGATCGTTTCCTCGTCCAGTTTGCCATACTGATTGCTCTCGGCCATGGTGACGAACCGCTTGCCTTTAAGGGATGCCAGCATGGGGTTCGCCGCCTCGGCGTTTTTGGAGCGGTCAGACTTGCAAATGATGGACACCGGCGACACGGAGGCGTAATCGCCCAGGAGATGGTGAATGGCACTGAGCATGGTGGACTTCCCGTTGCGGGTAGTCTTGCCGTGGAGAATGAACATACACTCTTCATTCGCCATGCCGATCATTGAGTAGCCCAGGGCCTTTTGCAGATATTCAGCCTTGTCCGGGTCATTACAGGTCACTTCGGAAATGAACTGCTCCCACCGGGGGCAGCGGGTGTCCTGCAAGGTGTAGTCAAAGCCGGTCTGCATGGTGAGGAAGTCCCGCCAGTCGTGTTCCCGGAACTCCATCTTTTCCAGGTCATAGGTGCCGTTCAGGCAGTTTATGAGATAGGGGTTCGCATCAAACTGTTCTGCCGTGATGGGCATGACGCTGGCAGCGTCCTTCATGAGCCGGTCACGGAAGCGGCGGTCACCCATCTTCACGATGAACTTTATGTACTCTCTGCGGCGGTCTTCGTTGTCGATCTCCCCGCAGTAGAGGGCCATGAGGCGGCAGAACTCCTTGATCTTCTCGGCCACCAGAAGAGAGCCAATGTCCTTCCGCCATGCCCCGTTGGAATAGGTGTACCAGCACTTCGCCTCCGGGCAGAAACGGGTATCATTCTTGTAGCACTCGGAAAACAGCTCCGCCATGCCGGACTCGTCCCAGGAATAGCCGGTGCCGCTGATCTGGTGGCTCCGCTCCGGCTTGGACTCCTTGATGTAGAACATCTTCTGGGACAGGTCTTTGTCCATGATGTAGCGGCCATTGGAGAGCTGAAAAAGTTCCTGCTCTTCCGTGGTCATGATTTCATCTGCCATTTCTCGTCACCTTCCTCATTGTCTTCGCTATCACCAGCACCGCACAAGCCTGAGCGTCTTCATCCCACCACGCACATTTCTCTCGGCAGCAATGCAAAACCTCGTCCGTAGCGGCGTTGAGAGGGCAATATTGCTTATTCTCCATCTACTACACCCCCCCCCATAGAAGAAAGCGTTTTTCAGAGCCGTGTCGATATGGGCCATGATCTGAGGCGGAAGAGTACAGACATACTTCCAGTCATCGGTAATGTCGATGACCCGCACCTGTTCGCACTCGGCCATGCTCGGTTCCAGGTTCTCCCACACAAAGGCGACATGGGTGAGCATTTCCAGCCGCTTCATCTTTGTGGTCAGAGGGATTACGATGCTGGTAGCGGAGAACTGGTTGCCCATGTTGTTCTGGACAATAACCCAGGGCCGCTTACCGCCCTGAACATGGCCGGAGGCCGGAATGGGAACATCTATGATAACAACATCTCCACGCTGATAGGGTTTCATAGTTACCTCCTGTATCTGGTTACAGAATTTACGATGGTTTCAATCTCGGAGCGGGGAAGGGGCGGCTTACAAGCCTGAGTGTTGGCATACAGCAGCTCCTTGTAAATGTCCGCCTTGGAATATCCCTGGTTGTGCATCTGACCGGCCAGGGAAGTCAGGCTGAGGTTCCGGCTTCCGGTGGTGATTGGGGGATATTCGGGCTTCACAGCAATCTTCCCGTTCTCTGGTTTCCGGTAGACGGGAGAATATATCCGCTGGGGAGCGGAGAGGCCGGTACCCTCTTTCGGAGCATCCGGGAAATACTTGGACACGATGTAGTCAATCGCCTCCTGGTTTTCAATGATCTCCGAATAGATAATCACCTTGCCGGTCATAATGAAGTACCGGCCACTCCGATATATCTCCACGCCATTCCGGTTGTTGCGGCCCTTGAAAGGGAGGGAGCCTTTTAAGAGGACATGAACACCTCTCCCGCTCCGGCTCTTCTCCGTATAGGAGCCGCAACGACCGATAATGTCAGCCGCCAGGGGTGTCAGAAAGCCATCGTCAAAACCAGCATCAATGTCAATGCCGATCAAGCCGTCATCGTTGAAAACATACCCGATGCCGTCATAAATGTCGTTCTCCACATTCAGGACGGCACACTCAAAAGTCCCCCAGGTATCAGCCAGCATAGAGGAAGCGGCCTTTTTCTGCCCGGTCTGCATGGGTACCTTGCTGCTGTTCCAGACATTGACCCATTGGGCTTTTTCTTTCAGTTCCTCGGGTATTTTTTCATACATGACAGATACCTCAGCTTTCGTAGGGAGTAGGAAGACGCCAATCCCAGATTTGTCCGCCACGGTAGGCGTTGCGGAAGTGGTTGCGCTTTCCGTCACCGGTGAACCACAGGTAATCGGAAGGAAGAACTCTGCCCACATCCGTCTCACCGTCTTTCTCGGCGTACCAGCGGGACAGAACATCTTCGCAGAGGGCTTCAATTTCATCATCAACCGGGTTATCTGCATCATACCCGACAAATTGATATGGAGCGGTTACAACGGTCACCAGCGGCCCATAGCCATGATCTACACGGTTGAGAGCGCACCAGACACAGGCCGCTTTCTCGGTATCGGAGGGGACATCCCGGGCCTCTCCCCAGACCATTTTCGCCAGGACGGTAACCTCTTCCTCACTCCACGGCTCAGGAGTCGGAGAGGGTTCGGGGATTACCGTTTCTTCTGGCAGAGTGGGCAGAGGCTCCGGCGTGGCTTCCGGGGTACGGGCGGTGCATGAGGTCAGGCAGAGCAAAGAGATCAGAGCTGCCAGGAACAGCTTACTCATTGACCGGCTTCCTCTTCCGCTGCTTGGTGGCGAAGAAATACTTGCTGTCAACGCACACGGGATAGCCGGGGAACCGGTTGCTGGCCCTCTTCTCGCCCTGGTTGTAAATCTGCTCCGCCGCTTCCAGCGGCATTTCGCCGGAAACATGGTCAGCACCGGCGACCATGATGTACGGGACTTTCCCGTTATTGTTCACGAATGTCATGAATACTTCCCCTTTCTCTGTTCCATGCCTCAACATCTACGCCGATCTTTTTCAGCTCTTCCTTGCAGAGCCAGGTGTAGTCATCGGGCATTTCGTAGTGGCGAATGAGGCGGTCATGCTCTGCGGCAACGGCCTCATAAAAGCGTCTGAGCCTCTTCGGGCCGAAGCCCAGGTGAACCGCCAGGGTGTAGAGTATCATTGCGTCAATGTCATCGGTGTACCGCTTGTCCGCTTCGATGATTTGCCGATTGATCTCCATGTTCATTGCCTTGCGCTCGGCAGCGGTGAAGGTAGCACCGTAGACTTTCCCTCCGGCTTTCTTCACAATCATGGCTCACACCTCAATGTCCTCGAAGAACACCGGGTACCTCGCCTTGAAAATGTCGAGAAGCCGATGGGCCACCACTCTCATGTCAGGGTGAGCGGCGGGAGAGGTGCGGAGCCGGAGGAAATGCCTCCATTCCCGGATATTGGCCGTCATGACCACCTCGGTCTTCGTGCTGTTGGGCAGAACAGACCGGGCTTCCTGGGGAGAACAGCCAATGTCCAACAGCTTGAAATAGCTCTGCTCGGCTTCCTCGCAAGCCTTTTTCCACAGGGTATAGGGAAGATACCCTTCGGAAGTCCAGGCCGGAGCAATGAAGGTGATCTCGGTGCCGAACTGCTCCTTCCCGTAGTTGCAGTACCGGGTACTCTCCTGGCAGTAGGAAGCCAGCCGGTGCCGGACGATCTCATGGCTCACTCCCCGGTCACAGGTGAAGCGAACGGTCACGCTGCCATGCTCAATGACGGCCTCATGGCCCCGCTTCAAAATGTTCTGGACAAACTTCTCTGCGCTGCCCTCGCTGATCTTGGCCTCGGACTTGTAGCAGGTGCGTCCGGCCAGCTCAGTCAGAGAGAGAAGGTCAAAATAGGCGGGAGAGTTGATAAGCTCAACCTTGGGTTCAATGATTTTCATGGTCAAACTCCTTCCACATGGCTTGCCAGCATATCGGCATGGTGCGTCCAGAGGACATTGGGCCACATCTTCACGGCCCTGGTGTAATCGTTCCACTCCTTCTCCGGGGTGAAAGCTCCCATGTGATACCGAATACAGGCAATTTCCTCTTCGGTCAGTTGGAAGAACTGCGACAGCAGCATGACCGACTTCTCCCCGTGGCCCTTGAAGAGCGTGTCGGGGTTGTACTCCCAGAGGATAGTGTTTTCCTGCCGCTCACACCTGTACTGGTCAATCTTGCAGAGATCATGGAACATACCCACGATATAGGGAGAAATCTTCCGCTGCCAGTGGAGGCCGTTGTCCTTCGTGAGCTGGACAAGGAACCGCATGACGGAGGCAGAGTGCCGGTAGAGGCCACCTTCGGTTGCCCCGTGAAAGCGGGTAGAGGCCGGGGAACGGAACTCGACCTTTTTGAGAAGGTCAATACACTCACCGGCCTCTCCGTTCAGGCCGTAGCACCCGTTTCTGATCTTGTCCCACGGGCTGAGATTGCCGGAGGTGCGCTCGGCGGCTTTCTGGTACTCATTCAGCGTCATGCTTCGCCGCCTCCATTTCCACTACGGTCATAATGGCGTAGTTGGCGAGGTCAATCAGGGTGTCCCGGATAGACTCGTCATTGACCTTCTGCTCCCCGCCCCGGGAGAGGGTCTTGAACCGGTTGAACTTGTCCCCGAGCCTGATACGGGCCATTGCCATACCCTCTTCAACGAAGGTCTGGTGGAAACTGTCACCGTAATCGTGGTTCTTCCGGGCATAGAGGTCATTGATTTCCTCGCAGACTTCCCGGTGAAGCTGAACCTTTGTCTTTGTCGTGGTCAAAGTATCTTATCCTCACTTTCCACAGAGTTTTCAACAAACCATTGGAGAGGGAGGCCGGAAATGATAGCCGACCTCCCTCGTCAGGGGTCAGCCCAGAAGAGCCATCAGGTCACTCTTGGACTTAGGGGCCGCAGGAGCCGCCTGGGAGGCCGCAGGAGCCGCTTTCTTGGGAGTGGCGGGTGCGGGGGCAGCCTGGTCATCCCAGCCATCAGAGGGCCGCTTATCGGCCAGACGGGCGAAGGTGATGGTCTTATCCGGCTTGTTCTTGTTGGGCTGAACATCATGCTCAATGTCGCACTCAATGAAGTGGCCCACAAGGTCTTCGTGGTCGATCTCGGACAGCTCGAAGTCCTGCAAGGCGGTCTTCGCAAAGTAGCTGAACGCATTGAGCGCACCCTCGTTGGCAGACCCATCCGCTTTCAGCAGAGAGAACCGCTCAATGTGCTTGGCCCCGCTCTGCGTCTGCATGGTGACTTCCAGCTTGCCGAAGGCTTCCTTGTAGCTGACCCCGGTGATCTTGAAGACATGGGTACCCTCGGGGATAAGGGAAAACCCATCACTCAAACCAATTTTAGCCATTGTTCATTGTCCTCCTTAGATTTCGTCAGAGATGGGGAAGATGATGCCCACCAGTTCCTCTTCGTCCCCGGGCAGTACCGGGAAGCTCTTCACCAGCAGAGCCTTTCCGACATTGGTGTTGGTGTCAATGTCGTAGGCATACAGGATTTCACAGGTGTCGGTCTTCTCAATCAGCTTCCAGTCATCGTTGCTGATCTTCACGGAAATGTCACCGGCCTGGGTCTTATAGACCCGAACGCAGTCCTTGATTGCCCCATCGGGATAGGGCATGATAGCCTCGGACAGAACCGCATAGTCCGTGTGACCGATCTGGTCAAGCATCTTGGAAATGCCCTGGGGCATTTCCTGAATGGCCGCAGCGGTCACGCTCCGCACAGAGGGCGGAATGAGCATCATGGCCGTGGGAGAGGCCAGCCAGCGGTCGGCAAGGGGCAGCTCTTCGACTCCCCGGTTGTAGATGACCCCGCTGGAAGCCAGGGACTTCACAAAATTCTTGAATTTCATCAGGTCATGCCTCCTTGATGGATTTCGGCAACAGCCGGTAGCTTTCCTCGGTAGTGCTGTACTTCTCCAACACCCCGTCCGCTTTCATGGCGTTCTTGTCGATCTTGGTGGTGGTACTCTTGCTGACTTCCCAGAGATAGGAGGAACCGATGACAGACACCTTTTTGTCCCCCTCCCGGAACTGCTGGATAGCCGCCTTTTTAATCATCTCGGTCAGGGTCTTGTACCGTTTCTCGTCATCGGCAACCTCGGCGGCATGAGCGTCCAGCTTGGCTTTCAGCTCTTCGGCCTCCTTCACCAGAGCCGCCATGTCGGTTTCCGGGGAGAGGTTGTTGGTACGGAGGACAGCGAGAATTTCAGCGTCTTTCTTCTCGTCATAGGCCGGAGAGAGGCCGGTTTCCACATGGTCTTTCCACCACTTCAAGGCGGGTTTCACATACCGCTTCTCAAAGTCCGGGTACCGCTCAGATACCTTGAAAGGCCGGGTGATCGTGTTGGAAGGGCTACACACGAAGTTCTCAGGGTGTTCGTAGTCCCCGGGTTCCAGGAAGGAGGCCACCATGATTACATCGTCCACGCCCAGGAGGAACGCATAGAGGGCCGCTTGCAGAGCGTAATACTCGGGAATGTCCTCGGCCCAATCCTCAACCCGCTTGGAAGTCTTCATTTCCAAAACGGTCACGGGCTTGCCGTCCTTACCATGCAGAAGGTAGTCCCACATACCGCCGAGTACCGGCGTGTCGGAGAAGAAGTCACCGAAGGTCTTCTGGAAGTAATTCTCCCCGTAAATGCCGATCGGGGTGACCAGATTGGTCATGAAGTAGGTGTTTTTCATGTACTCAGCCTGTTTCGGCTCAATGGTCTTACCGGCAATGGTGTAGATCGTGTCCTCAAAGGGCTTCTGGTAGGTGCGGGTGATCTCACACCAGACCTCAAAGGGAGTAGACCAGGGGTTGAGGCCGAGGATGGTAGCGAACCGGGTAGCGGTCAGCTTCTTAGGCCGCTTCGGGGGAACGATCTGAATTTTGTTGTCAACCCATTCCATCATCAACCCTCCTGCGTGTCATACGCTGCCAGCATCTCCCGGACACCGGAAATGAGCTGGTCACACACATCGGAGGTAATCTTGGTGAAGCCCTCGGTCTTCACGGCCACATTCTGGACAAAGCCCTCCTGCTCCGCATCCAGCTCCATGAGCTTTTTCAGCTCCGCTTTCAGCGTGGCGACCTGTTCCTCACTGGCGGCACCCTCCGGGGCGGAAGTCAGCTCGGTCTTGATCTCCTTGCGCTGCTCAGGGGTCACAGGGGCCTTTCTGGTGGGCTTGGGAGTCGGGGGAGGGGTGGGAGTGTCCTCACCGGCCCCGGAAGTGTTGTCGATGCTGTCGGCCTCGATAATGTCAAGGACGAGCTGCCACAGGTACCGGCGCATATAGGTGAGGGAGCTGCCCAGGGCTTGCATCTCGTTCGTCACCACCTTGCCGCTGTTGGACACAATGGGAGCGATCTGGGTGAAGGGGGCCTCGAAGGTCATAGGCTCTTCGTCCCGGTCATCACAGTTGAAGACCTTGGCAACAGCGTACTCCTTGCCGAAGGTGGGAACCATCAACAGGCCCACTTCGGTGAAGATAGCCTCGGCCACGGGAACAATGTCGGCCAGCTCGAAGTACATGAACTCCAGGTGAATGTTCTTGCCGGTCTTCTTCACTCCGGCTTGCAGGAACTTCAACCGGGCAATCTGCAACTTCCGGCAGATGTTCATGCCGCTGTAATCAACGGCGGGGGCGGGGGTCTTCTTACTCTCGGTAGCCATTTTTCTCATACCTCCTGAAATTTCTTCAAAAACTTGTGAGAGCTGATATACTCATTCATCTTCGCTCTCTGCTTTCCTGCGGCTCTGCGGCGGTTGAAGAACAACCGTCTGCGCTCCGCTCTCCCCGGGTTTTTCTTCATGGTACATTCCTCCTGTTGAATATTGAATGGTGATTTTTCGCTGTTTTTAATCAAACCATTGGAGAGTGATTTCCGAAAATTAGCCCTCCAACAGAGCTGTCAGCTCTCTCTTAACCTTATTCACTCGCCTGGTGTTCCGCTTAGGCGGCTTTATCCCGAGAAAATCTCGGACATATCGCTTCGCCAGCCGGATATACCAGTCACGGTCAACGACTTCGATGGAAAGGCGGTTATCGTTATCCACCACACATCTTGACGGCAACCCGGCAATCTTCACAGGGTTTCCGGTTGAGAGGTGCATCTTGTAGAGCGTCCCCATGCGGTGATCGTCAGTAGCATAGACACGGTTGACCTTCTGCACCACCTGTAACTCCCCGTCAACTTCATGGAGAGCATCACCATACTTGCTCCCGGCCTTGGCGATCAGTTGGAAGTCCAGCAGCTTGTCGCACCCCATGATGGTCTGTTCCACGGGAACCCCGTAGGCGAGGCAGTCTTTGACTGCTCGGGCGACCACACAGGCGTTGTTGTTGACATTGAACGCTCCTGCCGGGGCAATCCCTCTAACCAGAACCCCGCCTTTGATTTTGGGGTCACCTTCAAAGGGAACCTCGACATAATTGTTCACATCTTTCTGGCAGATCATCTTTATCAGGTCTTCTTCCAGCTCAAAGCCGGTGCGCTGCTCCCACTCACCGGTGATCTCCTGATACCGGGGAACATCGGTATCATCCAGGCTGACCATAATGCCATCGGTGTTGAGCTGGATGATTTTCAGTGTGGGGCAATCCTGAATGAGATGGACGGCCATTTCGAGAAGCTGCAACTGGCCGGAAATGCAGACCGACCGGCCCATGAGAGGGTCATAGAGGTCATTGTACTTGTTCAGCATGGCACCGTAGGTGGTGTTCAGCACCAGCTTCAAGGCATTGGCCGTAGCCTTGTCCCCAGCCTTTTTCGCCTTGACCCGCCGCTCAATGGTGGCAGCGTACACATCCGGGGAAGGAATATTGCGGCTACAATACCCGTTCAAGATCATCTGGTGAGGATAGTAGCTGGCAACATCCTTATTGCGAATGGTGCGGGTTTCCGTAGCTTCCTCCCGGTAACAGGGAATAGCACCGTGAATACCGCCATAGGCGATTGTGCAAGGGCAGTCACCAACCATGATTTCCAGCTTCTCCTTGAACACCACCTCGCTCGGGATGCTCATGTCTTTCAGCCGGTCAAAGAAATCAAATACCTCCTGGGGGATATACTGCCATAGCAGCGTGTCCGGGTATTTGTATTCCCGCTCGTCAAAGTGGGGTTTCTGCTCCGCATCAAGATAGGCAGCGGTCAGTTTGGCGTTGGTCATGTAGAGAGCCTTGGCCGGGTAGATACCCTTTTCTTTGCCCAAGGTCAATTTGCTGGACAGGTAGCCTTGCCGAAGGTCATCCAGCCGGTCGGTTGCATCCACATCATGCTTGCAGTAGAAGATGACCTCTTCCAGCTCTTCGGGGGTCAGCGGTCGATCAAGATTGAACGACACGGTGGTTTCCCGAATATCCATACCCAGGTGCGCTTCGATTGCTTTCAGGGACAACCCCATCTGGCAATCGTCCATGAGGTCATATTGGTCAAAGTAGACCCGGCTCTCACGGAGATCAGGATGTTCCCATCCCTCATGCCCCTGGACGATGATGAAATCATTGACCACCTTCACCTCTTCCGGCGTGTAGTCCGCCAGGACTGCTTTCAGAATGAATTGGTCATAGTGCTTATTGTTGAACCCGGCCAAAAGCGGCTCCTGCTCCATGAACTGTTTGACAGCCTCATTGTCGTTGTGAATTACGGTGTATTCCCCGGTGGCCTTGTGCTTGAACACGAAGAGCCAGTCAAAGGCGAACACCTCACAGTCGAAGATGAAGAGGCTTTCATTCAAGGGTTTCACCTCCAAACAGGTTGTTCAAGTACCTCTCTGCCAGGACTTCTTGTACGCCCTCCATAATATAAAG
>ERZ779643.294-NODE-294-length-45180-cov-3.942737_pt1 | contig 45180 bp, 37 predicted proteins | sample MGYA00511564_ERZ779643 | MGnify/ENA primary metagenome ERZ779643 (study PRJEB29588, sample SAMEA2147114) | human gut metagenome | biome: human gut; feature: human-associated habitat; material: faeces | place: Denmark | collected 2008/2010 ...
AGCAAATGATAGTTTGTTGTAGTTCTTGTCACTCTCATGTCGCCTTTATGACGAATAACATAAACATATCCTTTGTTTTCCAGTTCATCGATATAATCCAATATTTCATTATAGCCGATATAACGCATCACCAGCTGGTGTCTCAGTTTGGGGTACTTATGTAGAAGGAACTTCGGCAAATAGAATTTCTTGTTTGGCTTCCTGTATTCTTTGGGCTTTGTAAGAATTACCACATTGTTTAAAAAGCCATCTTCCCTAGCACGACATACTGGTATAGAATCGCATACACCTCCATCCAACATAGGGATACCGTCTATATATTTTTCAGGACATAAAATGGTGAGTGAACAGGATGCCTGACATATATCCAATAGGCGTTCTTTATTTGTCCGTTCTTCAAAACACTCAGATTCACCGGTAATACATACTGGTTACTATAACAAATCTGTCTTTAGAATTCTTGATTGCTTCAAAATCCAAAGGCATATATTTCTCAGGATAATCTTTTATGAGATATTGAAGATTTATATAACCTTTATAATTTCATAGAGTATCCTCATATTGGCTTTTTCATTGCCTTTTCTGTCTTTCATTTTTTCAAGCCATCTTCCTAAAACGCCTATCTGCCAATAACTTTGCTACATTTTTCTGTTTATCACTTTTTATTTGTACTTTTGTAAATAAAAACATCATAAATACAACCTCAAAAGAATGATTATATTATTTGTATGCATTTTATTCACTTCGAGACACGGAAGTTAAGAAGTCTTTCACTTTGCAGCCATAAATCAATACAAAGTATTTATAGCAAGCAGTAAAGATTACATAAAGTCGAATTCTAATCACTATGATGCCTGCACGGATGATATGAAATACAAGTTCATAACAGATTTTTTTCAAATGAGATTAGTAATAATATGGTACAATATAATATAGATTTGAACGGCAAGACCATCTTGGTCACTGGTGCCGCAGGTTTCATCGGCAGCAATTTGGTGAAACGGTTGTTGAATGACTTTGAGCCTATCAAGGTCATCGGAATTGATTCCATCACGGATTATTACGATGTCAATCTCAAGTATGAGCGACTGAAAGAAATTGAAGGTCTATCGAAGGATTGGACATTCATCAAAGGCAATATCGCCGACAAGGCACTCATCGAGCAAGTCTTCACAGAGAATAAGATTGATGTAGTGGTGAACCTCGCTGCCCAAGCTGGTGTTCGTTATAGCATCACCAACCCGGATAGCTACATCGAGAGCAATCTGATAGGTTTCTATAACATTTTGGAGGCTTGCCGCCACCACGAAGTGGAGCACTTGGTGTATGCCAGCAGTTCCTCCGTCTATGGCAGCAACAAGAAGATACCCTATTCCACGGAGGACAAAGTGGATAACCCCGTCAGCCTTTATGCCGCCACGAAGAAGAGCAACGAGTTGATGGCTCATGCTTACTCGAAACTCTATAACATCCCCAGTACGGGCTTACGCTTCTTCACGGTATATGGTCCTTGTGGCCGTCCCGACATGGCCTACTTTGGCTTTACCAACAAGCTGTTGAAAGGGGTGAAGATCTAGATCTTCAACTACGGCAACTGCAAGCGAGACTTCACCTACGTGGATGACATTGTGGAAGGAGCCGTAAGGGTGATGCAACATGCCCCAGAGAAACAATTAGGTGAGGATGGTCTTCCTGTTCCTCCCTATACAGTATATAATATAGGTAACAACCAACCCGAGAACCTGCTCGATTTCGTACAGATTCTGCAAGAAGAATTGGTACGTGCTGGAGTCCTTCCCGAAGACTACGATTTCGAAGCCCACAAGGAACTCGTCCCCATGCAACCAGGTGATGTTCCTGTCACTTATGCCGATACCACCCCATTGGAGCAAGACTTCGGCTTTAAACCCTCCACTCCATTGAGGGAAGGCTTGCGGAAGTTTGCGGAATGGTACAAAACTTATCAAAGCAGAATATAATCTCAGTGAGTGTACTGAAAAATAATGATAAATGTTAGAACTATGCGAGCATATCAAGATTTGAAAATTGCTGTAGCCGGAACAGGCTATGTAGGTCTTAGTATGGCCACCCTGTTATCACAACATCATGAAGTGGTAGCTGTGGATGTGATACCTGAAAAGGTGGAGAAGATAAATAATCGTGTATCACCTATACAGGATGAGTATATAGAGAAATACTTTGCTGAAAAGGAGTTGAAGTTGACTGCTACTCTTGATGGTAAAGAGGCATACAAGGATGCAGACTTTGTCATCATCGCAGCCCCTACGAATTATGACCCTGTGAAGAACTTCTTCGACACCCACCACATCGAGGACGTCATCGACCTGGTGCTTAGTGTCAACCCCGATGCAGTTATGGTCATCAAGAGTACCATACCTGTAGGCTATACTCGTTCGCTCTATAAGAAATACGCCTTGCAATTCCTTCTCAAACCAGAGCTGAAGGGTAAGCACTTCAATTTACTTTTCTCTCCAGAGTTCCTACGCGAGAGCAAAGCGTTGTATGACAACCTCTATCCCAGCCGCATCATCGTAGGCTATCCAAAACTGATTGAGGGAACAGAGTTCGATGAGGAAAATGCAGCCATCAAGGCCATTGGCAACCTCGATGCTGAGGAATATGCCAAGACTTTTGCCAAACTGCTTCAGGAAGAAGCAATCAAGAAAGACATCGACACGCTCTTTATGGGCATGAAGGAAGCGGAGGCCGTAAAGCTATTCGCCAATACCTATCTCGCTCTTCGTGTCAGCTACTTCAATGAACTGGACACTTATGCAGAGATAAAGGGACTCGACTCGCAGGCCATCATTAGTGGAGTAGGTCTTGACCCGCGCATCGGCACGCACTACAACAACCCGAGTTTTGGCTACGGTGGCTACTGCCTGCCAAAGGACACCAAGCAGTTATTGGCAAACTATGCCGATGTGCCACAGAACATGATGACGGCCATAGTTGAAAGCAATCGCACACGCAAAGACTTTATTGCCAATCAAGTGCTGAACAAGGCTGGTTACTACAATGAGAATGCAAATTGGGATGCTGTCAAAGAAAAGGAAGTAGTCATAGGTGTGTATCGCTTGACGATGAAATCTAACTCCGACAACTTCCGACAGTCAGCCATCCAAGGTATCATGAAGCGCATCAAGGCAAAAGGTGCAACGGTCATTATCTATGAGCCTACCTTGGCAGACGGAGAATCCTTCTTCGGCAGCAAGATTGTCAATGACCTCAATGCCTTCAAGCAACAGTCAGATGCCATTATAGCCAACCGCTATGATACCTGCTTGGATGATGTAAAAGACAAGGTATATACAAGAGATATTTTCCAGAGGGATTAGACTTATGTTACAGTATAATATAGATTTGAACGGCAAGACCATCTTGGTCACAGGTGCCGCAGGTTTCATAGGCAGCAATTTGGTGAAACGGTTATTGAACGACTTTGAGCCTATCAAGGTCATCGGTATTGACTCCATCACCGATTATTACGATGTCAATCTTAAACAGGAAAGACTGAAAGAAATTGAAGAGCTATCGAAGGATTGGACGTTTATCAAAGGCAATATCGCTGACAAAGTACTCATTGAGCAAGTTTTCACGGAAAACAAGATTGATGTGGTGGTGAACCTCGCTGCCCAAGCTGGTGTCCGTTACAGCATTACCAATCCGGATAGCTACATCGAGAGTAACCTGATAGGTTTCTACAACATTCTGGAGGCTTGCCGCAATCACGAAGTGGAGCACTTGGTCTATGCCAGCAGCTCCTCTGTCTATGGCAGCAACAAGAAGATACCCTATTCCACGGAGGACAAGGTGGATAACCCCGTCAGCCTCTATGCCGCCACGAAGAAGAGCAACGAGTTGATGGCTCATGCTTACTCGAAACTCTATAACATCCCCAGTACGGGCTTACGCTTCTTCACGGTATATGGTCCTTGTGGCCGTCCCGACATGGCCTACTTTGGCTTTACCAACAAGCTGTTGAAAGGGGTGAAGATCTAGATCTTCAACTACGGCAACTGCAAGCGAGACTTCACCTACGTGGATGACATTGTGGAAGGAGCCGTAAGGGTGATGCAACATGCCCCAGAGAAACAATTAGGTGAGGATGGTCTTCCTGTTCCTCCCTATACCGTATATAATATAGGTAATAACCAACCCGAGAACCTGCTCGATTTCGTACAGATCCTGCAAGAGGAACTGGTTCGTGCCGGTGTACTTCCCGAAGACTATGACTTCGAAGCCCACAAAGAATTGGTCCCCATGCAAGCAGGTGATGTCCCTATTACCTATGCCGACACCACCCCCTTAGAACAAGACTTTGGTTTCAAACCCTCCATGCCATTGAGGGAAGGGCTCAGGAAGTTTGCGGAGTGGTATAGAATGTATCAAAAATAAGATAGAATCTCTTCTTTATTATGTTCAACTTAGATAAATTCATAGCTGACTCGGTAACGTTTCGCCCAGTCAGTATGTTTGCCGCTGATATTGAGGCAAACAAGGATAGACTTTCTGTCGAGATAAAGGGCAAGAAAGTATGTGTGATTGGTGGGGCCGGATCTATTGGTTCCAGCTTCATCAAGGCAGTTCTACGCTTTGAACCTAAATCTGTTGTGGTTGTTGACCTCAATGAGAATGGACTGGCAGAGTTGGTGCGCGATGTGCGAAGCACAGAGGGATTATGTGTTCCAGACGAATTCCGTTGCTACACGCTCAACTTCGCAGACCCTATCTTTGAGCGTATATTCCGAGAAGAAAAAGGCTTTGATATTGTAGCCAACTTCTCCGCTCATAAGCATGTGCGTTCTGAGAAGGACAAGTATAGCGTGCAAGCTCTCATCGAGAACAACGATATCAAGGCAAAGAAGCTGATGGACTTGCTCACAGTCTATCCACCGAAACATTTCTTCTGTGTATCAACCGACAAGGCTGCTAATCCTGTGAATATCATGGGAGCAAGCAAGCGTATTATGGAAGACCTTGTGATGGCATACAACCAGCACTTCAAGGTTACAACTGCTCGCTTTGCCAATGTAGCATTCTCTAACGGCTCCCTTCCTGACGGTTGGATTCATCGCCTCCAGAAGAAGCAGCCTCTGGCAGCACCTTCAGACGTAAAGCGTTATTTTGTTTCTCCTGAGGAGAGCGGTCAGATTTGTATGCTCGCTTGTATCCTTGGCAATGGTGGCGAAGTGTTCTTCCCTAAGTTGGGCGAAGACCAGATGCTTACCTTCTCAGCCATCTGCGATGAGTTCGTCAAGGCAGAAGGCTTCACCAAGGTAGAGTGCCAGAACGATCCTGAGGCAAAGAAGTATGCAGCCGAGATGTCATACGAAAGCGAGACCTATCCTGTAGTTTACTTCAAAAGCGACACCACTGGTGAGAAGGCATACGAAGAGTTCTATGTCCCTGGCGAGAAGATTGACATGGAGCGTTTCTGCAGCCTTGGTGTAGTTTGTGAAAGCACTCGCAGACCTATGAATGAGGTCAACGACTTCTTCTGTGAGCTCGAAGGCATCTTTGCAGAAGAAGACTTCACGAAAGCACAAGTTGTAGAATCAATCAAGAAGTTCATCCCTAACTTCGAGCATGAGGAGAAGGGTAAGAATCTGGATCAGAAAATGTAATTTAACAAGTTAACATTTTAACATATTGCAGTTATGGCTGATTATTCAAAAACAATTAACTTCATAAAAGAAGTTTACGGAAATAAAGAATTTACACCATTGGCAGTACCTGTTTTTGCTGGCAATGAAAAAGCATATCTCAACGAGTGTATCGATACTACCTTCGTTTCGTCAGTAGGTAAGTTCGTTGACCGTTTCGAGGAAGATATGGCTAAGTACACAGGCGCAAAGAAGGCAGTTGTGTGCGTATCTGGTACCAACGCTCTCCACATGTCTCTGATGCTTGCAGGCGTTCAGCGTGATGATGAAGTGCTCACACAGGCACTCACCTTCATTGCTACTTGTAACGCTCTCTCATACATTGGTGCTCATCCTGTCTTCATCGATGTTGACAAGAGCACCATGGGTCTTTCTCCAGATGCAATGAAGGAGTGGCTCATCAAGAATGCAGAGGTTCGAGAGAACAAGTCAGCAAGTGCAGATATCCTTTCACATACCGAATACCCAACACCTCAGTACCCATTGGAGCCAGACACAAAGGCTTGCTACAACAAGAACACCGATCGCAGAATCAAGGCTTGCGTTCCTATGCACACCTTTGGTCATCCAGTACGCATTGAGGAAATTGCAGCCCTCTGTGAGGAGTGGCATATCGAACTTATAGAGGATGCAGCCGAGTCAATCGGTTCACTCTACAAGGGCAAGCACACTGGTACTTTCGGTCGCATTGGTGCTATCTCATTCAATGGCAACAAGACCATCACCACTGGTGGTGGCGGTATGCTGCTCTTCAATGACGAGGAGTTGGGCAAGTATGCAAAGCACATCACCACACAGGCAAAGGTTCCTCATCGTTGGGAGTTCCGTCATGATCACATCGGCTACAACTACCGTATGCCAAACATCAATGCAGCCCTCGGTTGCGCTCAGTTGGAAAACCTCGACAAGTATGTTGCCAGCAAGCGTAAGGTGGCAGCCGAATACATTGAGTTCTTCAAGAATGTAGATGGTATTGACTTCTTTGCTGAACCAGAGAACACCTTCTCCAACTACTGGCTCTCGGCTGTTGTCTTGAAGGACAAAGAGGCACAGCTCGACTTCCTCCAGCAGACCAACGACAACAAGGTTATGACCCGTCCTATCTGGGAACTCATGAACCGTCTGCCAATGTTCGAGAACTGCGAGAATGATGGCCTCAAGAACACCATCTGGTTCGCTGATCGTGTAGTAAACATACCTTCAAGCGTACGTCCTGAAGATCTCTAATCTTGGAACCATTTGAAACAATGGAGCAAAAGAATCTAATTCTCGTTGGTGGTGGAGGTCATTGCAAATCCGTCATCGATGTAGCAGAATCTGCTGGCTACAACATCCTTGGCATACTCGATATGCCTGAGGATGTGGGCAAGCAGGTGCTCGACTACAAGGTAATCGGAACCGATGATGACATACCTCAGTATGTGGACAAAGCTGAGTTCATCATTACTGTTGGTTTCATCAAGAATCCCGCCATCCGCATTAAATTATATAATAGGATAAAGGAAGCAGGAGGAAAACTCGCAACCATAGTTGCCTCTACTGCTCGCGTTTCTCGCTTTGTAACCCTTGGAGAGGGAACGGTCGTTATGCATCAGTCATTCGTCAATGCAGGTGCTCAGATTGGTGTCAACTGCATCATCAACACCTTCTGCAACATCGAGCATGACGCACGTGTTGGCAACCAGTGCCATATCTCAACAGGAACCATGGTTAATGGCGACTGCAAGATTGGCGAACGAGTGTTTGTAGGTTCACAATCCGTCCTTGCTAATGGTGTGATAATTGGTGACGACATCATTGTGGGGGCAGCCAGCTTTGTTCGCAAGAGCATCTCCGAGAAAGGTATCTATTCTGGCAATCCTGCCATCCTTAAAATCAAGAGCAAATGAAACATGTACTAATCATAGCCGAAGCTGGTGTCAACCACAATGGTTCGCTTGCACTTGCCAAACAGCTCATCGACAAGGCTGTTGAGGCAGGTGTGGACATCATTAAGTTTCAGACCTTCAAGTCCGAGAAGTTGGTGTCAAAGGCAGCAAAGCAGGCAGAATATCAGCAACGCAATATAGGCAAGAAAGACGAAGGTCAGTTGGCAATGCTCAAAAAACTGGAACTCTCTCAGCAGGATCATGAGGAACTGATTACTTATTGCAATGAGAAGGGCATTCGTTTCTTCTCTACAGCTTTCGATATGGATAGCATTGATTATCTCCACTCCCTCAATATGGGTTTATGGAAGATTCCTTCTGGTGAGATCACCAATTATCCGTATCTGCGTAAGATAGCTCAATATCACGAACCTGTTATCCTTTCTACAGGCATGTGCGAACTCTCTGATATTGAGGCTGCCGTTAAGGTGCTTTTGGAGTTTGGTGTGCAAAAGGAACAGATTACTATCCTACATTGCAATACCGAATATCCAACTCCATTCCAGGATGTCAATCTCAAAGCAATGCTTGAGATTGGTGAGAAATTCGGTGTCCAGATTGGTTATTCCGACCATACTAAGGGTATTGAAGTTCCTATTGCAGCAGTTGCCCTTGGTGCAACTGTAATTGAGAAGCACTTCACTCTTGACAAGAATATGGAGGGTCCTGACCATAAGGCAAGTCTCGAACCTGATGAACTAAAGGCTATGGTTAGTGCCATCCGCAATATCGAGCAGGCATTAGGTTCTGGTCATAAGACCATTTCCGATTCCGAGCGTAAGAACATTGAGATTGCACGCAAGAGTATTGTGGCTGCTTGTCCTATCAAGGCTGGCGAATTGCTTACAGAAGACAATATTACCGTCAAGCGTCCGGGTAATGGTATTTCACCCATGCGATGGAATGAGGTAATCGGTACTCGTGCAACAAAGGATTTTGAGGAAGAAGAGGTAATTACCCTTTGAACTCTTGAACCATTCAAACTTTTCAAACATTTGAGCTTATGCGAAAAATATGTGTAGTAACCGGTTCTCGTGCGGAATATGGCATCCTTCGCAACTTGATGGCTGCTATCAAAGCAGATCCCGAACTCCAACTTCAGGTCATTGCCACCAACCAGCACCTTTCCAAACTACAAGGTGAAACCTACAAGGAGATTGAACGTGATGGTTTCTCTATTGATTATAAGGTGTATATGGCGGACGATGAAGCTCCTGATAACGCTAACTCAACGGCCAAGTCCATCAGCCGTGGTGTGAGTGGTTTTGCAGATGCCTTTGATGCACTTCATCCAGACTTGCTTCTTATCTTGGGCGACCGTTATGAGATGCTTGCAGTCGCTTCTACAGCACTCATCTATAAGATTCCTATTGCTCACCTTCATGGTGGGGAAATTACAGAAGGGGCTTTTGATGATGCCATCCGTCATGCCATCAGTAAGATGAGCCACTTGCATTTTACCAGTACAGAGGCTTATCGCAATCGTGTCATTCAGTTGGGCGAGCAACCTGAGCGAGTATTCAATGTGGGTGCTCTTGGTGTTGAGAACGTGGTGAAGAACGATTTCATGTCAAAGGAGGATATTGAGAGTAGTCTTAACTTCAAGCTGACTGACAAGTGCTTCCTTTGTACCTATCATCCTGTAACGCTTTCCAATATGTCATCCGAGGTTCAGGTGCTAAATCTCCTTGAAGCTCTTGATGGCTACAAGGATTATCACATCATCTTTACCTACTCCAACTCCGATACTAATTCGCAAATTATCATCAAGCGCATTCAGGAGTATGTCGATAAGAATGCCGATCGTTGCATGTTCATCTCATCATTGGGTCAGAGACGTTATTTCTCAGCCCTCAAATACATGACAGCAGTTCTTGGCAACTCATCAAGTGGTATCATTGAGGTTCCTTCATTCGGTATTCCTACTCTTGATATTGGTGATCGTCAGAAGGGACGCATTGCAGCAGATAGCGTTATCCATTGTGGATATTCAGTTGAGGAGATCAAGGAAGGACTTGAAAAGGTTGTCAACTATCCTCATCAGCAAATAGATAACCCATACCACAAGGAAGGCACTTGTTCTGCAATTCTGCAAACCATCAAGACCTATCCTTTAGAAAACTTAGTTCAGAAATCATTTTACGATTTGAAATAACATGAAACTTACAGATACACTCTTTGTTATCACAGCACGTGGTGGTAGTAAAGGGCTTCCGGGCAAGAACATCAAGGACTTGTGCGGAAAACCATTGATAGCATATTCTATTGATGTGGCACGTGCATTTACGGATGATGAGAATATCTGTGTAAGTACCGATTCTGAGGAGATCAAGCAGGTAGTCGAAAAGTACGGATTGAAGGTGCCCTTCCTTCGTCCGGACTATCTGGCTACTGATACAGCAACATCCAATGACGTTCTTGTTCATGCAGTCAACTTCTTCAAGGAGCAAGGACGCGAATATAAAAAGCTTTGTCTCCTTCAGCCCACATCACCTTTACGTGCAGTTGAGGATATTGAAGGAGCAATAGCACTCTACAGAGACGATATCGATATGGTTGTCTCTGTGATGAAGTCGCACGCACCTGCCGTTCTTTGCAATGATGATGAGAATGGTTTCGTACAGCTTGTTTATAATAAGAAAGCCGCTGGTCGTCAGCAACTGCCAGACATGTATGAATTCAATGGTGCTGTTTATGTGATAAATGTCCAGTCACTCATGGAGAAGGGAATGGGCGCTTTTACCAAACGAGTAAAGTATGTGATGTCAAAAGAGCACTCTGTTGACATTGACGATATATACGATTTTTATCAGGTTGAATCAATTCTAAAGAACAGATAATATGCAACAGTACATAATCAAAGATACTGCTACCATCAAGGATGCGCTTGTGTCGCTCAACAACATTGCGCACGACACATTGTCTCTCCTCGTGGTGAATGCAGACAGCCAGTTGGTTGGCTCACTTACCGATGGCGATATTCGTAGAGGTCTCATCTCTGGTGCACAACTCACGGATGAGGTCAGTACCATCATGCATCGTGACTTCAAGTACATCAAGCAGTCAGAGTTTGATGTGGCTCACCTCAAGAGCTTCCGTGATCGCAGAATTCTCTTCATCCCTATCTTGGATGAGGAGAACCACATTGTGGAGGTTGTAAACCTTCAGAAGTATAAGTCGCACCTTCCTATCGATGCCGTCCTCATGGCAGGAGGTAAGGGTGAGCGTCTTCGTCCTCTGACCGAGAAGACTCCAAAACCTCTTCTTCCTGTAGGCGACAAGTGTATCATCGACCACAATATCGACCGCCTTATCTCCTATGGTGTAGAGCATCTGAACGTAACCGTCAATTATCTTGGCGAGCAGATTGAGGAGCATTTTGCCGAACCTCGCAATGGCGTGAAGGTCAACTGCTATCGTGAACCAAAGTTCCTGGGTACCATAGGCAGCATCAAATTCGTGGAGAATATCTACAACGATACCGTACTGGTGATGAATTCAGACCTCTTCACCAACATCGACTATGAGGACTTCTTCCTCCACTTCCAGCTCCATGATGCTGAGATGTCCGTTGCAGCCATCCCATACAATGTCAGCATAGAGTTCGGTATCCTAGATCTCGATGGACGCGACATCAAGGGCTTGATAGAGAAGCCAAAATATAACTACTATGCCAATGCCGGTATCTACCTCATCAAGAAACGTGCCCTGGCAGAAATCCCAGAAGACACCTTCTTCCATGCCACCCACCTCATTGAGAAACTCATCTCTCAAGGCAAGAAGGTCATCCGCTATCCTCTCAACGGCACTTGGATTGACATAGGCACTCCACAGGAGTATGCAAAAGCAAAAGATTTGGTAAAACATTTGTGATCCATAAATGATGAAAAAAATAGGAATTCTTTCATATTTTAATTATTACAATTATGGATCTATGCTTCAAGGTTTTGCCTTGCAGTATTACATTCGTTCATTGGGTTATGATATTGACTGTGAATTAATCAATTATAGAGGCGTGCCGCCTACAAATTCTTCTAAGTGGAGAAAAATTATAACAAGGATAAGCCGTTTAGGATATTATTTGTCGCATATAAAAGAAATTCAAACAAAATCAAAATATGCCCATAAGTTTGCAGAGCGCAATCAATATTTTGATGATTTTTTAAAGACAAAAACATTTACGACAAATATTCTTTATCGCAATAAGACTCAATTGATGAAGAATCCACCCATTTATGACATTTATGTAACAGGTTCTGATCAAACTTGGAGTCCCAAAGTCTCTGGAGGATTTGAATTCACGCCAATGTTTCTCGACTTTGCAGTTGAAGGATCAAAGAAGGCTGCATATGCTCCAAGTATAGGCGTAAACTCATTTACATGTGAGCAAGAACAGTATATAAAAGACAAATTACAAAGCTATTCGATAATATCATGCAGAGAAATAGGTGGTGCATCTATACTTTCAAATATAACTGGTAAGAAGATACCAGCTGTTGTTGATCCTACACTCCTATTAAATAAAGAGATATGGAAATCTTTAGCTCATTCTACGAATATCGAAGAAAAGTATATATTCTGTTATTTCCTCGGAGAACGCCAGTATTATCGTGATTTTGCAAAGCAATTATCAAAGCAAACAGGACTACCTATATATTATATCCCTGTAAATTGGCGCGAGTTTTCTGATGATAGTAATCTAATTTGGAATGCAGGTCCTTTGGATTTTGTTGGTCTTATAAAGAATGCAGAATACATATGTACAGACTCTTTTCATGGTGTTGCTTTTAGTAGTAATTTGAATAAAAACTTTTATTCCTTTGTAAAACACAGTGGGGCTGCTAATGCAGGTGATAATTCTCGGCTATTTGATTATCTTAAGCGTATAGGTCTAGAAAAGAGACTTCTTACAAGCTATGATGGAGGAAAAATAAATATAGATAATATTGATTATTCTGTAGTAAATGAAAAAATTATTGAAGAAAGGAATAAGTCTTACCAATTTATAAATCAGATAATTCAATTGTGATGAAAGAAATATGCGCACACGAAGAATGTACAGGATGTACAGCTTGTAGCAGCATTTGTGGCAAGTCTGCCATATCGTTTAAGCCAGATGCACTTGGTTTTCTATATCCAGAAATAGATCAAGAAAAATGTGTTAATTGTGGTCTTTGCAGTAGAATATGCCCCAACAATTCATCTGTTCTTAAAGCTATTCCTCAAGATAGCTTTGTAGGCTATGCGAATGATTCTGAAGAGCAACTAACCTCCTCATCTGGTGGTATTGCTTCTGCAATAAGTAGATGGATTATAAAAAACGATGGTGTAGTTTTTGGATGTTATGCAGAGAGTATAGACAACATTAGCCATATAAGAGTAGACAAAGAAGAAGACCTTGTAAAATTAAAGGGAAGCAAGTATGTACAAAGTGATATGCGCAATTGTTATTCTCTCGTGCGTAAGGATGTCTTAAATAATAAAAAAGTATTGTTTATAGGAACTCCTTGTCAGGTTGCCGGTTTAAAATCATTTTTGAGAAAAGAATACCAAAATCTAATTACAATGGATTTTGTTTGCCATGGCGTACCTTCACAGAGAATCCTTAAAGAGTCTTTAAAATCTAAAGCTTTAGACTTTAGTCATCGTGATTATAATGTATCCTTCAGAAGGAAAACAAGAAAAGGGAAAAAATATATTTCTTCTTATGGTCTTTTTGTAAAAGACCAAAAAGACCATAAGAATTATAATTACATATATGAAGGTTTGTACCCAAAAGATATGTATATAACAGGTTTCCTTTCAGCTTTGTTTTATAGGAACTCATGCTATCAGTGTCATTATACCACACCAGAAAGAGTAAGCGATATAACAGTTGGTGACTATGGAGATAGTGATGAAGAGTATAATTTCATGGAAGGGAAGAAATTGTTATTGTCTATGATAACAGTAAATACATCCAAAGGTAAATCTGTATTAGATAAAATGCAGGGTATATTGAATGTAGCCCATATTGATTATGCAAAACTTGTAGCAGAGCAAGGGCAATTACGCCAACCTATGAAACGTCATAAGCACAGGGATATATTTGAAACCAATTTTCTATGTCAGGATTTCAATGCATTAGTTAAAAGCTTGCTGCAAAAGGATTTAAGACGAATAAAAAAGATTACACGTATGGCACAATTACGCAGAATATTATTCTATATTCCATTTCTTAAATGTATTCTTCAAAAAGGTAAGAACAAATGAAAAGGCTCATACATTATTTGTCAATCGATAATATAGGAGTATTAGAATTGTTGTTTGCATCCTATTGCATATTGTCTGGTTATAGCTGGGGGATTGTTAAGGGTAATCTATTATTCTTGTTTATAATGGCAATCATGGCATATATACGTAAAGGCAAGAGTGTAGTAAAGATGAAAGAACTTACATGGTTGGTAATATTTGTTGCAATACATGAATTTGTGTTGGCAATGGTAATTAATGCTCCTGGATACATGATAAACAATACCGTATCTATATTAATATCTTGTATCTTAATATATCCAATTGTAAGAGCATTAAATATTGAAAAATTACTAGGTGCTTTAAATTTAGTAGGTATAATTAGCATTATAGGTATAGTCTATCACTATATTATAATTCGTAATGGCGGTACAGTATCTCCTATTCCACTACCATTTATGCCAGGACTTGACACAGCATCAAGATTATATGAGGAGGGGAACCGTCCAACGTCTTTTTATTGGGAGCCAGCTGCATTTGTAACATATATGATGGTTCCACTGTTCTTGGCACTTAGAAACAAGAAATTTATATGGTCTATGGTTATAATAGTATCAATGTTTCTGAGTACATCTACTACTGGAATTACAATGTCATTGTTCATGTTGGTATGTTATCTATTTACTCAGAAAATAAATATTAAATACAAAGCATTAATTGTGGTTATTACAGGTGCTTTTATTTGGTCTCTTTTTTATACAGACCTTTTTTCCGCAGGTATGGATAAAATGGCACAAACTGACATTAAAAGCACATCTAGAACAATAAATGGCCCTTCAATGGTATTTAATATGCCTTTAAATCATATAATCATGGGTATGCCTGCTGCGAATCCTTATGATTATTTTATGAGCGGTGGTTTCTATTCGAGTGATATAGTTGTAAAGGATGGTTCAATATATTGTTCAACAATATGGTTGGTTCTTGCAAAATACGGCATAGTAGGAATGATGCTATTTTTGTGGCTTTATATAAAACCAATGAAAGTTACACGAGAAATTACGCCTTTTATTCTTGTGCTTTTTGTTAGTATGTTCTTTCAAAGTTTTACAATTGGCACAAGCGGATTTGCATTTCAGATAATATTTATTTACGTCTTTATAAATGCTCATAAACAACGACAGTTAGGATGAATAATAGAATAAAAGAATTACTATCAAATACCTTGCTATTTGCTCTTGCAAATATGGGATCAAAAATATTAGTTTTTTTAATGATCCCTTTATATACAGCTGTTCTTTCAACGGAAGAATATGGTATTTCTGATATGGTACATACAACAGCTCAAATGCTATTTCCGGTTCTAACGGGCATGATAGCAGACGCTGTATTGAGATTTTGTTTTATAGAAGGAATAGATAAAGAGAAAGTTTTTACCACGGGGTTAAAGATTACAATATGGGGAAGCGTATTAAGCATTTTTGTTACGATTGGCTTATATTTTATTCCAATGTTTGATTCTATTGGTCTTTATATTCTTTTTGTGCCAATTATGTTTTTTAATCAAGGTCTTATAAACTTGATGCACAAATTTGCAAGAGGTATTAATAAGGTTAAAGTTTCGGCTACAGCAGGGTTACTCAGTTCTTTTCTTGTAGTTACATTCAATCTTCTTTTTTTACTTGTATTCAAAATTGGTATAATAGGTTTTCTTTTATCATATACACTTGCAGATCTTATTGCAATAGCATATATGGCTAAGCTTTGCCAAATAAGAAAATATTGGACAGCAAGGATTGACCATAAGCTAAAGAAGGAAATGATGGTTTTCTCAATGCCGTTGGTTCCTAATCAAATAAGTTGGTGGGCTCAAAGCAGTATTAGTCGTTATATCATGCTGGCTTGGTTGGGAGTCTCTGCTGTTGGTATATATTCTGCAACATTGAGAATTCCATCTATATTGACAGTCTTGTGTGATATATTTGCTCAAGCCTGGCTTCTTTCTGCTTTAAAGGATTATGGAAGTGAAGATTCAAAGAAATATATAAAGTCTATGCATAAGAAATATTTTTCTATGCTTGTAGTCTTAACTGCTATCATCATTTTACTTTCACATATCCTTGCTAAAGTTCTGCTGTCAGGAGATTTTGTTTCATATTGGTGGGTTACCCCTTATCTATTTATATCTGTGTTTCTTGGAGCATTGGTAGGTTTCCTTGGCTCTATATTCTCATCTGAAAGAAAAAATGTGATGCAGTTCATATCGACTTTAGTGGGTGCATTAGTTTCGGTATTAGTTACGCTCTTATTTCTTAAACAATATGGAGTTATCGTTGTTGCAGTGTCGACATTAGTTGGATATTATGTAATATGGCTAATTCGACGATTAGCTGTAAATAAGTTTTTGGATGTAGGCGTTAGTACATTTAATACAACCCTACAGGTTTTAATACTTACAGTGGAATCAATATTTGTAGGCAAAGGATTTTTTCTATTAGCAATAGGATGCTTCTTGATATTAATTGTATTGAATTACAAAGAATTGATGTCTATTGTTTGTTTTGCAAGTAGAGAAATAAAAAATTTAAAACATAGAAAAAATGGTAAAATTAGCGATTAGAGACGATGATACCAATTTCTTTACTAAAGTTGAAGATTTGGAAAAAGTGTATAATGAATTCAATGGGTTTCCTATTTCTTTTGCTATTGTTCCACATATAATGGATGTTTCTACTAAGGGAAGTTGTCCTGATACCAAAGGAAATACTGTTCCTCGCAACATTGATGAGAATCAGGAACTTTGCAATTGGTTTAGGGTAAAATATGCTCATAAAGAGTGTGATATCCTACTGCATGGCATTTCACATCAATATAAAATAGATGGCGGAAAAAGGTTTCCAGAAATGATATGGAGAGTTAACCAAGGAACATTGGTCTCGGATTTGGGGAAGGCAAAAAAATATTTAGAAGAAAATCTAAAATGTAAAATTTCAGTATTTGTAGCTCCTAGTAATATGATAGCTAAAAAATGTCTTGATGCCGTCACTGCTAACAATATGAATTTTTCTGGTATCATCCCTATTAGTTATCAGAGAAGTTTTACAATCAAGAATATATTAAGTTATATCAAGCGGTTGTATTGTCGCATTACAACAAAACTAGCTTATCCTGGGGTATTAGAGTATTCTGATCATTTAGAGATAAACGCATGTCCATTAAGGTCATTGGCTCATCTTAAAGCAATGTATTTATATTGTGAAAAGAATAATTTACCAATGGCTATAAATGTTCATTATTGGCATTTAAGAGACAATCCTAAATACCTTGAAATGCTTCGTTCTTTTGTTATGGATTATGCGATACCAAGAGGAGCTAAACCAACACTTTTATCAGATTTGTTAAAATGAAAATACTATTTATTACATCTCATATTACTCATCCTTCATCACCTGTCTTTATGCGCAACCAAACAGGATTTGGATACATGGTGTTTGATATAGCAAAAAATATGTCTAAATACAATGATGTAGATATTTTTATTGCTAACACATTTTCTAGTAATTTACAAATTGAAGGTGTAAATATTATAGGTAGGACATGGTTAACTTACTTCTGCGGTCTTTCTTTAAGAAATATATCAAATGGTATAAAATTCATAAGGAAATACAGACTTCCCTTAAAGCGTAGTTTAAGAGAATTGTATATGTATACTTCACTGTCTCAAATACGTTCGAAGTTGAAAGACTATGATGTTGTTCATATACATGGATGTAGTGAAATCACAGATGGCATGATACGCATGTGTAAGTATCAAAAAGTCCCTTTTGTAGTTACTCTTCATGGCTTGAATAGTTTTGAAGATAAGATAAAGTTGCCACGAAGTCTTAAACGTTATGAACAAGATTTTCTCAAAGAAGCTGCATCACAAGATTATTCCGTTTCTTTTATTAGTACAGGAAATAAAGAAACAGCAGAAGTATTTGTAGGAAAAAAGGTCAAGACATTTAAAGTGATTTGTAATGGTTGTGATGTAAACGAACAACCAGCTACAATAGATGTACGCAAAAAATATAATATTAGCAAGGATGATTTTCTTTTCGTTTTTGTAGGAAATGTATCAGCAAATAAAAATCAACTTCAGGTTGCGCGTGCATGGCAAAAGCTACCAGAAGAACAAAAAAATCATTGCAAAGTATTATTTGTTGGTCGTTACTTCGAGTCTGATGAAATAGTTTCTTTTATTAAGAAGAATAAGTTGAATAATAGCCTTATAATGTGCGGTATGCAACCTAAAGATGAGGTGTTCAATTATTATATAGCGGCTAACGCAACGATTTTAACTAGTTTAACAGAAGGTTTTGGATTAAGTATAATAGAAGGGTATGTATATGGGAAACCTAATATTACGTTTTCTGATTTGCCTGCTATAGCTGATGTTTTTAATGATCATACTATGGTTGCCGTAAAAGACAGAAGTGACGAGTCTCTTGCAAATGCTATTGTTAGTATGATGAATAAATCATATCAGTGTGAATTCATAAAATCTTTTGCAAAGAGATTTTCGTATGATAATATGATTAAACAATATATCAGTTTCTATAAAAGTGTAATAATATGAGAAAGGTGATTGTATATTTTGTGGATAAGTGCCGAAAATTAAAGCATTATATTAGCACATTTCTATTTAAACGCCAACTTGTTTCTTACGGAGATCATATAGGCGCAGCAAAAATAATTAAAATTTCTAGAAAGGCCAAGGTGTCTATAGGTTGCCATTGTGGTTTTAATGGTATGACTATTAGTGGATTGGGGGGGGTAAAAATTGGCAATTACTTTCATTCTGGAACAGATATTTTGATAATGCTTGGTAGTCATGACTATGAGTATGGTGACAAGATTCCATATGGTTCACATTATAAACCAAAAAATGTTGTAATTGATGATTTTGTGTGGTTGGGAAGTAATGTGATAATCTCTGGTAATGTACATATTGGAGAGGGAGCAATAGTTGCAGTTGGTTCTGTTGTAGTAAAAGATGTTCCTCCGTATGCAATTGTGGGTGGAAATCCTGCCAAAATTATAAAATACAGAAATATAGACCAATTCAAAATGCTTAAATCCGAAGGAAAATATTAAAAGGAGCAAACAATGAACTACATTAAAATATTAAAATTCTTAAGATCTTTCGATAAGGACTTATTCGAAGTCTCATCTAAACAGCAAGAAGGTTTTCTAAAAAAAATGAAAGTACCAAAGGATGATATTGACAGATCATACAATCAGTTTAGAGGAAGACATTTTTTCTATCACACATTTAAAGAAATTGCAGCAGAAATCGTTTCGTTTTTTGCTTTGCCTATATACATCATATACTGCATAATACTATATATTTTCAAACCGAAACCTAAGAATTTAATCCAAGCAGTAGGTGATTTCAATAGTTTTGAAGAAGTCATACCTAATAGCCTACGTCAGGAATTTGATATTGATAATAATGTATGGAATAAAGGATGTATGCTTTCAGGACAAGATGTATTGCTACTTTGCAAAATTTTCTTTAGACATCCAGTCCCATGCTTTGTCTTTAAAATCGCTATTAAGCTTTCATATTATAAATACATGATTTATTGTTATAGCCCCAATGCTATAATTGTACATAACGAAGCTTCATATGCAGGTTCAATTCTAACAAAATATTGCAATGATCTTGGTATAGAACATATAAATGTTCAACATGGAGAAAAGTTGTTTTATATAGGAAATGCTTACTTTAGATATAATAGATGCTATGTGTGGGGAGAACACTATAAGCAAATGTTTCTCAATCTACAAGCAGAACCTAATCAATTTAGAATTGAAATACCTGAGAGCTTTAATATTGATGTGAATAAACATTTCAGGAAAGAGTATTATAGTGATTATAAATACTATCTTCAGGTTTATGATGAACCTCAACTTTTAAGCATTATTAAATCACTAAATTTTATTCTCAAGAATAATAAAACATATAAATTTAGACCTCACCCTCGTTTCAGCAATATAAAACTTTTAGAAAGTTTAGTAGATAAAAGTCAAATAGAATACCCAAGAGATGTACCAATACTTGAGTCTATTGCAAGCACCAAACATGCTATAGGTTCTTTTACCACAGTATTGAATCAAGCTTTCTATGCAAATATAGATGTAATATTTGATGATGTTACATATAAAGATACATTTTACAAATTAGGTGACCTGAATTATATTTTCGCTAATGCGAATACAAATAAGTTGTCAGATTATGTCGAAAAATAAAGCAATATTAACCACTGTCTTTTCCGCTTTCAATTATGGTTCCTGTCTTCAAGCTTTAGCAGGTAAGCAAATCATACAAAAAACAGGCTACGAATGTGATCTTGTCAGATTGAAATCATTAGTGAAAGGCCGTGATGTTCGATTAGGAAAGTTAATAACCATTTTGTATCGTTCGTTTTTTTTAAAGAAAAACAATGCGTTGAAAACATACGGCACTTCATATAATAAGGCATTTGTTCAAGGCACAGAGGAAAAGTTCTTTGCCTTTACTGATGAATACCTCAAACCCATTAATGTCTCATGGGGTGGGTTGAAACATATGGCAAAAGATGCCGTAGCATGTTTCTCTGGTAGCGACCAAATATGGAATTCTTCTACGCTATATGTTGATCCGTTGTATTATTTACGTTTTGCTCCAAAGTATAAGCGTATAGCTTTGTCACCAAGTTTCGGACGTGATTTTATTGCTGATTATAATAAGGAAAAAATGAGTGAATGGATAAGCGATTATCCTTATTTGTCAGTACGTGAAGATAGTGGCGTAAAACTGATAAAAGAAATTACAGGACGTGAGGTCTTACATTTGCTTGACCCAACACTTATTGTTAATGCAGATGAATGGAGGAATATACTAAGTATTGAGAATAAGCCTAAAGACTATGTGCTTGCATATTTTCTTGATAAACCGTCTGCTCTCGCCATGGAAAGTCTGAAAGCAATAAAAGAAAAATTGAATTACAAGATTATTGCTATTCCATATAAGTTCGAAAATATGGATTACTGTGATGAATTGGTTGCTGCAGGGCCTAAGGAATTTGTAGAGCTTGTGGCAAATGCAAAAGTGGTATGCACGGACTCGTTTCATGGGACGGTTTTCGCCATAAATATGCATACTCCTTTCTTTACGTATGAACGTGAATATGGTTCTGCCAATAAACAATCTGAACGTGTGCTTTCTATTCTTCGAAAAGTGGATATGCTCGACCGCTATCAGCCGAAGAATGTAGTTGAAGAACTTAACAATTTGGATTTTGAACATTCCGAAGAAATTCTGAACGTAGAACGTAAGAAAGCATACGACTATGTAAATAACGCTATAAATTCAATAAAGAAGAATGAAAAGTAACGTTTGTGATAATAAGTGCTTGCGCTCATGTACGGGATGTGGCGTTTGTGCCAGCGTCTGTGGAAAAAATGCAATCACGATTCAATTAGACGACGAGGGGTTCTATAAACCTGTCGTAGATGAAGATAAATGTGTGGAATGCAATCTCTGTAAAAAGTCATGCTATAAATACGATGAGAACTTGATACAGAGCGACACGCATGAAGTTTGTTATGCTGCCGTGAACAAAGATGACGAACAACTAAGAGCATCGAGTAGCGGAGGTATATCCAGAGTATTAATGGAAGAATGTATCAACAGGGGCTACAAGGTGATGGGATGTGCATACGACACAAAAGAAAACATAGCCAAATCTGTTATTGCTTCTTCGATAGACGAACTTGACCAATTCTATGGGTCAAAATATTTTCAAAGCCTAACAACAGATGGCTTTGACGAAGTATTGAAAGACAAGACTGAACAGAAGTATGCTATATTTGGAACACCTTGCCAAATATACGGATTCTCACAGACGAGTAAATACAAGCGAAATCCAGAAAAGTATCTTTTAGTGGATATATTCTGTCATGGCTGTCCTTCTATGAAGTTATGGAAATCGTATTTAGAATACACTAGAAATATAACTAGTTGTGAAACTTATGATAAAGTGACATTCCGTAGCAAAACACATGCTTGGCATGAGTTCTGTTTTGATTTCTTTTTCAACTCAAAACAATATTCAAGCAAGAAGTCTAAAGATCCATTCTATGATATTTTCTTTAGTATGGATATGATGAATAATGCATGTTATGATTGTAACTCTCGTAGTAGTATGGCATACGGTGATATACGATTAGGTGACTATTGGGGAGAGAAATATGATACTGACACCAAAGGTGTCTCAGCTGTTGTTTTGAAGACTTCAAAAGGTGTAGAGTTCTTTAATGCCATTAAAGACAAACTCAATACAGAAGAGGCTACGCTTAACCATATCCTTATTGGACAATCATACGGCAAACCTCATTCCTTTAACGAAAAACGCAGAAATTTCTTATTACATAATATTTCTGAACATACTGACTTGCAACAGGTCTATAAAACTTATATGGGAATGTTCCCATTAAAGACTCGTATAGAGAAACAACTCAAAGCAATAGTTAAGCTTTGTCCTAAAAGTATTTATTTCCAGATTAAGAAATTAATGCACTCTATTTAAATTTTCTTTCTGATAAATTATGCAAGTAAGTATTATCATGCCGTACTACAATGCGGCAGCATATATTCGTGAGACAGTTGAGGCTATAATTGCCCAAACTTATAAGGACTGGGAGTTGATAATCGTTGATGACTGTAGTCCTGCACCTGAGACCGCTGAGATATTAAACCAAGTTAAGTGCATGGATAACCGTATAAAGGTTATCCGTGCTGAGAAGAATGGCGGGGCTGGTTTGGCAAGAAATATAGGCATAAAGGCTGCGCAAGGCAGATATATTGGTTTTTGTGACAGTGATGACTGGTGGTATCCTACTAAGTTGGAGGAGCAGTTGAAGTTTATGCAGGACAATGAGTATGAACTTACATGCACTTGGTATGAGGATGCCAACGAGAAGTTGGAGCCTTATTACACTATGAAGCAAGCTCCAAGACAGTCGTATAAATCGATGATTGCTGGATGCAACATTGGTACTCCAGGAGTTTTGTTTGATACCAAGCGAGTTGGCAAAAAGTACATGCCTCCTCTCCGCAGGGCTGAGGACTGGGGATTATGGATGAACATTCTGAAGGATGTGGATTATATATATACCTATCCTAAGGCTTTGTGGAAATACCGTCATATCCCAGGTTCAGAAACAAGCAACAAGTGGGTAATGCTGAAGGCTGTGGTGAAGATGTATCAGACGGTGTTGAAAATGAATGTGGTGAAAGCTTGGCTTACCGGATTGTTTGTTTTCTTGCCAAACAATATTTTGAAAAAACTTAAGAAGGTTGTTTGATCTTCGTTGTACATAAAAAGACAGAAATGCTTCGTTCTGATTATTCTCAATTGATAATCTTGTTGCAGGCTGCATTAGGGGAGATGCCTAAGTCGGTAGAGAAAGAACTTGACTTGAAAGCTTTATTTAAATTGTCGCAACAGCAGGAGGTTGTGGCTCTTGCTTTGGATGGTCTACAGAAATTGTCCACTGCATACAATGGTGTGTTGAGGGCGGATGTTCAAACAAAGGCGGTGAAGATGCAATGGATAGGAAGTTTGATGGCACAAGAAAAGCGATATGCAGCAAATTATTGTGCAGCCAAGGATCTTTCTGAATTGCATGACTGCAATGATATCTGTACATACGTATTGAAGGGGCTTTCTATATCTCAGCTTTATCCTGTTCCTTCTCATCGTTTCTCATGCGATTTAGATTGCTTCTTGATTTCGAAGTCGGATGGCTGTAATGCATACGAATCAGGAAATTCGTTGGGTGCTTCTGTTGGATGCAAGGTGGATGCAGACTATTACAAACACTCGGTGTTTTCGTATAAAGGTCTGGTGGTAGAAAACCATCGTTACTGCTGTTCGGTGAAGCGCAGTAGGCGTACCAGAGAATTGGAGAACTATTTGGAAGGTTTGCTGAATGGTTATACTCCGCAGTATATTGATGATACAAAGCTTGCCCTGCCTCCTGAATTGTTTCAGGCTCTGTTTATGATAGAGCATGCCAATGGTCATTTTCTATATTCCAAGATGAGCATTAAGCATGTATGCGATTGGGCTATGATACGACAGGCTTTCAAGGACACGCTTGACTGGAAAGAGTTTGATAAGCAATGTATTCGCTTTAGCTTGAAGAACTTTGTAGATTGCCTTAATCATTTGGCTGACTATATACTTGGCAAATGCAGCTATCAAGACTTGCGCTCGATAGACAAGCGGGTACTTGATGACACATTCAAGGAAGTAACGTTGTCGAAGAATTTAATGAAGCAGCGCATTGAAAAGGCTATCAGTGTGTTGCGCTCAAGTTGGAAGTTCAAACTTTTCTGTGGTGACTCAATGATAAAAGAATTGTCACACTCGGTTTGGGCGTATCTGAGAGAAGATAAGCCAGAGTTGGATTGATAAGTCACTTGTCGGTGTATTCATAGGAATGATGTAACACATTTACTATAGTATGATATATACAAGAGCTGAATTGGAACATATGAAATTCGAAGAATGTGTTGTTGCGATGCAACGATACATTCATAAATATGTTAATGATAAGAGAAACTTCAAACGTCTAAAATGGCATGAAAAGGATTTCTTTTTTCGTCATCTCCAAATCCTAAAAGATGATAAAGGTAATAAGGGTTTTGATTTGCTAAATATACCTGAGGCTACTGACTTTTTGTTTGAAAAAATCATTATTACATATGCTAATAATGGTGATTTTGATTTTACAAGAAAAACAAATGATTATGATGGTTTGATCAAAGATAAATTGCAACAAAAATATCGAGACTTATTTTGGAAAGAACTTGATAGCTGGAGACGGGATATGGAACATCACAAAGGTGCATATGATTCTGTCATTTTTCCTATGAGAAATTCCAAGTTTAAAGAACTGGATGATTTATGTAATCATTGTAAAATCACCAGACAAGAGCTAATCAAAAGAAAAGTTTTATAGATGCAGTATTTTTTCATATATGTTACAAAGCAAAGTGTTATTATGATGAGTAAAAAAATAAAAGTATACATCAGATGATTGTAGGCTTTGATTTCTATGCTGACATTTATACTTATTGTCATGTTATGTCTAGACATTATTTTCCACAGATGAATAATAGAATAGGTGGAACATTAAATGATGAAATCCCATATATCGATATATTTGAATTACCGTCTTCTTTATTGAGACTTGTTTGCGAATATGCAACAGTAGGCAATATCACAGAAAATACAGAGTATATATTATTTGAAATGGATGGTTCTAAGTATATACTTTGGATAAAGTATGGTATATCATCTGAAGGTGAAAAACAGTTTCAAATACGTTCGTTCTACAAATGTACTGAGCAACGAGACATAATTAAGTTTGAAGGTCTTACAAAAACGCATATAAGAGAGAATCTGTATGCATATGTAAATAAAAAATAAACAAAAATGGAAATCATAAAAAATCTTGATTCTACTATAGAGTTTATACATAATATACAGTGCGAATATGAACTATCAAATCTACCATTTGATGACAGAAAAGGTTCTCTAAGGATTAAGGATCGTCATTTAGAATTGAATTTTTCATTAAGTCTACTTGAATCGTTGAATGCCATTAAAATTGTAGACATCGGTGAATTCTGTCTCCGCAATGAACACACTATGGAAAAATATATAGTTAAGAACAAGAGTGCATATTTAAATGGAACTACAAATCTAGCAGCTGATGAAAATGATAAATGTCCATATTCTATAAGTATAAGCGATATGATGGAAATAGGATGGGAAAGGTATCAAAAATACTTTTATCGTTTCCTTTTCCCAATAGAAAAAGAGTATTGGAGTCGTGATATTAATACGTTGGTCTACCGATATAAAACAACCTTTTTTTTCGGACTTATACCTATTCAGTTTCAAGCAGGTACTATGCATATATTTCCTGTACGCATAGGAAAATCGTATTATATTGCAATTGAATCCAACTTCACTTGTACATACGATGAAATGCAGAAATACATTTATGCAGTTTCATTGTCTCTTGGGTTGGTAACATCGATTGTGACATTTGGTTATGCCTATATTCTTGCAAGTACAACGCCTGACTTCGAACAAAATCTGTACAGAGGGTTTTCCGAAATGCGAGAATCCATTAAAGGTAAATACCCGTTTTTTACCACTAATATTTACTCATTAGAATCGGCTTTAAGATACAATAAAGTCGAATATGCACTGGGGCAAATATTAGATGAAACAAACCAAGTGTTATCTGATTTACAAGACTGGATTCAACTGGACGAGTTTGAAAAAATCGTCCTAATGCTATATAATAATGATGATTTGGCTCGAGCAGTATTGATATTGATAGAATCTTCTACATTTGCCTTGGACTATGAGGGAGCGATGTGTGCAGTGGCTTTAGAAACAATATGTTCTGTCTTAGACAATACCAAACAAGGCACTTTTTTAGAAAACGATAGATGGAAAAATTGTGTTGTACCCAAATTTGAAATTCTTATCAAACAATTATTAGACAGTGAGATAATTTCGAAAGAACATGCAGCAACAATGAGAAAGAAACTGAATGGATTGAATATGCCAACCAACGGCGATAAACTATCAGTTCCATTTGAGAATCGTGGATATACTTTGTCTAAGTCGGAAAAAGAAGTAATTCAGAAAAGAAACCGTTTCCTTCATGGCCATATCATTGGACATACGTATGATGAGGCTTATAAAGAAATACTCTATTCGTGTATGGAATTACAAAAATTATGTGCAATCTTGCTGTTTAGAGAAGCAGGCTTTAAAGGGTACATCATAAATAATGCTGTTTTAATGGGCTTGGAACAAGCAGTAAATGATAAAGAGCCGATATTAGTTAAGTAGTTAAGAGTTATATTCTTTTGATATTGAAAGAATATCGCTAGCAATACATGGATTAACGAACCATTTATGAATTTGGTCAATAAGAACTGGAAGCAAAAAGCATTGACCCCTATTGTATTGAAGGATTCGGACGATTCTTTCAATACAGTAAAGGATTTACTAAATGCAATTGCGAACGATGAAATCCTCAATATAGCAGTTACAGGTCCATACGGTTCTGGGAAAAGCTCTGTAATAAAGACTTTCAAAGAACGAGTAGATAAGGATGTTAAAGTATTGGACATTTCGCTTGCTACACTTGATGCTGATGCTTCACTATACGCGGCGGAAAATACTACGACAGCAGGAGACAATGGAAAGGATATACAACAACCGACCATTACTGCCGAGCAGAAGGAAATACTGAACAGAAAGATAGAATTCAGCATTCTGCAGCAATTGGTTTATAGAAAGACCCTTGAAATGTTGCCTTTTAGTAGGTTGAGAAAGATACGTCATTTCTCAAAGCATACGATCCAAACGATGGCAATCTATGTAGTTGGGGCTGTAGTGCTAATCGCATTTGCTCTGCAATTAGGTTTTATGCAGATACCATTGTTTTACGAGACATTTGGTATTCCCATTACAACACAGCATGTTATCAGCATCTTATCGATAATTCTTCTGCTAACGATGATGTATGAAACAGTTGTTTACATCATCAAGAACTATGGCGGAATACGTCTGCAAAAAATATCTATTGGAGGTAATGAGATAGACATACATGATGACGGATCTATATTTAATCGCCATCTGGATGAAATACTTTATTTCTTTCAATGTACAGACTATAATGTAGTAATCATTGAGGACTTGGATAGGTTCAACACTACTGACATTTTCTTGAAACTAAGAGAGCTGAATCATCTCATCAATAAGTCAGAAATGATAGGACGTACCATAAAGTTCGTCTATGTGGTAAAAGACGATATGTTTAAAGATTCCTCTAGATCAAAATTCTTTGATTACATTACAACTGTTATCCCTGTTATCACGACCACCAATTCAAGGGATATGTTAAAGCGTGCGTTGAAAGAACAAGGACATGACGGAGAGGTATCTGATGATGATATTCGAGACATAGCTTTTCATATAGACGATATGCGACTGCTATATAATATAGTAAATGAATACCACCAATATACTCAACGTTTGGATAAGAATGGTCAGCATTTAGAGGCAAAAAAAATGCTGGCAATGATGACAGTGAAGAACTATCATCCTCATGACTTTTCTGAATTACATAATCGAAAAGGAAGGCTGTATAATATCCTGTCTCCACAGACAAAACGAAAATTTGTTGATATCGCGATAAATAAAAGACTCGTAGAAAGGATAAAACAAGCAGAAGAGCAACTTGCAGCCTATGATGCGACTTGTCATCTTCAAGAGAAAGAACTAAGACTTGCATATTTAGTAGCGATCTATGAGAAACTTACTACTGGAACATTTGCTATAATAGTGGATGATACTGATTACACCCTATCACAGATTGCTGATGATGCTGAGCTTTTTGAAAAACTGATTTCGAAAGATACAATAGATTACAAATACAGCAATTACTATAACAATAATAGAAAAGATGACCTATATATTAATTTTCATGATATAGAGAAGGCTGTAAACGAACATTTCACCTACCATCAGCGTGTGGAACAAATTGGAAGAGATAGAGAAAGGCTTGAAAATGAAGTTCAAAATACAAAGCTCGAAAAACAACGTATTGGTACATATACAATAAGTGAGCTATTGGAAATGTTCAACTTATATGAAGATGAAAGTTTCAAAGGTATTAGTCTTTCAGATATGGAGGAGGACTTTGTTAGGCACGGGTTTATTGCAGAAGATTACAATGACTATATTGCTTACTTCTATCCTGATATCATGTCACTGGCAGACCATCAGTTGTGTTTGGACATGAAACTGAACAGAAAGCCACCGTATGACTCAACCATTGATAATATAGAACTATTTCTAAAAGAACTACCAGAGACAGCACTGCGGAATGAAAGTGTATGGAACTATCATATTCTTGACTACATTGTCATGCATCCTTTGTCATGGGATAAAACATTGCGCTTAATAGTAGAGACGCTTGTATCGAAGAGTTCTGCAAGTTTTCTCTATCAATATTCTCAATATAATGAGAATGGTGCAAATGCGATTGTTGGACTTTGCATGAAAAAAGATTGGGAAAGCATATGGGAGAAATTCTATTCCACGAAAGAGAAAGAAAAGCACACACTGCTTGCCCTATGGTTACGAAATTGCAAAACAGAATATATTGATGAGCCACGACACATGTGGTTGAAACAAAACTATGATTTCATTGCATCAATATATACTCTGCTGCCTAAGGATATACGAAAATATGTAACAACAGAGGTCTATTACAATAAACTAACTCATACTAATCCAAATATGTTAGACTCGATCATTGAAAATGGTTGCTATATATTGAATGAATATAACATACCAATAGTTGTGAATAAAAAGAAAGCTAAAGACGACATTACAAAGTTGGAGGGGTTAGCGGAAATGAAATTGGCTATACAACTCGACCTTATTACAACATCATGGTATAATGTCAACCAGTTTTTTAAACAAAGCAACAACGCAATCAGTGAAGAGTTACAAGGATGGATTGAGAATAAGATACAAAAACTCTGTAAAGACGAGAGCTACAAAAATGATGTGTATTCAGAATTGTTCCAATCATTATATGAATTAGGAATCTTATCTGATACGGTGTATATGAAATTGTGCAAGTTTGGATACTGGCAGGTAGATGTAACTAATGCTATCCTCAATCTCCCACATGCCAAGCTTTTATTGCTTATTCAATCTGGATCTATTGAATATAATTTGGATATTTTGAAATCATTCCAAGAGAAAGACGCTATATTATCATGCGAATATATGTTCCATTACAAGACTCATTTATCAGAAATGCTTGCATTGGATATTGTAAACTCTTCACTTGCAGAAGCATTGTTGATTCACAATGGATTTAGTACACTAGAAAATAAAATGATTGTAGCTTCATTGACACATGAGGCAGTAACAGTGAGTAAAGTCATCGCCAATAAACTATGTGCCTTGCAAGCCAAATATACCGTCTGTGATGAAAATATATTGTACGATGCCATCAGTTTGTGTGAAAACGAGCATGATGCTGTGTTTGCGGTTGGGCATAAGATTATAGAGTCGGGAAATGATGAGTCAGTGATTAATGTTCTAATTTCCAAGTTACCAGATGTCTATCACGCGTTGTCTGAAACGGACAATCAGTTAAAACTAAAAGATACTGATTACAATAGGTTCTTAGTACAAACGTTGGAAAATGCTGATTATATATCATCATATTCTAACGAGAATGAAGAAATTATTGTAACAACTAAGCAAGAAGACTAAATCAATCCAATATGAACTATATTTATTTCCTAATTTTCATTCTGCTCTTATTGGCAGAACTCGTGTATTTCCGCATTGCGGATAAGTATAACATAATTGACAAGCCCAACCAAAGGTCATCGCACTCAACGATAGTGTTAAGAGGCGGTGGCATTATCTTCCTAATTGGAGCATGGGTATGGAGCGCATTCTTTGGATTTGAATATCCATGGTTCCTTGCAGGTGTGACACTTATAGCAGGTGTGAGCTTTGTGGACGATATTCGTTCGCTGCCCGATTCAGTGAGACTGGTAGCACAGTTTGCTGCAGCTGCCATGGCTTTCTATCAGTTGGATATCCTACATTGGAGTATGTGGTGGATCGTGTTGGTAGCATTAATTGTTTATGTAGGAGCAACAAACGTAATAAACTTTATGGACGGAATAAATGGAATAACGGCTGGTTATTCATTAGCTGTTTTACTTCCATTAGCAGCCTTAAATGCTGACGATAAGTTTGTGGCGCAATCGCTAATCTTTACAACGATTATTGCAGCAATAGTGTTTTGTATATTCAATTTCCGACCGAAGGGTAAGGCTAAATGCTTTGCTGGCGATGTCGGGTCAATAGGTATAGCATTCATTATGTTGTTCCTGTTAGGTAATGTTATTATCAAGACTGAAGATATAACATGGCTGATATTCTTATTAGTATATGGCGTGGATGGTTGTTTGACTATCATACATCGTATCATGTTGCATGAGAATTTAGGTGAGGCTCATAGAAAACATGCTTACCAGATTATGGCAAACGAACTGAACATTGGACATGTAAAAGTAACGTTATTATATATGGCTATGCAGTTAGCTGTATCGTTGGGATTTGTATATCTATGTCCTAATACTGTGCTTTGCCATTGGATGTATTTGATTGGAGCATTAGCTGTATTGGCTATCGTCTACGTATTATTCATGAAGAAATACTATCACTTACATGAGGAATACCTTAATTCACTAAAGAAATAACATTTACAAATCTCAAGACATGAATTTCATAGATTATATGAACACCCTTTCGTATAATTTATGGGGTTCATGTTTTGTTCGTTTACTACAATTATGGAAATTAATAAAGAATTTTTAGGTAAGCTCTTTGAGCAAGCTGTTGTTAATCCTCGATTGCGTCAAAATTTGGATTTGCGAACGTCTGCCAATGATAATTCGCAACGCATGCTGAATGCTCTGTTGCCAGGAACCGTTGTTCCTATCCACAGGCATCCACAAAGTACGGAGAATGTTTTTCTCTTGTGCGGTAAGATAGTGGAGGTCATCTGTGATGAAAATGGAAACGAGATAGAACGTATTCACCTTGACCCAACCATTGGTAATTATGGTTGTGTTGTGCCACAAGGTGCATGGCATACTGTAGAAGTACTGGAGCCATCGGTTATATATGAGGCAAAGGATGGAAAATATGGTGAGGATGGCAGTGAGACGTTTGATGCTTTCAAAGCAAAGGAAGCGGAAAACAAGGAACAGGCTTCAGCTACATTCTCAAACAGTCTTGGCGATTTGAAAAAGAACATAGAGTATCTGATTGGCATGGAACGCCAGTCGGGAAGTATGGATGTCATTACTCCACTCTATGTGTCTCGTATGCTGAATGTGCCATTGGAAGAGGTAGAGCGAGTGATGAAGGACATAAATGTATGAAGAAATCATCGCAACGAATACTCAATTGTTGGGGCATCCTAAGAAAATGATACTCGCCACACCATTTGATATAGTGTGGCGAGCCAAGAGGAGTCTGGCAATAAAGCCCACTCTTTATCCACTTGGTTGCCCGTTGATGCAGTTGGTTCTTCCCCCTGCGAGCGAAGTACAGGTTTTCTGGCCTTCATAACGTCCACCCAAAGTTATTCAAGAGTCTGTTTAAGGTCGCTACCTCCCATAGCCGACTGAATACAAAGTTACAAATAAAATACCTAAAAAATGTCTGAAACAGGAAGAAACTTACTGAAAATAACGAAATTGGATTTATCTGGGCAAGAATTAGAAGAAATACCTGAATATGTGTATCAATGTAGGAATCTCAGAAAATTGATTTTACATGAAAACAATATAGGAAAAATTCCTTCTAAAATAAAGGCTCTAAAAAGGCTCAGATTGTTAGACCTGTCAAATAACAAGTTGTCTGTTATAAATTATCAACTGATTAAGTTACCCAATTTAAGAATATTGAATCTAAGTTATAATTCGATATTATCAATTCCAAAGGAAATCGTTGCATCCAAAATAGAACAACTTATTTTGATAGGAAACGAGCTTAAAAAAGTCAGAATCAATGATTGGGAAAATCTCAAAAGACTCAATGTGAGCAATAATGATATAAAAACGATTGAGTTGTATGGTGATTTATCAAACTTAGAATATTTATGGTTCGGAAACAATCCGTTACAAACAATAGTCATACCGCAGGCATCGCTACCCAAGGTAAAAGGCATTTATACATATACCCATCCTCAAAAACTAAAAGAAGTGAATATTAGGTATCAACAGCTTCTGTCGAAACGGGAAAATGTTGCATACATATTTTGGAATCAAATATACAGTAGTCAAAATAAAATAAAAAATATGACAGCTACAGAATGTAAAAAACAGTCACAACAACTTTTGGCTGACTATCTTGAAAAGTTACATAAAGCCCCTAATGATCAAGAGACAATAACAGCATACCATGATTGGTATAACAATGCGTGTGTTATGTTTGTTAATAAATTTGGGAATAATGACCCAGATGTAGTTAAGTTCCGAAATGTAAACAATAAAGGTAACGGTTATACGCTTCAAGATAATTATTACGATATAAGTTCTTCTTATGCAATACTCCTTTCAAGAATGGAAAATAACGAAATGGAATCAAATAAAAAAATGGAAAATCAAAAGCATCTAAAAGTTTTTATAAGTCATTCCAGCAAGGATAAATATTTTGTGGAAGCATTAGTGCGATTACTGGAATTTATAGGCTTAGATGATAGTACATTGTTTTGCAGTTCTGTTCAAGGGTATGGAATAGGTTTTAATAATGACATATATGATACACTCCAAGAACAATTTAAGAATTACAACTTATACGTCATCTTTATTCATTCTAAAAATTTTTACAGCAGCAACGCTTCACTAAATGAAATGGGAGCAGCATGGGTAATGAAAACTGATTTCTGCTCTTTCTTGACTAAAGATTTTGATTTTAAAGATATGAATGGAGCGATAAAGCCCAATGACAAAATATCAATAAAGGTTGACAATGATGACGCTAAGAGTTTATTGAATGATTTTAAAGAGCATATATGTCGAATTTTTAACTTGCCGTCCAAAAATGGCAATATATGGGAGAAAAGACGAGATGAGTTCTTGAAAACCGTGCTTAATCCATAGTCCAAACGTCACATTATCATTAATATTCCATTTCACAAATAGATTCTGTTATTATGTGGTCAGACAATGAAACAACGCAAGATTTGTTAGGCTATCAAGTCCATGCAGACTTGCTCAGAAAGATAATATTGAATGATGCCATGTTGCCTATCTCAATTGGAGTGTTTGGCAATTGGGGATCCGGAAAAAGCAGTTTGATGTTATTGCTTCAGCAGTCATTACAAGAATGGGAGGAATCACAACAAAATGAGCATAGCATCATACTTCAAGTTTATTTCAATAGTTGGCAGTTTGAGAGTTATGACTCCACCAAGTTGACAATGATAGAAAGTATATTGGAAGCACTTGACAAAGACATTAACACTCGGAAAAATGTATTTGAGCAAGCAGACGATTTACTTGCAAGAATTAACTTTCTGAAAGTTGGTATCTTCATTCTTAAAAAAGCATATGACAACCTTACTCCTGGTTGGTTGAAGAAATGGCTGCCCAAAAAGGATGACATAGATAAGATAACGGGAAAGGATAAATATAACAACCTACTTGAAGATGTAACCAAAGGTAATACTTCAAAATTCATTGCCACTTTTAGAGAACTTTTCGAGGATTTGGTTGAAGACATGAGGTATAAAGCCGTAATAGTCTATGTTGATGATTTAGATAGATGTGACCCCAAAAGAATTATCGGTTGTTTAGAAGCCGTTAAGTTATTTGTGAATGTAAAGAAAACAGCTTTTGTCATTGGTGCGGATGAACGTATCATTGAATATGCCATAAGTCAGCATTATCCAATTCAGATGAAGAAAGAGGATATATCCAGTCCATTTTCTGACTATTTGGAGAAACTTATTCAATTGCCATATAAACTGCCACGTTTGTCCGACAATGAACAAGAGACTTACATTACGCTTCTTCTATGCAAAAATCATTTGAATGAGATTCATTTCAACCAAATACATCAGAAATATTTAGAGTTCAGAAAAACAGACAAGCATTCCAAATACAATATAGATGACATAAAGGCAAATATTTCAGAAAATCAAAATATTGATTTTTATGCTGTAGAATATCGTTTGCCAATTGTCCCTATCATTAAGCAATTCTTAAACGGAAATCCAAGGCAACTCAAACGATTTTTGAATACTTTATATGTACGCCAAGAGTTAGCAGATGTAGCAGGATTTAGGGATATTCGTCCCGATGTGCTAACCAAAATTATGGTACTGGAATACAATACACTGTATAATTCCCGATTTGAAGAACTGTATAAACTTCAAAATGAGAATGGAGGTGTTTTGCCATTGGAAGACGTAGAACAAGAAGCAAAAACAGAAGAGGGAATCCAAAACCCACAATGGAAAGACAACTGGTCGTCAGACTACTTGAAGCAATGGCTAAGTTCAGAACCGTCACTGAAAGATATAAATCTGCAAAATTACTTCTGGGTAGCACGCGATGCATTGAAGAATGAAAAACCAATAGCCTCGTTGGTCACGAGTAAAGTAATGTTGCTGTTTCAAAGATTGTGTACCTTGCAAACGATTGTTACGATGAAACGGGGATTGCCAGGAATTATTAATGCTTGTGACGATTCGGAAAAAGACATGATTATCCATTTGATAAACGATAATCTAAGAAAAGATCCGAAATCAGAGAATTGTTGGAGAATACTGAATTGCGACGAGAACAATTTATTGTTAAGTAATAACATTGACAGAATTAAATTATTATTCAGCAATATACGAACAGAAAATATTGATGCAAAAGCGGATGTGTTTTTTGTTAGGATGCAGTCTTCAAGTGAGGAAATACGTAACTATATAGATACATTGCCCAAAGCAAAACCTTTGTCAAGGGCTATAGAACGAAGAAATCAAAGACAATAAACATGGGTACATCACAATCTCATAATTTAAAATCGACTCCCAACTGGACAGCCACTAAACGTGCCATGACGAGCATTGCAAATGGGACAGGAAATAAATCTGCGACAAATGCAAAATTTATAGGAAACTTTGGTACGGCACTTGGTAATGGGTTGTATCGAGGCGGTGGAAACGGTGGACATGGAGGTCGTAGAGGCAGTTCGTTTGGTCGTGCAGGAGGACGAGCTGTTACAAGATTGACAGCCGTTCTAAATGGTATCAAGCAATATGGACTTATTGCAAGTTTGGGAGTTGACAACTTACCTGATGCACAAAAGCCAAAAACGCCACAAGATTTTAAGGAGTTACTGCTGAATGAAATTATTGGAGACAATGATTCCACGATGGATGATGCAGCAGCAACCTATGCTATGGATAAAGTGCTGAATGATATTTTGTCGGATTGCAAAGATGGACAAGAAATTGAAGAAAGACTTCAAAATGCAAGCGAAGATGATATTTGCGAATGGATTATATCCTTTGAAGTTGAGTATATATTGGAATACTCAGCGGAATTGTTTCAAAGTCACATATTTGATAAAGGAAGCAATCCTGAGGATATAAAAAGAGAAATCAGGGGATGGCTGCATAACGAATTGGACGAGAAGTTGAGCAAAGAAATGACTCAAATCGACTTCAACAGCCAAGACGGAAAAGATTATCTTGATTCATTAACATCCGAAATTTTAGATATATGGAAACAAGAATAAGCATCAATTATACGCCGTCAAGAATAAGTGAAGTATTTGGAACTTTTACTATTTCTTTCCGAGGAATTGACGGACAAATTCGCTCAGTTGATACAAAATTCGACCCCAAACAACTATGGGAGTTTTCGCGAGACACGACTTCTGTTGCTTTTGACTTTCTAATATTGGCTTCGATTGTATATAATGTGGACAGGGCTGTACATCGTCTGTCATATTCTGATGATGGATGGAAACGAAATTTAGTATTGTTGGATGTACCTGTTATCAATGTTGCCATGATGAATCATGGACGCGAAGCATTTAATAGAGCCATAAGTTTTCTTACTGGAGACAATTGGAACATACATTTCGTTCAAGCAAATCCTTATGATTATCGTCCGACAAAAAATATTAGAGATTACGACCTACAAGAGTTTGAAAAAGTTGCTTTATTCTCTGGCGGTTTAGACTCATTAATCGGTTTTATTGATGAAACGAATACATTGTCTGCCAACAAAAAAATACTTCTTGTTTCTCATATGGAACTGGGTAAGGAACATAGCGACCAAAAAAGTATTTTAGAATATTGCAGAGAAAACAACATTTTTCAAAACAAATTTGAGCAAGTACTTCTGAATGCAGGTCTAAAACCTAAATCATGGAATGTAAAGAGAACTCCATCTGAAAGTACATTCCGTTCAAGGTCATTGTTGTTTTTTGCCGCTGGAATATACGTAGCCCATAAAATATCACCAAACACCCCACTAATAGTACCCGAAAATGGAACAATATCAATTAATATACCTTTGGATAGCGGACGTAGAAGTGCTTGCAGTACAAGGACGACTCATCCCACATTCATAAAACGAATACAAGAAGCACTTCAATTGGTCGGTATCAACAATACTTTTTACAATCCATACAGATTGAAATCAAAAGCAGACATGATGAAAGACAGTGACAATGATGTGAATAAGAGTGTAATATTAAGACAATTATACTCAAAATCATGTTCTTGTGCAAAAAGAGGGCATAATAGTCATTGGGATAAACCAGGTGACGTTATACGCAATAAAAAAATCACTCATTGCGGAATGTGTCTGCCATGTTTGTATAGAAGAGTTTCTTTAGATATTATAGGATTGGATTCAGCAGAATATGATGGAACCGATGTCATGCACGGAACCAAGTACAATTTGAATATTCATAAACAGAAAAGAAACCATGATTTCAATGCCTTATTGTATTTTATAAAGAATCGAATGGATGCAAATATCATCCGAAGAGAACTCTTTATGAATGGAATACGTAGCAAGCAGGAGCTCGATGATTATGTGTCGTTAGCGTTACATTCATATCAGCAAGTAAAAGATTGGATTGCAAGGAAAGGAACTCCCGAAATCAAAGGTAAAGCAGGTATCGTATGACAATAGATACACATTGCCATTATGATATGATGGAAAATCCTACAGAATATATTAGCAAGGCTGAAAATCAAGGTGACATAATTATAGGAATGACAAATCTGCCAAGTCATTATATAATAGGAAAAGAGCATGTCGTGGGATATAAACACATACGCTTGTCATTAGGTTTTCATCCACAGTTGGCAGCCATATCACAGCATGAATTGCCTATGTTTGACAGTCTCGTTAATTTCACTTCATACATAGGGGAAATAGGTTTGGATTTTTCTTCTGCATATTCAAACTCGAAAGACATTCAAATAAAAAGTTTGAGACATATCCTTTCTAAAATATCCGGTGATACGCATAAACTTGTAAGTGTACACTCTCGAAAAGCAGAGAAAGAGTTACTTGCTTTACTTTTAGAATACAGAATACCAAACGTTGTTTTTCATTGGTATTCAGGAAGCATATCGTTGATAACAAAAATCATCTCAGCAGGATATTATTTCTCCGTAAACGAAGCCATGACGAAATCGACTAATGGAAGGAGAATATTATCAACAATACCCAAAGAAAGAATTCTTACAGAGAGTGATGCGCCTTACAATAAACAATATAATATCAGAAACACATTAGAATATCTTAATATGTCGGAAACTGAAATATATCAAAATTTCAGATGTTTGATAAATAGAATGAAATATTGATTATGACAGCAGACCAGCATATTTGAAGTTGATTTTCGAGATTACAATAGAGACGAGTAACCATCATCTTCTTTGCACAAAGAAGCATAAACAACAGAATAAAAAACATGTACAAAGACTCATTTGATTTTATCTACAACGCCGAAGGCGATTATTACGATTTAGTTGTAGACAAGAAAATTCAGAAAGTCGTAGAAGAGCTGAAAGCATTGCCTCATGAAGTGCTAATCCGCTACCTGACCTATTGGTCAGAAGCCATAGACAGCCGTAAATATGTAGTGGAGAGTGACTTGCCACATGAAGAATGGTACACAGACTGTTGTGACTATGCAGCCAGTAAAACAGATGAAGAACGATATATGCATGCCAAGTGTATGGCAGTAACACTTGGACATATGCTGCAAGACATTAAGTGTAATCACCCCAACAAATATCCTGCAGCCATGCGCACGGTGAAGTCTTGGAAGAACTACAGTTTTATAGGGTTTACTCCTACTATTACTATGCGTGAGGAAATCGATAAGGCTTGGATAAAACCGAACACGTGGAATGATGGCAAAAAGGCAGCTATGGCATATGTTCCATTGCTTGAAGTCTTTATGAAGCAATACGAAGAAGGCCAGAATGAGGAGGCGGCAGGAAATGCGTTCTATCTTCTTGAACGACTTGCAAGGCTACACTGTAAGAATGTAGATTACTTTGAGCCAGACAGAGAGAGTCATTGTTCGTATTATGAGTTCCTATTGGAGGCTGTATGCCATATCCTGACACTTGTCATGAAAGACAAGCGTACAGAGCAACGATATAGTAATGCCATGGTTTGGCATATTAACACAATCAATATGCTGTATGGGCAGATGTTTCAGTCTTCATTTACCAGTTTCGAGGATTTTCTGTATGGGGATGCAAAGAGAGATACGTTTGTGTTTGGGTATGAATACTTGTTGGAGAATAATTCGGACGAAAACCGATAAATACCAACTGCTGAATGGGTTTAAACAAAAAATGCTGGGTGGGCTTAGACAAAAACCGATAAAAACACCGCATCTGTTTTCCGAGTCTTCGACTTGCTTTACATTCATACAAAGCCTTACGAGAGTGAACTCTCGACTGCTTTATATGAATGCAAAGCTGTGGCACGATGTGCCACTCGGAAAACAGATACGGCGATAAACAAAATAAAAACCAGTTGGACTCACAAAGTACGCATAGAGAATACATATGATCGTTAACAGAATATTAACCAGTGGGGCTTGCAGAACTGTGGACATCACTTTAAAAAATTCTATCACCCCATATTCCTTATAAAAATTTAGAATATGCCAGATAAGAAAACCTACGAATGGGACTTCGACCTGTTTGAAAAGACATGGAGTTTGCGAGGAATATCCTGCCCTGATTGCGTAAACGAAAGCAACTGGAGGGCATGGAGGCAATACCTGTCAAGACTTATAAGCAAACATTTGTGTGCAGACACCATGCAGACGAAAGAGTTCCAAGAAGAGTTGGAAGCGGTTCGTAAAAATGAAGAAGAACGCCTTGCCCATCAGAAAAAGTTGGATGAAGCAGCCGATGTGCGCAGACGGCGAAGCTGTATGGAACGTCCGAAGATAGATTATGTGCCCAAGGGATTGTATATAGACCTGGAGGAAGCATACGCCAAGTACTTCCAACAAGTGGTGACCTTCTTCCTTGATGACAAAGACGACTTCATGTATATGCTACGACTATTGGAGCGTTGGGAGAAGAAATCGATACCAGCAGTGTTGGCAAAAGGACGGCCAGACGCAGCATATGCTATAGCCATGGGACTGTGTGAACATCTGCCCTTGCTGATATTCAGGGATGACATTAGAGACTATCTGAATGAGTACAAGCTACGTATCGGCAAACTGATATATGCGAGCTTTGCAGCATTAGTAGACAGTGTGGCAGCATGGAACAACGAGGAGAAGCGAGAAGAGATATTCACCTACATCTTTACGCATCTGTCACGGTTTGATGATTTCAAACGAGTGCAGAACAATATACAGATGTTGGCACCAAGTAAGAAATTCACGGGAGAACCTGTGAAGATCGAGCGAGAGATGAATGACGAAGAAGAACGCGCTGCAAGAGAGGCAGAGCGTAGGCGACGGGAGAAAGAGCGACAGATTCTGGAGGCAGAGAAAGAAGCAAAGTCGTTGATACCATTGAACAAGGACTATGAACAGCGTATCTTCAACAGAAGAAATGTGGATTGGGACTGTTATAGCATCTGGCAGCTGATGTTGGAAGAGAACAAGAATATCGAGAAGTTGCTTGCCGTTGGAGAATACCAGGCGGCAGCATTGATGTTCCTGCAACTGACGAAATCCATGTGCAGACACTTTGTGATAGACAGGCACTGGGAGTATTTCGATGACATGTACAGTCCTGAATATGCCATAAGAAACTCGGAGTGACAGCCACCCCTTGCCGACTCAACAAGCGAGGCTTCACCGATTTGTTTGAAGTACTGCTTACTTCTCACTCCATTTCCAACTTTATCAAAGACGGTTATCTGTCAGACTTCGATTATGTGTCGCTCAATCCGAGCAGTGAAGACCAGAAGAAGATTGACAGAATGTCAAAACGAGCCACCGACGGAGATTATAGCATTGCAGAGATGCAGGATGTGTTGGACTGCAAGCCATCCATTGGGCGATTATATCAGACCATAAAGGAATTTGCGGCAGGAAAGAAAGGCATCGTGTATGCCATCAATATAGAACATGCAGAGCATATTGCAGCGTATTATCGAGAGCAAGGAATAGAAGCCGTGGCGATAAGCAGCAAGACACCGTTGGCAGAAAGAAAGAGCATCATTGAGAAGTTTAAGGGGACAAGCATTGATAGTAAGTCTAACTATGCTTCTTTGAGCCTTTCTGAGCCGGTGGAGAGGAAGAATGATGCTGATAACAAACCATTGAGTACGGAAAATTGTGGCCAGACTGATAAGACAGGTACGTCAACAGAACAAATGGTCAACATTCAGGTATTGGTGAATGTGGACTTGTTCGGTGAAGGCTTCGACTGTCCCGATGTAGAGTTCATCCAGTTGGCAAGACCCACACTGTCGTTGGCGAAATACTTACAGACGGTAGGACGTGGTCTGCGTGTGGCGAAGAGCAAGGAATGCTGCATCATCCTGGACAATGTCGGACTGTACCGACTATTTGGACTTCCCACCACGGAATGGAACTGGACAGCGATGTTCCTTGGCAACCAGAGCGGCATGGGCGAGGTGAATATGGCAAAAGACTTTGCTTTGAAAACCATTGGAGCATGCTACAGCGGTCAGAAGAGAGAACGGATGGACATGGACAACGGCACCATGGTAGTGATAGCACGCCATGACGCTCCCAAGGTACAGGCACAGATGCAGGAACTGGCAGATATGTACCGCACGATACGCAACTTGCGCAAGACGAAATGCGGATATATCGGTGATGGAATCTATATCCGAACGATAGAAAAGCAAGGCATCTATAAAACCACCAATGATGTGCGTTTGGGATGGAGAATGGTATACCGAACGGTGGATGGTGTGACACGCTATTATGCGCTGCAAGAAAGAAGTGAGCGCATGGAGTATGTAGGCAGGAGAAATCCATGGAGTGAACATGCCACAGGCATCATCAAGCAGTACTTCTATCCGTGTGAAAACAACGACAACCAGTTGACCGAAATACCCGTAGAAGAACCTGCCTACATCACAGGCGAGAAGCGCAAGCAGCAGAAAGGCAGCATACAGCAGGAAGTGAATGGCGAGTACTATATGGTGACATACGTCTATTATGGCGTAAACAAGAACAAGGGAAAGGATTTTAACAGCAAGGACGCATACGTCTGTGAGCATTTCATGCGCAACGAGTATGCCATCAGCAACAACAACAATCACATCATCCTAAGAGGACTGGAGAAGGTAAAGCTCTCCGATGACAATATAGCAGAGGTAGTGTTTGAAGGAGAAAAGAAGACAACATGGGTAAACCTGTATACCATGCAAGAGTTTGACAAGCGTCCGCAAGTGGAACGTATGGGATTTATGGAACTGCTGAAAGTAGGCTACAACTACTATTTCTACAAGAATAAGAAACTCGCCGGCATACCGCTGCGCGATTGGGGATGTGCCGTGAACAATAGAATGTTCCTGTTTATGGAACAATATGTGATATTGCAGGAGGAACCAGACAAAGTGTACTACGTGGAGGTTGGAAAAGCCACGCGACTTTGACCCTTTTGGCCAAACAGGATTGCCCCCTTTGGCTACAATATGATTGCCCCTTTTGGCCAAAATAGTATTGACCACTTAGCTCAGCTATTGTTATAGATTTTTTTTGTGTAGATTTGAGTACCCGAGTTCTGGTGTAACGGGGGTGATAATAAAATCCATACAAATGAATAAACGAATCAAAAACATTTTAAGATGTTATGCGGCCGGCATGGGAATCAAGGAAACGGCGTCCACGTTTCATACTTCCCGTAATACTGTCCGCAAGTATGTCCGCCTGTTCCTTTCAAGCGGCAAGAGTATTGAACAGCTTCTTTCCCTGTCCGACGGGCAATTGGATGAACTGTTCAGCTGTACGGCATCCCGGCATCGGGAGCCTTCTTCCAGGAGGATTGAACTGGAGGCCTTGCTTCCCGGATATGTATCCCGCCTGTCACGTAAAGGCATGAGTGTCCGAAAACTGTTCAAGGAATACCATGCCGAATATCCGGACGGCTATCAGTTGTCTTCCTTCAAACGGATTGTCCGCGAATACAGATTTCACATCAAGGTCGTCGGCCATGTCGAGCACTATGCCGCCGACCAGATGTATATTGACTTTGCCGGTGACAGGCTTGAAGTCGTTGATGAAATGACGGGCGAGACGAAGAAAGCCGAGGTGTTTGTCGCCATCCTTCCGTTCAGCCATTATACCTACTGCGAAGCCGTGTGGTCGCAACGCAAGGAAGACCTGATAAAGGCATGTGAGAATGCCATGCAATATTTTGAAGGCGTTCCTGCGGCTATCGTCCCCGACAATCTGAAGGCTGCCGTCACACGAAGCGACCGCAACGAGCCTGTCATCAATGATGATTTCGCCGCTTTTGCCGAATATTACGGCTGTGCGGTCTATCCCGCCCGTGTACGTCATCCCAAAGACAAGGCTTTGGTAGAGAATGCCGTAAAGCTCCTCTACCGTTCCATTTACCTTGACATAGCATATAGACCTTGCTCATAATCTTTTTATTGTTTTTTGAATGTATTCAGGGCACACCCTGCTTTAAACCAACCTATCTGCATTTCATTGTATGTATGCGATGCCAAGAATGAATCTTCTGTTCCGTCTTCATGTTTCACGATTACCTGCAACGGTTTTCCCGGAGCAAAACTATCCAGTCCCACTACTGAAATAAGATCGTGTTCCTGTATCTTGTTGTAATCGTCTTTATTGACAAAGGTAAGTGCCAGCATACCTTGCTTTTTCAGATTTGTTTCGTGAATACGGGCAAAACTCTTAGCAAGAATTACGCGCACATTCAGGAAACGAGGTTCCATGGCTGCATGTTCACGGCTTGAACCTTCTCCATAATTTTCTTCTGCCACTACGATAGAAGGAATACCTTTTGCCTTATACTGCTTTGCCACGCTCGATACGGCTTCATACGCACCTATCAGTCTGTTCCACACACTATTAGTCTTGGCATTGAACGCGTTTACAGCCCCCATCAACATATTGTCGGAAATATTTTCCAGATGTCCGCGGAAACGAAGCCACGGTCCTGCCATTGAAATATGGTCGGTAGTACATTTACCCTGCGTTTTAATCAGTAACGGCATATCTGTCAAGTCCTTTCCATCCCAAGCAGCAAAAGGAGCCAGCCTCTGCAAGCGCTTCGAATCGGGATCAATCGATACTTCTATATCCTTTCCGTCGGCAGCCGGAGCCACATATCCGTTGTCGTCTACCGTAAATCCTTTATCCGGCAGTGTATCACCTACAGGAGCATCCAGTTTTACCTGCTCACCTTTTTCATTAGTCAGCGAGTCGGTCAGCGGATTGAAGCACAAATCTCCGGCAATAGCCAGTGCCATTGCCAGTTCCGGCGAAGCAACAAATGCATGTGTATTTGGATTTCCATCAGCACGCTTAGCAAAATTACGGTTAAACGAAGTCACGATAGAATTAGCACGCAGCGGATCATCCGTTACACGCTTCCACTGTCCGATACATGGGCCGCAGGCATTGGTCATAATCACACCACCTACTGCCTCAAAGTCGGCTATCATGCCGTCACGTTTTGCCGTACAATAAATCTGTTCCGAACCCGGGTTGATGATCAGCTGGGCAGCCATTTTCAATCCCTTGGCCTTCACCTGACGAGCCAGCGAAGCAGCACGACTTAAATCCTGATATGAAGAGTTTGTACACGAACCAATCAATCCAACTTCCATACGCTGTGGATAGCCATTTGCACGCACCTTTTCTGCAAATTCCGATATCGGACATGCCGCATCAGGCGTAAACGGACCATTAATATACGGCTCCAACGCAGATAAGTCGATGTCGATAATTCTGTCGTAATAAGCCTCCGGATGAGCTGCCACTTCCGCATCTGCCTTCAGATACAGCGCATTATCAGAAGCCATCTGTGCCACTTCCTTACGTCCCGTAGCACAAAGGTATTTCTCCATTTCTGTATATACTAATTGAAAAATGCACCACCACACCAATTGAAAAGTGCACCACTTA